>Ga0116226_10001283_pt1 | contig 21670 bp, 20 predicted proteins | sample S1TSphfallax_FD_89692 | JGI IMG/M metagenome (GOLD analysis project Ga0116226, IMG submission 89692) | Host-associated microbial communities from peat moss isolated from Minnesota, USA - S1T2_Fa - Sphagnum fallax MG | ecosystem: Host-associated > Plants > Peat moss > Unclassified | place: USA... | reverse complement strand
TAGCCGGTGGTTGAGCAATCCTGTCCCGCTGCGGCGGGACGGGATTGCGCTACCACCGGAAAAGTCCGAAAACGCGATTGCACCCCGGAGCGGGTGCCACCCCCGCCGGGGTGGGATTTTCTTGTTTATCGATTACCGGTGGTATCGGCCGCTGCTGCTGCCTCAACCACCGGCTAATTATGTTCGATCCCTTCGGGATCAAAGCCGGCTTTTGCAGAGGTCTCCTCCGGGATAAAGACTGAACTCCATTATTTTAGGGTTAACAGGCCCTAAGTGCCATCCAGCCAAGCCTGGCGATGGTAAGTGCCATCAACAACGGAACGGCCTATTCCACCAACACCGTATCCGCATCCGAATAGCCCGGCGCGCAGGTGCAGAGCAGCACCAGCGGCACCGCGCCGATGTTCCAAATCTTGTGGGGCGTCATCGGCGGAATCGCGATGGCGTCCAGCGGCCCGACCTCGCGGAACTCGTCCGCCAGCTTCATCCGGCCCGTGCCGCTGACGATGTAGTAAATCTCCTCGGTCGTCTTGTGATAATGCTCCTGCGTCGAAGTGCCAACCGCGATGGTCGCCTCGGCCAGCGTCTGGTTGCGAATGCACGAGTTGCGCGGCGCCAGCAGCTCGCGAATCTGAGAGCCGTCGATGGTGATGAACGGGATGGTCTTTTCGAGGTTTACAACGTCCATGGCCGGGGAATCAGAACCAAATTACCAAATTTTCCCAATTACCAAATCACTAATTTTCAGGGGAAGAAAGCGAGAGATTCAAGCCTCTCTGCGCAAAAAAAGCGGAAGCCCGTTTGCCCATTCCCCATTCCTCCCTCCCAACTTGCTCGTAATATCATCAGGCCTGACGCTTTATAGCTGACTAAAATTTCATCGTTGGTAAGATAACGGCACTCTTGGCCGATAGCCTGGATTATCCCCATGCCTTCACCTCACGTTGACGACCGCCCACGCCGCCGGACCAAACTGCTCAGCGCCGCCGTCTGTTTCCTCGGGCTCCTCGTCATCGGTTGGGTCGATTACCTCATCGGCTACCGCATCTCGCTCCTCTCCTTCTACGCCATCCCCATCGGCGTCGCGGTATTTTATGTCGGCCCGGTCACGGCGCTCGTGCTGTCCCTCGCCGCCGTCGCCATCTCCCGCGGCGGCGATCTCCTCTCCGGCATGCCCTATCCCGGCAACTTCATCTTCTTCAGCAACTGCGCCATACCCTTCGCCTTCTTTACCTTCTTCGTCGCCGTGCTCGCCGTGCTCAACGAAGTCCGCAAACGGCTCGAGAGCACCGTGGAGCAGCGCAACCGCGCCCTGCTGCAGGAAATGCACGAGCGCGGCCGCCTCGAGCGCGAAGTCATCGAGCTCTCCGAACGCGAACACCGCCGCTTCGGGCAGGAACTCCACCAGCTCGTCAGCCAGGAACTCGCCGCCATCGCCCTCGACAATCACCTGCTCGCCCGCAACCTCCTCGCCTCCGGCCACGCCGAAGCCGGGACCGCCCACGAAGTGGCCCTCAAGATCGACCGCGCCCTGACCAAGGCCCGCAACATCGCCTGCGGCTACTTCACCCTCGGCTTCGACGCCCCCGGCCTCGCCGAGGCCCTCGGCGAAATCGCCCAGCGCACCCAAAAAAACTGCGGCATCACCTGCACCGTCCACTGTCCCGAGAACCTCGACCTCGCCAATGAGGACGCCACCGTGCAGGTCTTCCGTATCGTGCAGGAAGCCATGCAGAACGCCGCGCGCCACTCCGCTGCCACGCAGGTCAGCATCCGCCTGGAGCGAATCCAGGACCACTTTCTCCTCGCCATCCAGGACAACGGCAAAGGCCTGCCCGCCGCCGCCATCCGCCGCAAACCCGGCCAGCAGGGCCTCGGCCTCAGCATCATGGCCTACCGCACCAGCCTCCTCGGCGGCAAATTCGCCATCGAGCACCCGCACAACGGGGGCACCCGCATCGTCTGCGAAATCCCCGCCCTCAAGCTCACCCGCCGCGCCCCCGCGCTCGCCCTCTAGCCATCGCCGCGGGAAGGTGGCCGGCGCAGGCCCTGCGCCGATGTTCCGCGCGCCAACGAAAACCCCAATCGCCGCATCGCCTCACCCGGTAGCCGCCGGACGCTGGCCGGCGGAGCGCGGTTGCGAACGCAAACCCGGTTGAGGCCACGAAAACCACCGGGCCCACCACTGGGACAGCGGCGGCTACCAAGGCAACGCCCCGCTCACCGCCTACGCCTTCCTGCTCTGCGGGGAGAGGCCGTCGTCCTTGCGCGCGTCCTTCGTCTCGGCCGGCGGCGTGAACGGCGTCGTGATCATGTCCTTCTGGGGCAGATCCGTCAGCGTGTGGATCGTCTCGATGCCCGCGCGCTCCATGTCCGCGATGAGCGCATGCACGCGCGCGACCAGAAAATTATGCGCCAGGTAGCAGGGAATCGCCACGGCCAGTCCCGCCGCCGAGGTAATCAACGCGGTGTAGATGCCCGCGGACAAATCGCCGACCGACGCTGTGCCGCTCGAGCGGTTGATTTTCTCGAAGGCATCAATCATGCCCAGCACCGTGCCGAACAGGCCCATCAGCGGCGCGAGGTAGCCCATCGTTCCCAGCAGCGAAATGTTTGCCTCCAAATCGGGAATCGCCAGTTGCGCGATCTCCCGCACCACCTCGCGCAGTTCCGCCGGCGGCAGGTGCCGCTTGTAAATGGCCGTGCGCACGACCGAGACGATGGGGCCGTGGCCCTCCTCGCAGCGGATGATCGCCTCGGCGTAACTCTGCCGCCGCACCAGGGCCAGCACGCCGGCCAGGAATTCGCTCACGTTCAGGCGCGAGCGCTTGAAGTAAAACAGGCGCTCCAGGAAAACGCCCAGCGCCACCACGCTGCAAAGCGCCAGCAGCACCGTGGTCCATCCGCCGCGTTGCAGCATGGCGATGGTCGAGAGATGCTCCTCCACCGGGGCGATGTTGCCGGCCTGCGCGAAAATGTGATCGATCATAAAAAGTTTCCGGTGAGGGGATTTACCAAATGAAGGACTTCGCCTCCGCGACCACGGTGTCGCCCTTCAGCACGGTGAAGCGCCACGACACAATCGGCCCATAGGTCAGGTAGGCCTGGCCGGTCACCGCAAAATAGGAGCGCACCGCGCCGTGCACGTGCGGCATCGCCTGGGTCAGCGTGCGCACGACTTCCTGGCTCTTCACCTCGCGGTATTGGAAACGTGCGGTGAAGTCCGCCGCCGGCCCGCCGTTCTTCCAGGTGATGGTGAAGTAATGGCCGCGGCGCGCATCGATCTGCCCCTGCGTGATCGCGCCCCAGTTCAGGTAGGTCAGCTCATACTGCATCGCCGGGTTGCCGTTCGCGAGGGAGCCGTCGTTCTGCACATCGTGGATGAGCGGCACGCGGATGCGCTTGTCCAGCGCCGTCTTTTCGGGTGCCTTCAGCGCCTTGTTGTCGTAATGATCATCGTTCACCGGCTCGTCATCCAGCGTCGAGGCCCGCACAAAATGCCGCTGCACCGGCCCAATATCCATCTCCGACGGCCCGGAACGCTCGCGCGCGATTGGCGTGCCGTAGACATCGCCATTTTCCGGCTCAGCCTTCGGGGCCGGCAGTGCAGTCGGCGCGTGCGGTGGTTTCTCCGCCGATGCGCTGTTCGTGGTCTGGGCCGCAGCCGCCAAGCCCGTCCACAAGACAAGGGCCGTGGCGTAAAGCAAACGCATTCGTGAGACTAAGGAACCGGGCCCGCCTCTGTCAATCGCCCGGAGCGGAAAATCCAAGGCAAACATCCGAAAATGTAGAACTTAGAACGCAGTGTCCTATAGGTCCCATCGGTCCTATTCGGCCACTAAATCATACTCCCGCGCCCCAATCACGGTCACTTCCGCGAAGCCGCCGACGGTCAGGTGCTCCGGCACATAAACGCGCGCGTCGACTTCCGGCGCGTCGGCCTCGCTGCGGGCGAGGCCCGGGGCTTCCACCAGCACGCGCACTTTTTTGCCGATCATCGCCTCGGCCTGCTCCAGTGCAATTTTCCGTTGCAGCGCCATGGCTTTTTTCCAGCGCGCTTCCTTCGTCCGCGCGGGCAGGTGATTCTCCCGCTTCGCCGCGCGCGTGCCGTCCTCGCGTGAATACTTGAACACGCCCAGCCGCTCGAACCGCACGTCTTCAATGAAGCCGAGCAGTGTGTCGAAATCCTCGTCCGTCTCGCCGGGAAAACCCGCAATGAACGTCGTCCGCAGCGCGATGCCCGGAATCCCCGCGCGAATCCGCACAATCAGGTCGCGGATATGCTGCGCCGACGTCTCGCGCCGCATCGCGTCCAGCATCGGATCGGAAATATGCTGAAGCGGCATGTCCACATAGCGCGCGACCTTGTCGCATTCCGCGATCGTCGCGATCAGTTCATCGCTCCAGTGCGCCGGGTGCGTATATAAGAGCCGAATCCAGAAATCGCCCTCGATCTTCTGCAATTCGCGCAGCAGGCCGACGAGCGAATCGCCGCGGCTCGAATCGACCAGCGCGCGCGGTCCCGCTTTTTCCTCCCAGCGATCCATGCCAAAGTAGGTCGTGTCCTGCGAAATCAGATTCAACTCCTTCACGCCCTCGGCCACGAGCTGCCGCGCCTCGGCCACGATCGAGGCCACCGTCCGGCTGCGATGCCGTCCGCGCATCTGCGGGATAATGCAGAACGAGCACGGATGGTTGCAGCCCTCCGCGATTTTCACGTAGGCCGTGTGCGATGGCGTCAGGCGAAAGCGCGGCGTGTCGAAGTCCGGGATGTACTTCGGCTGCGGCGTCACAAAATTCTCCGGCAGCGATTTCTTCGCCCGCTCCTTCGCCAGCAGCCCCTCGATGATCGGCGCGACTTGCGTGAGCTGGTCGAGCCCGATGAACGCGTCCACTTCCGGCATCGAGGTGCGCAGCTCGCCCGCGAAGCGCTGCGCCATGCACCCGGCCACGATCAGCTTCTGCGCGCGATGCCGCCGCCGCATGCCGCGCTCGCGATTGGCGTCCAGGATCGCGCCGATGCTCTCCTCCTTCGCCGCGTCGATGAACGAGCAGGTGTTCACGATCATCACGTCCGCCTCATCCGCGTTCGGCGTCAGCGCCATCCCCGCCTGGTGCAGATGGCCCGCCATGATCTCCGAATCGACCAGGTTCTTCGCGCACCCCAGCGAGACCAGGCCGATTTTGATCGGGGCAGCCGGCGCAGGCCCTGCGCCGGGCGCGGGAGCGCTCGTACGTGCGGCCGCGGTCTCTTGGGAAAGGGTCTTACTCATGGCTCGTTTTGAAAAAAGGCAGGCCGGGTAGTAAACCACACTCGCCGCGAAAAAGACATCTCGAATCCATTTTCACGCCACGCCGCGACGAGCGCAACGAAAGGCGGGCGAGAAGAAGACGTTGCGTGCGTTGCGTGAAACCTCGGCCCCCTACGGCACATGCGAAATAACCGTAAACGTCTCCGGGTCCGTGCCGTCGTCGTGCGGACCGTAATTCACGCCATCCAGCTTGATGTTCACCGCCGACGGATTGTCCACGTTCACCGAAAACTTATGCCCGTGGAAGGCCACCGACTGCCCGCTGCGCAGCACATCCGCGTAGACCTGCTTGCCGATGCTGTCCTGGTCCAGCATCGTCACGCGCACGAACGAATCGCGCGACGCCGTCAACACCAGCGGCTTTGTCCCGGCCGCATCCGGTGTCGTCGTGTTGGCCGGCGGCAACACCACCGGCCCGTTGGTCGCCGGGGCATCATCCACCGGCGGGGCCAGCGGCGCGGTCGGCACCGTGGCCGGCGCATTGTTCCCATTCAGCGTGGCCGGATCGACCGGCAGCGCCTTCGGTGCGTTCACAGGAATATCCTCCGGCGTCGGCGCGGTCGTCGTCGCCGTGTTCGCCGCCACCAGCGTGGAGGGATCCACCGGCAGCGCCCGTCGTGCCTGTAAGGTATCCGTCGCGACCGGAGCAGGTGCAGGTACCGGCGCGGGAGCATTCAGCGTCGCCGCATCCACCGGCAAAGCCCTCGGCGCGTTCGCCGTGTCCACCGGGGCCGGAGTCGGTGCGGATACGGGAGCTGGTACCGGAGCCGGCCCAGTCGTCGTCGCCGGATCAACCGGCAGCGCCCTCGGCGGCGTGGACGCGGCGTTCAGTGCATTCAGGTCCACCGGCTGCGCGCGCGGCGCATTCGCCGTGGAAACATCCGGCGCGGTCGTGACTGCGACCGCATTGGTTTCCGTCGGGATCGGCGGCGGCGTATTGGAATCGACCGGCAACGCCTTTTTCGGCGACTGGTCATCCACCGCGACGACCGACCCGGTGGCCGTCGTGTTCGCGGCCGTATCCTCGCCCGTCCACTTGCCCAGCTCACCCACTTGATACGCGCGGAAAAGCACAAACGCGATGACCAGCAGCACCGCCGCACCCAGGCCCAGCACCACATAGAGCCCGGTAAAATCCCGGTGCGCCACGCGCGGCGGCATGGCCGTCTCCGGCAGGTAGGCCATCCCGCCCTCGGCCCCCACGATGTTCGCCGTGTCGTCATCCGGCAGCTTGTTGTCCAGTTGACGCAAAATCTTGTACTCGTCCAAACCCAGCGCCCGCGCATACGTCCGCACAAAGCCGCGCGCGTAGGTCGCGTTGTTGAAAGGCGCATAGTCATCCGCCTCCAGGTCCTTCAGCCGCTCGACCTTGATTTTGGTCTCGCGGGAGGCCATTTCGGGCGTCCAATTCTTCGCCAGGCGCGCCTCCTCTAATTGTTTGCCAACCGTCTTCATTCGAGTGAGATACAATACGGATTTCCCCAGCCTTACACAAGTGTCTACGACGATTTCGTGCTTCAGAAAATTGTCGCTTTGTCCACGATGGGATAGCCCTCATTTCCGCTGCAACTGCCTCGGCAAGTGCGTTACGAAGTACAACTTCGTAACGAGGGGAACGAGGAGAAGCGAGGGAAAAAGGGAACGAGAAAAATTCCGTCATTCCGTTTCCCTCCCTGCCTGCTCTACTTTCGGGCATGCGCATTGCCCGCGTCGTGCCTGAAGTGTCTCTCGACCGTGCCTTCGACTACGCCATCCCCGCCGCGCTCGACGCCCAGCTCACCCTCGGCGCCAAGGTGCGCGTCCCGTTCAAGTCCCGCTCGCTTGTCGGCTATGTGGTCGATTTCCCCGAGCACCCGCACGCCGGCAAACTCCGCGAGATCGAGGAAGTCCTCAGCACCCGCGCCTTCCTGCCCGCACGCCTTATCGAGCTCGCGCAGTGGATGGCGCACTACTACTGCGCGCCGCTCACCGTCGCGCTCCTTAGCGTCCTGCCCAAGGCTGTGCGCCACGCCGACGCCGCCTTCAAGCAGCGCCTCTGGGTCGCGCCGCTCGTGAAAACCGTGCCGGAAGACGTGCTCCTCGCCTTCAAGAAAGCGAAAGCACAAAAGGCCGCCTGGCATTTCCTGGAGGAATCCGGCCCCGGCTGGCTGGCCGATCTCAGCCGCGACTCCGGCATCAGCGCCGCCGCGTGGAACGGCCTGGCCGAGCGCCAGCTCATCGCCATCGAGCCGCGCACGCAGGACCGCGATCCCTACCTCAACACGCCCGTCGCCGAGTCCGCGCCGCACACGCTCAACGCCGGTCAAATCGCCGCGCTCGCCCTGGTGCGCGAGGAAATCACCGCGCCAAAACCGCGCGTGGTCCTGTTGCACGGCGTCACCGGCAGCGGCAAAACGGAAGTCTATCTGCAAGCCATCGCGCACGTTCTGTCGCTCGGTAAAACCGCGCTCGTCCTCGTGCCCGAGATCGCGCTCACGCCGCAAACGGTCGAGCACTTCCGCGCCCGCTTCGTGGGACAAAAAGTCGGCGTCGCCGTGCTGCACAGCCATCTCTCCAGCGGCGAGCGCCACGACCAATGGCAGCACATCCGCGCCGGGCGCGCCCGCATCGTCATCGGCGCGCGCAGCGCCGTCTTCGCGCCGCTCGACCACCTCGGCCTCATCGTCGTCGACGAGGAGCACGAGCACTCCTACAAGCAGGAGGAGTCGCCGCACTACCACGCGCGCGATGTCGCCGTCATGCGCGGCCATCTCGAGGGCGTCGCCGTCCTGCTCGGCTCCGCCACGCCGTCGCTCGAGTCCTACCATCACGCGAAGGAAGGCAAGTACCGGCTCGCGGAATTGCCCCAGCGCGTCGAGGAAGTGCAGATGCCCGTCACGCATGTGCTCGATATCCGCACCTCAAAGAAAGACGAGGCACCGACGCTGCTCGCGCCGCGTCTCGTCGAGGCCATCCAAGCCCGGCTCGATCGCCACGAGCAGGCCATCATTTTCCTCAATCGCCGCGGCTACTCCTCCTCGCTGCAATGCCCGCAGTGCGGCTACCCGGAGATGTGCCCGAATTGCAGCGTGGCGCTCACCTTCCATCGCCGCGCGAACAAACTGCGCTGCCATCTCTGCGATTTTTCCGGTCCCGTGCCGCCCGCCTGCCCCTGCTGCGGATTCGCCCCCTTCAAGCACGCCGGCATGGGCACGGAGAAGGTGGAGGACGCGCTCGCCGCCGCGTTCCCCAAGGCGCGCATCGAGCGCATGGACGCCGACACCATGCGCGGCAAGGACGCCTACGCGAAAACGCTCGGCGCGTTCGGCGAGGGGAAGATCGACATCCTTGTCGGCACGCAAATGATCGCCAAGGGCCTGCACTTCCCGCGCGTCACCTGCGTTGGCGTCATCAATGCGGACCTGGCGCTGCAAATCCCCGACTTCCGCGCCAGCGAGCGCGTCTTCCAGCTCCTCATGCAGGTCTCCGGCCGCAGCGGACGCGGCGCGGTGCGCGGGGAAGTCTTCGTGCAAACGCGCGCACCGTTTCATCCCGCCATCCAGTTCGCGCGGCACCACGACTACGCCGGCTTCATCGAGCAGGAACTCGAGATCCGGCGCAAGCTCCACTACCCACCCTACGAGCGCTTCATCCTCATCACCGCCCGCGGTCGCAGCGAGGAAAAAACCCTCTTCGTCCTCGAGAACCTGGCCAGGGAACTCACCCGCCTCGACCTGCCCGCCACCGAAATCACCGGCCCCACGCCCGCGCCCATCGCGCGCATGGAAGAGCGCTACCGCTTCCAGGTCTTCCTGCGCACGCGCCGCATCACCGCCGTCACCCCGCGCCTGCGCCCCCTCTTCATGGACCGCGCCTGGCCCGACGACATCCGCCTCACCCTCGACGTCGATCCGGTCGATTTATTGTAAGGGTAGGGACGGCAATTCCTGCGCGATAGCGCATTTATATAAGGGCAACTGACTGAATGGGCCGGGAGGCCAATCCCGCCGTCCGTCGAAGAGTGGAGGGACGGGCTCCCGCCCGTCCGTGCCGTGCTGCCGCGCGCAGGAACCTTCCCCAAGTCACGCTCCCAAGTGCAACCTGAGCACGAGGAAATGAACGGAATGGGGGAACGGCTTTCGCGCGGAGTTTATTCCGTCGTTGCGGCCTTTGCGTCGTCGCGTGAAATTTCTAACGGTTTCACGCTACGCCGCGACGGTCGCAACGGCTGAGGCATCCGGGCGCGAGACTCGGCAAAGAAAAAATGCTTGCCCCTTTTTTCCTGCTATCCAAAATAGTTTATGAAAAGATATATCGGAATTATTGGACTTACAATAGCAGTACTAATTACGGCACTTTTGGTCTACCTGGTGGTGACGTCAAGGGTGAGTACAATGTCCCCAGCTCAATGTAATTTGACTCAAGAGCAATTCGAATCCGTAAGGGAAGACATGGTGAATAATGCAGATAAAATGGTCGCCTACTACACAATTACTAAGAGCAATCCAGTAAAAGCAAAGCAGTGGAATGACATTGAAAAGCAAATTGGTAGCGCGGAATACTGACCATTAAATGACGCAACTACCAGATCTGGCGGAATGCCAGCCAAGCCAGGCCAGGAGCCGCGCCAAGCTTCATCGAGTACATAGGCTGTGTGCGAGCGGCTTGCCTGCATCAATCCTGACGTCGCAACTCAAGATCCCTGCTCCTCCGCGAGCTTGTCCCTGCCAACCAAAGAAATCCATCGGATAGATCGCTTTGGAGACAACCTGCGAAAATCTTGCCCTATCGACTTCATCCTCCCCAGCAAGCTAGAGACGCGACTTGCGCGCAGGGAAAAAAGCGGCCGGCATCTTCCCGGCGAGGACGCCCTCCAAACGGCGTGAAATTCTAGGGAACGATGGGGGCGCACGCAAGCCGCGCGGGCGAGGCGTCGCTTATTATCACTAACAAGCCTATTTCTCCTAAGAGTATAAGCTGCGCAGGATAAATAAGCGCCCCCTCGACATCCGCGCGCCAAGCCGCTTTCCTTGGGCGCGTGCTGGGCAAACTCCTCAAGCTCCTCATCGGGTTGGCGCTGCTGCCGCTCGTCGCCGGCGAGGTCTGGACGCTCATCGACCTCGCCCGCGCCGCGCTGCCGGCGGGCGAGTGGACGCAGGCCTGGTTCATCGCCCTCGGCGTGGGTATGGCGACGTGGCTGGTGGTCTTCTTCTGCCTGCCGCGCACGATGTGGCTCTACGTCCTCGGCCATGAGTTCACCCACGCGCTGGCGGCCATGCTGGCCGGAGGGAAGATCGCCTCGTTCCAGGTCAGCGCCAAGGGCGGGCACGTCGTCACCGACCGCGTCAACTGGTGGATCACCCTCTCGCCCTACTTCGTGCCGCTCTACGCGCTGGTCTGGTCCGCGCTCTGGCTGAGCGTGGACTTCTGGTATCCGCTGCGGGCCTGGCAGCCGATCTTCTACTTCGGCCTCGGCCTGCTCTGGTGTTTCCACCTCACCTTCACGGCGAGCATGATGCACCTCCGGCAAACCGACCTCTCCAGCCAGGGCTTCGTCTTCTCCATCGCGGTCATCGCGGGGATCAACCTGCTCATGTTCCTCGTGGTCTTCGCGCTCATCGCGCATGGGCTGACCTACTCCGAGTCCGGCCTGCTTTTTCTCCGCCGCGTGAAGGCCGCCTACGTTTTCACCGGCCACGAAATGGCGCAAGGCGCCGCGTGGCTCTGGAGTTTGCGCCGCTAAGAAAGTGACAGCCTCGCGTCGCGCGCGTAGAGTTTTCCCATACGCATGAACACGCCACGCCAGGAGCTTGAGGAGCGCGTCGCCAGCGCGGTCAGCAAGCTCATCGCTCCCGCTCCACCCGCGCCCTACGTGCGGCCCTGCCTTGATCCCCAGCACGGGGACTTCCAGACCAACGTGGCCCTGGTCCACGCCAAGGCGATGAAGAAGAACCCGGTCGAGCTGGCCCGTCAGCTCGGCGAGGTGATCTTCGTGCGCGACATCGCGGAGAAGCCTGAGATCGCCGGCCCGGGTTTCCTCAACTTCCGCCTCAAGCCCGAGTACCTCGCGGAGCAGGTCGCGCAGCGCCTGTCCGATGCGCGGCTCGGCATTCCCGTCGTCACCGCGCCGGAAACCATCGTCATCGACTACAGCAGCCCGAACATCGCGAAGGAAATGCACGTCGGCCATCTGCGCAGCACCATCCTCGGCGACGCGCTCGCGCGCATCCATTCGTTCCTCGGCCATCGCGTGATCGCCGACAATCACCTCGGCGACTGGGGCACCGGGTTCGGCATGATTCTGCTCGGCTACAAGCGCGAGGGCGATCCGTCCTTGCTCCAGACCGATCCGTTCGGCCATCTCGAGAGCATCTACAAGAGAATCCAGGCGCAGATCAAAGCGGAGGAGAAAGCGTACCGCGACAAGGTCTACGAGGACGCGCTGCGGACACTGCCTGCGGATGACGCCCAGCGCAAGGAGGCGGAGAAACGGGCCGACGAGGCGGTCAAGTCGTTCGACTCGTTGACCAACGTCGCCGCCAAGAGCGAGCTGGTGAAGCTGCAGCAGGGCGACGCGGAGAACCGCCGCCTGTGGGAGGAGTTCCGCAAGTTTTCCCTCGAGGCGCTCGACATCATTTACCAGCGCCTCGGCGTGCAATTCGATCACACGCTGGGCGAGAGCTTCTACAATGAGATGCTGCCGCGCGTGGTCGATGACTTGCTGGCGCGGTTCATTGCGCGCGAAAGCAAGGGTGCCGTGGCGATCTTCTCCGACGGCCAGTTGCCGCCAAAGGATGATCCGTTCCTGGTTTCGGAAGGCGGCGAGTTCCGCGACAACCCGCTCCTCGTCCGCAAGTCGGACGGCGGTTTCAACTACGCCACGACCGACCTCGCGACGCTGGCCTACCGGCACGAGCACTTCAAGGCCAGCCGCGCGATCTATGTCGTCGATGGGCGGCAGCAGATGCACTTCAAACAAATCTTCGCTGCCGCCAAACGGTGGGGCTACGAGGACATGAAGCTCGAGCACGTCTGGTTCGGCACCATTTTGGGGCCGGACAAAAAGCCGATGAAGACCAAGGAAGGCGACAACGTGAAGCTGAAGGCGCTGCTCGACGAGGCCGAGGCGCGCGCCGCGAAAATCCTGGAGGAAAAGCTCGCCGCCCAGCAGGCCCGGCTCGAGGAAAAAGCGGGCGATGCTCCGCCGGAGACGCGCAACGAGATGGATGAGTATCAGCGGGTGGCGCTCGCCCGCATTGTGGGACTCGGCGCGCTCAAGTACGCCGATCTCGCGCAGAACCGCAACCTCGATTACGTCTTCAACTGGGACAAGCTGCTGGCCTTCGACGGCAACACCGCGCCTTACGTCCAGAACGCCTACGTGCGCACTCGCTCTATTTTCCGCAAGGCCGGCTTGAGCCAAGCGCCGCAGGCCAAGGTCATGCTGGCTGAGCCGGCTGAACTGGCGCTGGCGGCCAAGCTGCTCGACTTCGCCGATTCCATCGCGCTCGCGGCGGAGGAATACCGGCCTCATTATCTCTGCCAATACCTGTTCGAGCTGGCCACGTTCTTTCACAAGTTCTACGAGTCCTGCCCGGTGCTGAGTGCGGCGGACGATGTGCGCGCGTCGCGGCTCGTGCTGTGCGACTTGACCGGGCGCACGCTGCGGCAGGGGTTGCAACTGCTCGGCATCGGCGTGATGGAGCAAATGTAAGCGCGGAGTATTCATGAAAATTGCGGAACTTCATCCGGGACTTCAGGTCCTGCATCCCGAGCACGGTCTCGGCGACGTCAAGGTGGTCAGCGAAAAAGGGGCCGAGGTTCTTTTCAACGACGGGCGCGTTACGCTGAGTGAAGAGATGATCGGTCACTTGAAGCCGGCCGAGGCGCGCGCGAAAATCGAGGGCATCGACAAACCTTTGCGCGACCTGATTGCTGAGGTGGTCGAGGCGACTGTCGATAAGCTGGAATTGAAAGTGGACCGCGAGGAATTCGTGCCGCAGCTTTCACCCCGCTGGATCGGCGGAAAGCTCGTGCTGCATCCGCGCGACGCCACGCTGGCGACGAAGGAAGTGGAGTTGGAAGTTTTCTTTCGGAAGATCGTCGGCGTCCGCGACTACCTGCGTGTGCTGGAGCAGAAAATCAACGCGCATCCCAAGCTCGACGACGCGGAGCGCATCGAGCTGCAGCATTACATCACGAAGTCGTACGGCTCGCTGACGACCTTCAACCTGCTCTTCAAGGAGAAGGAACAGGCGTTCTAGCCTTTCAGCGCCGCGTCGATCGCGCCGGTCAGTTGCGCGTCCTCGGGCTTGACCTTGCTTGGGAAGAACTGGAGCACCTGGCCGTTGCGGTCGATCAGGTACTTGCAGAAATTCCAAGTCGGCTGCGGGAACTTGGTGGTGAGGAACTGATAAACGGGCGCCTGGGTCGGCAGCGTCTTCAACACGTCCACCTTTTCGAAGAGCGGAAAGGTAACGCCATAGTTTTTGGTGCAGAACGTCTGGATTTCATCCGGAGTGCCCGGCTCCTGATGCATGAAGTCGTTCGAGGGAAAACCGAGGATGAAGAAGCCCTGGCTCTTGTACTTGTTGTAGAGTTCCTCCAATCCCTTGTACTGCGGGGTGAAGCCGCACTTGGACGCGACGTTGACCACGAGCACGACGTGGCCCTTGTACTGGCCCAGATCGACGGGCTGGCCGGCGAGGGATTTGACCTTGAAGTCGTAGAGCGATGGGGCCGAGTCGGCCGCGGCCGGCAGAAGGGCGAGGGTGAGCAGAGCCGCGAGGGTGAGTAGAGAGCGCATAGGTGGAAGCTAGCAAATTTTCGGCAAAGGGCAAAAGGTCGGTTAGAAAAAGTGGTCGCGCATCACCTGGCCGGCGACGTAGAGCGTGCCGCGCCAGGAGTAGCAGAAATTATCGTCGTCCTGCTGGTCGACCGGGGCGAGATAGCCGCGGGAGATGTTGTACTCGATTTGCTGGTTGAGGTTTTCCTCAAGCCGGGCGCGGGCCGCGTCGCGCGTGGGCTCGACCGCGAGCAGAAAATCCTCGGTGATCTCGTTCGCGGCGAGAAAATCGAGATGGGCCTGGTAGAGATCGGGCACGCTGTGGCAGTGCAGCGCGCGGTAAACCGCTGTCTCCGGTGGCATGACCAGGCCGTAGGTCAGCGGGTAGTCCCAGGTGACCCAGCGCCGGCCGTCCCTGGCCTGCGAGGTGAAGGCGGTGAAGTGAAAGCCGATCGGCCCCTGGGCGATGTAGCCGATGGTCGATTGCACCAGGCCGTCCTTGCGGATGAAGATGCGGTAGTACTGCTCGTGCTCGGCCGGGCGAAGGCGGCACTCGTCGAGCTGCTCAAAATCCGCAGCGAGCATCTCGCGGGTCAGTTCGCTCAACTCCTCGAACTCATCGTGCGGCGCGCGCGCGTCGGTCAGCTCGCGCTGGCGGGGCACGCGAAGCTGCCGCAGCACGAAGACCATTTCCCAGAGGGGAAAAAGTATCCAGGCCATGAGCACCGCGCAGGCCAGCAGGATGGAGCCGGAGACCGCATGAACGCCCAGGCCGCTGGCCAGCCAGACCAGGAAGAGGCCGAGCTTGCGCGCGCTGGGGTTGTCGAATTGGAACAGGGTCAGGCCGCCCAGGACGAGGGCAATACAGCCGATCAATTCGGGATAATCCATGGAGGTGACGCGCAAGTTGAAGCCCAGGCCGCCGCGCCGCAAATGAACGCCGCGTTGACGGCTCGGCCCCCAACCTACATAGTGCTTCAATCTATGCTGGTGTTGGACGCGGTCAACTGCTTTGCCCAAGTGCCCATCTCGGACCAGAGCGGGATCGTCTTCGCTTTCTGGCATTCGAACCTGGCCGGGAAGATTGTCATTTTCTGCCTGATGCTCGGCTCCATCTTCAGTTGGTCGGTGATGGTCTCGAAAATCTATATGATCCGCCGCGCGCGCCGGCAGACGCGCCGTTTCCTCAAGCGCTTTCGCACCGCGCGCAAGCCGCTCATTATTTACCAGAGCCGCGAGGTCTACGCCGCCACACCCATGTACGCGGTCTACCTGGCCGGGTGTCGCGAGCTGACTTTTCATCTGCTCGGCACGACGGAGATCGACGACACGTTCTCGACGCGGCTGGCGGAGGCGGAGCGCATCTCGCCGGTGGCCATGAACGCGGTGCGCTCCGCGCTCGAGCGCGAGGTGGGCGAGCAGGCGCTGCGCCTGGAGGACCGCATGACCGTGCTGGCGACGGCGGTGAGCGGCGCGCCGTTCCTCGGCCTGCTCGGCACGGTCTGGGGCGTGATGGATACGTTCAGCGCCATCGCCGCCTCGAATAACGCGAGCCTGACCACGATGGCTCCGGGCGTTTCCGGCGCGCTCATCACCACGGTCACCGGTCTGCTCGTCGCCATCCCGGCGATGTTTGGCTACAATTTCCTTGTCGTCACCGTGCGCGGGATGACGGTCGAACTGGATAACTTCGCGGGCGAACTGGCAGCGGCGTTTGATCATCGCTATCTCGATACCGGCTCGCGCATCAACACCCGGCTATGAAGCGTTATTCGCAACGATCCGGCCACACGGCCATGGCGGAACTGAACGTCACGCCGCTGCTCGATCTCGCCTTCGTGCTGCTGATCATTTTCATCATCACCACGCCACTGCTGACCAGCAACGTGCCGCTGAATTTGCCGACTGGCTCGAATAATCACACGCCGCCGCCCGATGCGAAGTCGATCCGCACGGTGAGTATTGACCGCGAAGGGCGCGTCTTTCTCGAAGCGAAGCTGGTCGAGTTGCCCGTGCTGGAGGAGGAGTTGACCGCCTTTCACGACGCGACGCCGGATGCCGCGGTGATCGTGCGCGCCGATAAGACGATCAACGTCCAGCAGTTCTTCGACGTGGTCGATGCCATCCAGCAGGCGAAGATTGATCGGATGAGCATCCAGAACGTGGCACCGTAGAGTTTTTGAGCAATGAATCATGGCGTTTGTACCCCCCGGGGGGGGATAGGGTATATTCCGTTATCATGTGGTATGAAGTGGTATGGAGGGGCAGGGCGAGTGGTATGCTCCTGTGATCGAGAGGGATCCGTTTCGGCCGCTGATCGGTAAAAGGTGGAATGGATCCTTCGCGCAGCCCTGGGTGACGGGTTCGGGTTTGCCCTGTTTTGAGTTCAACAGAAATGCTGGTCTTATCATGGACCCGCATTATCGCACACCGGGGAAAAGGGCGGTAGCCTTGGAGAGCCTGCAAAGCCTATTCAGCTTAAAAAGTGCAGTTTACCTCTGGAAAAAAGTTTGCGGCCGATTTCGTCGTTATCTGCCGACTTTAGCGACCGCAATTTCCGCGCAGGTTTTCCGCGTCGCGGCCCTGGAGATAGAGATGGGCCTTGCGATAGCTTTTTTGGTGGAGGTAGTGGCGCAACTGCGCGGGAAAAGTGGCGTCCATCTCGGCCTCGAGCGCATCGAGGCGCGCGAAGAGGGCCAGCAGGTCGGGCGGGTTCGGTTCCTTTTGCCGCGGCACGGCGGCAAGGTATTCGTCGAGGGTGCGGGCGAGGCGCTCGAGCGTTTGCTCGTGCTGCGTGGCGTTCATGGCGGCTAGCTGGCGGTGGCGCCGCCCTCGGCGCGCTTGATCTCGGATTCGAACTGGGTCGGCTCGCCGTGGATGGCGGCTTTTTTCTCCTCCCATTCGAGGTGGAGACGGCGCAATTCGCGCGCGAGCTGGTCCTGGATTTGCGCGACGGCGGCGAGGTCGCCCTTGGCCGTTTCCTTCGCGATCTCGCCCTGGAGAAAGGTCTCTTTCTCGGCGATCTTCGAGCCGTAGAGAGAGTTGATCTCGGCGATGCGGGCCTTTTGTTTGTCGCTGAGTTTTTTCGTCGGCTCTTTTTTCTCGAGCCGTTCCATGGCGAGTTCGTAGGCGGATTTCATGGCTGGGCCGTCTCCGGGGTGGCCAGGTCGATCCAGATCGCGCCGTCCCGCACTTCCACGGGGTAATGCGCAAGCTGAACGTTGGGGATGTTGCGGCAGACGCCGTCGCTGAGTTGAAATTGCCACTGGTGCCACGGGCAGGTGACGCAGCCGTCGCGCACAAAGCCCTCGTGGAGCGGGGCGCCGCGGTGCGGGCACACGTTGTTGATCGCGAAAACGGTGTCGGCTTCGCGGAAGACGCCGACCTGCTGCGTCCCGGCGGTGACGCAGCGGCTTTCGCCGGGGGGCAGGGTTTCCAGGGTTAGTTTGGTATCGATGAAGGGCATGCTCACATAAGTTTAGATTGCCGGCGCGTTGGGGCAAGAGGCTATTTTCCATCGAAAGATGGCCTTGCCCATCCTCACCATGCAGTGCTGGCCAGGCGGCTGCGAACGAACGGAGTTACGAAATTTTCGGAATTAACGGAATTATGGGGAAGGATAGGCCTGATCTTTGAAAAAATTTTGTTCATTTGGGAAATTCCGTCATTTCGTTCTTTCGCTAACGATTTAATCTCGCGGCATGGTGAAGTCGCCGGAAGAGTTTGCGCCGTGGCTGGGCGTGTTTGAGACGCTGCGCGTGGTGCGTGGCGTGCCGCTTTTTGTCGCGGAGCATTATGCGGAGTTGCTGCGCGCGGCCGAAGAGCTGGGCCTTGCGGTGGAGTTCGACCCGGTCGCGGCGCTCCGCGAACTGCCGGGCGGGGAGTCGGGCCGCTGGCGCTGGGTGGTGACGGCGGACGGAACGCGGACGCTCTTTACGCGCGAGGAGCCGGCGGCGGCGCGGACGTTCGAGATCGCGGTTTCGCCGGTGCGGGTGGGCTCGGCGAACTGGGATGCGCGATTCAAGACGGTGAGCTACCTGGCGCACGCGCAGGCGGCGAAACGGGCCGGGGAGGGCGAGGCGGTCCTGCTCAACGAGCGCGGCGAAGTGGCGAGCGCGGCGCGCTCGAATATTTTTTGGGTGCGCGGGGGCAGGCTTTTCACGCCGGCGCACGAGGCGGGCTGCCGGTGCGGGGTCGTGCGCCGGTTTATTGTCGAGCAATATCCCGTCAATCAAGGACGGTTTATGCTGAGTGAGTTGTTGGAGGCGGATGAGATTTTTCTGACGAACAGCATGCGCGGCCTGGTGAGTGTCACGCTCATGCAGGGAAAGGCAGTCTCGTCGTCGGACGTGGCTGATAAATTGCGCGTGTGGTATGACGCGGAGATCGCGCGCCAGCTCGGATAATCCACCCCTCGGCCGTTGCGAGCGTTGCGGCGTGGCGTGAAACCATCAGAAATTTCACGCAACGACGCAAAGGCCGCAAGGACTGAACAACGGTCCTAGACCGCCGCTACATTATTTAGGTTTGGTCGCCGGCTTGAGGACGACTTTGCGGGTGCCCTTGATGATGCGGCCGATGATTTTTCCGCGCGCGAGCCGGGCGGCCTGGGCGGCGTCTTTTTCGGCCACGATGAAGACCATGCCGATGCCCATGTTGAAGACCTGATGCAGCTCGTGATCGTCGACGCTGGCGGCGGAGGCGAGCAGCTTGAAGAGCGGCAGCACCGGCCAGGTGCCGAGCTGGATTTCGGCATCGACGTTGTCCGGCAGCACGCGGGGGATGTTGTCGATGAGGCCGCCGCCGGTGATGTGGGCGATGCCCTTGATCTTGAGGGCGGCGCGGACTTTGCGGATGTGGGGCAGGTAGTTGATGTGTGTGCGCAGGAGTTCCTCGCCGAGCGGGGCGCGCATGCCGCCGGTGCGGGCCTCGATGCGGCAGCCGAGTTGGTTGAAGAGAATCTCGCGGGCCAGCGAGTAGCCGTTGGTATGCAGGCCGGAGGAGGGCAGGCCGATGATGACGTCGCCGGGGCGGATGGATTTGCCGTCGATGATCTTCGGGCGGTCGACCACGCCGACGATGGTGCCGACGAGGTCGTAGTCGGAGCCGTGATAGATGCCGGGCATCTGCGCGGTTTCACCGCCGATGAGCGCGCAGCCGGCCTTTTTGCAGCCGCGGATCATGCCGCCGAGCAGCTGGCGGAAGCGGTGGGGATCGAGCCGCTCGGAGGCCATGTAATCGAGGAAGAAAAGCGGCTCGGCCCCGAGGACGGCGATGTCATTGACGCAGTGATTGACGAGGTCCTCGCCGATGGTGTCGTGGCGATTCATCAGCACGGCGACCTTGAGCTTGGTGCCGACGCCATCGATGCTGGAGACGAGCACGGGTTCGCGCATCTTCGGGAATTTCGCCAGGAAGAGGCCGCCGAAGCCGCCGACCTTGCCGAGGACCTCGGGCCGGTGGGCGGACTTGACCAGGCGCGGGATGCCGGACTTGACCTTGTTGCCCAGGTCGACGTCCACGCCGGCGCGGGCGTAGGCTTTGGTGGGTTTGTTCATTTGGAAGTCGGCGGCGCGGGCTTTGTTGTACTGGATGACGGCCCGGCTGCAAACGGATTTGCGATTATTTTATCGGGTGGGGGCGCCCGGCGGAGAGGAAATGGAGGCGGCCGCGGAGTCAAGGCGCGCGGATGGGTGATGCCTAGGGCACGGGCGCGGCGGACTGGCTGGAGGCCTGGCGGGTTTGGTCGAGGGAAACCATCTGCGAGCGGGCGAAGAGAAATTCAGGGCAATCCTTCTGGCCGGTGGCGAGCGATTTCTGGAAATAGGCCTGCGCGGTATTGGTGTCGCCGGTGATGAGGCGCTTGAGGCCGGCGAAGTACCAGACGCGGCAGAAGCGGGCGGGCTCCTGGGTGGGATCGGGCGCGGATGCATCGGTGACGAGTTCATCCTCGCGAATGTGGCCGACGAGGAAGTCGGCGATCTTGGAGGTGAGGTCTTCGGGCGAGGAGTTCCAGTTGTTGAGGACGGCGTAGTTGAGTTCGTCGTCCGCCTTGTCGCGGGTGTTTTGCTCGGTGGCGATGACCCAGAGGTATAAACGGGCCGAATCGCAATCGGGGCCATGCGGCGCGACATCGCAGTACTTGGTGAGATCGCCGCCGGCGGCGTCGAGGTTGTGGAGGCCGAGTTCCGCCAGGCCCAGGTCAAAGAGGGAACTTGCGTCGTTGGGATCAAGCGCCAGGGCCTGGGTGCTGTCGGAGAGCGCGGTGGTGAGGTCGCCGTGCTGCAGCTCGATTTCGCTGCGTCCACGGTAGGCGGGGGCGAGGTTGGCATCGTTGGCGATGGCCTGGGAAAAATCGGTGAGCGCCCCGGTGGTGTCGCCCTTGCTTTGGCGGGCGACCGCGCGGTTGAGGCAGGCCATGGCATTGGTGGGGTCAATTTCGATGGCCTGGGTGTAGTCGGCGATGGCTCCGTCGAGGTTGCCTTCGGAATTCTTGGCGTTGCCGCGGTTGTAGTAGACGCGGGCGAGCTTGGGGTTGATTTCCAGCGCCTTGTTGAAGGCCTCGATGCCGCCGTCGATGTCGCCGCGGCGCATCTTGATGAGGCCGACATTGTAGAAGGCTTCCGCGATGGTGGGCTTGCGCGAGAGCGCTTCGGTGTAATCGGCGAGTGCGCCGTCGATGTCGCCCTTGGTCTGCTTGACGTAGCCGCGATTGCTGTAGGCGTCTGCGTTGTCGGGTTGGAGGGTGAGGAGGGAGTTGTAATCGGCGAGGGCGCCGTCCCAGTTGCCCTTGGTTTGCCGGGCCACGGCGCGACCGTAGAGGGCCAGGGCATTGCGTGGGTCGAGCGAGAGTGCCTGGTCGTAATCGGCAAGTGCGCCGTCGATGTCGCCCTTTTCCGCCCGGCTGGAACCGCGCGATGTGTAGTCGGAGGAAGTGTGCGGAGTGGTGATGACGGGCGCGGCGGTCGTGGAGCCGGCCGGCGACGGCGGAGCGGCATGGGGCGCGGGCATGCCGAAGTGCCAGATCACGTAGATTACGGTGGCGAGGAGGCCGAGCCCGATTATCGCGGCGGCGAGGCTTAAGTACTCGATGGCCTTGGGCAGCGCGTGCCGTTCCTGCGGGGTGGGCTCGTCCGGGGGGAGATCCGGCACGATATCCGGCGTGGGTTGCGCGAGGTCACGGTGGTGGGGCCGCCGTCCGGCAGGCTTGGGGGCGTGGCGCGCGGCTGGCTCCTGGGCGGGACGATCAAGGAGGTGCGCCGGGGCGAGTTTGGCCGTTTCGAAAACGCTTTTCTGGAGTTTGTCATCATCCCGGGGGATGAACTTGGCCACGGGCGGGAGTTGGGTGGTGGGGCGCGGCGGCGCGATGGTGAGGGCGGCGACGCTGGTGCGGCTGCGCTTGCGGTCGCTGCCGCCGGGGCTGGAGGAGGTTTGCAGCACGATGGGGCCGCGTTTGGTGCGGGTGGGGAGAGTGGCTGTGGCGCGGATGCTGATGGGGCGGGGCGTCTGGCCGCCTTCGGTGCTTTCCATCGGTGCGAGGCGGGCCAGGAGCTGCTCGGCGGGCTCCCACTCGCTCATGCCCTCGACATAGGCG
>Ga0116226_10001282_pt1 | contig 21677 bp, 20 predicted proteins | sample S1TSphfallax_FD_89692 | JGI IMG/M metagenome (GOLD analysis project Ga0116226, IMG submission 89692) | Host-associated microbial communities from peat moss isolated from Minnesota, USA - S1T2_Fa - Sphagnum fallax MG | ecosystem: Host-associated > Plants > Peat moss > Unclassified | place: USA... | reverse complement strand
CATTCAATATTTCATTCGAATGAAACTGGATTTTCTCAAAATTAATTCATTTTTTTCAGTAGTTGATCATCACTTGTATTGCACAATAGCTCAAAGCTCAAGTAGGTATATAAGTAGAAAAACGGGTAACTGGTAAGTAAGTGGATGGTTTATTCAAAGCTAAGGGATGGGTTACATTGGGGATCTACGGTGTCAACATTAAAATACTGACTTTTTTGGGTTCTGTCCACACATTATGCTTGAATTTGGCAATTTCTAGCTAATAAACAAAGTTTTTCAAGGACCCATCTGTCTGCTTTAAGCTCTGCTTATGATGATTGCATTGAAATGTGATGAGATGAGGGAGGTCATAATATCTATTTGAAGATTAACCTAGTTAAAGAGTGCCTTGTTAAAGCATTTGGACCATTGTTGCTCTTCTTCTTAATGTCACCCCTATGAAAACACAACCGTCTTTGAAATGTGCACCCCAAAATGACAACAAAGCATAAACAACATTTTTTGTGTAACTAATGAAGAAAAGTTTCGCCCAACTTTCCATCCCCATTGCTTGCAAAGCTAAAAATATCATTGAATTAAGCAAACTTTTAAGGCAATTTATTTGGTAAGATTTGGATTCCAAATGTGGGAGATATTGATTCTTAAGTGATTTCTACCCCTGAAAATTCAAATAAATTCTAAAAAACCAGGTTTTGAAAAGAAAAATCAGTTGAGGATGTGATAACACTTCGGCCAAGGGCACAGGCCACACTAGTGTGTAATGAAAATGGAACTGGACCAGCTCTAAATCTTTTGTGAAAATGACTGAAACTAAAAGCCTTAAAAGTCCATTGAACTAGTCTCAAAAGTGAATCGAAAGTTTTATTACATTTCAATTTTGTAAAAAAAAGAGAAAAGAAAAGTTAGAAGCAGAATCAAAGGTTTCTTTTGGAAATGAACCTTTTGAAATCAAGAACCTAACAACACTCGTATATTCTCAAAATGTAAGGTCGGACTCAACTGCTCGCTTGTCCTATGCCATTACAATGGGAATGCCCTCACCCTTGCATGTTACCTTACACCAAGATCATGCAAGAGTAAACATTGGAGGCAGCATGTACATGATGTTTGGAACAAAATTCAAGTAAAGCTATGTGTCACAACCAGTGTTGTGCATGTATAACATTTACCTAGATATACCCGCCAGGTATGGATAGGATATATTGTATATCCTAACTTAATTTTTTACAACACATATATCTTATTGAGGTACATATCCCAGGATATGTAAATCTGAAAGTTTAAACCTGTTCAAAACCTCGGATATATTTTTTAAATATCCTTACCCGAAACCAGATATGTTCTGGCATCAGGGTAATAGAATTAAGATAAAAATGATTAAAACTCTAAACCCTAACTACACCCTAACTACACCCCCATATGGATTGCCGCGCTTGTGTGTTGCTAATTGCATCACTATTGTCTCACAATGGCACTTTTTTTTTCCCAACTTCTGTTGTTGATGTTGCTTTGAAGCTTACATAGATTAACAAAGAGCTTCACTTGACAATGCAGATATTCCTAGACACAAGGTCAAAAAAGTCTTCCATCACTATCCAAAACCAATGAAAGTGCTAGAAAAGTGCTTGAATAATTACCTCATGCTAAAGGTTAGATTTATTTAGTTGGAGCTATTAGGTTTAACGACACTAAACAATCACCTTTTCTTGTGGAAAGTTTTATTGTGTTCTTTTTCTTTGTGGTTATCTAATGATTTCTTCTTATGATTTGTTTATTGAATTTATATTGTTTCCAGTGGCATTTGTTGCGCATTATGTTTACTAGAGCCCAAAAGATGAAACTTGTGCAAAAAAAGCTTAGTACACCTCAAAAGAAAAGTTTGTGCAATAGAGGAAAAGGAACAAGGTTTTTTTTTCTTTCGTTTTTTGGCCTCTTTGTGAACCCACTACTTTTATTCACCAATGGAGTAAATATGATACACTGCAAAAGTTTTCTTCCTTTTTTGTTTTTTTGCATCTTTGTGGACCCATAGTTTTTTTCACCATTTTTATCAAATGAATTACATGTTTTTCTTTCCTTTGTGAGCCCACATGACTTTTGTCCCTTTGTTGTACATCTATTTTCTTGCCTCTTTGTGGACTCACAGTTTTTTTTTACCTCTTTTATCAAATCAACTACATATGGGCCCACATGGCTTTTGTCCCTTTGTTTTACATCTATTTTCTTGCCTCTTTGTGGACCCACAGTTTTTTTTACCATTTTTATCAAATGAACTACATGTTTTTCTTTCCTTTGTGAGCCCACATGACTTTTGTCCCTTTGTTGTACATCTATTTTCTTGCCTCTTTGTGAACTCACAATTTTCTTCACCACTTTTATCAAATCAACTACATATTTTTCTTACTTTTGTGGGCCCACATGACTTTTGTCCCTTTGTTCTACATCTTTTTTTTTTGCCTCTTTGTGACTAAAGTTTTTTTCACTATTTTTATCAAATGAACTACATGTTTTTCTTTCCTTTGTGAGCCCACATGACTTTTGTCCCTTTGTTTTACATCTATTTTCTTCCATCAAAAGTTAATGGGGCAAAAAATCTCATCATTTATTTCTTTTTTTTAATGGTTTTATGTAGCATGAAAACAAGAATATAATCTTGTGTTGTGTTTACTACCCACATGGGCTTTTATGTGATATTACATTATTTTGAAAGGATTTTTTTTTGTTGACCCTGCAAGTTAAAAATAAAATCTAGGTGTAAACAAAATAAAGTAGGCTAATTGGTCATCCCTAATAACAAGTAAAAGTAGATTTGGAATCTTTTGCATTTTAGGCATTTTAGTCATGCCATAAATTTTGGGAGGTACAAATCATATTAAAGAAACCATATATGATTATTTTTAAAGTATGATTATTTATTTACTACAAGTTTATTACTCTAGTTGATATTGTACATTTTCTAAATCAAATAATTCAAGTGATGTGTTACTAATGTTTGAGCCATTATGCACCTTGACACACATTTTTTGGAATTTGAATTTTTTGATTATGACTATGTGAAGCCTCTTAAAAGTAAATTTTCCATACACCCAAATTTGGCATCTAAAACATATTTTTTTGATATGATATTAAAGTGCATTGCATGTTTTACTTCATTAAATCATGCCCCAAACCTTTTCAAAATGCAACATATAAATAGAATTTCCAAATTAATGTTTTTTGACCTACTTTTAATCTACTTTCTCACAACCTAACCAACTAGCAAATTTTGCAAAGTAGATCAAAAGTAGGTTTTTAAAAAGTTGATACAACTTTTGAAACTTTCAAAAACTTCAATATATCACATTTGATGCCTTCATATAGTTCAAAAGGATAATCCCATAAGACATCATTTACTTTGTATTCTACTTGTCACAAATTCTTGTTTGTTTAGTTTTGAGGATTACTTTTTTGGCCTACTTTAACATGTTTTGACCCAACTATGGTAGGAGTTTTTATTGAATCTTTTACAATAGTGAAATCTCATACAAAGGAGGTAACATAACATCAATCTTATCATACTTCATATGTCAATTGAGTCATATTTTTATTGATGTTAGTCTTGTTATTCTCTGTGGATTTTTTTGGTTTTTTTTGGGATTCATAATTCTCTTCAACATTTTTATCAAATCAACTACATGTTTTTCTTTCCTTTGTGGGCCCACATGACTTTTGTCCTTTTGTTCTACATCTATTTTCTTCCATCCAAATGGGAAAAAAATCTCATCATTTATTTATTTTTTAAATGGCTTTATGTAACATGAAAACAAGAATCTAATTTTGTGTTGTGTTTACTGCCCACATGGGCTTCCATATGACATTACATTATTTTGGAAAAAAAAATTGTTGTCCTTGCAAGTCAAAAATGAAAACCATGGTAGGAATTTTTCTTGGACCCTTTACCACAATGAAATCCCATACAAAGGAGGTAACATAACATCAAATCATACTTGATATGTCAATTGAATCATATTCTTATTGATGTCAATCTTGTTGTCCTCTATGGCTTTTTTTGGCCTCTTTGTGGACCCACGATTCTTTTCACCAGTTTTGTCAAATCAATTACATGTCATTTAACAATTTGATTTTATATGCATATGTTTTTTTCCCTTGTGGGCCCACATGACTTTTGTCCCTTTGTTCTACATCATTTTTTTTCCATCAAATGCCAATGGGGGAAAAACATATCATCATTTATTTGTTTTTTGAATGGTTTTATATAGCATGGAAACAATAATATACTTTTGTTTTGTGTTTATTGCCCACATGGGCTTCTAATATGTGATCAAACCACATTATTTGAAAGGAATTTTATTTGTTGTCCATGTGGGTTAGAAATAAAAATTATGACCTAGATTTTTTTCAAATCCCTCACAACGATGAGATCCCATACATTGGGGGTAACATAACATAAACCTATTAAAAATCAGTTGTTAATTAAATCATATTCAAGTCTTGGCATGGTTGGTTGGACCAAAATCTAGCAAAACAAAACTTGGTCCAAAATCCATTTTGCAAGTTTTACAATGTAATGTTAACACATGATAATGAAAAAATAATATCTATCCATTATTAGCAAAAAAATTCCATATATGATTTGTGCATTGTAGGGGCTTGTGATTTATATAAATCTATAAAAATAAAACTCAAAACACCTTTTTTCTTAAATACTATGGACTTTTAAAAATAGGGTGTTTTTTCAACAATCAAAAGTCCATAGTGTAATACCTCCAATTCATATGATGCAAAACTTTTTTTAAAAAAAATTATTAATACATTTCCACCTTGAAACCAATTCCCTAAAAATGTATTAGATCCATCATTGAACCAAATTAAAATCCATTAGCTTGATTGCAAGTGGCATTACACCCCAGTTTTTTAATTTCAAAAATCCATACCTCTTGAAATTTCATGTTTTTTGCATTAGAAAAATTGCACCATGTAAATATTTAAAATATATTATTTGAAAATGAATCCCTATTAACCAAACCCAACATATGTAATAAGACATAACACTTGCAATCTCACCCACTTTAAAAAAAAGGTACCTTTATGATGCCAAAATTGGTCCACCCTACCATGTCAACACTCGTTCATATTGATGTCAATCTTGTTGTTCTTTCTTAGCTATTATCTTGTTGTGGACTAAACAATATACATATGCAAGCCATGGTTTTCTATGCAATAACAATTAACTTCACATTATTTAATAATAGGTGGATGGAAAAAGTAAGTGTAACTTTCTTATTCTTATAGTAGGTTTTATGCACGGGATGTGCAAAATGCATGGTTAATGTAACAATTCATTGTTCATTGTACCAAGTGGAAATAATAATAGGTTAAGTTATTAGCAACATGTCAAGGCAAGATTTCATGTTAGCGATAATTCAAATCAACATCTACAATAGCAAATCAACAATTATAGCAACCAATAGTAGGTTAGCACAATTAGTTTTATAACAATAGTAATAATTGGTTTTATAACAATAGTAATTAATTTATAATAATAGCAAATTTGTTATATATATAAAATTATGGAAAAAAAAATTTGGCATGTGATTTAATGTTGTCCATGGTGGAATGACAAGTGTAAAAAATTTTGAGAGCTTTAATGGTAAACATTTGCATCACTATAAACAACATTGAAGCTTTAAGCTATGGGGAATTAAAGGCTGGAGAAGTTTGGCTTGTTATTGAAGTGCAACCTCAAAAGGGTGATGCATCTTCACCAACAAATGTTGTTGTTTCTTCATCAACTAGCAAACCTAGTACAATAGGAAACGTTCATGAGTTGGGTCAAGTGCAAGCATAACTACTAATTGCATTGTGGCAACAAGCAAATTTTTAAATCCATGGGATCAAAGATCTATTCCTTGGGTTTTCTACAAACCAAATGTTGATGAACCTATGTTGTTTGAAATAGAACAAGTTTTTCGTTATATTATGTGTCATTCAATTCTTTGGGTGCCCATGTGTTGGGGTCAAAAACTAAAAGTAGGAAGGGATTGATTTTTCATAAAACTGAAAATAGGACTTCAACCATGAAGAAACATTATGAAGATGAACATTCTAATATTTGAAAAGTTTATGTTAGTGAGATTTCACTTGAACATTCTGCTGAAACAAATCCTTTTGAAAAATAGAATTCCAAAGTTTGAAAAGTGGTAAGTTTTAGCTCCATTTTCACATTTTTTGGTAGCACCACATCACGAAAGGAATATAAAACTTTCATTGATGATCTTGTGTTACTTATTGTGAAGGGTTTACTCCTTTTAAGCATAGTTAAAAGCATATGGGTTTACAAAGGGACCAATGGGTGGTGTTTCCATCACGTAGAACCCTCACTAAAGATATATTACCTTCTATGATGAAACATAGACTTCAAAAGTTTGTTTTCCCTTTCATCAATGTTGCAATTTTTATGATTGCAACATTTGACTTATGAATGAGCAAAGGTGCACTTGATACCTTTGACCTTGTCATTAATTTCTTGACTTTGGATTGGGAACCAAAACATATCACAATTGGTTTGTTTGAAGCAAAAGGGACTTCTAGGGTTAATCTTGTTGGTCAATTGTAAGCTATGTTTGAGTACAAACTTATTAACAAGATCATTTGCCATGTGAAAGATGAAGGCATAAAATAATTTACAATGAGCAATGCTCTTAAACAGATTATTACTTGTGAAGAATTGGGAATGCAAGCACCATTTGAAGGTGTTTGTTTTGGTCATGCCCTTTTAAGGCTTGCCAATATGCCACTTCTGATGAAAAAATAAGTTATGGTCTATGACCATTGAGCATCAAAACTACATAATCTTCAATTCAATCTTGTATAACATGGCCAAAAAAATCTAACAAAGGAGCGATAGAATGGACAAAAGTCTGTTTGGTTGCAGGTTTGCAACCACGGAAATTAAGCACACCAATGAAAACAAGGTTTGCGTCCAAAGTGACAATGTTCCAATAGGCCCTTGAATTTAGGGTTATTATTCATGTTTGTTACAACCAACAAAGATTGGCTTTGTAGTGCAAAATTCCAACAACACAAGTTTAGGCAATTGTTGAACTTATACATCAACCTTGGCCCCGGTTGTATCAAGTTGTGTGTTTAATCAACATTGTGGTTACTGGCTACTTAGTGATGCACTTGCAAATGCAATCAATCTTTGTGTCAAATTGACCAAAGAGAGGCTTCAACTAGAAATCCAAATGAGTTTTATCCCTGCATCTCAATTTGATGCAAAAACTTTTTTGTTTGTGAGTAGGATGTGATTAGAAATCAATCATGTACTTGCTCCATTTTTGGATTGTTTACATGAATTTGATCCAAAAAAGGAACACATGATGTTGGATTTAATGTTTGGCCCTAGACTCAAGGATTTATATATTATGAGCAATTATGTGGGAAGAGATATGGCCACAATTGTAGCAACAAGGTATGATTTTAAAACCTTCATTCCCCTTCTATGTTCAACTTATCAAAAAGTGAATGCTTTTACAAAGCTAATAGAAATGTTTATTGCCCAAGAACAACCATTGGTTGTGTTTAATGCATGACAATCTCCAAATGATATTGCCATTGAACATGTAAAATTCTACATTTGCAATTGTTGGTTTATGGATTCAAAATGAAAGATGTTTGCCTTTTGGATTTCAATTTATAGTTTTTCATTCATAGTTAAGTTTCTAGTTTTTGGAATTTGGTTTTGCATTCACAATTTCAAGTTTTTCCTTTTTAAATCTAATTTCTTTCACTTACAATTCACAATTTGTAGTTTTTGCATCACAATTCACTTCATATTTATAGCATATATTATATAATTCATATGTGTGATGCGCATAACAATAAATGAATAATGATCTAACTATTTGTGTCTTTGATTATAAGTGAAACGAAAACTTTTTTGTTTTCGGAATTTACAATTGGAAGCAAAGTCTTGTGAAGATCTAGTAAATTAGTGGAAGGTTCATGAGGCACAATTTCATGTTGTTGGATACTTGGCTCATCTAATTTTGGGTATTGTGAAAAGTCAAATTGAAGCAAAAAGTATTTTTTCCATTGTTGGGATTTTGATAGGGCTATGCAGATGTCAATTTGTAACCCAATACTTAAATCAACTAGTGTTGATTTCTAAGAATTGGCCAAATGATCCACGTTTTGGGTGTGAATAATTTGCAATTGAATCCCTTGATGATTTTGGGGATCTTTAAACAGATTTGTTGGAGCAAATGGAAGAGGAATTTAAAGACCAACTAGGTGACTATGTTGAGCTTGATGATTCAACTAATTTCGTATAGTAACCTAAGAACGTACATTAACCCTAAAGGCATGATTGGCATGCCCATAACCAATCGTCATGTATGAGGCCATGCATAAGGGCATGACAATTGTCATGACATATAGTGTCATGACGTTCAATGTTGTAAGGGTGTAAATCCATAATAAACTCTACTAAATAAAAAGATTAAAACCAATCAAAGGTAGAAACTAATAAACCAAAAAGAGATGCATGCACATATATATATACAATGCACAAGAGGAGGCTAAGATGAAATTTTCATGTATACCCCCCTAGACTTAAGTCGGGAAAAACGTGGCATGGTTTGAATATAAATCAAGGTGTTGCAGGAAAACATGATGAACAATACCAAATGTCAACGAGAACTTGAGTGAACTCTGGCTTGAGGCAAAATAGATGGTATCCAGCATTACAATTATCGCAAAGTGGTATCTGATCATCATCATCTATCCTCTGACATACTTGACATGGATAGTCAAGTGTAGGAATCTAAGTTGATGTGATGATGGTAGGATCCAAGTTTAGCAGGTGGCAAGGCGCATAATTTTTTAAGTGATCCCGAATTATGCGTCCGTCAGCTCCTTGCAACTCTAACACACATGAAGGCTTGATCACCTTAATCCTCAAGATAGTGCAATCGGAAAAAGTGTTTAGAATATCATTAGGTTGTCATTGGAGATACACAAAGTCACTAACATCAAATTGTTTCACCTTAAATTTATATTGCCACCTTATGTGTGTGTATACCATAAGATGTCTTGCTGTTGTGTAATGGATAAGTTCTCCATGGCCATGGGCATAATGTTCCTGAATAGAACAACTCTTTCTGTGATGACCTTAACCCAAGTAGCTAGGGAGTCTAAGTCCACAACCTAGTCCATTTGAATAACAATGGAAGAAGGTGGAATGGGATGTCTCCCAAAAGTAGAAAGTAAGGAGCGAAATGAGACAAAGAAGCGTGTTTGGACATCTTGTAACCCATGGCAATGTAAGGTAGGGCTAGGTCCCAATCCTCTTTGTTCCTAGTGAGACTAATCTTTCAAAATCCCTTCTTGCATGTCTAGACCATCCTCTCTACAAGGCCATCAACTTAGGGATGATCCTTTAAAGTCCAACAATGGTCAATGAGAGCATGATCAAGTAGGTCTTGGAATTCTCCTCTGAATTAAGATCCTTGATCAATAAGGCATTCAACACAAGCCCCAAACCTACTTAAGACTTATTGTAAGAAAATCTAGCTGGTGTTGTGTGATGACTTGTCCGGCAACGCAACAAGCTCGACCCATTTCGAAAAATGCTCAATCATAATCATGATGTAGACATTAACCTTGGAGGTCTATGGTAATTCTCCAGCTTAATCACATGATTAGCGACAAAACATGCCCAAAATAGGGAATGGAAAAAGCGTGAGCTATCGAGAAGAGAAGGAAGTTCTCACTCTATCACATTATTCACACCTAGCAATGACATCTTGGACTTGAGCATACATACTTCTCCAATGGTAATGAAAAGCAAGAAGGCTATAAGTATGCTTAATTCCAAAGTGTCTAAGCTCCGAGTGTACCTTCTGAATAAGAATAGGCCGTTCATGTGGTGAAGGAACCATTTTGTCGCCTTATGGTAAACATTAAACGAGGTGATTGTCCTTCCATGAGTAGTGTTTGGACCGCTATTATATGCAATCTCAATGACTTGATGTAACTTGGGGAGGGTATTCCCCATGTTTAAAATAACCTTAAAGTGTCCAAGTCCTCCCATATATCCATAATGGGATGTTCAACCAGGTTACATTGTAATAATGTAAGATAATTGGATGCATAAGATAATTGTATTGTTGGACTCTAGTTGAAGTCTTGCCTGACTTTTAAGAAATCTTTAGAGGTAGTGAGGGGTCTTCGTGACATGGTATCCACGTTCTGATGTGTAGTACAAGGTCAATGAATAACCTTGAACTCATACTCCTGAAGTATAAGCGCCCAACGAACTAACTTACCAGTAAGCTTGTCGTTGGTCATCATCCATTTGATAGGCTGGTGGTTGGTATACAAAATGAACTTGGTGCCATAAAGATAAGGCCTAAAATGTATAACAACCCATACAACAACAAAACATTTCCCTTTGTATAAAAAGTAGTTGCTCTTAGCCTTGTTGTTGCTTCGGGATGCATAGGCGATAACAAATTCTTTACCTTCCTCATCAAGTTGGCCAATAATAGCACCAATACCAATAGCACTCCAGTTCGTGTGTAGAATGAAGGCCTTGTTGAAATTAAGTTTTCTTAGAATGGGGAACTCTGAAAACTTTTCCTTGAGTGTGTTGAAAACTTCTTTAGCCTCTTCACTCCATGTCTAAGTAACATCCTTTTTTAATAATGCATAGAGAGGATGAGCAATAGTACTAAAATCTTGGACATAAATCATGTAGTAATTACATAGTCTAATGAGGCTCTTCAAAGTGTGAACATCAGTAGGATTGGGTATTTCCAAAATGGTTACTACTTTGGCCCAATGACCCATAATACCATTTGGGAAAATTCTGTGTCTAAGCATTACTACAAAATGCGTCCTAGTTCACTATGGGTTTCACTAGATTTTGAGTGAATTTGAAAAAATTTATCTAGTGAAATTATTTAACCCCCTAGTGAACAAGGACTAGTTGCTACGGATAATGAATTATTTCACTAGTACTTAATGAAACAAGGTTACTTTCAAGTGAAATACAAATTTACTAAACCATTCACTTGCTAGTTAATTAACTAACCAGCATGGAAATCAATTATAATTTAATTATTATTTAAACCTATGATTTATTGACACATGTCACTACCTAGGCTAGGTTAAAAACCTAACCTAGGTAGGTAGGTAGACCATTTAATCATCTTAAGCACCTATTCTAAAAATTCTATAAGAGAATATTCAATCAACATACCATTGTTGACCACACATAACACCATTCATGAAGTTTGATCCCTTGACCTTTGGAATGGAGGCAAACACCTTAACCATCAAAGCATCCCATTTGTTACGATAATATGTTACATTACATTCTATTTATTAAATACTTCATTTTAAACATTACAAAAACATAAACTATGAAAATTCATTTCTTATTGAGATTTTGTTCAAATGAAATGATTCGAATTTACTTTTTTTAAAAATTCAATAATGTACATAATTAAATTTATTTCCTTTTGAAAGTTTAAAATCATTTGAACAAAAAAAATGTTGAATATCATTATCCAATAACATTTCAATGATCATTCTTTTGAATTTTTTTTTAATAAATGGATTTTTTTTTGTTAATATAATAATACTACCTATGTTAAACTACTTTCAATTATTATATGATTATTTTTCATTAATTTAAATTATTTCACTCTACATTATTTACGGCTATTTATGGTTATTTTCAATTACTTTTGGCTATTTTAAACTATTTCACCCTAGGTTATTTTTGGTTATTCTAAGTTACTTTTAGTTATTTTAGTTTATCTCACCTTAGGCTATTTTTAGCTATTGTAAATTTTTTAAAAGTTATTCTATGTTATTTTTTGCTATTGTAAATTATTTTAGTTTAGACTACTTGTAACTATTATAAATTACTTTTGGCTATTGAGAGCTATTTTAGCTTATGTAAGTTATTATTGGCAATTCTAGGTTATTTCACCTTAAGTTACTTTTGTCTATTATAAGTTATTTCACCCTAAATTATTTTTGGCAATCTTAAGCAATTTTAATGTATGGTTATTGGTTGTTCTTTTAATAGTGCTATTGATGGTTATTAATGGCTATTGGTACTTATTCTACTTGTGGTTATTAATGCGTATTAGTGGTTATTATATAAATAGTTATTGGTGGCTATTATATTGGTGATTATCCTATTAATGGCTATTGGTGGATATTTTGTTATTGTATTAGTGGTTATCGATGGTTATTATATGAATGGCTATTGGTGGCTATTTTATTGATGGCTATTGGTGGTTATTCTGTTGTAAGCCATTGGTGGTTATTGATGGTTACTTTATTAATGGTTATTAATGGTTACAATATTATAAGTTATTGTTGGTTATTATATTGTAGGGTATTTAAAATTATTTTTCATGGGTTATTATTTTCTATTTAAGTTATTTTTACGTTAGGTCATTATATTTTATTTTTGATTATTTTAAGTTATTATACTTAGGATAAAATAACTTATAATAATATAAAGTAAAATGACCTTGAATAATTAAAATATAACTTGAAATAACATATATTAATTTAAAATAAAATAACCTAAGGTATAGTCTAAAGTTGGTTAAATAATTTAATTTAAAACAACTTAAAAGTTTATAGTAAATTAGTTAAAATACCTTAAGGTAAAATAACATATAATAATTTAGGGTACAATAATTTATAATGACCTATAATAACATAAAATATAAGTTATAATAACTAAAGTTGCTTACAATAATATAGGGTATATCATAAAGTAATATAGATAAAATATTTTTAAAACATATAAATAAAACTATTTACTATAGTGAATTATGTTAACTAGTAATGAAACATGATGTCTATATATCGATATTATAGTGAAAGAACTTTCACTAGGGTGAAATCAGTAAAAATGCAATGAAATTATTTCACTTTTAAGGTCCCATAGTGATGTAGGCTAGTAATTTGCACCTCATTTTTGTAGTAGTGAAGGCAAACTACTAAGGTAACAACAAACTCACACTTTTTAGGATGGATCTTCATATTGACTTTGAAGAGCTGCTTGAATAATTTTTCAAGATGAGCCAAGTGTTGTAGGGATTCTTTGTTATGCACTAAGGCATCATCTATGTAGCACTTCAGGAAATCTACCATTTCGAGAACCTGGTCCATTACTTGCTGAAAGAAGACATGTGCATTCTTCAATCCGAAAGGCATCACAAGCCAATCCCACAACTTGTTGCTTCCATGGAATGTCGTTTTCTTATGATCCTTCATAACGAACACAATCTGGTTGAAACCTTGCCCCATATCCACAATTGTGAAGATATTTGAGTTTCCAATGTTATCCAACAATTCTTCAGGGATGGGCATGGGCTACCTGTCTTGAGGTGTAACCAGGTTCAAAGGCTTATAATCCCCGCACATCCTTTTTCCACTTGATAATCTAACTAAATCCTTATTTGTTGGCATTACTATAGTGGCTACGAAATCAGAATTTGATGGCTACATGAGATTAGCCTCATGGAATTCTGCATCTTTCATCTACCAGTTCCCACTCATGCTTGCTCAACCTATGCCTCCTCCGATAGATGGGTGTTTCATCTGTAAGGTCTATAGAGAATTACATGGTCTTACACCTACCTAAGTCTTTCATTGAAAATGCGAACACATTCTCATACTTATTTAACAAGTCTTTGACCTGGTTCCTCTCCTTCTTAGTGAGTTAGTTCCCCATAATGAAAGGGTAGTTGGAAACACATGGAATGGAGTTGGAAAATGTGTTTGAAGAACCTGGTGTATTGGGTTCTCCACTATCCAACTACGTAGATTCATAGAAGGTTGTAATTGTTTCTCCTGAAGCTAATGTACTTCCATGTGTATCAAAAACAACTTGAGTCAAATTACATGGTACCTCCTCCCCCCCCAATAGTAAGAGTGAAGTGTAGAGTGTTGAAGATAGGCAAATGTACTTAGTTGGGGTGCCATGTAATCGCATCCCCATAATTGCAAGCTGATTGAATCAGTGCTAGTGTTGTGTACATTTGAAGAGTACAAAGGTTATTAATAACCATGTAAGGGAGTTTAGGTCCATGCCTCTCCCCAATAGAATGTTACATTCCAATCTAATCACCTTGGTGTGACTAGTAGTGCTAGTTTGGAACCCTATAGCCCTTTTTCTTTCTTCTGGGCTCGGTTCATCCCAAGTGGCTGAAGCATGACAATACACCAAGCTTAATCCGTCTCCTTGAAAGCCGTGTGCTCCTAGGAAAGAAACAAAGGTGGCCAAACACCTCTTGGTTTTCCTATTTTGTTCATAGGAAACCAATGAGGTTTCTCTTGCCTTGTAGTTACTTGGTAGGAGCTCTGATAATCCAATATGTGAAAAACTTGTAGGTTGGAGTCTCTAATGGTGTATTTCAGAGCCAATTGTAGAATTGAGAGTGGTGCAAGGTTGGTCCACTAGTTGTGCAACCAGTGCGCATAGGAATCGCATTGTGTCACATTGAGTAGGAGTGACTCTCCAAGGTAGTGCTTGACCAGCGTGTAGTGTTCTGAGACTTTCTCCCTCTGGTCAAGTTGAGAAGGGGTGTTCTCAATTACATAACCAAACGTAGGAGAAATGGATTGAGCCTAGGTGATTAATCATACCATGTCCATGAAGAGATTGGATCTTGTGTCACTCAAGCTTTCTCCAAATCCAGCCACTGAAATTCCTTGACATTCCCAACTTGAAATGATGAAGTCCACGGGGTTAAGTAATTCCATATGCTTCTTCTAAATTAGTTGTATGTCAAAGGGCAAGAAAGTGAAACGGGCCTTTCATGTGGTGGTTGCAAACTGTCGTGGAAATTTAGTTATGAACTCCATCATTTTTTATGCCACCATTTCCCTTGCAATAGGATCAATGTCTACTTAAAAATACCTCTGAACCACCATCCCTAATTTAGTAGGGCTTTGAGACCTATACCAATACCACCAAAGAGCTCTAGTAATGTAATCCCTCCTTAGGTGATGTCCAGGTGATTAGCTGACAAAGTACTGGCTTAATTAGTTCACCATGGCTCTCCATGTTCTCAAAACTAGACAGAGCTTTGACCAAGGGCTCATGGGTTGCTTTGAACCTCTGTAAAACCTCTGGTCCATGTTGAATGTTAGTAGGAACCACCCACAACCTTTCAATAGCTTAGGCATAAGCTGTCTCCTCTTCATCTCCTTCTATCCACTCATGGCTAACTTATTGGATGTAGGAAATAGTGTGTGTTTCCTTGAGCATACAATGGTGAGTCATTGGACTATGGTTCCCATGTAAATCAAGGCGTATGTATTCTAGGTGGTGGCCATCAGTCTCCTAATCCACTTGGTAGTATGCATGCTCAAACCAGTTGTCAATTATGAAACTTGGTGGAAACATGATTCTTCCCCGATGAACACATTATAACCGGTGGCATTGGTGACTAAACATTTTACCTGTAAGCAAAGCTCCTAATTTGTACCTTCATTAAAGTTAAGTGCAATCAAATCCAAGTTCTCCCCAAGTACCTCTTTTATGCTCCCACTAGAGGTGCGAATTTGCCACATAGATTTTCGTAGTTTAGAATCGAACATGCCCATCTTCTTAGCAAATTGAACTCCAAGAATCATTGGATGGGCACCTATATCAAGAAGTACCACTTTGGGTGTATGTCCTCCCACCTGGATTATTGACTCAGTATTGTTGACAATGGCAACTCCGGTGGTGATGGAAGTTCTCTCACTAGGCACCACCTTGGGAAATGAGTGAGAGATTTTGTGGAGAGAATGGTTATCCACAACACCTTTGCCAAATAACAAATCCACAAGTGAAGTGTTCTTAGCTCCTTTTTGATATGTGAATATAGAATCAGAGGTAGGAGAGCCCATTAGTTTAGCCATGTTAGAACTAATGACCATCTACAACATGTGAGCCAATCGAATGTTTCTCCACGGTATTGGATCGGACCCCTATAACATGTGGATCAAGGATTGGTAGAGGACTTGATGTAGAATTCAAGGTATCCTTTAGTACTGCAATTATGTCCTTGGTGCTTAACTTCAAATCTTGAAAACTAAACGGTGTATTCATAAGCTTTTGTGCCACTTCATGCATTTGAAGTTGGCACTCCATAAGGTGATTGGTGGAAAATTGTGTGTTTTCCTAATGTACATGTACTTTTGGGACACGAGAATTTGATGTTCTAGCAGCTTATGGTCTAGTAGTCTCCTCCCCCATGCCAACAAGGTGTGTTCTTCTTTTGTGTTGAAAGGACGAAAAGATTGTGGCATGCCTGCTCGAACTCCTCTAGCCCTGGTAATAGGACTTGAACCAGATGTGAGTCCATCAATCTGAATTACCTATCTAGTGGCAGAAACTCTAGGTGCCACACTAGCCTCTTGTGCCGTGAAGTAGGAAGGGCAAAAAAAAGTGGCAAATTCTAGTGGGAGATTAGAATTATGTGCATTGGAAAAAACATACTCCCATTAGATTAGCAAGTTGGGCTTTTAATGATTTGAATTCATTTTGCAGAGTTTGAATTTGAGCGGCATGGGCTTGAAGCACCTCCTTCTTATCAACATTGTGCTCCTTCTTCTTAGCATTCTTACTGGAATTACCCTTGGTGGAGAAAGCATGAGTGGAAGGTTGAGGTGCCTTGGCTTTTGGTTGAAGGGCAATAGAAGATGCTAGCAGATTTTGTCGTGGTAATTGAAGTTGTTTCTATTCCGGGAACTTGGCAAAAAAAAAACTTCATGATGTCCCTCTTTCCCACAATAATCACAAAAAAAAATCTTCGAAAGGATTATTGCACTCATTAGCTTTGTGGGCAGGATTGCCATAGTAGTTGCAAGAAGGTAGGATGGGTGCAGCCAAGTGCATTACTTCAGCCCTTGAAGAAGAATGTGATGATCTGGTTGGCATAGCCAGTGGAGGCTAAGGCCTTAAACGTGATGGAAGCCTCATAGTACTAGCCTCATAGTGTGCATGAGCCAATTTTAGCTTTTCAAAAATGATGTACACATCTAGCAAAGTGTACCAGTCTTTAAATTCTGAAAAAAAACATGTTGCAAAACTTGCACATGGAATGTCGTATTACCTTCCAATAAACAAAAATATCGATGGGCAGCTTCTAGGTCCGTGATGCTCTAAGTATCCTCTTTAAGCTCGAGAAGCCTCCTATAGAGCATCTTGAGGGTTTCATCTTTCGGCCAAGAAAAGGTGGCGAGCGGCATAATTTTTTCAGAACTCTTAACTGGAAATTCCAATTCAAGAACTCGAAAGAATTCTCACATTAGATCAGCAAAAGCTGGTGCATCGATGGTGGGAGGATTGTTTGCGATAACAACAATGAGTTTTTGAAAAGAAATGTTTACTGAAGTAGCTATCGGATCTGGATTATTGGGCATAGTCCCATGATGTGCAATGGTAGCTTGTAATGCAACTTGAAAAGCGGTGGTGATGGTTGTGGCATAAGTTGGATTGGGGATCCAAGTGAAGCCAAAATCTTTGGAGAATGTTGATCGTAAACATCCAACGCCTCATAATGCACATAATGGGCTAGATTGTTTGAATGCGAATGCCTTAGTGTAATTAGCGCCATACTTGAGCTCTAATTTCACAAACCACAATTGAGAAAGTTGCCTTGAACTCCTTCAAGAAATTGTACTTGGCCCTTTGTTGAACTTCTCAATTCTCCTACAGGAACTACTGACCTCCATGGTGTATATGGGTGTAGATGTAATGGCTTGTAGCGAAATATACGATGATGATGTGAAAGTTAGTGCAGCAACAAGCATAGCCCACTGATTAACCCCTCTAAATGGACTTTGATGTACCGTTGATGTAGTGTAACCTGAACTTGAATTTTTGGTAGGAGTTGTAATGGATGATGATGACACTATAGATGCTTGATGGTACCGTTGTGAAGATCATGAGTTCAAAGAAATTGGGTCAAATGATCGTGTGTTATTTTATAGCTAATACCTTGGCTCTGGTTGAGCGGTAGTGCTTTCATCATCCAAGGACATGGTGTTGTCCGATGCCCCAAAATTTTGTAACAATACAAAGCATTAGCTACAAAGTTCTACCACAACCTATGCAATTAAATGCAACTGTAATGGAAACTAAAATGTGAAGTGCTTAAACAAATGTACCCTAAGTAGCTTTCAGTTTCTGTAATCACCAATGTTAAATGACAAAGTAGAGGAAGAAAGAATTGTATATTTATGTATTAATAGGATTACATAAAAGTATGTATTAATACAAAAATAACGTAGATATACATATTAATATGAAATACATAGATGTATGTATTAATACAAAAATATGTAGATGTACATATTAATTTTTAAAAACCTATATACGATCTTGAAGAATATGGTATTGGAAACGTATGTACATAGTACATACGATGCAACAAATATGGCGCGTTGATGGGGATGAACGGCGATGGAAAGATGTTGATGGATGGACGTTGACGGACGTTAACGAACGTCGAACGAAAGTTCATAGACGTTGGATGAAATTGTGACAAATGACGATGGCAATGGATGGCGACTGCAACCATGCTACAGAGCGATCCATGTCCATGAGCTCTACAACAATGGTGTGCAAAAGAGAAAAGAGAATTTTTTTTCTTCTATTTCATGCTTTTTTTTTTCTCTTCTTTTTCTTCTTCTAGAGCTGTTACAAAGGCAATTCATTACATGACTACAACCTCAAAAACATACAAGAGTGCACAGCCCAGATGCTAACATCAAAACCCATGTATATGGAAAACAAGTGTATGTGGGGTTGCATCATCTGGTATTGATCTTGTATTGCAAATCAAACCTTGTGTGTGTGTGTGTGTACATGCTCCCAAGACCTAAAGCTGGTAGTAAAACAAGCTTTAAAGCTGCTTGCTCCCTTCTCCCTCAGTTATGTTGCTACTAGTTAAGGTTATTGTTGTTCTTGTTATAGCTGTAGTACAAAAGTAGAAAAAGAAGAAGAAGTAGCAACAACTCAAGAACACAATAAACCAACAAGCAAAAGAAACCCAAGAAACTCAAAGCTAAGAAGGAAAAAGACCATGAAAAATCTGCCATTTTCAACATTAAACAATAGATAACAATTTTTCCAGAATTAAATTGTATCAAAAAAAGGAAAGAAAACGTAATGTGTGTAAATGATGGTCGTGTAATAGCCATTGTGAACATCTAGAAATCTAGTCTGACTATGGAGGAAACTTTTCATGATAAAATAATTCTAAAAAAATTGACAAGAGAAGGGAAGACCTTGGCCTTTTATACAGCCATCAACAAAGTTGAAACCCTAAACAAACCATAACCCTAAATCACCTAATAGCGTACAGTAACCTAATAACGTACATTAACCCCAAGAGCGTACATTAACCCTAAAAACATGAATAGCATGCCCGTAAATGATCGTGATGTATGAGGCCATGCATATGGGCATGACAATGTGCACATTACATTGTTGAAAGCTTTTTAATAATGTTAAAAATAAAAGGGGGCTCATAGTCGTATTGAAACAAACAAATGCTTATATTGTATATAGGTCAAATAAGTAAACAATGAAGCACATTTTGTTGTTTATAATAACATTTGAGCATCATAGTTTCAATTTATTTATTTTAAAGTTATTTACAATGAGGATTTGTCACAACCCTAGCCTTGGGCTCGCAACCAAGGCAAAAGGGTCTCAAGGGCGTGGGCCAAGAAGAATGTGAGATTGAAGACTCACACTCCCAATTGAACTTTCCTTTTGGGAGTTGGAGTCTCGGTGAACTCCTGAACCTTCAGAGAGCGATTGCAAAGGTCAACACACTTCACATTGAAAAATTCTTTATATCATTGAAAAGCTACTGAAGTGTAGATGTTTAAAATGGGCTCGCATGACCCGTTTGGACATCTGTAACACAAGTTATGGCAAAAAGAAAGGTCGGGAGTCAAATTGGCAGTTTGACTCCCGACCACAAAAAGTCGGGAATCGACACAACTTCTGTGCGTGTAGACAGAGTGCGATAACCATTGGAAAGCTCTTGATGAGAGCTAAATTTTTTCCTTAGACCTCATCTTGATAAGAGGTTTGAGCAAGAAGTTATGGCCCCACAAAGTTACAGGAGTCCAATTTTAACAATTTCGGGACTCCCCTTTGGGAGTCCTGGGACAAAAAGGCCATTTGGATGTGGGTCTCGTGCATAGGCATAGAGGATACTATATGAGGGAAGGTGGTGGCCTCCCTCGAGTCCAGGCCATGGTGAGTCTTGTGGGTCTAAAATCACTCGTGCCTTGTCCTAGCACTAAAGGTGTGGCAACATAGTATTAGCCTACTTGTGGTTGGTTGGATGCAGATCTGAGTGAGAGAATAAATTGCTTGTCACTCTTCCTAGTCCCATCCTGGAGCTCTAGCACATCCTTCTACCCCTTTAAAGTGCTGAGAGCCAGGGAGTGTGCCCCAAGTTCCTAACCTTTCCGCTGTTTTCAACCTTAAGCTCATCTTCGAGGTTAACAAGGAGCTTGGAAGCACCTTTTGCTATTTATAATAGCATTTGAGCATCGTAGTTTCAATTTATTTATTTATAAGCTATTTGTTGTGAAGATTAATGCAATGTTTCTTCATTTTTCCATAATAATTAGAAAGCTAGTGCAATCCAGAATTCCATGAAAAGCTTTCAAGAACATGCTGATTTGAAAACACATTTTCCTTCATGTTTTCCCATTTATGCACATGGCCCAACACAAATAAGATTACCTTTGAGGGTTTAGGTTCTAATGTTGGCAATGTTGGCAGCTATTGTTTTTTTTAACTATAGGGTAAGTTATTTTTTGAATTTCTTTTTGGGACCATATAGGTTATCAATGATCAATATGAATATTAAAGAAAAATTGATTTCAAAATAATTTGTAAAAGAATTCATTAATAACCATCGGTTATGCATAAAGGGTAGGTCATCAAATAATTAACTAACAACCACTTGTTAACCTATTGATCATTAACCAATTATGTGGTTTCCTAGTTTTTGTAATTTTGTTTTGGTTTATATATTTTTCATTATTATTTATAGATTGATAACATATCTCTTGGATGATAATCAAGTCATCCTCGTAGCTTGTTAAATTTTTGAGAATTCAATTCCAAATAATTATAAATTTAACTAGTTATTAAATAAATCAAGAATTGATTAATAAATTATTAATATATAGCTGGATGATCCAATCAAAACTCAACAATTAGCTAACTTGGGGTTTGCATGTTACAATGTAAAAACATTGTCACAATGTGATACTTTTAGTGCCTATCTGACTTTCATGCATCATGTTCAAAATTTGAAAAATAATTTTTAGTGAAATTTTGTAATAGATGATAGTTTATGTCCTAATCTAGCATTATGTTGTGAAATCAATGCACATATGAATGGAATAATAGTTTAATATCATATAATTTTAATTTGCAATGCTTTTAAGCACCTTTGCAATTCCGACAAAAGGACTAAAAAATACTAGATTCAATAATAATTTGTCCATGAAAATTTTACACATACCAAAAAAAAAAAAAAAAAAAACCTTAAATTTTTTTTATAAAATTTTTTATTTTTTTTTTAATTTTTTAAATTTATATAAAATTT
>Ga0116226_10001281_pt1 | contig 21692 bp, 16 predicted proteins | sample S1TSphfallax_FD_89692 | JGI IMG/M metagenome (GOLD analysis project Ga0116226, IMG submission 89692) | Host-associated microbial communities from peat moss isolated from Minnesota, USA - S1T2_Fa - Sphagnum fallax MG | ecosystem: Host-associated > Plants > Peat moss > Unclassified | place: USA... | reverse complement strand
GGCGACGGCTCATAGTGCGAGTCGGCGGAGTTCGGCCCGCAACTGACGTTCGTGCCGTGGTCCCAGACCAGGCCCTCGCGGCGCATCCCCTCCTGGAGGAACTCGACGATGGCCTGTTCGTGGGTGGATCTGCCGCCGCGTGTACGGTTGCCGATCTGCTGGAATCCGGCTTCGAGGACGCGGTCGATCTTCTCGCCTGCCTCGAAGTGGGTGGCAATCTGCGCCTCGGTCAGCACAGCCTCGAACTGGCTGACGAGGTTCGCGGAGGTCACGATCTCCTTGCCCAGCGAACGGAGCAGTTCGACCGTTCCAGCGTCGACCAGCGCGACATACATGATGGCGTTGCGCGGGGAGTACTGCATGGCGATCTTCGTCTGGCCGGCCAGCATCGCCGCGATGTTGGCCTCAAGCTCCTGCCAGGAAGAGTATTCGGATTTTGAGCCGGGAAGCGCATCCAGGCGGCCGCTCTCGATGCGGTGGACGAGCTTCTTCGGCTCGCCGCTGGCCGGGATGTAGTAGTACCAGCGCCGCGTGACATGGAGAATGTCAGGCAGGCCGAGGATGCGGTAGGCTAGGGGGTCCCGGTAGTGATGGTCGTAGAAGAGCCAGCCGTCGAGGCGGGCGTCGGTGAGCGCGGCTTGGATTGCGGCAAGGTCCATTGGGACATCTTATCCGGGTCGGTTGGGGTGATGGTCAGAAGGTGAGGCGCAGGCCAAGCTGCGCGGCGAAGGGGATGCCGACGGTGGTGCCGGGGCCGAAGAAGTCGCCGAGGGCGCCGCCGGGTATACCGAGCTGGCTGAGGCTGGAGGCGACGCAGTTGGAGGATTCGGTGCCATTCGGAGCGGTGGTGGTGGTGCAGGCAGGGATGGAGGCGGCGTTGGTGACGTAGTTCGCGCCGGAGTTGTTGCGGTTGAAGAGGTTGAACATCTCGATGAAGGGGGTAAGGGCGGCGGTGTCGGAGTTGCGGCGGAGTCTGATGGGGCGGCTGACGCGGAGGTCGGTCTGGAGGTAGGGGGTGGCGCGGAACTCGTCGAGGGATGTGGGTGTGCCGTTGACGGAGATGCGGGTGGAGTTGTCCGGCGTGGTGATGGTGAAGGGCCGGGCGGACTCGGCCTGGGTGAGGCCACTGATCTCGAAGCCGGCGGGGGCTTTCCATGTGCCGGCGAAGACGAAGCGGTGGCGGACATCCTCGCCTGACGGCCCGTAGTCTCCGGGGCCGAAGGCGTTCAGCGGGTTGCAGACGCCGTTGACGTAGTCGAAGAGTTCGCCGAGGACGCAGCCCCAGGTCTGGGCCTTCGAGAGGGTGTAGTTGGCGATGAGGCTGGCGCGGCGGGAGACGGCTCCCTGCAGGTGGACGAGGAGGCCATTGTAGCTGGAGCGGTTGTCGGAGTGGAAGACATTCACGTTCGGGACCACGTCGGCCTGGTCCGGATCGTCGGGCGCGAGCAGCGGCGTGAAGAGGTTCAGGCCGCCGGTATAGCTGTACGCGCGGTAGCCGTGGTTGCCCTGCTCGTGGATGAAGTCGGCGGTGAGGGACCAGTTGGCGTTGAAGGCGTGGGCGAGGCCGCCGGAGATGTGGATGGCGTAGGGCGTCTTGTAGTTGGGGTCGATGAGGTTGGCGGCTGCGCCACCGGGGACGCAGCCGGAGGATGGCGCGGTGATTGGGTTAGTGCAGGGGAAGGCGGGGGTGTTCACGGCCTGGAGTGCGGTGGACCAGCCGCCCTGGGCGAGGTCGTCGAAGTATAGGCCGAAGCCGGCGCGGAGGACGGTGGTCCTGCTTCCGCCGGGAGCGTAAGTAAGGCCCAGGCGCGGGCCGGACTGGCGGCGGTCGTCGCGCGGTGCCGACGGCACCAGGTCGATGCCGAGCGCCTGGAGCGTGAGGAAGCCGGGGCTTTGTGTCTGGCTGCGGCCAGAGGCGGTGAATAGGCCGAAGGTGGTGGAGTAGCGCAGGCCGTAGTTGAGGGTGAGGTTGCGGACGTGCCAGGCGTCCTGGGCGTAGAGGCTGATGCGCTGGACGTTCTGCGAAAAGTGGCCGCCGTCGATCCCGGATGGCGTGGCTCCGGCGGCGTAGTCGATGGGGAACTGGGCTGGGTCCGCGAGGTAGTCGGTGGGATTGAGCGGGAAGGTGTAGAGGGTCTCAGGGGTGTTCGGGTAGGCGCCGCCGAGGACGGGCTCGTGGATGAGGTTCACGCCGAACTTCAGCGCGTGGCTGCCGCGGGTCCAGGCGAGGTCGTAGCGGAGCTGGTACTTCTCCTGGTTGCGGATGGAGGGAAAGAAGGTGATGGGGGTGGCAAACTGGTTGTCGCCGTAGGTCTCAAAGCCGGAGATGGTCTGCGCGGTGGAGCTGAAGGGGAATGCCAGGGCAAAGCCGAGGTCGGAGTTGCGCGACTGCGTGAGGTGCAGGCCGCTGGCGTTCAGAACCAGCGAGCCGAGGAGGTTCGGGGCGTAGAGGAACTGGTGGCCGAGGACCAGCGAGAGGTAGTTGTTGTGCGAGAGCAGGCCGGTCGAGGGCAAGGTGCCTTGCTGGACGAGGTTGTTGTGGGTGATGTAGTTGTCCGAAGTGGCGCGGAGGTAGAAGCGCGAACGGGGGGATTGTACGAGGTCGAAGCGGGCGGAGGCGAAGTAATCGCGGAAGGGGATCCGGACGTTGTTCGGAACCGTGATGATCGGCACACCGGGGATCAGGCCGTCGGACGCTAGCTGGGCGAGGGCGTCGAACTGGGTGGTGCTGGCGGGGCTGTAGGCGATGCTGGCGTTCTCGTGGACGTGCTCGAAGTCGGCGAAGAAGAAGAGCTTGTCGCGCAGGATGGGACCCCCGAGGTTGGCGAGGTAGTTCTGGCGGGAGAATGGCTGCTTCGGGTTCGGCGCGGGGTTTTCGATGGGGTAGCGGGCGTTGAGGCGGGCGGAGCGCTCGTAGAGGGCGGCCGTTCCATGGAGTTCGTTCGTTCCTGATTTCGTCGTGATGACGATGGAGCCGACGGTGGTTGAGCCGGTGTCGGCGTCCTCCTGCGCGGTGCGGATGGCGAACTCGGCGATGGCCTCGGGGGAGATGTTCTGGAGGAAGCCACCGATGAAGTCGTCGGAGTCGTCGCCGCCGTCGACGGAGAGCTCGTTGTTGAGGCCGGAGCTGCCGCCGGTGGAGACGGCGGTGATGCGCGCCTTGGTGGGGTCGGAGGGTTCGACCGGCTCGGTGCCGGGGGCGAGGTAGGCGATGTTGGCGAAGCTGCGCGCGGGAAGCGGGAGGTCGGCGAGGTCCTGCGCGGTGACCACGGCCTGGTGTACGGAGCTGGCAAGGTCGATGGGCTGGGAGGCGATGGAACTGGCGGTGCTTTCGATGCGAGCGGACTGCTGCACGGGCGCGGGGCGAAGAGTGACGGTGACATCCCGCGTGGAGGAGACGGGGATCTCCACGTCGGCGGCGGCGGGGGCGAAGGTGGGCGCGGCGACGGTGAGGCTCCAGGTGCCGGGGGCGAGGGCATCGAGGTGGAAGTCGCCGTGGGGGTCGGCGGTGGTGTGGCGGGAGTCCGCTGTAGCTCGCCGGGTGAGGGTGATCGAGGCGAGCGGGACACGGGCGTGGGTGCCGTCCTCGACGGTGCCGCGGAGGGTGCCGGTGGGGGATTGGGCGGTCGACTGGGCGGTCGCTGCTGCGGTGAGAGCAAAGAGGATGAGGAGGCGCATCGGGGCTCCGGATGGCTGTTGGGTTTGGGAAAAGCGCGGGTTTGGGCAGTATACGTCCCATCCATCGCGATGGGCCCGCGATGGATGGGGCACCCGAACCTTGGTGCCGGAGCACAAGTTCTTGGGTTCTTCCCCGTTCACTGCGCTCAGGGGCAGAATGACGGCCCAGAGGTAAGCAGCTACTGGGTCATGAGGGTGTAGACCTCGCACTCGATGGCGGAGATGGCGATGGGGGCGAGGTCCGCGGACTTGAGCTGCTGGTTGTAGGCGGCGAGAGGTCCGGACTTGAGGGCGGCCCAGTCCTTGACGCGGGCGGCGGAGGCGGCGCTGGCCTCGGCGAAGATTTCGACGGCCTGCGCGGGTATGGGGCGGTCGGAGCTTTCGGCGACGTTGAGGGCGGAGGTGAGTTCGGTGTTGGCCTGTTCGAGACCTATGTCTTGCCCAGAACCAGCGGTTAGGGATTCGATGGCGGCGAGGAGGGTCTGGGACTGGGTGTTGAGGGGAGAGTTCGCGGGTGTGGACTTCTTCAGTTGCGTCGCGACGGACTCCATCTCGGCGAGGGCGCGGCGCGCTTCGAGCGAGGCTGTGAAGATGCCGTAGGTGGTGGTGAAGTTCTGCTGAAGCTGGGCGGAGGTGGCTGCGGCGCGGGGATCCATGACGACGGTGAGTTGCCGCTCGGGTGTGGTCTGGCCATTGACGACGAGCTGGACTATGTAGGTGCCGGGTGCGACCTTTGGGCCGCGGGGGACCGTGCCCTCGCCGTCGTCGGGCTCGTCGGATTCTTGGACGCCGGAGGTGCCCCAGGCGAGGTTCCAGAGAAAGCGGTGATGGCCGGGGGCGGTCTCAAGGCGCTGCGGGATGGGGAACCAGCGGTCGGCGATGGGAATGAACATGCGCTCCGGTTTGGCGGGGACGGCGGAGGAGATGTGGCGGACGAGTTTGTGGTCCTGCGTGTAGATGTTCAGGTCGAGGGAGTTGGCTTCGCTTGGCAGGTAGTAATCCAGGATGGCACCGGAGGGCGGGTTCTCGGCGGTGGGCTCTTCGGGCGGAAGCGGCGTGCCGGCAAAGCCGTCGTTGTCGATGCGGGTCGTGACCTGCGGCTTGTAGAGAAACGATGAGGGTGCCGCAACTTGCGCGGATGCCTGACGCAGCGGCGTGATGTCGTCGAGGACCCAGAAGCTCCGGCCGTGCGTGGCGACGATCAGGTCGTCGCCGTGGACGGTGAGGTCGCGGACGGAGGTGACGGGGAGGTTGAGCTGGAGCGGCTGCCAGTTGTCGCCGTCGTTGAAGGAGACGGAGACGCCGAACTCGGTGCCGGCGTAGAGCAGGCCGCGCTGTTTGGGGTCTTCGCGGACGGCGTTGACGAAGGCGGGCGCGGCGAGGCCGGTGGTGATGGGCTGCCAGGTCTTGCCGAAGTCCTTCGTGCGGTACAGGTAAGGGGCCTGGTCGTCGGCGCGGTGGCGCTCGACGGCGGTGTACGCGGTCGCCGCATCGAAGTGCCCGGGTTCGATGCCGGAGACGCGCGACCAGCTTGTCATTCCGGGTGGCGTGACGTTGGTCCAGGTCGCGCCGCCGTCGCGGGTGAGGGAGACGATGCCGGTGTCGGAGCCGGCCCAGATGACGTTGGCGTCGAGATACGAAGGCGCGACGCTGGCGAGGGTTCCGTAGCCGAGCGCGACGGCGGTGTCGGGCGTCGGTGCGGCGGCGTGGCCGATGGAGTTTCCGGCCGAGGGATTGCCCGCGGCGGCGACGGCGGAGGTCTTGACGACGGCCTTGCCGCCGGTAAGGTCGGGGCTGATCTGCTTCCAGTGCAGTCCGCCGTCCGCGGTCTTCAGCACGTACTGCGTGCCGAGGTAGAGCGACGTGTGGTCGACCGGCGAGAAGACCAGCGGCGGCGTCCAGGGGTCGCGGTACTTACGCTGGTTGATGTCGGTGCCGAAGACGGGGACCGGCCAGGGGGTGATGTCCTGCGCGAGCGAGGTCCGGCGGTCCCAGCGTGAGACGGTGCCGTAGCCTCCGGTGACGTAGAGGATGTCGTTGTCGCGCGGGTCGATGGCCATCTGGCCGCTCTCGCTGCCTGAGGCGGGGAACCAGTCGCGCGGGGTGATCTGGCCGTGGTCGGTACGGCTGAGGACGGCTACGCCGCCGGAGTCCTGCTGCGAGCCATAGACGGTGTAGGGAAAGCGGTCGTCGGTGGTGACGTGGTAGAGCTGGGCGGTGGGCTGGTTGTACCATGTGGACCAGGTGAGGCCGCGGTCGAGCGAGATGCTGGTGCCCTGGTCCGTGCCGAGGAGGAGGCGGCTGCCGTTGGCGGGGTCGACCCAAATCTCGTGGTAGTCGTCGCCGCCGGGTGCTCCGCGGACGACGTGGACGGTGCGGCCGCCGTCGTTCGAGCCCATGAGGGCGATGTTGGGCATGTAGAGGGTGTCGGGGTCGGAGGGGTCTACGGTGATGCGGCTGAAGTACCAGGCTCTTGAGGTGAGGCGGGGGTCGGCGTTGGCGAGCGACCAGGTGCTGCCGCCGTCGGAACTGACGTAGAGACCAGGTTTCGAGGCCTCGATGAGGGTGTAGACGCGCTTGCCGTCGGGGCTGACGGCGACTCCGGAGCGGCCCCACTTGCCTTCGGGCAGGCCGTGGGCGGTTACGGGGGTCCAAGTTTCGCCGGAGTCTTCGGAGCGGAAGAGGCCGCTGCCTTCGCCGACGAGGGGAGCGTAGGTGCTCCACGGCGGGCGGTGCGCGTTCCAGAGCGAGGCGAAGAGGATTTTGGGGTTATTTGCGGCGATGGCGAGGTCGGCGACGCCGAACTCGGGGCCTTTGAAGAGGACTTGTTTCCAGGTCGCGCCGCCGTCGGTGGACTTGTAGACGCCGCGGTCGGGGTTGGGGCCGTAAGCGTGGCCGAGAGCGCCGACGTAGACGATGTCGGGGTTGGTTGGGTCGATGACGATCCTGGCGATCTGGCGGGTCTTTTCGAGGCCGATGGAGTGCCAGGTCTCGCCGCCGTCGGTCGATTTGTAGACGCCGCTGCCGGAGGCGAGGTCGGAGCGGATGTCGGACTCGCCGGTGCCGGCGTAGAGGACCTTCGGGTTGGAGGGCGCAACGGCGAGTGCGCCGATGGAAGCGACTGGCATTCGATCGAAGACTGGCTTCCAAGTGGTCCCCGCATTGGTGGTCTTCCAGATGCCGCCATCGACCGCGCCGAAGTAGAAGATAGTTCCGGACCCGGGGACGCCCGAGACGGCGACGGCGCGGCCGCCGCGAAAGGGGCCGATCAGCCGCCAGTCGAGGTCGCTGAAGAGCGACTGAGGGACTGTCTGGGCTTGCAGGGACGGCGCGGATGCAGCGACAAGGGTCAGCAGGACGGCGGTAAGGCGTGACATGGCTACTCCGCTTGGTGAAGATTGGTATGAAGTTCGATTGTAATCATGGATTCAGTGGCAGATGGCCCGTCACGGAATCGAGACGCCGGGCGCTGGCTTCGTCATGGCCATGTCGGTCCGAGTAGAGTGGTGTGGGGGGACCCATGAGACGGATTCGCGGAGCTGTGCTGGTTCTGGCGTTGGTCTTCGGGGCAGGAGCATCTGCGGGCGGGCAGGCGGATGCGCCGCGCCTTCCCCACCGCATCCATCTGATTCTGAGGGATGGCAGCTACCAGATCGTGACCAGCTACGAGGTTGTGGGGCAGATCGTTCGCTACGTCAGCGCGGAGCGGGCCGGGGCACAGGAGGAGATTCCGCTGGAGCTCGTCGATCTCGACGCCACACGCGAGTGGGAGAAGCGGCACGCTCCGGTGGCGGAGGGTGAGGAGGGCCGTCCGCCGGCACTCGACCCCGAACTGGTGAAGGAGGAGCAGGCGAGGACTTCGCAGTCGCCGTTCGTGGAGCCGGACCTGCGGCTGCCGATCGAGGACAGCGTGCTGGCGCTGGACGAGTTCCAGGGCGTGCCGGAGCTGGTGCCGCTGATCCAGACCGACGGCGACCTGAACCACACCACATCGCACAGCGTGCTGAAGCAGATATTGAACCCTCGCGCCGCGCCCCACTCCGTAGTGACGCTGAAGGGCGTGAAGAGCTACGTGCAGCTTCATGTGGATAAGCCGGTCTTCTACATCCGCATCGGCGAGGCGGCCTCGACGGGCAGCGCGCCGCTGGTGGTGGACACGCACGGCGCTTCGAGCGCGGACCGGGAGCCGGATGTCGCGGCCGCTGACAGCCGCTATGTCGTTGTCCGGACGGATGTCCGCGTGGATGCGCGGATGATTGCGAGCTTTCCCGTCGCAGCGGTGGATGAGGGGCGAACGATCGATGACGTGGTCGCGACGAAGCGGGAGACGCTCGCCGGGGGCCACTGGATAAGACTGACGCCGGAGCGGTCGCTCGATTTTGGCGAATATGCGCTGGTCGAGGTGCTCTCGGCGAAGGAGATCAACCTGGGGGTGTGGGACTTTGGGGTGCACCCGACGGCCCCGGAGAACCGAGATGCGCTGAAGCCAGAGCCGAAGAAGCGGCTGGATCTGGAGCGGAGACGGCGGCCGGAGTGATGGCTACCCCGTCTTCGGGCGGTTGATGACGCGCGGCCCGGGGAGCGGCGGGTTCATGACCAGCCCGCGGCCGGCGACCGCGACGTTGTTGCGGGAGGTGTTCTTGACCTCGTACATCATCTTGTCGGCGGAGCGAAGAATGGCGTGGACGGAGTTGCCGTCCTCGGGGAAGGTGGCGAGGCCGAAGGAGCCGGAGACGTTGAGCGAGAGGCCTTTGCCTTCGAGGAACCTGGCCTCGCGGAGGCGGTGGCAGACGTCCATGGTCATCTCCATGGCCGCCTCCTTGCCGACGCCCGGCAGCAAGGCGACGAACTCATCTCCGCCGTAACGGAAGGCGGCGTTCTCGGGGCCGATGGATCGCTTGAGCAGGTTGCCTACCTCCTTTAGCAGGAGGCTGCCGATGAGGTGACCGTGGGTGTCGTTGACGCTCTTGAACCGGTCGAGGTCGACGAAGAGCAGGCTGAACTGGCTGCGCGCGCCGGATCCGGCCAGTTGGACAAGCTCCTCCAGCGAGATGTAGAGGTGGCGGGCATTGAAGAGGCCGGTGCAGTCGTCGGTGATGCTGAGTTCCTGGATGAGGTTCATCGAGCGGGCGTTCTGGATGGCGATCGCGGCGTAGTCGCAGAGAATGCGCAGGAAGGAGAGAGAGAACTCGCTCATCAGGTCGAGCTTGCTGTTGAGCAACTGGATGACGCCGAGGGTGCGGTTGTTGGCGCGCACGGGGAGGCAGGCGATGGACTGGATGTTCAGTTCCGGGTGGTTGCGGGAGAATGCGGACCAGTGGGGGTCGAGCGCGACATCGGGTACGACCAGCGTGTTCCCGGTCGCGGCGACCCAGCCCGCGACGCCCTCGCCCATGGGCACGCGGAGGCCTTTGAGTGTGTGCTCGTTTTCACCGACGGCAATAGCGTAGTAGAGTTCGTTGGTTTCCTCTTCGACCATCATCAGCGACCAGCGTTCTGGTCCGAAGAAGGTCGCCATCTTGTTCATGATGGTGTGGAGGATCTCGTCCAGTTCGAGCGAAGAGGTAAGCGTACGTGCGACATCGTGAAAGACGCGCAGATGGTCCATCTGCGAACTGTCGATGGCTTCGTACTTCGTTCTGCCGCCGCCTAGAAATCCTCTCATGTGTGCTCCAGCCTACCCTGAAACGTCAGGATAGGTTATGCCATTCGCCGTCAAAATGCCCCGAAAGGTGTACGAATTCGGTTCACTTGCGATCCAGCTGGAAAGATTTCTGAAGGGTCCCGGCCTCGAGGCCGTCAACGGCACATCAGCCGCCAATGTGAACCATGTTGCGGGCCGGCTTAAGAAATCCGGGTTCGCCTATATGGTGGCGAGCCTCTTTGCGAAAGACGATGTGGCGAACATACGTTTGCAGCTCGGAGTCGGATTGACCCTGTAGCATTTTTTTTTCGAGGTCGTGGTCGCTCTGTGAAAAGAGGCAGGTTCGGACCTTTCCGTCCGAGGTGAGGCGGACGCGGCTACAGTGGCCGCAGAAGGGCCGCGAGACTGGGGCGATGATGCCGATCTCGCCGACGCCATCGTCGAAGGTGAAGCGTCGAGCGGTCTCGCTGAGGGCGTTGGGAGCAAGATCGACCAGCGGCCGGAAGTTGTTGAGGCGGGAGACGATCTCGTCCATGGGCACGACGGTCTCGGGTGACCAGTTTCGGGAGCCGGGGGCGGTGGAGGGTTCTTCGAGCGGCATCCATTCGATGAATCGGACGATGACGTCTTCGGCGCGGGAGAACTCGGCGAAGCGCTCGATCTGGTCGTCGTTGAAGCCGCGGAGCAGGACGCAGTTGACCTTTACCGGGCCGAGGCCCGCGTCGCGGGCGGCGCGGACGCCGGCGAGAACGCGCTCAAAGCTGCGCGGGACTCGCGTGATCCGGGCGAAGGTGGCGGGATCGACGGCGTCCATGCTAACGGTGACGCGGTCGAGGCCGACGGATTTGAGGGGCGCCGCGAGGGATTCGAGCAGGTGTCCATTGGTGGTGAGCGCGATGTCGAGCTTGCCGGTGTCCGAGAAGGCCGGCTCCATGCGGGCAAGCTCGGCGACCATGTCGAGAAGCCCGGCGCGGAGCAGGGGTTCGCCACCGGTGATGCGGACCTTCTCGATGCCCAGCGACACGAAGACGCGGATCATGCGGAGGTAGTGCTGGATGGGCAGCTCGGTAAAGTTGATTCCCTCTTCGCCGGTGCGGCAGTAGACGCACTTGTAGTTGCAGCGGTCGGTGACGGAGACGCGGAGGTCGGTGATGGCGCGGCCATGGCCGTCGCGCAGGCGCCCGTCGCCGAACCGGGGTGCCGGGCTGCCTTCGAGGAGCGCGTCGGGCGGTGCGATCGAGATGAGCGGGGCGCTGGCCATGATTATTTAGATGCCAGGCGCAGTGCGAAGACGCCGCGGCGCGGGGCATAGCTCTATCTTGCCTGAAATGGAGGGTTGATGCTGGAGATGGGTCGCGCCGACCGCTCGGGGGCGCAGATCTCTAAGGCGCAATGTGCGGTGCCCGGATTCATTTCGGGGGTTGCAGCATATTAAGGTCCTGCTGGAGGCGCTGCCAGGCTGCGGGCTTCTTCAGGTACCACGCGGGTTCGGAGCGGTTGTTGTAAAACGCGAGAAAGCCTTGATGGAGGGCGGACGGCATGGCGTCGCTGGGATCGCGTCGGGCGCTGGTGAGGAGGGTGTCGAGGAGGCCTGCGTGGGTCTGGTCGGCGAGGCGGTATTCGCCGAGGCGGGAGGGGTTGCCGGTGTCGAGATCGATCTCCGGCAGATCGGGCGGCGGAACGCCGGGCTGGGCGAGAAGCATTGAGGTCTGGGCGCGGATCGTCTTCAGGTAGCCGTCATACTTGTCGACGGTGAGGTTCATGCTTTTCAGGTAGAGGTCCTGCTGCTGGGCGGATGCGACTTTGATCTGGAGGTCCTGGAGGGGGCCGATCTTGGGCAGGATGCGGATGAGGAGCGCGAGGAGCCGTGAGCCGAGGCCGGGGTGGATGTACTGCTTGCCGTACTCGCGCTCGAACTCGGTGCGACGGATGCGGTAGAGGAAGAGGCGCTTGTTGAATCCCGGGTTGGCGGCCTCGATGTCCTTGCGGTAGCTGACCAGGGCGACGGTGGTCATCTGCGGGATGAGCTTGCTTACGGCCCAGCGGTAGGAGCCGATGGCGAGGTCAACATTATGCATGACTGTGGTGAGCGGGATGCTGTAGGTTTCGATGAAGGCGCGCTCCAGCAGCGGCTTGGCGACCTGGAAGCCGATGAAATCGCGGTAGTTCTGCTGGGAGTAGCGGCCGTGGGCGACCTCGACGACGTCGAAGCCGAACTCGGTGCGGACGTGAGCGACGGGGTTCTCTTCATACGTCACGATGGGGCCGTAGCGGCGATCGAGCTTCGGGTTCTCCTGAGCGGTGACGAGGTTGACGGTGGGGTGGCCGTCGGTGTCGCCGCAGTAGTGGGCGAGTGCGCCGAGGGCGAAGGCGAGTTCGTTGGGGCTGGAGGAGTCGCGGAGTAGGGCGGCGACGAAGTCTCCGCTGCGGACGTAGTGGACAAGGTCCGAGAACTGGTGGCTGCCGAAGGGGTAGTAGCCGATGTCCTGGATGACGGAGCCGCCGTAGGCGTAGGCGTGGGCGGTGCGAAGCTGATCCTCGGTGAGGCTGGGATAGCGGGCTTTGAGGAGCGGGACGATCTCGGGCAGCCAGGCAAGGTCGACGACCTCTTCGTGGGAGAGGATGGAGTAGGCGGAGGCGTGGAGCTGGAGGCCGAAGACCAGAAGAATCAGGGCGAGAAAGCGTCTCGCGATGGCACCGGGACGGACGTCTTGAAGGACCTGCATCGTTCCGAGTCATCTCCCTGCGCTGATTCTAGTGGGTGAGATGCAAAATAGCTGAATGTCCGTCGAACCGGACGTCGAACCGGACGTCGAACCGGATGAGAAACCGGACGAGGAAGCGGGCGAGAAATGAGGATAGATAATAGAAGACAGAGCGACCGACAGGAGACCAGCCCCATGAGCCGAGAGAACGCAACAGAGACGCATCCGCTGCACACCTCGATCGGCGACTTTATCGCCGGGCTGAAGGAGCTGGAGCAGGACTACATCACCAAGCCCCGGATCGCCGAGTACATGACAGCGATGCCGCTGCGGGCGGAGGCGCTGAAGAACTATGTCTGGTGGCGGGACAGCTTGTATACGCGGAACCTGATCTATCGGGACGAGCTGTTTGAGGTGATGACGATCTGCTGGTCGCCGGGCCAGAAGACGGCGATACATACCCATAATGGCCAGCTTGGCTGGATGACCGTCGCGCAGGGCGAGGTGGTGACGCATGAGTACAAGCACATCCGATGCAACGCGTCCGAGAACCAGAATGTGGTCCATATCGACTGCCTTGGCGGGGCGACGGAGCTGCAGCTGGACAAGATCGGTTCGGTAAGCTGCGCGGAGGGGACCGGAATGGTGACCGTGGACAAGCTACAGACCATCCACCAGATTGAGAACGCGGGAACCACGGGGTGCGTGAGCCTGCATGTGTACTCGAAGCCGTTCGACTCCTGCGTGGCGTTCGACCTCGAGAGACAGCGATGTTACCGAAGGAGTTTGAGCTATTTCAGCAAGGATGGGGTAAGGGTCGAGGAATAGTATCGATTCCTATCCATCGCATGAAGCCGCGATGGATAGGGGGCGCGCGAGCGGCGCGGCAGGGCCAATGCGGGGATTCTTCCACTTCCCCTTCAGTGCGTTCACGGTCCGTGCCAGAATGACGGCTTTACCAGCAGCGACAATGCTCTATACTCAAAAGTCTCATGACCCAAGCCCAGTCGAACCAGTTCGCGCAGCCGGCCCTGAAGAACTACCTGCTGGACCATGCCTACGACGAGATGTTCGCGGGCGATAGGGAGTTGCGGCCGCAGTATGAGCCACTGCTGGAGCACTTCAGTGCCCTGACCAAGGACGAGCTGCGGCGGCGGAAGCAATCGGCGGACGTGAGTTTTCTGAACCAGGGCATCACGTTTACGGTGTATGGGCGAGACGAGGGGACGGAGCGGATCTTCCCCTACGACCTACTGCCACGGATCATCACCAGCGCGGAGTGGGCGACGGTAGAGCGCGGGCTGACGCAGCGGATCACGGCGTTGAACCTGTTTCTGAAGGACATCTACAACGAGGGCCGCATCCTCGAAGACGGCGTGGTGCCACGCGACGTGGTGTTTAGCTGCAAACACTTCAGGCGGCAGATGATGGGACTGCAGGTGCCGCGGAACGTATATGTGGCGATCTGCGGGACCGATCTGATCCGGATGCAGAACGGGGAGTTTGTGGTGCTTGAGGACAATCTTCGCGTGCCCAGCGGCGTCAGCTATATGCTGACCAACCGCCGGGTGATGAAGCGGATCTTTCCGCAACTCTTCCGCGGGTACAACGTAAAGCCGATCGAGCAGTACACGCAGATCCTGCTGGGAACGCTGCGGTCGCTGGCACCGGAGGGCCGTCCGGAGCCGAATATCGTGCTGCTGTCGCCGGGAGTCTTCAACTCGGCGTACTACGAACATGCCTACCTGGCGCGGCAGATGGGGATCGAACTGGTCGAGGGCCGCGACCTGGTCACGCACGACAACGTCGTCTACATGAGGACGACGAGCGGGCTGCGCCGGGTGGACGTGATCTACCGCCGCGTGGACGACGATTTTATCGATCCGCTGGCGTTCCGCGGGGACTCGATCCTGGGCGTGGCCGGGCTGTTCAACGCCTATCGCGCCGGCAATGTGACGCTGGCAAACGCCTTCGGCACGGGCGTGGCGGACGACAAGGCGCTCTATGCCTATGTGCCGGACATCATCAAGTACTACATGAGCGAGGAACCGGTGCTACAGAACGTCAAGACGTACCTGCTGACGGATAAGAAGTCGCGGCAGCATGTCTTGCAGAATCTCGACAAGCTGGTCGTTAAGGCGGTGGGCGAGAGCGGCGGGTACGGGATGCTGATCGGGCCGCAGTCCACGAAGGCGGAGCAGGCAGAGTTCGCGGCGAAGATCGAGGCCGACCCGCGGAACTACATCGCGCAGCCGACGATCTCCTTCTCTCGCGCGCCGTGCCTGATCGGCGATGCGATGGAACCGCGGCATGTGGACCTGCGGCCGTATGTGTTGTACGGCGATAAGGTGACGATTGTGCCGGGAGGTCTGACGCGGGTGGCGCTAAAGCAGGGGTCGCTGGTGGTGAACTCATCGCAGGGCGGCGGGAGCAAGGACACCTGGGTGCTGAGCCAGTAGGGTGCAAGTGATGGCAAAGAGGAAAATAGAGTTCGCTTCCACAGAACGGGTAGATGAACTTAGCGAGGAAGTATCTTCGTTGCTGGGCTGGTTTGCCGCAATTCTCAAGGAGCCAGAAGACACCGAGGAGGAATGGCTTTCCTATACCTTTGTATCGGATGAATCCCGACTTGCTGATTTCTTCCAGGAGGAGTCTGAACTTACACAGCTCGAAAAGCTTTGCAGTGTAAGTGATCTCAAGATGCGTGATCTGATCTGCGATGTTGCCTATGCGATCCGCCAAGGTAAGCAAAGAGGAGGACCGAAAACGCCCAACTAGAAGTGGCTTCAGACGGCCACTGAACGCGGGTTACGGGGTTTGCTTTGAAGACAACCGCCTACTTTCGCGAGCAGGTTCTGCGAAAGCGCCCCTTATCAAGCCGGAGTGGTGTGCGTATATCCTCGAACATCATGTCGCACGCGAAGTTTAGCAGGACGGTCGGATCCGGTTCTGGGGCTTCATCCCGGAGTACGGAGAGAAAGCCATTCGAGTTGTTACTCTAGAAGACGGTGAAACGATTCACAACGCGTTCCCCGATAGCGGCTACGCGAGGAGATCAGGATGAAGCTCCACTACTACGAAGATACCGACTCGCTTTACATCGATCTCTCGGCCCGGACCAGCGCCGACTCGCAGGAGATATCCGACGGCGTTATCGTTGACTACGATACTGCGGGCCAGGTCGTTGGAATCGACATTCAACACGCATCCGAACGCCTCGACCTCTCGACGATCGAGACGGCCCATCTTCCTGTTCCCGCCCAGCGTATTGCCTAGTCCTACGAGGAGACAGCCCCCTTGCTCTCACGCGTTGCCGATAGTCTTTACTGGATGTCCCGCTACCTGGAGCGCGCCGAGCATACGACGCGGCTGCTCGACGTAAACCTGAACCTGATGCTGGATGAGAGCGCGGCGAGCGCGGAGCGGCGGTGGCAGCGCGTCCTGCTCGCCCTCGGCAATCCGAAGGACGTGCACTGGACTGGCGACCCGTATGCGCTGACCTACGAGCTGACGTTCGATACCACTCATAAGGGGTCGATTCTCGGCTGCATCATCGCGGCGCGGGAGAACTCCCGGCATGTGCGGGAGCAGATCTCGACGGAGATGTGGCACAGGCTTAACAGCCTGTACCTCGAAGTGACGCGGCCGGGGATGCAGAAGGACATCCACGGCGAGGCCTCGAGCTTCAACGCGGAGCGGCAAACGGAGTTTCTCCAGCGGGTAATGGAGGCGGTGCATCAGTTTCAGGGCGTGACGGACTCCACCATGAGCCACGGCGAGGGCTGGCAGTTTATCCAGGTGGGGCGTTATATCGAACGGGCATCCGCGACGGCGAAGCTGCTGGAGGCCTACCACGAGGACCTGTGGGCGCTGCCGGAGCTGTTGCCCGGCGGCAACGAGTATCTGGACTGGATGGGGCTGCTGCGCTCGGCGACGGCGTTTGAGGCGTACTGCAAGGTCTACACGGCGGACCTTTCGCCGGACAAGATTCTTGAATTTCTGCTGCTGGATGAGGAGTTTCCGCACTCGCTGCGTTTTTCGATCGACAGCCTCCAGCACGCGCTCGAGGCGATCCACACCGAGAGCGGCAAGCAGCGGACGCTGCAACTGAGCCGCCTCGCGGGAAGGCTGCAGGCGTCGCTCAGCTTCTGCCAGGTGGAGGATATCCTGGACCAGGATGTGATCGCATATCTGCAAACAATTCAGGCGCAGTGCCGGGAGATCCACGACAGCATCTTCGAACTGTATGTGGATTATTCGATCCAGACGGCGCTGGCTGGGTGAAGCAAGGGCGTCGTTCGTTATTAGTTACTGGTTGTTCGTAAAGACGAGCAACGAATAGCGGAAAGGAGCTTCCATGTACTACTCAATTCGGCATCTGACGAAGTTCCTGTACAGCAACCCGGTGAGCGAGAGCATGATGGAGACGCGGATGCATCCGCGGAGCGACCAGAATCAGCGCTGCCTGACGTTCCACCTTTCGGTAAGCCCGCGGTGCCGCGTGTTTGGGTATCGCGACCATCTCGGCAACCACGTCCATCACTTCGATATTCCGGGCCAGCACGGGCAGTTGGTGATCGTCGCCGAGTCGCTGGTGGAGCTGCAGCCGTCGAATCCGATTCCCGCGTTTCTCGCACCCGACGCCTGGGAAGAGCTGGACGCGATGGTGGAGCTGGACGACTACTGGGAGATGCTGCTAGGCAGCGAGTTCTGCGAGCCGACGCCGCTGCTGGACGAGCTGGCGCGGGAGTTCAACGTCTGCCGCCGCGACGACCCCCTGATGGTGCTGCATCAGCTGAACGAGCAGATCTACAAGTACTTCGACTATGTGCCCAAGTCGACCAAGGTGGACTCGCCGATCGACGTCGCGCTGACCTCACGCAAGGGGGTCTGCCAGGACTTTGCGCACGTCATGATTACGCTGGTGCGATCGAAGCTGAAGATCCCCTGCCGGTATGTGAGCGGATATCTGCACCACGGGCAGACGGGGACGGACCGCTCGGCGAACTCGGCGACGCACGCGTGGGTGGAGGCGCTGCTGCCGCAGTTGGGTTGGGTTGGGTTCGACCCGACGAACCTGCTGGTGGCGGGCGACCGCCACATCCGCACCGCGATCGGCCGCGACTACGCGGATGTTCCGCCGACGCATGGGATGTTCCGCGGTCGCGCGGCGAGCGAGCTTACTGTTGCGGTGCGGGTGACGCCGAGCGAGGGAACACCGCAACTGGACCAAGAGCTGCCGGTGCCGGAGGACTGGTCGACGCTGGTGGAGAAGGAGACGATGCTGCCGGAGATGCCGCCGGCACCGACGAGGCTGCAGCAGATGCAGATGGCGCAGCAGCAGCAGTAGTAGAAGGGTTGGACTTAGGAGCTCTTCTCCTGGACGAGAAGGGCCTGGTGAAGGACCATCTTCAGGTACGCCTGATACTTCATACCGAGATTTGTCGCCTGATTGCGTGCGATCACCATAAAAACGTTCGGATCGTTCGACTCGACCAGCACGTGTTCCAATCGCCCATCAGGGTGACGATATATGTCCTTCACTGTGCCTTGCGAACAGTCATACCCTTGGAAGTCTCTCTGTGGAATCGCCTCCACGTAGGGCCAGAAGTCCAAGGGTGGCTCTTCTGCCTGCAAGACGCGCTGCATCGATGAGCCGAAAAACCGGGGCCACTCCTCGTCTGAGATGCAACGCATGGTCTCACCACCCTTACGGCAAATGTCGCAGAATTCTTCCAATCTATGGTGTAGCGAATCACAGATTGAGCTTCTTGAAGACGCTCTCCGGGATGTTGCGGATGAAGAACATGATGGGCTGCCACTGGAACGGGACGTAGAGGGTGTCCTTCCGAGCACCGACGGCGGCGGCAATGGTCTTCGCGACGGCGTTCACGTCGGCAAACTTTTCGCTGCCCTTCATGGCGGAGGTCATGGCCGTCTTCACCGGGCCGGGCTTGATGGTGAGGACGGTGACGCCCTCGCGGTCGACGCGGTTGCGGAGGCCGCCGAGGAACGCCGACAGGCCGGCCTTCGACGAGCCGTAGACGTAGTTGGACTTGCGGCCGCGGTCGCCGGCAACCGACGAGAGCACAGCGAGGACGCCGGACTTGCGCTGCACCATGTGGTTCGCCAGCCAGGTGAGCAGCGAGACCGGCGCGATGAAGTTGGTGTGGAGGATCTGTTCAGCGGTGGCGAAGTCCGCCTCGGCGGCCGCCTGGTCGCCCAGGACGCCGTGAGCAAGATAGGCGATGTCGATGCCGGTGAGCGAGTTGATGGCGTGGGCCAGCAGCTCCGGGTGCTTGGCGGTGTCGTCGAGGTCAGCGACGGCGGTATCGACGTAATGCGCCCCGCGGACCTTGAGGTCGGCGGCGACGGCGGCGAGCTTTTCGGCGTTGCGGGCGACGAGGAAGAGACTCGCGCCCTCGGCCGCCCAGACGCGGCAGGTGGCCTCGGCGATGCCGGAGGTGGCGCCGAGCACGAGAATCTTCTTTGAGGCGTAGATGGTGCGGGCCGGTACGGCGTGGGCGGCTAGTGCGGGGGCCTGGGTGCTCATAGCGTGGCGGGGTCTCCTGTGACGCGCTCCCAGAAGCTGGAGGTAAGCATGGGGTCGCGGTAGCGGGCGAAGCTCTCCCACTGCGGATAGAAGGCCTGGAACTGCGCCGCAGTCATGGCGGCGTCTTTGGCGGGGTAGAGACGGCCACCGAAGTCGAGGGTCATGTCGGCGAGGCGCTCGAAGAGCGGGAAGCTGAGGCCGGGCTTGATCGGGAAGTCAAGCGCCAGCGTGATGCCGGGCTGCGGAAAGCTCATCATGCCGGGCGATGGGACGTCGCCGAAGGCCTTGAGGACGGCGAGGAACGATGCCAGTCCGGACTTGGCGACCGCGCCGAGAATTGCGATGGTCCCCTCGCGGGCGCTCTCCCAGGGGATGGCGTACTGGAACTGGAGGAGGCCGGACTTGCCGTAGAGGCGGTTCCAGTGGAGGACTTTATCGAGCGGGTAGAAGAAAGGCTCGTAGTCCTGTAGCGCGGTCACGCGGGGCTTGATCTGCTTGTGGAAGAAGAGGGTGTTGAAGGCGCTGACGGTGTATTTGTTCAGCGCGAAGCCGGGGGCGTCGAAGGGGAAGACCAGTTTGGGTTCGGGCGAGGGCTTCAGTTCGCCGGGGACGGCGGAGTGGTCGCCCTGCATGAAGACGCCACGGGCGAAGTTCCTGCCGGTGGAGACGCAATCGACCCAGGAGACGGTGTACTCGATGTGCTTGGACTTCTCGGTGAGGTCGAGGAACTCGTCGATGCCGTGGAACTGGATTCCCTCGTAGTCGATCTCGCGGGAGACGATGGGGCGGAGGCGGAGGGTGGCCCAAGGGATGAGTCCGGTGAGTCCAAGGCCGCCGATGGTGGCGGAGTACCAGTCGGGATTTTCGGTGGGGGAGCAGAGCTTGTAGCTGCCGTCCGAGCGCATGAGGCCGAATTGCGTGACATGCGAGCCGAAGGTCCCGGCGACGTGGTGGTTCTTGCCGTGGATGTCGTTGGCGATGGCACCGCCCAGGGTAACATACTTCGTTCCCGGCGTGACGGGCAGGAAGAATCCGCGGGGGACGGCGAAGTCGAGGATCTGCGCGAGCGTAATGCCAGACTCGGCGGTGAGCAGGCCGGTGGCGGGATCGAAGTCGAGCAGGCGGTCCATGCCGGTGGTGAGCAGGAGGTTTCCGCCCTTGAGCAGGCAGACGTCGCCGTAGCTGCGGCCCATGCCGACCGGGAGCGCGCCGTTCGCGAGGCCCGTGGCAGCGCGGGTGAAGTCGCCCTGCCAGTTGAGGGGGACGACATTTCCGCTGTACGTCGGGTAGCGGCCCCAGGATTCGAAGGGGGCCGGGCCGGAGGTCTCAACTTCGGGAGAGGTCGGTGTCTGCGACATGTCTCCAGAATACTTGGTTGCGCGCGGAACGCGAAGGGTTTCTGTGAGGAGGAGGTAAATTAGGCCGGCGGCCGATCACTCCCGTCCGTCGCGAGAGACAAACACGCGATGGATGGGGCGCATGCGGAGACCGCAGATCCTTCCACTCCCTTTGGCGACTTCGTTAGGCGCGGAAGCGCCAAGCGTCGCTCAGGATGACACTCCACATTATGCGGCTAGCATCGGACTCAGGACACTAACTCGGAACGCTAGAAGTTGAGTCGGGCGGAGAGGGTGATGGACTGGGTGCGGACGTGGACGCTGGAGTTGCTGTACTCGCCGGCGAGCAGACCGCTCTGGCCAACGGACTGGGAGGCGGGCAGTTGAACCTGGTAAGCGATGTCCCAGCGCCATGAGGATGGGGACCAGGGAGACGACGACGCGAAGGCGGGGAATCTGGAGCCCGAGGAGGGGCGGCCGGAGACTTCCGGGTTGTAGCCGGCCCCGGCGGAGAGTGAGTTGGTCAGGATTGCGGCGGTGACTGGGGTAAGCGTCGAGCTGGGAACGGGGTTCGAGGCGTAGCTGTAGCCGGCGCGGGCGGTCCAACTGTTCTTTGCGGGGACTTCCAGCCCGGCGCGGAAGGTCCCCTGGTCGCGCCAGTTCAGGGGCACTTTGTCGAGCAGATTGGCGGTGCCGGCGACGGAGTTGATGACGGCATTTGTGCCGCCGGTGAGTTTGACGGGAAGCTTTTCGAAGGCGCCTGCCCAGCCGGTCCAGCCGCCCTCGAACGAGAGGGTGGCGTGATGGCTCGCCTGCCAGCGGAGGCCGGCGACGGCGGTCTGGGGGAGGTGGTTGTCGACCTCGGCGCGGTAGTGGAAGGTGGGGTCGGCGCCGACGCCGAGAGCGTTGAAGAGCGCGGAGGCGGATCCATTCAGGTCGCCGTGGCTCTGGATGTAGGTCTGGCTCTTCCAGGCGAGGCCGAGGCGGAGCTTTCCGCTGGGCTGATACTGCGCGCCAGCGCTGCCGTTCCATCCGAAGCCGCGGCTGTTGAGGTCGATGAGGACCTTGAGGCCGGCGAGCGCGGGCTGCTGCTGGAAGATGTAGGGGGCGTGGAGGAGGTTGCTGTTGTAGACGATGCCGACCGTGCCGCCGAAGGACCATTTCGAGCCGATGGAGCGGGCGAGCGTGGCGGAGGTGCGGAGGGCGACGATTTCGGACTCGTTCTTCTGGTAGCCGTAAGTCACGTCGGCGGTGCCGGGCGGGTCGGTATAGTGCCAACTGGCGCGCATCAGCAGGTCGGGGGTGAACGCGAGAGCTGCCTTCCAGCGGCTGGAGGCGATGGGAGCGCCCAAGGCGGCGTAAGGCACGGCCCCGGAGTAGGCGCGGAGGGTGCCGTTCGAGTCGACCGAATTGGCGAAGGTGCCGTGGGCAAAGAGCGCGAGGGCGCTGAGGTCGAGGGCCGGCCGGGGCAGGCCGGCGAGTCCGGCGGGGTTGCCTTCGACCGCTTCCAGCGGGTCGCCCTGCTCGGCGGCCATCGTGCCGCCCCGGGCGACCGACGCTGCGCCGAGGCCGTTGCCCAGGGCTCCGAAGGTTTGCGCCGCGGCGGGTTGCGTGATGGCGACGGACGAGAGGAGTGCCGCAAGGGCCGTGGCACAAGTCATGACACGAGTCGCGGCGGCCAGAGAGATTCTTAGGTACATGCCGGGTCTCCAGAACAGATGTTCTGTTTATCGGTACATAGGGTTTTCGTTACAGGGGATTCGAGGGATGGAATT
>Ga0116226_10001280_pt1 | contig 21692 bp, 14 predicted proteins | sample S1TSphfallax_FD_89692 | JGI IMG/M metagenome (GOLD analysis project Ga0116226, IMG submission 89692) | Host-associated microbial communities from peat moss isolated from Minnesota, USA - S1T2_Fa - Sphagnum fallax MG | ecosystem: Host-associated > Plants > Peat moss > Unclassified | place: USA... | reverse complement strand
TATGTTTTTGATTTACACATATGCCACATACATCATCATATAAAAAATTCATATACATGATTTGCTAAACTTAATTTGAATTTAAGACTTCATGGAAACATATCAATGCATTTGCCACCAAATCACATAACCTTTTGTTATAATATGTGCAACAATTTATTTTATCATGTCAAGCATGAAACCACTTGGCAAATCAATATTTGACATTTCTTTTTTTAAATGTTGTTCAAATGATTTTTAAGAACATGTTTTTGAGAAATATAAACCATTGACAAGTTCAAACATTTTACGTTATGAATCTTCCAATTGAAAACCCTATTCATTATGCAATTGAAGATAAATAATTTTGAAAACATTTTGTAACAAGTTATTTCACATTAATTAATTTTTTTCTCATTAAAATTTTTAAATAGTATTCAATGACATTAAGTTGTAACATCCCCACTAGCATAACATGTGAGAACATATAGTTTAACACAATTTTATGAATGTACATGGGTACAATGCAGCTTCAAATATAAACTTGTAGCATTTACAAATTATTTACAAGAAAATTAAATATATATTACAAAATTCAATCTTACTTACAAAATTTCTTCATGAATTATGTTTGGATTTTCTCAAAATTGAAGAAATGGTGATGGAATTTTCTAACATTTGGTTGGTCTACAATTCAATTTGTATTGTGTTAAATGCTAGAAGTGAAATTTGAAAAATATTTCAAATGTTTAAGGGGGAAAAAAATTGTTACAATAACAAGAATATGTAATTATTTTACTAGAAGTAGTTGTAAAAAACTTAGTAATGAAAAATTATGTAGTGGTTTGTTACAATGGATATGTAAATGAAAGGTTTAAGGTTTATAATATGTTTGTCTTCCTCTACATCTACTTTTTGCATAGGTTGATATCCAACTTCTTGTAATTCAAAATCCTTCACCAACATAATTGGGTTTTGAAAAAGAAAAGTTGAATTACAATTGTCAAGCTTTCTTTTCTTTAACAAATTTGACACATTTCTTTTTCCATTCAAAGGATGAACAACTAACAAAATATGCACACATATAATAATACATGGTGTAATGAAAGCTATAGTTTTTGTATTAACAATTTTGAACAAAATAATGAAAATTTGAAAGTTGATAAACATCAATACAATCTATCGGTTCGGATGGAATCTTTAACATCTATAGATGTGTTGTTGAATTGTATGCATCTTCCACAAAAAAATGTTACATTTTCAACAATAAATTTAATTTGAGCAAAACAATTATGTTTCTTCCAAAAATTATCATATATACATATATGTGAATATTATATAATGTTGAAAGCAAGTTTCAAAAATGATGTACTTGAGGGCAAAAGAACAAACCTTGAAAGAATTTTTATTTTTTATATTGGTTTTTGTTGGATCCATAATTAATTTAAAGTAAATACACAACTTGTAAAATAAGTCATGTATCAAAGCAAAAGTCATTTAAAAACATTCAAGTGTTATTATATTACAATTACAAAAATAAAAGGGTGAAAGCATGATTCAGTATACATTTCATGATCCTTACCAAGAAAAGTGTAAAGTAACTATAAATCAAGCCTTAACATATTAAATTTAAAATTATTATTTAATTCAATGATCAATATGAACATATTCTTTGAATTTATGTCAATGATATTGAAGAATCACATGTTTAAAGTATATTTAAATAGATTTAAAAAACAAATCCAGGTTTGAAGAAACAAAGTAAGCTTCAAATAGATGAAATATTCGATTTTTTAACTTTTTTGGTTAATGGCCATCTAAAATTTATTCATACACTTTCAACTTCCAAAGTATAAGTAATAATATATCAATATTTTAATGTACTAGTATTTGTTAACACAATTCCAACAATAAATTTTTAAAACATAACTTTTGACCTATTTTTAATACACTAAAGTTTTCCAAATTTTTTATACAACATACTATAAACTCAATATTATGCACAATGATGGTTTAACAATGATTGAAAAGGTTTCAACTCTACTTTCTTGCATTTATGTGTAAAAACTTGACTATAATTAGTTAGAAACACTTTTTGTGTATATTTGATCATGCTTTCACCCAAAAATATAACATGTTCATGCCATATTGGGGTAGTGATCAAAGTAAAAAAGGCCTTCAACATTTTTGGGAACATGGGTAACATGATCAAATGTTTGTTGTAACTATAAACAAGTTTGCAATGATTAACCACCTCCCACATTTCACAAAGTTGTTTTTGTTGAAATGGTTTTACAAGTTTCAATTTCAACTTTTTGTTGTATCCTTCCCCTTTTGGACCATACAAAAGGTTGCATTTATGTCTTTTAAACACTACAACATATGTGTGTTTTTATGATTGAGATTTTAGTCAAAATAAATAAGGGACAAATTTGTCCTCAATTAGATTAATCATTTTTGTCAAATATATGACTAAGTTTAATGTGATCGAATGCTTATTTTGACTACCAATATCTATGTGCCACATGGCATGTCTATGTGATTAAAATTACTAATGTGATTAAAAAATTAACCTATAACTATGTACCACATGACATGTTTGATGTGACTAAATTGATTAAAATGATTAGAACATTAGCTTATTAATTATGTGCCACATGGCATGTCTGATGTGACTTATATGACTAGTGTGATTAAAACATTAAGTTATATTTATGTGCCACATGGCTTGTCAAGTCTAACTAAAATGACTATGGTGATTAATTTATCAATATTTAATTGTCACATGGCATGTTTGATATGAAAAGAATGTTTAACATGTTAGCTTATAGTTAATTGCCATATGGCATGTTTATTATGCATGATATGATTGAAGTGACTAACCTATAATTGGCTTACATGTGGGTGCCATGTATGCATGTTTGTTGTGACTATGATGACCAAATTTTTAAATGTGTGTGATAAACACTACACCAAATGTCTATTACTTTTTTTTTTAATTCATTGATTAAGTATTAATTAACAATATTTTGACCATTAACATGCAATTTCAATCCTACACAATAATATGTATAAATCTACATTTTATGTTGACATTGCACACATACATTATTTGCAACTATATATATTAAATTTGACCACAATTTGATAGTGCCCAAAAAACATTGTCTCATACAACGGAACTTGCAAGTTTTACACTAAAAGATCATATCTATTTACAAATGTGTAGTAGTCTGTTTCCAAGGCCACATTACAACATACCCTATTGCATCTTGAATAGTACAAAGTGGAGGATCATGTGATGAATCATGACATGGTAAATGAACACATTTCAATAAGCTATTCATGATGGCAATAGAAAGGAAAATTGCTGACATAGAACGACCATGATGTATAGCTCTTCCACCCCCAAATTTCATAAAATTTCCAAGTGTTAAATCCAAATGCCACTATTGGCCACTAGAAGATATGACAATCTAGTCATTTGTGCAATACTACAGAATAAATGCCAACAATGCAAGTAAGTATTACGTTATTACATGGTCGCAATGTAAATCAATAGGTAGAAACAAGTGCCAAGATCAAGTGTTAAAGGGATGTAGAATATTTAGGGTTTTAGTAAAAAATTATAAAATTTTAATTGCAACAAGTACCTTGTCCAAAATTTCTAGCAATCCATAGTTACACTAATGAGTATCATCAAATGAAAGAGATGAAAAACCTTTGTAATGTTCAACAAATGAAAATCAAATAAGGAAAATTCAAATGAGGCAATGTTGATTGACTTACATTTGGGCGGATATCTTTCCATTTATAGCAATTGTCTCCTTTGCAAAATTTATTTGAGCCCACCTGTAACTAGCAGAGTTTTGCATTGAACCACTTTTCTTTTGCAAAACTAATCCCCCTACCTAAATTGAACTTCATGTAGAATTATTCAGCTACAAAATCCCAAAGACAAGATTAAATACACACAATTTGCCTCCTATATGCCCATCATTTATATAGAGTTTACATTATAAATTTTCAAGGTTTTAGGTTTTATTGTTAATCATTTTGTAGGAAACCATGCAAAATCCCTTCAGGCATTCCAATGTGGGCTTTTTCTTGTAAGTTGTTGATGCTCGTGTGGATTGAAACATACATATTTTAAGGTATTTGGAGCTTTAGACAAGCCAACCAAGAAAGGCCACAATTGTTCTAATAAGTAATTGTCCTCCACCTCACCATCAAACATATTAAGCATGATGTGGGAGAATGGTGCATTCCCAATACACTTATATGAATTATCATCTATCAACAATGTATTAGTTGGACCTAGCCACTAGCTACAACTTGGACTAATCTATGCCCAAACCCTATCCATTTTTTTCAACACTAACTGCCAATTTGGATTTGAAAGATAGGCAATGTTTGTCTCTAAACATTTTTCCACACCCCATATGAACATATGTTTGACACCTAACATTTCATCCAACACAAATTAAACAATAGGAGTCAAGTTAAGTTGTGTTGTTGAATACTAGATCCTAATGTTAAATATAAAACCGCACATTTCTAAGAATTCACAATAGCCAGTTTATGGGCTTACAAACTTATTGCCACACCTCACTTCTTCAAGTAATGGTTTCCATTCCTTTATAGACTTCACATGCATTGCTTGGCATAACAAGACATTCACATCTAACACTAATAGGTATTATACCATGTTAACAATTGTGCTTGGAAAGGAGATTTTGCGATTGCCCACCTCTTTTTGGGCAATCAAACCTTGATTGCTTTTGACATTGTTGGAAACATCAACTATGACTGACAATGTCATGGGCCATCCACCACCAACTTTCCACGAACACTTGATCTAATTTGTCTTTTGTTGTTAATGGCCTTCTAATTGTTGGTAGAACCTTTAGATGCTTGCACCACCATGTTTGTGGCCACTTTTTGATGTTTACTTATAAGCATGTCAGAAGGAGCTACTACATTTGTAGCTAGGGTAAGCCCAAGAAAGCCATCTCCTTCTTATTCCATCTAATTTGCATGTGAAATTTTTAATCCACCAACCTACTTACCACATCCCACATCCCATAATATTATATATGTTAAATAAAATTATCTGCATTGTTAGGTCTTAGACATCCAAACCTCTAGAAAATGATTAAAATACAAATTATAAACAATTCTTACCACTCTCATACTATCCTCATTCATCCATAACTTGGTAGCATCATTTGATGGTTTTTTTCTCCTCAAATCCAAATAGATTGCCACAAATAGTGGCTAAAAATTTCATGAAGGCAAACATTTTCATGAAGGTCTTTAGTAGCCTTAACAATTTCTTCATGGTTGATCTCCATGGCCTCGAGGTGAGTTTTAAGCTCATATGTTAGGCCTTGGCTCAAATTGTCCACATTATTGTCTATTTCCACATCTTCTTGAAAAACATTAACAAGTTAAACATATGAACAAGGAAATGTCAATTCCATGTTCAACCCCTTCTTAATGAGATTGATACAAAATCTATAAAAACAATATCAAGGCCTATCCCTTACATATACATCACTACATTTGGATTGTCCAAAGAAGGAGACAAATAATTAAATACCTAGGTACAAAAAATTAAAAGTATGAAATTTTAAGGTCAATAAGCAAATCCACCAAAATGAAAACAAAAAATGTGGTATTGGTGATGTTTCAATTCATCTTCCTCTAAATCAAGACTTTGGTGCTTGGAATTTTTTTCCCTATCTATTTCTTTTTAAAGCTCCATCAATGCATTCTTTCTTTTTAATTTTGCCTCCTAAACCACATCAAGCCCATACATCAAGTTATTGAATCAATTCCCGGTAATGCACAAGATTACAAAGACAAAAATAATAATATGGTAGAAGAAATTAAATGTACCATTTTTTCCTCCAACCCAATGTCACCTACTTCTCCAACATGAAATGCATTCCTTGGACTCATTTGAATCCTTAACATGCGTTGAAACCTTTCAACATTGTCCTCATGTTACAAGATCTCCATCAATTGGCACCATTGTGCTTTTATGTTGTGGTTGGGGATCATTTTTTTCTATTGTTTTCTTCAAGAATCTTTGCCTACTTATCAAGACAACTACCACTTGATCTTTCACATGCTTGTAACCAAGGGCATGATCTAAGTATTTAAACCCCATTGAATACCTCCTTGATTGTTTGAAGCTCTTTTGGTGGTTGCTTACAAATGTCAGGGATGGCCAAATTGAACTTCAAGGCATAGCTTCAAAGTGCTATTAGCCAATTGTTCCTTCCACCACCCTTGGAAATTACAATGCACATCAAGTTTGATTTCCTTACTATGGAGTGTAGCCACTTCAATTTTTAGGTGTCTCGTCACCTTGTCCAATTGTTCACCCGTTGTTCAACTTGCCAAAAATATTGATAATATGAAACAATAATGTTGTCTAGTTGGACATATGCATTTGTATTTGAACCAACCCCACATTAGATTGACCTTTTGTTGCATTGAATTGTATGTTTGCAAGAAACTATGGAGTTGTTGGGGTACTTGTTTCAAGCAATTATGGTGGTGTATACATTGTTGTTGGAGTTGCAAGAAATGTTGAAAGCAACATTTGATATTGATTAGATCCCATGGGTAGTTGTGAATATTGAACAAATGCCATTAGGTTTGGCATATACATTGAAGCAATGATTTAGGTATATGTGTGTATTTAGTAGGTGCAGGTGGTGGGATTTGGTGATATTGATTGGATATAGGTTGCATTTGTGGAAATTGACTAAGAAGTAGAGGTATCACAAGATTATAATGGCCATCAGTTGTTGGGGCTTGTTGGTAGGTAGTGGGTGGTGTTTGTACACTACTTGGCATTAAGCAACCAGAAGGCATTAACCAACCTCCATTAGACCATTGCCAACCATGAAGCAAACACCCCAAAAGCCACCTTGGTGTACTAGGAATGGGGTTTTGGGGTATTGTAAATGGTGTTAGAGGGTTTTAAGGTGTTGCAAGAAGTATTAAGGGGGTGTTGTTGTATTGCAGCAAGTGCCATGGGGTTTATGGGTATGTTAGTGTGTGTTGGAGGGTTTTGGGTACAACAGTAGGCGAAGCTTGAAGTCGATACTTTGGAAAACATCAAAACAAATTAAAAAGAAACAAACTAAATCAAATGTCACCACTATTTTCACATGTTGCAAACCTAAAATTGATTGCAATAGAACATTTATAAACCTAACCAATAGTTGTAGCTTGGTTTAAATATCTTATTGCATGAAAATTGGCGGTGCCACTAATTGTTGGCATTTCCATGTTCTTTAGTTACCTTTCTTCATTATCTTCTCTTCACCACAATTTGATTTATCTTGCTATGAAAAGGAATCAGATTTAATTAATTAGATTTTGAGTCAATCAACAAGTGCCAGTGAAGGTTTCCATGCCATCCATCACTTTGGTTTTTGTTTTCCATGCCTTTTTTTCTATTATCCAAATATGGCACACAAAACATGCCCACATGTTTTAAACCAATGTCAAAATTAAAGTTATAACTTGGTGTTGTTTCAATACCACTTTAAGTACAATGGAAAAAGGGGTGGGGAGAATAATTTGTAACCAAAATAAATGATTGCTTTGATTGAAACTTGGAGATTGTTAAAAGACCTAATCAGAAATAGTCAATATATATTTTTAAGAAGGGTCTAGTGGTTCTTGCATGCATAATGTTAGATTGAGAAATCTATTCTTCTAAAATGTCATATTGAAATCTTGCCACAATTGGCATTCTAGGGCCTTCCATCTCTTCCATCATTCTTGATTTCAATAAATGCCAAAAAACAAAAAATGAAGACAAATGCATCAAAGAATTAGGTTTCAAGAAACATTACTTGGATCAAATATTTATCCTTTTCTCAACTTTCAATAGACCTATCAAACTCTACTTCATCTTCTTCACCAAAATCTTTGTTTGCCTAGAGGTCTGAATCTAATATGGAGCCTTTCGTTCCTTTGCTCTCTTGGGTGTAAGCAAAATAAAGTGAACAACTTGATTACCTTGTCAAAATTGGAACAAATAGATTTAAAATAACAACAAAACCCATTATAGAATTGTGGAACATCAAATGTTTTCATTTCAATGATTAAATATAATATATGGTTACCTTAATGTGCATCGATTTTCATATTTCAAATTGTAAAAGTAGTTTATAAATAGGTTTTTCAAAATATAAATAGCTTTGGATGTTTACTTTTCACTATGGGCTTTTGGTTTCAACTAGGTGAAAGTAGTTTTTACAAAAAAGAAATATATATATTTTTGATGACTTGCTAAAACATATGTTGATCTTCATTCCCTAACTTATGACATATCAATTTCATTAATTTTTCTAACCAAAAAGTAGGTTTGAACACGTATTTATGGCTTGTATTAGAAAATAATAATTAAGAATTGACAATTTTATGTTTGTTTAATGCCTTGCCTTAAATACTAGGGGGTTTAGAATTATTAAAATTAGTTTTAAGGGTTCTTTTCATGGGTTAAACTAAATAATGCCCTTTTATAATCCTAAATGATTGTATCATTCACATCATTGCAATTTTAATTTACAATTTGAAGTGGTCATGCATGCATGAACTTTGTCAAATTTGGGATAATATGTTCACATGGGATCCCAAATGAATTTATTAGAAAGTCATAAAATTTCTAACTATACCTTTATTGTTTGCAATTATTAAATTAGTTTGCTCAAAATTGGGATTATATGTGTGAGATTAGTCGGGGGCTCCTATGATTAAAATTTTTGACCATCTCATGTATAATTTTGCATCTAGGTAATCATATGAAGTTATCAAATTTTGATGTCATCTATATGAAATTGGGATGCCCTTTTCTATTTTTCTTGTTTGTTCATATTTGTAATGCCTTTTTATAAGGATACATATCTCCTACACCCACATTCCTTCAAACAATGCAAAGTACAAATTTGTAGGTAGAAAATGTAATCTATAAATTAAAAAAATGTCACTAACATATGATCCTTTTTTTTTTGGTAGGCTATGATGCATGATGTCAAAGGAAAGGTAATTACCAACTGCAATGGCATATTGATGCCTAGAAGTTGTTTGATGTTAAAAATTTTGAAGCGAACCAACAAGGTTTAACATCTTATGAGTGCCCATGCACATGTTGCCATGGCGGAAGACAACAAGTTCGTAGCACAATTTAAAAACATTTGTGCCTTAAAGTACATTCTTATTTCTTTTTTTACTTTGATAATTGCAAACAATAAGATGTGGGCTGATATTCATGAACACAGTTGTATTTATCAACTTTTATTCTACATGTTGTACATAAATGTTTTTAGTTTAACCCTCCATTTTCTTAATGCTCATATGTAAAATTTGGTTGTTTTTTCCATTTACACCCCCTATTTCTATGCACATATGACTATGGAAAAATAACAATTAAAGAACAAGACAATTGTACTATGCTTGTAGGCATATTTTCATAGATTTAGAATTTAAAAAAATGATCAATTAAAATATTGCAACAAAAACAAAAAGTAGCAATATAATCACACTTAGTCAAACTTAGACAACCACTTTTAAACACATTAGGCAATTTAGTCAAATTAGACAACTCACAATAAGCAACACATCTACCACGTGGCTAAACTACTATCCAAGTTGACTAAGTTGTTTTTTTTTCAATCATAATGGACATGCTCTCTTTTTATGTTAGTCATATTACACATGATCAATCAATTTGGTCAAGTAGCATAGTCACAAATGATTGTAGAATCATTTTAGTCACAATGTTAGTAGTGTAAAAAGTTTAAAATCATGCTTTTATTGTAAAGATGGTTCTTACAATTTCACACTTGTGTGAGGACCAAAGCACATTGAAAGAAGTCCATCAATTTTTTTGTTGTGCAAAGGATATTTCCATGAAGAATTGAGAGAAATTGATGTTGTTCAAATTTAATGAATTTAAGTGACTATGTTTTTACATTTGTAACTGACATCACAACATGCTTTTAGATTCATGTTGTGCTTCATATTATTGCCCATGCCACCACAACTTGTAGAAAAGGTAGCCCATAATGGTATCTACACAACATGCTATTGAGGTTATTTCACTTTCAAAAAACACCACAATGAATTGTGGAAGATTTTTGGTGCTACTAAACACTGTGGGATTAGGGATTGCCACCAAAACATGGCTTCATCATAATGGTTTGTATATGCATGTTTTCACATCGTGGACAAACTCTTTGACCTAATGGATGATTGTTTTGACATGATGACACAATGTTTTGTCATGATGGAATGCTAGTTTGACCTAATAGATATGAAATTACTCAACATTGAATGGATGTTGGAGAATTTAGTTGAATTGGAATCCATGAAGTGACATGACTTTATCCTTTTATATTGAGTATATTGTGAAGAAAAAAAATGTTGAAGTTTCAAGCTTTTTGATTGTTTAAATAACATGTTCTAAGGACATTAAACTTATTGTTGTCTTTTTTTACCATTATTTTTATTTGATTTAAGATGTGATACATGGGTCAAAATGTGTCAAATATTTTATGGGTCAGTATTTCAGACTACCACATATTTAGAACCATCAATATCATTCACTTTGTGTTCACATATATAATGAAACAAGACTAATAAATGAATATTAAAAAAAGGTGACATTGTGACACATTTTTGGTATATTTAAAAAAATTTGAACCTAGTAATCAAACAATTGCAAATAATAAAATCAAATTTGATCTTTTGGTGGCAAAAACACAAATTGAAATTTATAAGGCTAAAACTTGTTGGAAAGATTAGTAAAAATGATTATATATTGTCTATATGTATTATATTGTCTATTCTACCCTTGGTAGAATAATCAATGTACAAGTAATATCAATGTCATTAGATTATTAACAAATATTACTTCTTTGAAAAATCTAACTTAATTTTTACAATTTTAGCATTACATTTCAAATTCCAAATTGATTTATTTGCAACACATGATCACCTTGGATTGTGCTAGTTGAAATTTTGTTTAAAAATGTGATCGATATCATTTAGTTGGGTGATGTTCTTCAAGTTATATACATGTATTTGCTGTTATGGCCTTCAAGTGAATAAACTTTCAAAATCCATGAAAATCCATCTTGTGTTCACATGTCTTTGGTAGAACCTTACAATGGATTCACAAATCCAAAAGAATTAAAAAAGAATTGTCAATAATTGAAATCAAGTGAACAAGGATACAAATTGCAAAAAAAAATTCAATTCAAAGAATTCACATTGTTAAGTATAATACCTTATCCATTAATGAATCAACAAATGAAAGAATGTGTAAGGTAAAGTCTTATGATGAGTGAATTACTATAATAAGGGCCCTCCCAAAGTGAGAGTCAAGAGGGGTTTTGCATTTTGGTCATTCCTTCATCCTAAGGCTTTATTTCACATAAAGAAGTGGGTTGAAATTTCTTTTCCACGAAGCAAACAAAATAATCGTAGGGCATACGATGGCTATTGTTCATGCATTGAATAGGTGGGGGGATGGGAATAAATGGCAACTAAGTAGAGGATTGGGTGACAATTTCACTTTGCTAAGTGGGTAGGTGATGGGAAAGAAAGGCAATTAGGGAAATATAGGAGTCATAATTTCTTGTTGAGGAAATTTTAACTCCTTATCAAAATGTAAAGCCCTTATACTTTTTAAAAATCTAACAATGATGAGTGTTGTAAGCCATAGTTTCCCTTTTACTTAGTGGGAAGGAAATTATGATGTTTGACCACAATTTCACACTTTTGATTGGGATCTCCCACTTTAAGCATGATGTTACTTTTTCTCATCTTATCTTTTCTTGTTTCAAAAAGACTTCATTTTGGTTTTCCAGCAATACCCACACATGTCTTTTTTCATCCATTTCTTTACATCAAGTAAAACCTTTGGATGAAGGAATTACCAAAATTTGGGGACCCCTAGCTCATGCTTCAAAGGCCCTTTTTTTCATAATCATTTCATCCTAGGGCTTTACCTTGCACTTAACATGTTAATCAAGAATGCAATTTCCTTCCTAGTCCCTGTGAGGGAAATTGCATTTTGTAAAGTTCATTCATTTTACATCAGAATGGGGCCTAAGTCTTTACATAGATGGGAACTAATTAAACAAATTTCAAATGCTTTTGAAAAGTTACAAGAATTCCACCTATATTCACAAACAAACCCAAAGCCATTATTGTAGTACCTTTACCATTTCAGCATAAATTAAATAAAAAAATTAAATAATAAATTTATTAACTTAAGTTTTCATTCAATTAAAAAAATTCAATAAATTGAAAAATTTAATGGTAAAATTTTATTAAAATTCAATGAAATCAAAATTTCCATGGTTAGGTTTGAACTGCAGACCTTCAAGGAGAATGACTTAGAATTCAAGACACACTAGACTATTTCATAGGTTTGAACCATAGACTTTCACAAATAGTGACTTAAAATTGAAGGGATCTACACACACTAGACTATTCCATAACATTGACAAAAACATGTTTATCTTTTTGTATAACCATTACTCGAAAATTTCAGAACTAAAAAACCAAGTGCTGAAATTTAAGATTTAAGATTTAATTAATTATTCAATAGTTTGTTGTTGAAATGGTAAAAGTACTACGATATTCATAGAACATTTCAAAAGAGCAGGTGATGGGTCACAAATGGCATTACATAATCAACCCAAATGTAGGTCAGTAAAAAAAATTAAATTTTCATTGATTATTTGAAAAAAAAATCTTTCATATAATTCAGATTGACATTCATGAATGAATTTCATTTATCATCATCTAGTTTTCATTCATAATTTATAATTTAAAAAAGTTCAAAAATGTTCTTTGAATGATGGGTCATATGAAAATTTGAAGGGAACTTTCTTCAAGACATTCCACAAATTAATATAAATAAAAACATTGCCTTTCATATTATCTTTAGTTTGTTCAATATCAATTTGAGGTATATGACCTTATGAAATGTTGTTCATTTTGTATTATGTTTTCATGTTATGAACAAAATTTGACATAAATATATTATATATATTTCATAACTTTATTTTGAGGAATTGTTTTTCAATTTTGCGAGGTCAAAAAATTGGAAAGTAATGCCAAATATAAACCAAATTACATTAAAAAACCAAATTTGTATAGTTTTTTCAAAGAAAAAATCAACAAAGTGCAAAAGTTTGACAAAAAGAAGAAAACAATTTGGTTTAGATCATTTGTGTGTGTGGTTGGACATAGGTTTAACTATGTTTTGAAATAATTTGTTATACCCCTTGTCTGTGTTGGGAATCTTCTAGTCATGGTAGTTTTCATCACCATAATACCACCATAAAAATAAATTAAAATCAATGAAGAAGTTACGTGAAAATTTGACTTTTAAAAAATTCATATAATTGCATATGCCATAGTGGGTAGGCAAGTTTGACTCTTTAATGTTGAATATTTAATATACCTTCCCCTAAGATTTTAGTAGATACGTTAAAAAATATTTATTTTCTATTTTTTACTTTTAAAGTACACTTCAATAATTTTTAATAATTTTCCAAAATTCCATTTTTTCCCCCTCATAACTAGTTAGTACCAAACATGCCAACCTACTATGATATATGCATTTCCAAATATTTAATTTCATGTTTATGCAATTATAATAAAATAATAAAATATCAAAATAATTGACAAAGGGGAGGTGACGTGAAAATAGACCAATGTGGGATGTAAAAAAACACAATATCATGGTTGGACATCAGTAAAATTGTTGCCATATCCTCCTTTATCAAATAGCAATGTATTAATGCTTAATTGATGATTGTGTAGGTTGACAAGTTCATTAATATGAATGTCCATTGCAACCACTTGACAACAATGTTATTTATTTCAATTTTTTGATGTTGTTCAAGTGGCGATCATTCATAAGTATATTTAGCACAAAGCATCACCTTCCATTTGCACACAATTCTTCAATTAAACTAGGTCAAAACAAGTTAACGCCGTAACTCAATTATTGGCCTTCACTTGGTTATTAAAATCTCTCCCTTTGTTAATGATGGATGTTACACATAAAAGATGAAGTTGTTGTCACATTTTCATCCATTAAATTGACATTGGATCAATAACATGTGTGATTCAATTCCAATACACTAAAGCCAAAGTAATTTTGAACATAATATTGGATACAATATGAACAGTTTAAATTTTTAAAAAAAAAGAAAAAAAAAAGTGAAAATGGGAATTAATTATGGTAATCACAAAACTAGCTGGAACATTAATAAGGCTCAAAGCTGGATTAGGGTAACCTAGCCTTCTGTGTGAGCTAACATAATCTTACACAAGTTAACGTAAACTTGCACCCATTCAATTTTCAAATTGGCTCCTGTAATAAAACATGAGTCACTTGAGTCACTTGGGGGAAACCATAGATGACTCAAACTCAAAAAAATTCACAATCTTTTTCTACTCAAAATCATCTTTGGCTGTTGCTCTTTACACTCACATTTTTCTTGTCTTTAGCTCTTGCACTAACATTTTATCTTGTAAATGAATTGCTCGATCATTTGCTTCATGACAAGTTCATGACTATTGATCATGTTGGACATGCTATGTGACTCTTCACAAGTACTGTGTTTAATAACAACTAGTACATTTTTCATGAAAGTTGATTTCATTGAATCCTAACATGAGAAAGAAGACTGTACGAAGTGTCAGTTAAGCCAAGTAAAATATAAATCACAACAGTGGACTCATCACTGACTAGCTATTAATACAAAGAAGCTTTGTGAACACATTCGATTGGAAACAAATCAGTAAAGTTTGAGAACAAGCATCCTTCCAAGCTTTTTAAAATTGTGCAACAGCTACATGAGATGAAGTTGTTCAAAAATACGTGCAATGAATGGAAAGAGATCTGTACTTATGTCACAACTGCTTTGCCTTCAACACCTTGAATCATGTCATGAAGTCAGCTTCATAGCTCTCTGGCAGAAGAGGAGATCGGTGAATGTCCTGTCATGGGGTTTTTTGATAAGATATCAATATTGGGTGATGGATGTTCTAGAGGTTGATTGGAGCTCGAATTCATGATTTGGATGTTGCACCCGGCCAGATTAGATGTGGGAGATTCAATCATACTGGTCACCAGCCTGATTGGGAAGATGCAGCACCAAGCTGTGAATGCTACAGGGACTGGCAGCTCCCCATGTGTCCTTCATCAAACAAGGGTGAATCTTCTCTCCTCTCTTGAGAAGACTTAAACGACCTCTGATTCTCATCAGGAAAGTACCTTTTTTTTGTCTGTGTTTCTTGGTCATCATAAGATCCACCAAAACCTGATCTGAAGTTTTTGGGATCTACATCACCAGAAAGTGTGCTTTGTAGTTGTCACTGAAGCTGCATGCACTGTAGGAATTGACAGGTCTTCCCAGGTTGATGTCAAACCTTCCAGATGGTTCTTTCAACTCACTTGATTGCCATCTGAGCTTCTCATCCTGTGATTCAGCAAATCCAAATTGCATTCAAATCCTGATCATTTGAAGCATTAACAGCAAACTTGCCTTCATCTGTATGTTGGAATGCATGCCTTTCAGCTGTGTTACTTTGATGGAAGATGGAATCTTCACTTCCCTTTCTATTCTGGTCATCATCCTCATACTCTGGTGCATAAAATTGCAGTTTCATTGGGCTAACTGTGAACACTCCACCAGCATCCTGATCACAAGGCAGATTCATGCTCCTTGAGAGGCCCCATATTGCTATCATCATCCCTTCCAAAATCAGAATCAGGCAAAGGCATGGTTTCACTTGCATATCTGCCTGGGATACTTCTGCACTGATAATTGAGCCCTATCATGCCCATCATTTATGTCACTGTCAAACTTAGTTCCACCATGATCCTCCTTACAGGGCTGTAAAATCCTGCATCACATGTCTCATAATTATGTTTTCCTGCAGTAAATTTGGCAGTAGCATTAGCTATGGAGTGCAGGCTGCAGGTGGGTTTGCTGGATGTGGAGTTTATGGGCCTTCCATCCCCAGTCTGATGAAGCTTCAAGGGTGCCCTTAGCTGGATTCAGGTCTCCTGCTTCCGACATTTGAACACCTAGATCAATTTGTTTTGAGGTTAACTGTTGAGAGCATTGGAATCTGCTTAGCAGCTGCAAATACAAGCTTGGATACCCAATGGAGAGACACACACACCTTTCATGGAAGATTCCAATCTGCAGAAATTCTTTTTACAGTGATGAGATTGACACACATATGAATCATGAGGAGGAATCTCTGTCAAATGGCGTGGGAGGAGAGTGAAAGAATTGGTTGTTTGTGCAGCTACAAAGATGATACCAATGGAGAACTATGGTGTAAAGTGCATGTCAATGGGGTTCCTCATGGAGAAGGGTGCTTCAGCTGTCTGGAGAGGGCCCATGGTATGACCTGGTCTTGTCCTTGCCCTGCTTAGTTCCTTTTATGTCTTTGATGACACTTGGTCATGTTCAGTATGGTTCTTGAGATGGCAAATTTGAGATGTGAATAATGCAGGCACAGTAGGTAAATGGGGAGGGAGGGAGGGAGTTCTAATGATTTTAAAGTTGCTGTCGCAGTGGCAATCTGTAATTGGCAGGTGATGAGCGCATTAGAAAAGCTGGTGCAGGGTGTTGGCTAGGGCAAGCTGGATGTCATGGTGGTGGACATGCCCCCAGGGACTGGTGATATGCTCAAATCTCTATTTCTCAACACCTCCCTCTGGCTGGTACAACCAACTCAACAATATTTGTTAGAAAGTTGCCCTTTGAAATGCAATTGTCATCTGTAAGGTTCTTGCATTTTAAACAGGGCAGGATTCCTCAACTTGGAGGCACGGGAGAAGATTCTTGTTCTATGGATCCCTTACTATCATGATGTGTTCACCACTGCAGCCTTTTGCTGGGATTTGAGTGTCGGTTACAGACCAGTAACATACACAGCATGCAGATGCTAACCATTGGTTTTTTTGTTGGGTGCAGGAGCAGTGATTGTGTCAACACCACAAGATATTGCTTTGATTGATGCATGAAGGGGGGCAAATATATTCCGAAAAGTTGATGTTCCTGTGGGTGGATCTTACATTCTATTCATATGTTTTCTTTCTTCCATTTCTCTTGCCATGCCACTATAGTCTGCTTACAGTCAGTTGAGCCTCACATTCTATGGAATCATGTACTGGGAAAGCAAGTATTCTATGTTAACAAGAAACAGGCGCTGCTCCAGATACTGGGATTGATTGAGAACATGAGCTTCTTTAAGTGTCTCAAGTGTGGTGAATGGTGTGATGTTTTTGGTCACAGCGGTGCTCAGTCAACAGCACAGGAGATGGATATGGAGTTTCTTGGAGAGGTACCCAACAATCCACACTCCACAGTTTCTCCATGCATGCTCCTGCACTTTGAGCAAATGCACAACACATGGAAGCATCAGTGAAAATTCTCCACTCTCAATGCTGGAATTCCAATTTGTTGTCTAGAGGTTCCTCTGATCCAGTCTTCAGCAATGTGGCCCTAGCTCCCCAAACAACAGAACCACCTTATAGGACAGTGAGGCAAATTTTGTAGAAACATTTTCACAATGATGGCCCTTCACAATATGGAAGATGGATGTTGATGCAGGCGAGCAGCATTTATGTACAGAATCTCATTGTTCAAAATCCCAGTGGTAGTTTCTTTTTTGGGAAGCAAGCAGACATCATCATGCAGGTTAGGCTTGCTTCAAACAATGATTTTCTTTTCCCCATTTTGATTTGTGTGAAAATTCCACCATCAACAAATGAATGAATAATGTTTCCAGGGACCAATAATGCTCTTCAAGCCCAGACTGCTTTTCCAGGTTCTGAAGGAAGAAACCAGCATGCACTGAACAAGAACTACAGAACCACCCAATACTTGTGCACCCAGTCATGTTGTTTTGCTCTTTATGAGGCTGATTGCCAATGACTCACATCCTTGATTTTATTGAAAATGGAGAGAGTTACTTGCAAAGTGTGAGCGCCCTGTGAAAAAACAAATGCTCTGCAACTGTATAAAAATGAGCTCTGTTCTTGGTTTTCTTCAATGCTTCATTGTTCCACAAGTGCGATAAAAAATGCAATTGGGGAATTGAAACTCTGGATAGAGAAAGAGTAATGTGCGCCCACACACACACACACACACACAATGGAAATGTATAGCAACTAAGAATCTCCTAGAGGAAGTCGAATCTCCAACGAAGAATCTATGGGAGAACTAATCTCCAACGAGGAATCTCTCGGAAAATGAACGAAGAATCTTTCCGCCAACGAATCTCTAACGAGCAATCTCGAGAAAATGAACGAAGAATCTATCTTCGAACGAATCTCCAACGAAGAATCTAGTCTTCAACGAATCACCAACGAGGAATCTCTCGGACAAAAATGAACGAAGGATCTCTCTCGGAGAATGGAATCTCCAACGAAGAATCTATCAGGAGAGCGAATCTCGGGGAATCTCTGGGAAAACTGAATCTCCAACGATGAATGTCTCAGAGAGAATGACGCTTTTTTCAGATGGAGCAAACGGTGTTTGGCAACAAGGGGGGGTCGACAAAGTGACGATGACGACCGATGAGAGCTGGAGAAAAGGGGGGAAAAAAAAGCTCCTTTGTTTGCTGACTGCATCACAATTCGAGGTTTTGCAATGGGAAGGTTTACTCTGATGTCACAGCAGTTGTTGTAAATTGAAGCTTTTTTTTTCCCCCTCTTATATGAAGTGCAGATTAGATGGCAGCAGCAGCAGCAGCTCATGTACTAGTCTCCTCCTCCTGCTGCTGCTACACTGCTGTGAACCAGAGCTTTGCATTGACTGTGAAGAAGCAGGCACGAATTGCACCTGGGAAGCTTATTCTTGTTGATACTCAATGGCTGACACCAGCAAGCCTGGGTGAAGAAGATCATCATCATCATGTGAGCGTGAGGTCAAGCCATGGACTGAGAAGAGGAATCTCCAACAGAGAGATTATTACATGTAAATTACTTTGTGTAGCGGCAAAGTCCGGATTCCTTACAGCTCTGCAGAGGCTTGAGGTGTCTCATAACCATGTGCAAAGAGTTGCTTCTGCAGCTGCTGCTACGGCTTCGTGTAAAGCGTTGAGTGAAAGCTCAAGCGCTAGGCAGCAGAAGGGCGGCGATGTCGTTGAACCTAATTTTGGGGGTGGGGGTGATGATGGAGACAATGGTGGCGAGGATGGAGACGAGAAGAAGAAGGATATTGACGATGGAGAAGATTTGCAAGAGAAGAAGAAAGAGGGGATCAGCGGATGGCTACCAGATTGGATCAATCTTTCCACCGAAGATAGCAAAACCATTCTTGCGGCTTTTACTGTTTCTCTTGTCTTCAGATGGTTTATTGCTGAGCCCAGATACATCCCTTCTCTCTCCATGTATCCCACATTCGAAGTTGGCGACCGCATCATCGCCGAGAAGGTATGTAGGTATGACGATGATAGTTCCACAATCGCAACAAACTCTTTCTTTCTTTCTTTCTTTTTTCTTGAGCAGATTCGGACAAATGTCGGTGGTGACCCAATTAGGGTTAGGGTCTCAGATTCGCAGAATGCAAACGTACCTTATCAAATATCAAAGAAACTGGAAATCCAACAATGTTAGTCTCTGAAACTATGATGCTTTAGACCAACATCTTTGATGTGTTTTCTGTTGCAAATTAGAGCAAAAAAAAGCCTAATCAGGGTTAGGGTTTCAAGTTCCAGCAGAATGCAAGCACATTATCAAATATCGAAGAAACTCGAAACTCAATGTCAATCTTTGAGACTATAATCCTTAAATCAACATCTTTGATGAGCTTTCTGTTGCAAATGAGTGTTAAAACCCTTAATTAGGGTTAGGGTTAGGGTTTCAGGTTAAAGCAGAATGCAAGTACATTATGAAATATCAAAGAAACTGGAGACTCAATCTCAATTTCTGAAACTATGATGCTTAAATCAATATCTTTGATTATCTTTCTGTTGCAAATTAGAGCTTAAAAACCTAATTAGGGTTAGCTTTCAGTATTGAGCAGTATGCAAGTACCTTATCAAATATCAAAGAAACTGGGAACTCACTGTTCATCTCTGAAACCATGATGCTTAAATCAAAAAAATTGATGAGCTTTTTGTTGCAAATTTTATGTTCTTGTGTTACATTTTATGGCTGCCATATGGGGGGAAAAGCAGTCTGCAACAGACATCGAAATTTCAAACCCACAACAGCAAACTACAGAACATGACTCTGTCAACTTTTTGAGGGTTTCAGAAGAACAACAATTGGGAATGAGGATTGTGGAATTGACAAATACTTCAATGTTGGCGGTTTTCCTTTTGTGCAGGTTTCTTATTACTTTCGGAAGCCAAGTGTAAATGACATTGTAATATTCAAGGCTCCCAAAGCATTGCAGGTGTGAATCTGAAATTTTTTATTCTAGCTTTGACTGTGAATTGGGTTTCATTTCTTCTTGGAGATATCAATAGAAAGTGGTATTTAGTACATTAGCCTGATAGGTACTGACTGGAACTCTGAGCAATCACTCTATTAAACAGTTCTGATTAGCAATGCTGTGCATGATTGCGCCATATTTTTGCTCCTATCACTTTAACATGAAGCAGCATACAATTGACCAATGATTGGCACATTGGTCACTCTTCACTTTGCAATCTGCAAAGTTGTATTCCCTTGAGTCTAGAAATTTTCCAGTTCAATTTTATGATTGAAGTTAGAACACATATCTCCTCTTTGAACAAATAGCATGCCATGACATAGAAGTTAGCAACAGATTTTATGTCAAATTGAGTTTGTTTGTGAACATTTGAACCGTGTTTTCCACAGAGTCTAGAACTGATGGGGACTCTGGGTGTTGGGTTTTCCAGGAAAAGGGTTATGCTGCTGGAGAGGTTTTTGTTAAAAGAATAGTGGCTCAAGCTGGTGATATTGTAGAGGTATTGCAACTCTACTATAAAAATTGAGTGGTCAGCACTAATTCTTTCCTCTGGTTCTGTCCCAGTCTCCAGCTGGAATGAGGTTTCTATTTACAAGTTGAAGTTGTGGTTCTTGTATTCTATCAATTTAAGGAGAGATAGATTTGTCCATTTCCAGTGGAATCCAACACAGATTGAGAGGGAGAACAGACTTATGTGATTTGTCGCATTTGGTCCTTGCCTTCAGACCACCATCACAGTGTCATATACTTTGTCTGCAGTAGGCATCGTCATATAAACCAGATATATCATAGATTTGGAGTTTTTGGTTGTGTTGCACAGATTTTTTGGCTATGTTTCTGATGTTCACATGGTGATTCTCAAGCTCTAAAGATTATCACTGTTGTTTAGAGTATCCAAAATACATTTCTGAAATTCTTAAATGTTTGACAGGTGCATAAAGGGAAGGTGTATGTGAATGGCCAAATGAAGTCAGAGGACTTCATTGCAGAACCTCCGGTTTATGACATGAAGCCCACTGTATGTGCCTATCCTGTATTCTAAATACAGACACATAATTTGAGACCTTCACCTTGGATCTGTGCACAAGGGTTTAGGGTTTAGGGTTTGGTGCTTTCAGAAATTGCAATTAAGTTTGAAGATAATTGAGAATCATTCGAAGAAATCTTTGCACCCAGTTACAACTCCGAAAAACC
>Ga0116226_10001279_pt1 | contig 21697 bp, 22 predicted proteins | sample S1TSphfallax_FD_89692 | JGI IMG/M metagenome (GOLD analysis project Ga0116226, IMG submission 89692) | Host-associated microbial communities from peat moss isolated from Minnesota, USA - S1T2_Fa - Sphagnum fallax MG | ecosystem: Host-associated > Plants > Peat moss > Unclassified | place: USA... | reverse complement strand
TTTATTTGATTTGTTGACTGAAAGTTAAATTTAGTTAGTATCCTACCAAAAAAACTCAAGTACTCATCCATAATACAAAATAATGCCAGAAAACGCTGATAAATCTATTCATTTAACACAACAGTGGCTAGCTGAAATTCAACTTCTCAGACAGCAAATGACAGAACTACGTCACCAACGTGATGAAGCTTGGGCAAGTTCGCAAAAATGGTGTCAGCTTTACAATACAGAAGCAGAACAAAGACGCACAGAATCCCAGAGCGCTCAACAAATAATTGCTGCTATCCAAGCTAAACTACATCAGATGCAAGGTAAAGATACAGGAGTAGATATTGAGGTAACATCAGTCGCGTCTATTCAAGCAGAAATTTCCCAAATTACTACTTTAGAAGAATTGCACTTTAAACTAATTACTCTGACTCAGGAACGTGACCACCTCCTCCAAGCATTGAAAATCGAACAAGAAAACCACGCTCAAACCCGTAAAAGCTTAACTACTGCTTTAGGTGATGCTATTGATAGTTTAGCTAAAGCCCGCGGGGCGGGAGAAGCAGGGGAGCAGGGGAGCACGGGGGATGAAGAGTAGGAAAATTACGTGGAATGCTATCTTGAGTATGTAGTTCAGGGATTAATGGCTTAATCAATTTTAACCACTTAAGCATCAATTTCTTTTCTCAAGAGCCCCCCTGCCCCCCTGCTTCTTCAAAAGCCCATTGCTGCTGCTACATCTTTTAGCTCTGGTGCAATGCCTTGTTTGAATTGACTATTACTGTGTTTAATCGCTGTATCCGGGTCTTTGAGTCCATTTCCTGTAAGAATACAAACTACAGTAGCACCTGTAGGAACTTGCTCTTTAATTTGGAGTAATCCTGCTACAGAAGCAGCACTCGCTGGTTCGCAAAAAATACCTTCGGATGCAGCAAGCTGACGATAAGCGTCTAAAATTTCCTCATCCTTGACAGCATAAAAATTCCCTTTGCTGGCTGATTGTGCAGCGATCGCTTTGTCCCAACTAGCAGGTTTGCCAATACGAATGGCGGTGGCGATAGTTTCAGGATGAGCGACTGGTTGACCGATAACTAGCGGTGCAGCACCGGCTGCTTGAAAACCCATCATTTTGGGTAAGCGATCGCATTTGCCAATTTGGTGATATTGACAAAAACCCATCCAATATGCCGTGATATTTCCAGCATTGCCTACAGGAATACATAACCAATCAGGCGCATCCCCCAAAACATCTACAATTTCAAATGCTCCGGTTTTTTGTCCTTCCAGTCGATAGGGATTGACAGAATTGACAAGAGTTATGGGGTAAGTTTCAGCCATTTCTCGGACAATTTCTAGTGCTCGGTCAAAATTTCCTTGAATCGCTAAGACCTGAGCTCCATAAAGTAGTGCTTGAGCCAATTTACCTAAAGCTACATATCCTTCAGGAATCAGGACAAAAGCTGCTAATCCTCCACGACAAGCATAGGCCGCTGCTGATGCAGAAGTATTGCCCGTACTAGCACAAATTACTGCTTTAGCTCCTGCTTCTTTGGCTCTAGAAATCGCCATTGTCATCCCACGGTCTTTAAAACTCCCAGTGGGATTAAGACCATCATATTTAACAAATACGCGTACCTTTCTGCCAATGCGTTCTGCGATCGTTGGCACTTCAATTAGTGGAGTGTTACCTTCTAATAGAGTAATAACAGGGGTGTTTTCGTTGACTGGTAGGTACTCCCGATAGGATTCTATCAGTCCGGGCCAAGGTTGGCGATAGGATTTAGCTACAGGTAAGCTCAAGGTCACGGGTTTTAAAGACTGCTTAACGACAAAGAAAAGAAATTTCAGTTGACCAATTAGACGACAAACGGGCTGGTGATTTATGGTACAAATGTCTTATCTCTACCAATTTTACTTTAATTTCGCGTCAATGACTCTAAGATGTTGAGACTGGTGTGCTTGATTGGAACAAAACTACTATGTTTAATGTCTCTTATATTAAAAGTAAAAACGATTAGGCTATATGATATGACTGAGGTAAAAATTTAACAAACCTTAAAGTTGTACTATTATAGTATTTGAAGAAGTGTGAGTTGAGTGGTAACCAGAATGACTATGTCAACTGTTTCATCCAGTGTTTCTTATTGCGAGTCCCAACTTAATGTAGTGACTAAGCTAACTAAGGCTTACTATCAGGGAGATCAGCAAGTCAAGTTTATGAATTTACAAGCAGAGGTGGATTCTCTGCTACAACAGTTACAGAGTATGAAGAATCAGAAGTTAGAAAATAACCTTGGGGGGTCACAGAATTAGTTGCCAAACAATTCAAAGCGCTGATTTATTTAAGACCATCGTTCCAGATTATAGCCACTAGCATTTGCTACTAATAATGCTAGAACTTCTGTGTAGGCTAATCTGGTAATAGCAATTAATCTTTGAATACTATTACGGACAAAATCATAATTAAGTCCTAGTACGGGCATGGGCATCTGTACCACTCGCAAAGCTACTCAAACCGTTTGTGAGCAACCATTCTCTTGTATCTAAATGAGACATTTTTATTCAGAATCGTGATGATTATGATATAGTCGTAGCAGATCATGATTGAATTATGACAGCGTCAAGGGGTAAGTATTACCTGACCCGGCTGACAACGCTGAGAATTAGATATCAGAGTACAGGAGAACTTAGGTTAATGACCCTCACTTATGGAACAGAAGGAAGCCTCCGCGTTGGTCAACAGGCTCCAGACTTTACAGCAACAGCTGTATTCGATCAGGAGTTTAAAACAATCAAACTTTCTGAATATCATGGTAAGTATGTTGTTTTATTTTTCTACCCTTTAGACTTTACTTTTGTTTGCCCTACTGAAATTACCGCCTTTAGCGATCGCTACGAAGAGTTTAATATTCTAGGTACTGCAGTTCTGGGCGTATCCGTTGACAGCGAATTTTCCCACCTCGCTTGGATACAAACAGACCGCAAATCCGGTGGTGTTGGCGACTTAAATTATCCTCTTATTTCCGACATTAAAAAAGAAATTAGTGCTGCTTACAATGTACTTGACCCAGCATCTGGTATTGCTCTACGTGGTTTGTTTATCATTGATAAAGACGGTATTTTACAACACGCTACTATTAATAATCTAGCTTTTGGTCGTAGTGTTGATGAAACTTTACGTACATTACAAGCAATTCAGCATGTTCAGTCTCATCCTGATGAAGTTTGTCCAGCTGGTTGGCAACCAGGTGATAAAACTATGATTCCTGACCCAGTTAAGTCTAAAGTATACTTTGCTGCTGTCTAGAAGAAGCAGGGGAGTTCCCCTGCTTGTTTACTTGTGAATCACTACTTGTGTACCAATAGTAGCCCAGTTATACAATTTATGTGCTTGCCCAACTGGTAAATTTATACAACCATGTGTTACGCGAGTACCAAATCTTCTGTGCCAGTAAGCGCCGTGAATGGCATACCCTCCATAAAAGTACATAACATAGGGTACGTCAGGAATATCATAACCTTTACCCCGCATACGGTTGATGCGATATTTATTATAAATACTGTAGTGACCGATAGGTGTGGGAGTAGAGTGCTTACCTGTAGAAATGCGATAGGAATAAGCGGTCTTTGTACCTTCCCTAGCTAATAATCTTTGTTTAGATAAGATGATTTCAATCCAGCGATGGGTTGGTATTCTTTTGTGTGTAGTAGTTATAGTAGTCCCTTGAGCTACTAATATTGCATTAGTTTTGCTTAATTGGGCGTTATATGTGGACAATAATGACCAAGGATTCTCAGTTGTTAATACCAACACTACACTAAAACAAACTGCTTGAGCATAGCGTATCAAACCACTAGATCGCTGGGGCTGCATAATGCAATTACCTCCCGATTATACGAATATTTTTGATTGCTATTGGAGAAATTCTTGTAGTTTATTTTACCATTACCTATGACAATTTTCTCAAGGATTATTCCGAGATATTATTCCTGATCAATAAACTACTTACGCTAGATTCCTTAGTATAGTTTTTGCTTGGGAAGCTATTAGAGCTAAGTTGCTCTGATTAAGTCTGAATTGATTAAGCCCTTATGATTAATAATATGACTGAAGTCAGCGCTAATTCGTGACTATAATTACAAAAAGTATGACTTTTTTCATATGTATTATGCTCATTTTTTAAGTAACATAGTTAAGTGGTTAGAAAATATCTAGTGGAGGAAAACATATGAACCGTCTAATTGTGGGAAGTTTGATTGCTATACCAATGTTGATTTCTTGCTTTCCATCGCAAGCTTTATCTGAAAATATATCTACACACAGTCACGGTAGCCACCTGATTGCTCGTCGTCATAAAGTATGTACTACTCATTTCCAAGGTAGTGGTCGTCACCGTCGTCGAGTAAGTAACTGTAGGTGGGTAGGTTAGGACGTAGATTACAAAATAATTGGCGCAGCTTTTCTACTAACTTATCTTTTAAATGTTTATAACTCATCTCTTTTTGAGAGATGAGTTATATTTGTTAATCAAGAAAATAAAGTATTAAAAAGCGTTAATTTTTCAATAAGCAGAAAAACACAAAAAACTGAAATATGTAAGGAAAAGTAAAGTTGAGCAAAAACCTTTTTCCTTTTGTCTTCTATTCGTAATGACCCGGAACCCAGTGTCTCCAGAATAATACACCTGTCCAATGTCCTTCAACCCATACTCCGTGATGGTGTATGTCATGATGATCTGCATCATGATGATCTGCATCATGATGATCTGCGTCATGATGATCTGCGTCATGATGATCTGCGTCATGATGATCGGGAGTATGATCGGGAAGAGGTTGATCAGCAGCAGCAGATGAAATGCCAAAATAAGAGGAGTACATGCTGTTGGTCAATGTCAGAGGTGAGATTAAACAAAATGCGATAGGTAAAGTAATTAAAGTTCTCGCAATTAGATTTTTCATGGTAATTTTTCTCCACATAATTTATTTGAACTTGTTGTTAGTTTATAAAAATTAGCTTTGTTTTGATAACTTATAAAAGTAATGTCTTACTCATGACTTTAGTCATAGGTTCCAGTATTCAGAGTCAAAAGACCAATCACGCAAATCATACCTGATTAATACTGGTTAATTCTGTAACTTTACCATTAAGCTTTCTGCTCTTTGGGCGATCGCTGGCCAATTTTCCGCAGTTACCAGATCTTGAGGAAATAGATCCGTACTCAAAGCAACTGCTACTGCTCCTGCTTGTAAAAATGACTCAGCATTTTCCAGAGTTACTCCCCCAGTAGGAATTAAGGGAATCTGTTTCACAGGCTCGAACTGTAAATTTCTGATGTAAGTTGCTCCTCCCACGGCTTGGACAGGAAATACTTTGACACAACTTGCTCCTTGACTCCAAGCAGTCAAAATTTCTGTAGGTGTGAGAGCACCGGGAATAATGGGTACATTTCTCTCCGTTGCTGTGCGGATCATGTCTAAATCTAGATGGGGAGTAAAGAGAAACTGTGCCCCAGAGGCGATCGCAACTTGCAATTGTTGAACATTTAATAATGTCCCAGCACCGATCAGACAATGGGGTAAGAGGGATCGCATCTGCTCAATTAGTTCTGCAGCAGCCTCGCTATTCCAGGTAATTTCAATCAACCGCATTCCGCCATCTGCTACGGCTAGAGCCATTTGCTCTCCCCATAATTTCTTGGGAGCGCGAATCACAGCGATCGCCCGATGTTTTTTTACCTGTGACAACCAAAGTGGATCGGACATGGGGAGTAGGGGGGGAAATACAGCGTTAAGGATTAATGGTTTCATTGAGTAATAATACATCGTGGAAATGCTGGTAATCTATATACCGGTGTCCGTCGGAAGTATGGTGTAAAATATCCACAAATCGAGCGTTCCATAAAATCTGATAGGCACTATAAACGTGTCGTGCATGAACATGCTGAGTCACAGTTTCATCTGTACCACTTAAAGAAATCATCAATATAGATTTGCTTGCTTGTAATGATTCTGGGGTGTTACCGAATAAAGGGCTGGATTGATCAATCACATGCATTACAGACCAAGAAAGAGCAAAACTCGGTGTTTGAGAACGTATAAGCTCTAGATCATGGATACGGCGCATTGTGTATCCTTCTATAGTCTCTTCGTCTCGCATTAAGTATACTTTCATGTGTGCTTCTAAAATCATATTACGCCGCTGATTAGCTGCACGAAACATGAGAGTTAGTGCTCCATCATGAAGCGAAATTGTAGCAACACGACTAAATAAAACCCTAGCAGTTGGTTGAGAAAATCGCGCAAAAGCTAACCCCGTCATTACAGCTACACCCATCACACCTGAAAGTGTCTCAATAGTAACTATTGTATTAGCATAATCATTTACTGGGTACATTGTACCATAACCAATCGAGGATAGTGTTTGCACGCTGAAAAAAAAGATGTCAGAAAAATGTCCAGGTTTGACATTAGCAATACAATCACCCCCCAACCAAAAAAGCCAGCTAAAAAATACATTAACTCCTATATAAGCGCCAGTGAATAGTAAAAAAAAGAGATTCCAAGGGATTGTTAACATTAAATGATAGGGGTCACGCCAGTAAGAGTGCCACACACCATGTCCGATAATTTCATAAAGACCATCATCAGAGATTTTGATATAAGTTCGTGGAATAGGAATATTTGTTTCTCTTTGCTTACGGAGAAATTTTAATGGGCGAAATTTCATGGGAAGTAACCAAGAGCATGATTAATAATGATATGATGATTTCTCTCAAAATTTATTTCATGGGTGCAATTTATTAGTCATGAACCGGACTTTTTGGATTACCGCTTTAATTGCTTTGATCAACTCTCTCAGTTTTACGATCCTGATTCCGATTCTTTACGCCTATGGTAGACATTTTGGTCTGAACGACTTTCAAACTAGTTTATTGTTTTCTACTTATGCGATCGCACAGTTTTTGGCAACTCCGGTCATCGGCAAACTTTCAGACCGCTTTGGACGCAAACCTTTGTTAATCATTAGTTTAGCTGGGACAGTGATCGCTAATTTTATCGCTGGAACTGCTACAACAGCAACTCTCCTATTTTTTGGTAGATTTCTGGATGGTATTACTGGTGGTAATGTATCTGTCGCCCAGGCAATTATGTCTGATACTACTAGTCCCAAAGATCGAGCTCAAGCATTTGGTATATATGGAGCAGCGATGGGACTTGGTTTTGTTTTAGGTCCGGTGACAAGCTTATTAGCTCAACAGATCTCTTTGGGAACTGCGTTTTTAGTTTCCGGTGCTATTGCTGCTATTGGATTATTGCTAACAATATTTTTCCTCCCAGAAACTCTGCCAAAACAGGTAAAACATACAAGCAATATTTTCAATTTGAGCAATTTGGGTTTAGGAAATTTAATCACAGGATTAAAAATACCAGGTGTAGGTATATTGTTATTCATTAACTTCTTACTTGGTGCAACTTTTACGATGTTTACCTATGCTTTTCAACCCTATTTTATCCATGTTTTGGGTCAAACAAATCAGTCCTTAACACTAGTCTTCCTCAGTTTTGGGATAGTATCTGTGATTATGCAAACCTGGGGTGTGGCTCTGATGAGAAAAAAAATTCAGGTAGTACAAATATTATTTTTAGGTTTATTTTTTCGCAGTCTATCATTTATTTTGATGCCAATTTGGGCAAGTATGATCTATTTTGTGGGAGTAAGTATTTTGTTTTCGCTGTTTAATTCCTTGGTTCAACCGATGATCACCACTCTAATTTCGCTGAATGCTCAACCGGAAGAACAGGGAATGGTTATGGGCTTGAATGCTTCCTACTTAAGCATTTCTAACGGCGTTGGTCCTCTAATTGCGGGAATTATAGTCCAACAGTCACATCCGATAACCTATGGTTATCCTCTATATTTAGCTGGGGTACTGACATTTCTAGTCTTGTTTTTGGCTATATACACTCGCAAAAGATATGCGTATATGAATTAACATGCAGGAATATCTATAATAAATTCCGTTCCCTCACCAATGACAGAATTACAACTGATGTGTCCTCCATGAGTCTCTTCCACAATCTGACGGGCGATCGCCAATCCCAATCCCGTTCCTTTCCCCACCTCTTTGGTGGTAAACAAGTTGTCGAAAATCTTCGACTTGATGGCTTCTGGAATTCCCGGTCCATTATCTTGGATACTAATTCTGACTAAATTTTCCTGATTCAAGGCTTGGGTGCGAATGACTATTTTCGGAGCTGCGGCTCTCATTCCATCAATTCTGCAACTTTGACCCGCGATATCTAATGCATCAATCGCATTAGCTAAAATGTTCATAAAAACTTGGCTCAATTGCCCCAGAAAACACTTGACTTCTGGTAATTCGCCATATTCTTTCACTACGATTATTTCTGGACGTACAGCAGAAGCTTGTAAACGATACTTCAAGATCAACAAAGTGCTTTCCAATCCTTCATGTAAATTATAAGCAATTTTTTCGGCAGAATCAGCCCTAGAAAAACTGCGCAGACTACCACTAATATCTTGAATACGCTTGATCGCCACTTTCATAGAACTGAGCAGCTTGGGTAAATCCTGGATGAGAAAATCTAATTCAATATCTTCCTTATGGTGGATGATTTCAGGTGGTGGATCAGCATAAACTTGTTCGTGAAGTTGAATATAGTCCAATAATTCTTGGATATATTCTTGGGCATTATAAAGACTACCTGTGAGGAATCCAATTGGATTATTGATTTCATGGGCAATACCAGCAACCAAATTCCCCAAAGCTGCCATCTTTTCATTTTGCAACATTTGCAATTGAGCTTTTTTGATATCTTGGAGCGCCTGTGACAATTCTGTAGTTTTTTGATGAATAGTTTCTTCCGAGCGCTTTTTCTCAGTCACATCTTGTACTATTGAGTAGATACCCATTAAATCACCTTGATCATCTACTAATGGCGTGTTAATCCATTCACAAGTTATGATTTTGCCATCTTTGGTAATGTTTTCGTTTAAGCTATAATTTGCTTTTCGCTGCTGAATCAAGGAGGTCATTAACTGGAAAACATTTACCCTATCGGATTCTGGGACTATATTCAGGGCGTATTTATGCAGTATTTCCTCAGCCTGATAGCCAAAAATTTTTTCAACCGCAGGATTCCAACTAACTACTAAGAAATCTGGATTCCATTCAATTACACCTATGGGTATATTGTCAATCAAGGAGGTTAATTTTGTTTGAAATTCCTCCAAGTCTTGGGTTACTTGTTTACGTTCTGAAATATCTCTGACAACAGCATGGATGAGCCGATTTTGCTGATCGGAAATCGCAGTTAATTTAACTTCTGCCCAAAAATTCGTTCCATCGAGCCGTTTATGTACCCATTCAAACTGATTGCTCCCTTTTGCTAAAGTTCTATCTATCAATAGATTAGCTTTGCTATAAGATGACTGACCATCTGGTTGAAATTCTGGTGATATTTGTACAAGATGAAGGGAGCAGAGTTGTTCTTTATCTATACACCTAAAAAGGTCAAGTGCTGCTTGATTACAATCGATAAAACCTTGATTGTCCAATAAAAAAGTAGCATCAGAGGCTTTTTCAAAGACCTGTTTAAACCTGAATTCTGATTGTTGAGTTTGTTGGTAAAGATGAGCGTTTTCTAAAGATATAGCAGCTTGAGAACAAAGCAAATGCAGGAATTTCAATATATCATGATTAAATGTATCAATGGTCAAGTTATTTTCCAAATATAGCACTCTCATCAATCTGCTTTGATAGAGAATAGGCATACACAAAAGACTCTGAGGGTGTTGTTGAAGAAAATAAGGGTCAGAGATAAAATCGTTTTGTGATGTAGCATTATTCAGTACAACCGTATTTAAGCTGTTTTTTACATAATTAGCAATGGAAATGGGAAGTTGTTGACTTATTTCCTGGGATAAAGAGGGATGAATTGTACATTCATCAATGCTAGCTATTGCATCTAGTAGCCAACCTCTATCCTTGGATATCAGCAGCAGGGCTTTTTGGGCTCCCGCGCTTTCCATAATGGTTTGCATAAAAACATTAAGTAATTTATCAACTTGCATTTCACTAGAAATCACTTGTACAGCTTTGAGAATAGCCGCAATGTCTAAATAGTTAAAATAATTACTAGTATTCGTGTAGGCGTTTTGGGAAGCATAGCTATCAGAAGTCATAGTTTGTCACGATTCTAGATCATTTATTTCTTGCTGTAATATAGGATTTAATAAGTGTTTATAGAGTATTTATAAATTTTTAAACCCGTAAATTCACTAGTTTTGATTATTTTCATTAATGGGTGAGAACTAAGTAAAAGCCGCTAGAGTTATTTAGCGTTCTTTATCCCCAGCATCAATTACCTATTATAATATTGAAATCCGTGAAAAATTTACATCTAGGGGAGAATTGCTCTCTATCCGTAAAATTCACCTAAAATCAGTTAAGATGAAATGCCAAGAGAATAAAAATGTCGGATGACAGATACACAATTTCAACAACCTGAGCAATAATTGAGTAGATCACTCCCATCCACCTCACATTCCACACCCTTATATAAAATAATTCTGGCAAACAGTCATGTCTTCACATCTCCAGTATCACAGCGGTAACGAAATTCGCCGCCAGTTCCTCAACTTCTACAACCAACGAGGACACCAAATACTCCACAGCGCATCCCTCGTACCAGAAGATCCAACTGTGTTACTGACGATCGCCGGAATGTTGCCCTTTAAACCCATATTTCTGGGACAACGAACAGCCGAATTTAAACGGGCTACTACATCACAAAAATGTATTCGGACTAACGATATTGAAAATGTCGGTCGGACAAAGCGCCATCATACGTTTTTTGAGATGTTGGGAAATTTTAGCTTTGGTGATTACTTTAAGGAACAAGCGATCGCCTGGGGATGGGAAATATCCACGACTGTTTTTGGTTTACCTCCGGAAAAATTGGTGGTCAGCGTCTTTGAATCGGATGATGAAGCATTTAAAATTTGGCATGAAAAAATCGGTGTTCCAGCAGCCAGAATCAAGCGCATGGGCGAGGATGACAATTTCTGGGTATCTGGACCGACTGGACCTTGTGGACCTTGTTCAGAAATCTATTATGATTTTCATCCAGAACGAGGTGACAAAAATATAGATTTAGAAGATGATTCTCGGTTTATCGAGTTTTATAACTTGGTATTTATGCAATATAACCGCGATGCTGCTGGGAACTTAACACCCCTACAAAATCAGAATATTGATACTGGTATGGGGTTGGAAAGAATGGCGCAAATTCTCCAACAAGTACCGAATAATTACGAAACTGATCTAATTTTCCCCATTATCCAAACAGCAGCCAAGATCGCTGGCGTGGAATATCACAATAGCGATGACAAAACGCAAGTTTCTTTAAAAGTAATTGGCGATCATGTGCGGGCTGTTGTGCATATGATATCCGATGAAGTCCACGCCTCTAATGTAGGTAGAGGTTATATATTGCGGCGATTAATTCGTCGAGTTATACGTCATGGAAGATTAATCGGGATTGAGGGTGAATTTATCAACCAAGTTGCTGCAACAGCAATTGCTTTATCAGAGTCAAGTTATCCGGAAGTGCGCCGACGAGAAACTGCGATTACAGCAGAGTTGGCGCGGGAAGAGGCTAATTTCCTCAAAACTTTGGATAGAGGCGAGAAGTTATTAGCAGAAATTATTCAATCTGTCAAACAGGAAGAAAAAACTTGCATTAGTGGTGCAAGTGCATTTACCCTTTACGATACTTTTGGCTTTCCCTTAGAACTAACTCAAGAAATTGCTGCGGAACATCACCTGACTATAGATGAACTTGGTTTTGCTGATGAAATGGAAAAACAGCGGAACCGAGGGAAGGAAGCTCATGAAACTATTGATTTGACTGTACAAGGTTCTTTAGACAAATTAGCAGAACATGTCCACGCTACAGAGTTTTTAGGCTATACCGAGCCAGTCACAACGGCAAAAGTTGCTGTTTTATTAGTCGATGGTGTTTCTCAAACAGCCGCAGAAGCTGGAACTGCTGTACAGATCGTCCTGGATCGCACTCCGTTTTATGCTGAGTCTGGTGGACAAATCGGCGATCGCGGTTATATTTCTGGGGATGGTGTTTTGGTAAGAATAGAAGATGTGAAAAAAGAATCTGATTTCTTTATTCACTTCGGCTCGATTGAACGAGGGACGTTGCAAGTAGGAGATCTAGTTACTGCGCAAATCGACCGTGCTTGTCGTCGTCGCGCTGAAGCCAACCATACTGCAACCCACTTATTACAGGCGGCTTTAAAGCAAATAGTTGATGATGGTATTTCTCAAGCTGGTTCTTTAGTTTCCTTTGATCGATTACGTTTTGATTTTAACTGTTCCCGTGCTTTAACGCCAGATGAAGTGCAACAAGTGGAAGAACTTGTGAACAGTTGGATCTCTGAAGCACATGGGGCGAATATAGAAGTATTACCTTTGGCAGAAGCTAAAGCTAAAGGTGCAGTTGCTATGTTTGGGGAGAAGTATGGTGAGCAAGTCCGCGTTATTGACTTTCCTGGGGTATCGATGGAGCTTTGCGGCGGTACTCATGTGAGCAATACGGCGGAAATTGGTGTGTTTAAAATTATTGCAGAAGCAGGTGTAGCATCTGGGGTGAGACGAATTGAAGCGGTTTCGGGTGCAGCAATTCTGGATTATCTGAATTTACGAGATCAGGTAGTTCGGGATTTGAGCGATCGCTTTAAGGTTAAACCGGAAGAATTACCAGAGAGGATCACTCACCTACAAAACGAATTGCGTCAAAGTCAAAAGCAATTAGAATCATTGAAATCTCAATTAGCTATTCTTAAATCTGATAGCTTGGGGCAAAATGCCGAAATTATGGGAGAACATCAAGTTATTGTGGCTCTATTAGAGGATGTTGACCCAGAATCTCTCAAGTCAGCAGCAGAAAGATTACTGCAAAAAATTGGTAATGGTGCAGTAGTGCTGGGTTCTGTTCCAGAGACCGATAAGGTTAGTCTAGTCGCAGCGTTTAGTCCAGAGGTGAATCAAAAAGGTTTGCAAGCTGGGAAGTTCGTGGGAGCGATCGCCAAAATTTGTGGTGGTGGCGGTGGTGGAAGACCGAATTTAGCCCAAGCAGGTGGACGGGACGCGAGTAAATTACCAGAAGCTTTGACACAAGCACTAAATGAATTAAAGTCTGTTTTAGACTAGTATATCTTTGCCAATTTGCCAAATAACAGGCTGAAAGCCAGTAAAGTCATCAGGAAATAGTTTATTGTGAGAGTGTGAAGATAATTTATGGGTTAAACGTTTCCGCAGTATTTTGCGGGTAAACCATGCAGCTAACCTATATCGCTTCTGAGGATAATTTTCTCTCCTAGTCAAATTTCAGGAGAGGAGGTTTGCTGAATATATATTCTCCCCCATTGGGCCAGTGCGGGTCTGGTGGGGGAGAATTTGGCTATTTTTCCCTTGCTATTTTAATTGCTGACATTGAAATCAAAAACCAAGAAATAGTGTAGACTAAACTCCCTGAATTTTGTCTGAGAAAATCCGTAGAAAAATCTTGATTTGACAGAACTTAATTCCAAAATATAAGAAGCGATTTGATCATTAGTGTATTCATGTCCATACAATTCCAGTTTTATGGAGGTTATGTAATGCTGAAGATAACAGAGATTAAAATTGACGAACTATATCCTAGTAACGAACCACAGGTATTTGAGGAGTTAACTATTGAGGAAATACATGAGATTTGGGGTGGTTTAGGAGAAATAGATTCTCCAGACTCTGATGATATCGATACAAATGATGTATCATCTTTACTGAAGTATATAGACGAGGAGGGGAATAATTTAGTTACAGATATCGGTAATAAAATCAAAGGTATGAGGAAAGCACTTGGAGTTTAGCACCATCACTATACCAATAGATACTACAAGGTACACCACTTTTTTGGTTTTAGATAATTTTGAAGGTGTTAGAGTTAATCTCAGCTGTTAATTAAAGACGTAAATAAATAGATTATGTCTTTTGAATCGCGTTTTTAGCGTTGACTTTCTGCAAATTCATCATTAAAAATAGGATTATGAGTCAAGCAAAAAATAAAGCTTTACTCTCTCATCCAAGTCAATCAAAAGCAACGTTTTTGGAGGAAAAAATGGCAACTATTACTTTATCTGAACTACAAACTTCTGGAGCAGAGCTATTCCAAGATTCAGAAAGCTTTCTCAATGATATGAACGATGTAGAAGGCATTTCCATTCAAGGTGGTGGATTTGGTGGTGGATATGGTTTTGGAGGAGGTTTGTCAGCGTTAATTACTTATAGTATTAAAGGTAAAGAGTTCGTCTTACTCAGCTACGGTATCCAGACAGTTCTAACTCTAGCTAAATCTTTTAGTAGCGCTGGTGGTGGCTTTATCTAACCAGAATTTCTGTTAGTTTCTCGGTGGATTAGAAAGCTTTTCTGGGTTAAGGTAAATAGCAATTTATATTTTTAGCTAGCATAAATAAATGGCTAACCGATAAACCAGAAAAGCCTGATAAATCAAGCGGAGCAATCTAAGGCTTGAGCATCCAGTCAAGAAACTAATTAGGGAGAATTATGGCTATGTTCGCTTTGACTCAAATGAGTTTTTCCGGTGCGAGACGTATACTTATTTACGACTTTTACCATCAGTGCTTTTTTCACGAGACTGTCAACTTCCGCTAGAACTTTCAAAGACATAAGTAAAGGATTTATGTCTTTTCAATTAAGTTGTTAGCATTGACTTTCTGCAAATTGTGATTAAAAATATCATTATGAGTCAAGCGAACTAATACTTTTCCCAATCGTCCAAACTAATTGGAAACAAAGTTTTTGGAGAAAAAAATGGCAACTATTACCTTATCTGAATTAAAAGCTTCTGGAGCGGAATTATTCCAAGACTCTGAAGGCTTTCTGAATGATATGAGCGATATAGAAGAAATCGCTGTTCAAGGTGGGGGTGGAAGTGGATATGGTGGAGGTTTTACAGCTTTAATTACTTATAGTATCAAAGGTCAAGAGTTCGTTTTACTCAGCTTCGGTATCCAAACAGTTTTAACTCTAGCTAAATCTTTTAGTAGCGCTGGTGGTGGCTTATTCTAATCAGATTTTTGTTAGTTTCTAAGTAAATCATATGGCTTTTCTGGGTTAAATTACATAGCAATTTACGTTTCTAGCTAACTAGCTTAAATAAAAAGCTAAGTTTTAACCCAGAAAAGCTAGATAAACCGAGTAAAGAAAATTATTGGGCTAAATATCATGGCTACTTTTACATTGACTCACATGAATATTAGGGGATTTGAACTATTTCAGGATTCTGAAACTTTCCTGAACAGCCTGAATGATTTTTCTATGATCCCTCCTAACTGGACTACAAATATTCCAAACAATCACCAAATCTCAGATTATGACGACTTAAAATTAAATTACTCCGTTGATTTAACCAAGACGCAGCTAAGTTTAATCAATGTCAGCAAGCCAAATTTCTCTATTGGGTAAACAATAACTTCACTTCCGGTAAAAATAAATTGATAATGGCAAAAATTACAATTTCTGATTTACATCCTAGTGATGCAAATAATTTACTCAATGAACTTGGCTATATTGAATTTGGATCTATTCTTGGCGGAGAGAGTAAAAATTTTGCACAATTAGTTAAGTTTGAGATCAAGAATATGCAATTTATCTTGCTAGCTTACGCAATGAATTGTGTAGTTGATCTAGTTAAGTCATTCCAGACTGACAGGTAGATTCATCCAGGATGTTTATCTGGTATTATCATTATTTAGCACCATGACATTTATTCTAAGTTATCAAAACGTTTTTGACTACTTGATTTCGCACAATATCTGTACTCCCGCAGAGCGATCATCTAGCGAAGTTGAGCTAAAACCTGCAAAGAACTTTAATTTGTTGGTGACTTTATCAGATGGTCGGAAACTACTAGTCAAACAAGAGCGTCGTGACCAGACAGGAAATACTTCTGGTGAATTTCACGATGAATGGCGAGTACATAATTTTTGGAGAACATTTCCAGAAGTGAGTCATTTGCGCTCATACTCCTCCGAAGCAATACATTTTGACGCTGAGAACTCTATTATCATATTCAACTATCTGCAAGATTATCAGGATTTAGCCGAATTTTATGCTCAGGAGCAGAAATTTCCCCAGGAAATCCCTCGCTCAATCGGTTCGGCTTTAGGAATAATTCATCGTTTAACGATGGAATCTCAGGACTACCAGCAATTTTTCCAGACAGTTGACCCGATAGATCAACCGCAAATTCCCAACTTGACTCGTGGGTTAGACCGGATCACACCAGAAGTGTTTGGCGCAATTCCATCTGATGGACTGAAGTTTTTTGCTCTTTATCAACGATATGATACTTTGGGAAAGGCTCTATCTAATTTAAGCGCATCCTTTCAACCATGTTGTCTCACTCACAACGACTTGAAGTTAAACAATATTTTGCTCTCTGTGAATTGGGAAACAGCATTTTTCCCAGGATCACTTTCAGGTGGAATCATCCGCTTAATCGACTGGGAACGTGGTAGTTGGGGCGATCCTGCTTTCGATATGGGGACTATAATTGCTAGCTACTTGCAAATATGGCTGTCTAGTATGGTGACAAGTAAAGCGACACCGATTGAGGAATCATTGCGGTTAGCTGCGATTCCTCTCCACCTCTTACAACCATCAATGGCTGGACTGATTATGGCGTATTTAGCTGACTTCCCGGAAATTCTAGCATACCGCCCCAATTTCTTGGAATTAGTTGTGCAATTTTCCGGTTTCGCCTTAATTCGATCCATTCAAGCAGCACTACAATATCAAAAAACCTTTGGTAATTCCGGTATCTGTATGCTCCAAGTGGCAAAAAGCCTATTATGTCGTCCCCAAGCTTCAATCAACACAGTTTTTGGTATGGAAGCAGTAGATTTGATTCCCACAAGCTTTGCTTTTCATTAAACAGATCGCTTTCACACTCTACATTTTTCTGTTATGCAAGTATTAAATCCTCCCCTAAAGCAACTTTCAGAATTACCAGAGCAATTACAGACATCTCTGACAGATATTGTGAATCAGATTGAAATTATTTCGACCTACTCGATCAAACATCCAAAATACAAAATTGCAGAATTACCAGAGAGTGTCACTTCTCACTTCCAAAAGTTACCATTAAATATACAACATAAGCATCTACATCTGATATTGCGGAATTTTCTCTATAGTGCTTACTATAATGGTTCGTGGAAAACTGTCCTAGATGCAACTGATTCCGCAAAAGATTTAGTCGTTCAACAAAATTGGGAAAATAACAGTTTGTTCGGTATAGATTTAGAATTCTATGAACGGTTACATACCAGTAATAAGAGTGAAGGTTATGGAAATCCTGATTGGTTAATTCTGAGAGAGGAGACAGATGGTAGTTTAGCAGCTTATAAAAATGGTTTGACGTTACATATTCAGCGAGAAATACATCTGTCATCAATAGAAAAATCTGCTAATCCTGGTGACATAGTAACCGTGAAAATGCCTAAAAATGTGGTGCAAAACGGTTTCTATATGGCTGTAAGTAATTTAGGGTTTCAAAGCGATCAAGATATCATCCGGATCTATTTCAATTTAACACCGGAAGGTGTCGTATCAGTTATGGACAGTTTAACCAGTCAACTGAATGCTCTTCCCATTGCTTTTTCTTTTAAAGCTTTATATAATCCTGATGATTATGGACGTTATGACTCAGCAGTACTCTACTTCAATAAACATCAATATGACTCAGTACATCCTGTTTTAGAGAGCATATATCAAGAAAACCAAGTTAATTTTGTGGAGCAAGTTCCTCTATTTACAAAGTTACTAGCACCAGGTTTGGCTTGTGCTGAAGAGCCGGACGATAGATTTGGCGAACAAGAGAGTTTCGGAACTCATCGCTGTCAAATCGTTGCTAATGGATTAATCGACTGTTGGGAACAAGGAAATAATAGTCCAGAAATCCGGCTAAATTCAATTCTACAACATTTCGCCAATCAAAAAATTGAGTTACAACGTCCTTATCTTAATCCCAATTCTGTAGATATTTACACGCCTTTGGCTCTTGGTTTATAGTCATGACCTCACCCTGATTTTACTACGTAAAACCTGTCCCTCTCCAAGGCATAGGAGAGGGCTGGAGGTTGTTCCCTCTCCTATGCCTTGGAGAGGGTTAGGGTGAGGTTCTTTGATATTTAACTAGCTTGAGAGAGAATTTCTGAATTATATTTATCAGGAAGATTTTCCACGAACTTAGCCACAACTACCGACGAACTCAGTTGCTGCTCCAACCAATTATTAAATAGCTCTCCTAGAAGTTTCTGACGCATTTCTTCAGTTAATTCCGGTTTAATAATTTCCTCTACCATAATCAAATGCACTCCTCTTGATGTCATGATCGGCTTGATAATTTGTGGTGGATGAGCAGCAAATACTGGCGCAGCTATTTCTGCGGTGAAATCATTCCTCAGCCTAATTCCTTGATATCCTCCAGCACGACGTAATTCTGGGTCGGTGATATGTTGGCGAGCTATTTCCTGAAAGGAAATTTCTCCTTCTTGTAGTGCATAAAATAATTCTAGTGCTAAATCTTCATCATCTAATATTACCTCATAAATTACTGCTCCAGTATAATCCAGTTGGTGAGCATAGAAAAATGACTCGACTTTATCTTTAAATAGATGATCGGCTAATTTTGTTGATAGTAGGCTCATCTGTGCTATTTCTTCAAAGTTATCTAAGGAAAGATGATGTTTATTTAGCCAATTCCAGGTATCTTCTGCTTTGACTAAATTATTGGCTAAACGTAAACTGTCAGCAGATTGTTGGAGTTCTTCTAGCTCTATGATAATTCCTACTTCACTAGCTGTATCTGTGATGATTTTTCTAATGGCGATCGCCTCTAATAAATTCGGTATTTGGCAAGATATTTTGATTTGATACAGAATATCTTCCGGAAAAATATTGAGAATTTCTGTCATCATTTCATTCTCCAAGATTAGGTAAAATATTTGCACCGAACCTATCCCCTGCTCCCCCTGCTCCCCCTGCTTTTATAAATTCAGACCACTACTATGCAATTTTTTAAATGGGTCTAGGATAAAGTCAATGATACGACGTTGACGCACAATTACCTCCGCAGTTGCTTTTTGACCAGGTTTTAAATAAATATGTTTATTACCTGAAACTATGTAAGGATGTTCTAATCCTATATTTAATTCATAAGTTTCTAGACGTTGTTGTCCATTTTCTTGAACTTTGGAGTCCGGGGAGATCCAAGTAACACGTCCTTTTATTACTCCGTATTCTTGGAAGGGATAAGCATCAAATTTAACTTTTACTGGCATTCCTAGTTTGATGAAACCACTCTGTTGACTGGGAATGTACGCTTTGACAATTAAAGTAGCTTTTTCCGGTGCTATCAGAGCTACCATTTGTCCTGTTTGTACCACAGAACCAGGATTTTTAATCGGTAAATCAAAAATTGTTCCATTGATTGGCGATCGCACTACACGCTGTTGTAATTGATATTTTAGCGCCGCAATCTGACTTGTAGTTTGAGAAATATCCGAGTGTGAAGAACTAATTTTTGTTTGTAAATCTTTAAATTCCTCCTGAGCTTTCAGTAAAGTTAACCTAGCTGCTTGTATGGCGCTATGATAACTGCTCTCTTCTTCTTGTAAGCGAAATTTTGCTATTTTGATATCTGACTGAGCCTGATTCATGGTAGCTTGATAACGACTAACTTCTTCTTGAAGGCGTAATTTAGCCTGTTGGAGATTAGCTTTAGCTTCTTCTTTGATTTTTTGACTCTCTTCGTTCGTTCTTTCTACCTCAACAAACTTGATTTGAGGAATTACTCCTGTTGTCAATAAACTATGATAACGAGAAATTTCAACTAAATCTCTCCGCCAACGAGTTTCAGATAAATTGTAGGTAATTTGTGCTGAAACTAAACTTTGTTTTGCTTGCTCAAGTCTGGTTAAATTCTCCCATTTTTGTAAATTATAAGCACTCTGTTTCACATCCAAATTCTGCTTTACTTGATGCAATTGGGCTATTTTCTCAAGTTCTTGGGATTGATTCTGTTGTTGTTGGAGATTAATCGCCATCAATAATTGATTTTTGAGTAATTCCAATTGCGCTTGCTGGTTAACTAAAGTTTCTAACTTAGTTTGTGTCTGCTCCAATTCAGATCGTAAGACATTGGACTCTAGTTCCAACAAAACTTGTCCAGCTTTGACGTTCATTCCTTCTTTGACATTGACAGAAATAACACTTCCAGTGACGGAACTATCCAATTTTTGGCTGGCTCCTTTTGGTTCTAAACGTCCGATAGCACTTCCTGTTTCATCAACTTGAGCCAGCATTGACCAAGGTAAAATTACTGTAGTACAACCGACCAAAAGATATAATAGCGAGCGTGTCCAAATCTTAGGTAAAGCATCTAATAATTCTTCAGTACCATAAAACCAGTCCTGGGATTTATTAGTTAAAGTTACTTCTTTTGGGACTAAATTAGTTTCGAGACTAAGTACATCAACATCGGTAGGAGAGATATAGGCTATATTTGGCATAAGAAAGAGAAAGTAATTAACTTACTGATGCTAGTTGTTGCTGGTTAAGGTAGAAATAATGTCCTTTTTTAGCGATTAATTCGGTGTGATTTCCTTTCTCGACTAAGACTCCCCGGTCTAACACGAGAATTTGATCAGCATGACGCACTGTAGATAGACGATGAGCAATAATTAAGCTCGTGCGTCCTTTGAGGATTTTTTGCAAATTTTGCTGAATAATTCGCTCCGATTCAGCATCTAAATGACTTGTAGCTTCATCTAAAATTAAGCAGCGGGGATCTCCTAATAAAGCCCTGGCGATCGCTAGACGTTGGCGTTGTCCTCCAGATAGCATTCCTCCACCTTCCCCAATTTGAGTTTCATAAGCCATAGGGTTAGATTTAATAAACTCGTCCGCACCAGCAAGTTGCGCTGCTACGATCACTTCGTCCAAAGAAGCTTCTGGATGAGCAATACTGATATTTTCTCGAATGGTTCCACCAAATAAAAATGTGTCTTGGTCAACTACACCTATTTGTGATCGCACTGATTGTAAGCAAATACTAGTTATATCTTGATTGTCAATTAACACTCTGCCATCTGTCGGTAGATATAAACCTAAAATTAGTTTTGAAAGAGTAGTTTTTCCAGAGCCACTGCGCCCGACAACAGCTACAGTCTGCTCAGGTAATATTTCAAAGCTGAGATTTTCTAAGACATTAATTTCGCTTTCTGTATGATAACGAAAAGTCACATTATCAAAGCGAATATGTCCTCTTAATCTAGGAATAATTATCTGATGCTTAGTGGTAAAATCTGATTCCGGTTCTGCTTCTAAAACATCATTGATCCTCTCTGTAGCTATAACTACTTCTTGAATTTGATTCCAGAGAATAACTAACCTTTGGAAAGGCTGAATAATATTACCCAATAACATATTGAAAGCAACTAGTTGTCCAATAGTTAGTTGGTTATTAATCACCAACCACGCACCAAACCAGAGTAATCCCACACTAGCCAAAGATTGAATCGTAGCACTGATCAATTGCAATT
>Ga0116226_10001278_pt1 | contig 21701 bp, 13 predicted proteins | sample S1TSphfallax_FD_89692 | JGI IMG/M metagenome (GOLD analysis project Ga0116226, IMG submission 89692) | Host-associated microbial communities from peat moss isolated from Minnesota, USA - S1T2_Fa - Sphagnum fallax MG | ecosystem: Host-associated > Plants > Peat moss > Unclassified | place: USA... | reverse complement strand
TGCCGATGGTGGCGCCGGAAAAGCCATGCTCCACCGCATCTTCAGGCAACATGCCCATGGTCCACAGCACGTCGCGGAAATTCAGGCCCGCCGCGTGAACCTTCAGCTCCACCTCGCCCGCGCCCGGCGCGCGGCGCGGGAGATGGGCGTCGCCTGATGGGGCAGGGGCTTCAGCTCGCCCCGCGCCATGGCTGCGATCACCTGATCAAACACCCGCTTGGCCAGGGCCGGCCGTTCCACCAGCAGCGTATCGGCGTCTATGCCGAAATAGCTGAGATTCTGGCGGAAGGGGCGAAGGCCGATGCGGCTGTTGGCGTAGAGGTCGCGCTTGCCGATCTCCAGGAACCGGCCGAAAGGCTTCAGAACCTGCAGGCCCTTGGTGATGGCCTCGCCGGCCAGCGAGTTCAGCACAATGTCCACGCCCTTGCCGCCAGTCAGCCGCATGATGTCGTCGGCGAACTTCAGCGAACGGGAGCCGAGCACATGGTCCGCCCCCATGGCGCGCACCAGGCGTTGCTTGTCGTCGGACCCTGCGCTGGCGAACACGACAGCGCCTTTCAGCTTAGCGATCTGCAGGGCGGCGAGGCCCACGCCCCCGGCCGCGCCGTGGATCAAGACGCTCTCGCCCGGCTCCAGCCGCGCCAGATGATCCAGCGCATACCAGGCGGTGACGAAGGTGGTGGGGATGGTGGCGCCGGCCGCATAGGGGATCGCGTCCGGCAGAAGCGCCACGCTATCAGCCTTGGTGGTCACATGGCTGGCGAAGGTGGAGGAGGCGAAGGCGATCACCCGGTCGCCAGGCTTGAGCGTTGTTACGCCCTGGCCGACGCGGGCCACTTCGCCCGCGCATTCCATGCCGATGGTGGCGCCGGAAAAGCCATGCTCCACCGCATCTTCAGGCAACATGCCCATGGTCCACAGCACGTCGCGGAAATTCAGGCCCGCCGCATGAACCTTCAGCTCCACCGCGCCCGCGCCCGGTGCCCGGCGCGGGATCTGGCGCAGATGCAAGGAATCGAGCCCGCCTTGCGGCAGGAAGTCGAGGCGGAAGGCGGCGTCGTCCGGCTGGGCTTCGCCAGGCGTCTTTGGCAGGAAGCGGGCGATGCGCGCCTGTTCCGCCACGGGGCTGACGCGGGCGCGGTTCAGATAGCGGCGGCCGTCCAGCAGCAGCACCTCCGCCTCGTCGTCGCGGGCGATCAGAGCGGCCGCAAGGTCTTCAGCGGCGGCGAGATCGTCTGACGCACAGTGAACGTCGATCAGGCGGCAGCCGAGGCTGGCCTGCTCATTGGCGATGACGCGGCCGAGACCGGCCAGGGACGCCTGGAACGGATCAAGCGGTCCCGCGCCGCCGGGGCCGGTCATGCCGCCCCGCGTGACGAGCGTCAGGGTCGGGGCGAAGACGGTCTCGGGGTGGTCGATAGGATAGCTCTCAATCGCCCGCGCCAGAAGGATTGTGGACAGGCAGCGCAGGTCCTGATGGGCAAGAACGTCGGCGGGACCGGCAGGCGATGAGGCCCAGCCGGCCAGATGCACGATCTCATCCGCGTCGCTGGCCTTCGTCACGAGGGCTTTCAGGCCCTCCTCGGTCACGTCAGCAGACGTAAGGGGCAGAACCGTAGCTCGGTCGCCAGCCTGGGTCAGGGTCTCGACCAGCCGTGAGACGAACTCGCTCTTAGCCAGGGTTTCGTCGGCCAGGATGACGCGATGCTTGGGCTCCGAAGACGACAGTGGAGCAGCGGCCTCCGCCTCCGCCAAGGGCTTTCTGGCGACAAGCACATTATACTGAGCCGCGCCGAAGGCGGCCTCGCTGTCTGAGACCATTGCCGACAGCTCAAAGCCCGCCCGCTTCAGCTCCGCGAGGGCGTCGCCCAGCGGCGCGTCGGGGAAGATCAGGTCGGTGAAGCGGCTGCCCTGGGGCGCCACGAGCAGAAGCAGGCCGCCGGGGGCCAGGTGTTCGAACGCTGAGGATAGCGGCGGCGCGGCGGTGGTCGCGGCGGCGATGACGAGGTCGAAGCCGGCCTCTACGAAGACTTCGTCATCCTGCTTGGCTGTGCGCAGGAAGTGATGGGCGCCGAAGCGGCTCTTCGCCCGCGCAAGCGCCTGTTCGGACGTGTCGGCGAAGACATAGTCGGTCCGCTCTGGCGGCAGGATGGGCAGGAGGGCGGCGGTGAGGCCGCCGGTTCCGCCGTTCAGCTCCAGCACGCGCAGGAAACAGTTCGCCGGCCAGGCGGCGACCGTCTCGCGCAGCGCCTCCGCCGCCATCCGGTTATAGGGCGCGCGGAAGGGCGCCGTATCCTCCAGCGCCTCCAGCATGGCGACGCCGGTCTGGCCTGCCGCCTCGCCGCGCAGGCGGGCGACGAGATGGGCGCCCAGGCGGGCCAGCGCCGTCAGCTCCGCCCCTTGCTCTGGATGATCCAGCATCAGGGCGCGCTGCTCCGCCTGAACATCGATGCGCTCGGCGTCCGCCTTCCAGGTCCAGCGCGCGTCAGGCCCCGGCTGGGCGCAGGCGATCACGCCGTCAGTCTGGGCCATGGCGATCAAGCGGGCCAGGAGCGGGCGTTGATCGGCTGCGACGCCGGCTTTCTCAGCTAGGCTCATCAGGCTGAAGGGGTCATGCGCGGCGCCCAGCGCCTCAAGCGCCTCGGCGGCGTAGGCTCCCGCCAGGGCCTCCAGCCTCGGCTGAATGTCGCTATAGAACCGCGCGCGGTCAAAGGCTTGGGTGATCTCGGCTATGGCCGGCGCGACGCGGGCGGCGATATCTTCGGGCGCAGGCAGGTCGAGCGGCGCGGCGCGGCGGGGCGTCCAGGCCGCATCGGGGCGCCAGTCCTCCACCAATAGCGGCAGGGCGGTGGGGCGGAACTCCACCTTCTGAAAGCGCGCCTCGCTGAGGATCATCAAGACGTTTCCGTCCGTATCGCAGAGCGTAATATCAGCTACGCCTGAGCGGGCGTTTTCACGCAGCAACTGCACATGGCAGACAATGTGCGAGGGCAGGGGGGCGAAGCTGCGCACCCGGCCGAGCTGGACCGGAATGGTGGCGCAATCGCGCAGATCCTTCTGGCCGATCAAGGTGATCAGCACCTGTAGGCAGCTATCGACGATGGACGGATGCGCGCGATAGCCCGCCAGCGCCGCCTCATCGAGCTGGGGCAGTACGATCTCGCCCAGGGCTGCGCGCTGCTCGGCGTCCGGCGGCGTCAGGATCACGCCGGTCACGCCCTGGAAGAAGGGGCCATAGGTCAGGCCGCGCCGGTCGCAGCCGCGATAGTGGGTCGGCGCGTCCACAGCGATGGGCAGGGTCCGACGCAGGGCGTCGAGATCGAACGGCGCGACTTCCACGCCTTCAGCCTTGCTCAGGCGGCCGCGAACATGATCGGTCCAGTCCGCCGTCTCGGTATCGGCGCGTGAACGGATGGCGAGTGTGCCGTCGGCGCCGTCGACGCTGATCTGCAGGATAGGTTCCGCCCCTTCCGGCAGAACCAGAGGGCGTAAGATTTCGAACGCCTCAACATCCAGCGCGCCCTCGCCGAACTTTATCCCGCCCGCCGCCAAGGCCAGCTCAATATAGCCTGCCGCCGGAAACAGCGGCGCGCCCTGGACCACGTGGTCGTTCAGATAGGGCAGCAGCATGGGCTGGACCGTATTGGTCCAGACGCCGTCGCTGGTGGGCAGACGGTGGCCGAGGAGGGGGTGGTCGCGATGCAGGGGGTAGGTGGTTTCCGGCAGCTCGCACCCGCCGCGCCAATGACGGCTCTTGCGCCAGGGATAGGCGGGCAGTTTGACGGGCTTTTCGGGCTTGGTGAACAGGGCCTTGGGCTGGCCGCCGCCCGCCGCGTAGATTCCGCAGATGGCGGTTTTCAGCGTTTCCAGTTCCGGCGCGGGGCGACCGGCGGCGGGGCGACGCAGGGTGCTGTGGGCCGTGGCGCTGACGCCCTCGGCCGCCTTGATGGCCTGGACCAGATATTCCTTCAGCACAGGGTGGGGGCCGACCTCGATGAACAGGTCGATCTTGTGCGCGGTCAGGGCGTGGGCGGCGGCAGCGTCGAACTGCACCGGCGCGCGGATATTTCGCCACCAATAATCGTTATCGAGCGCCTTGCCGTCCAAGCTTTCGCCGGTGACGGTGGAGATGAAGGGAATGCAGCCGGCCTGGGGCTTCAAATCGGCCAGGCGGAGCAAAAGCGGGCCCTGGATCGTGTCCATGGCCTTGGTGTGGAAGGGATAGTTGAGCGGCAGGATGCGGACAAACTTGCCCTCATCTGTCAGCCGGTCGCGCAGGATTTCCAAGGCCGAAAGCTCGCCGGCCACAGTTACGGCGCGAGGCGAGTTGATGGCGGCGATTTCCAGCCAGCCGTCGATTTCGGCCATGGCGGCCTCGGCCTCGGCCGCGCTCAGGCCCACCGCCGCCATGCGGCCGCGCCCGGCGGTCAGGGCCTGCATCTGGCTGCGATGGAAGATCACATCGACCGCCTGCTCCAGCGTCAGCGCGCCGGACGCCCAGGCGGCGGCAGCCTCGCCCACGCTGTGGCCGAACACGACATCGGGCTTTATGCCGGCGGCGTTCAGCACGGCGGTCAGGGCCACCTGTTGGGCGAACAGCATGGGCTGGGCGATCTCGGTCAGGCTGATCCGATTTTCGGACTCGGGCTTCTTCATTTCCTCGGCCAGGGACCAGCCGGCCTTGGGCGAAAACAGGGCGTCGATGGCCTCGATCTGATCCCGGAAGATCTGGCTTTGCGCATACATCTCCCGGCCCATGCCCCACCATTGCGGGCCGTTGCCGGAGAAAACTAGGGCGGTCTTGGCGGGCTTCGCGCCGGCCTTGCCCTTGGCGAGATAGCCGGTCTTTTCGCCGGCCAGATGCGCTTCGAGCCGCGCCGCCGCCTCATCGCCGGACGAAGCTGAGACCACCAAGCGATGGGTGTGCTGGGCGCGCGTCAGGGCCAGGGCGGCGCAGGTGGTGCGCCAATCCCTGGCGGACTGCCCCTTCACGTAGGGAACATAAGCCGCCGCCAAATCCTCCAGCGCCTCGGGCGAATGGGCGGAGAGGAGCAGAAGGTCGCCCCAGTCTTCGGACGTTTCGTCTACGGGCGCCGTTTCGGCGGCCGACTTGGCGGGGGCGCGGTATTCCTGGAGCACGCAGTGAGCGTTGGTGCCGCCGAAGCCGAAGGAATTGACGCCGAACACCAGGGGCGTCTCGCGGTCGGGCAGGGGAATGGCCTCATCCGCCACGCGCAGCTTCCAACCCTCGAAGTCGATCTTGGGGTTGGGCGTATTAAAATGCAGGTTGGCGGGGATTTCGCGGTGACGCATGGCGAGCAATAGCTTGGTCAGGCCCGCAATCCCTGCGCCGGACTCTAGGTGGCCGATATTGGACTTCACCGAGCCGATCAGGCACTGAGACCCATCCTGACGCGGCGCGCCCAGCACCCGGCCTATAGCGCCGCATTCGATGGGGTCGCCGACCGCCGTGCCGGTGCCGTGCGCCTCCACATAAAACACCTGTTCGGGATCGACGCCACACGCCGTGTAGACCTGGCGCAGCAGGGCTTCCTGCGCCTCGCCGCTGGGCATGGCCATGCCCATGGTGCGGCCGTCTGAGTTCACGCCGGTGCCCAGGATCACGCCCCAAATGTCGTCGCCATCGCGCTCGGCGTCCGCCAGCGGCTTGATGATCACCACCCCGCCGCCCTCGGCGCGCACATAGCCCTGGCCGTCGGCGTCAAAGCTCTTACAGCGGCCGTCCGGGGACAGCATGGTGGCCTGGGCGAAGCCGATCCACGGCTTCATGCTGGCCAGGATATTCACCCCGCCCACCAGCGCCATCTCGCACTCGCCGCTCAGGATGGCGCGGCAGGCCTGATGCAGGGCCACCATGGAGGAGGAGCAGGCCGTGTCGATGGACATGCTCGGCCCATGCAGGTCAAACTGATAGGAAATGCGGTTGGCGCAGATGCTGAGAGCGCTGCCGATATTGGTATAGGCGTTGACGTTCTCCTGGCCCACCAGGCCTGAGTAATCGTTGTTGGATACGCCGATGAAGACGCCCGTCTTCGTTCCAGCCAAGTCTTCCGGCGCCATGCCCGCGCTTTCCATGGCCTCCCAGCTCAACTCCAGCATCAGCCGGTGCTGAGGATCGACCTGCTGGGCCTCGCGCGGGGAAATCCCGAAAAACTCGGCGTCAAACAGGTCGATCCGGTCCAGAAACCCGCCGGCCTTCGTATAGATGCGATTATTATGCTGGCTGTTCTTGCTGTGAAAGCCAAGGTCCCAACGGTCGCCTTGCGCCTCGCCCACCCCATCTACGCCTGCCTTCAGATTGGCCCACAGAACATCCAGATTTTCGGCCTTGGGATAGCGCCCGCTGACGCCGACGATGGCCAGTGCAGTCGTCGATCTGGAGGTTACGGTGTCAATCGATCCGGTCGACGCGGCAGGGACGGACGATTTACGGGCTTTTACGGACAAGCATCACCTCTGCACTGGACGCCTCTGGGCGCAGATCTGATCATACCATTTCACAATTCAATTAATGAAGAATGTCTTCAGGCATATAGGTGCATTGAGCAGCAAATGATAAGATATTTTCAATACTTTTTTCGATTAACGCACTCTAAAAAACTGCTAACGAAGCCTAAATATAGCGATATGTCTCGTCTGAAACATCATAGATTTGGTTAATAAACCTTATCCGCGGCGCAGAAAGGGTATTGTTAATTCAGGTATGCTAGCGATCGCTTGTCAGCTTTATGAGTTTTCTTTCGATGCTTGCTAATTCGTCGGCGGCAGCGCCGGAATCGCCAGGGTCTAAACTGCGTCCGGAAACCCTGGCGCGTATGGTCGATGTGCCGCGTCGCTCGCCTGAGCCGCTTGTGGAGCGTCCAGATGGGCCAGCGACCCCGCCGATCCACGCCAGGCGTTTAGAGTCGGTCATGGACGCCAGCCGTCGCTCGCTTCCGCTGATCACCTATCTTGCACCGGATGTTTTTCCGAGCAGGGACGATGTGCGTCGGCGTCTGGATCGCCTTACGCTTGAACTTTGTCTGACAGGCCTCACTCAGCCGAATATGATCCCCATCGCGCTTGACGCTTTGGACGACATCCTCCCGCCCCCGACCCCGCCCCCGGCTCTGGACCTCTCAGCCATGATCATGGCGGGCGAACCGGCTGATCTGCAGGTCCACGACGCCTTCTTCAACATCGCCCGCAGTGGTCATTGCGATCCGGCCCTGGCGGTAAAGAGTCTATTCCAGTCCCTGGCGGCCTTGCATGCCGATGTGCGCGAGACGCCTACAACGCTTTGCGATGAGGTGCTGATCGGCCTTGATCGCGGACTGCGGGCCGTCATAGCCGCCTTGTTGGGTGGACGGCCGCCAACGCCCTGGGCGCCAGCGCCGCGCCAGCAGCCACCCCTGTTTGAAGACCATGTGACAAGGCGATGGATTCGCGGCCACCAGATCTTTACGGCGTTGAGCCAAGGTCTGATCTTCGCGGTCAACGCCCTGGTCGACGCGGACAATGCCCATGACGTGACAGCCCGCAGCCATGCCGCCCATCTTATCGCTGTCGTCATGGACGCCAGCGGCCACGCCCTGGAGTTCACGGGCGATTTCGCGGTGCAGGTCTATGATGAGCTAATCCGCAAGAACATGACGCCGCCCTACCAGCCCGAAGGCTTCAGCGGCCTTCTTTCCGCAGACCATCGCGAGCTGGTGTTCCGCCTTCGCGCGGCCAAGCCGGTGCTGGATCGTCTGGGCCGGGAAGACCCGACCCGCCATCGCCGCATTGTCGACGCTCTGGCCAGCGTTTATGATCGGCATAAGCACGTATGTGGCAAATTCGTCGGCGCTAATCGGGCTAGCCTGCTGATGGCGACGGAGGGGGGCCGCTCCGGGGTCGACCAGCTTGAGCGTTTCAAGGCGACCCGTCTGCGTCTGCTGGGCCGTCCGGGTGCGGGGTGAGCCGACAAGGGCCTGATATCGACATCTTTATGCTGCGTCTCAGCCAGGAAGATGCGGCGGCCTGGGCCAGCCTCCTGACTGTGGCGGAGATAGCGCGGGCGGATCGGTTCCGTCAGGCGGAGGATCGCCGTCGTTGCATCTTAGGCCGAGGTCTGTTGCGCCGGGCGCTTGGCCGCGCTCTGGGCGTGGCGCCGGAAACCGTGTCCTTTGGAGTGAACGCCCACGGCAAGCCGACGCTGGCAGACCTAAGCGACATCGCCTTCAACCTCGCCCATTCCGGCGATTATGTGTTGGCCGCTGTGGGCCGCGCGCGCGCTGTCGGTGTGGATGTGGAGCGTCATCGTCCCGACCTGGATCTGCTGGCCGTCGGGCGTCAGGTCTTTACGGCGGGGGAGCTTGCGGTGATCGCCGCCGCGCCGCCTGAGCGGAGACACGACCTATTTTTCCGCCAATGGACTTTTAAGGAGGCGGTGGTCAAGGCGGTGGGCATAGGCCTGTCGCTGGACTTGAAACGCTTTGAAGTCGTCTTTTCGGGCGAGCCGCGCCTGGTTTCTCATGGCGTCGAGGAACTTGGCGATCCCGCCGACTGGCGCCTCACCACCCTCCCGGTCGATCCCGGCTATTCCGCCGCGCTGGCGGTCCAGCTCTGGGACCGAGGCTGAAGGCGGAAGCGCCGCGTCAGCCACGCCTCTCCATCGCCCAGCAGGGAATAGACGATGGGCACGAAGACCAGCGACATCAGCGTCGCCGAAATCAGGCCGCCTATTACGGCGACCGCCATGGGCTGACGAAATTCCGACCCCTTGCCGAGCGCCAGGGCGGCGGGCGCCATGCCCGCGCCCATGGCCAGGCTGGTCATCAAGATGGGCCGCACCCTTTGGCGACAGGCGTCGATTATAGCTTCCATCCGGCCCATCCCCTCGGCCTCCCGCTCAATGGCGTATTCGACGAGCAGGATGGAGTTCTTCGCCGACAACCCCAAGAGCATCAGTATGCCGATTAGGGAGGGCAGGTTCAGCGCCAGCCTCGTGACGAGCAGGATGGCGAAGGCGCCGCTGACGGCCGGCGGCAGGGCGGTCAGGATGGTGATGGGCTTGAACAGGCTGCCGAATAACAGGACCAGGACGGCGTAGATCATGCTGACGCCGACGAAGAAGACGAGGCCCAGCGAGGCGAACAACTGGTCCATAGAGCGCTGATTGCCGACGGTGGATTGTCGCACGCCCGGCGGAAGGTTGCGCATTAGAGGCAGATTTCGAATAGCGCGGGCGGCGTCGCCCAACTGGGCGCTGTCGTTCAGATCCGCCTCGATGGTCAGTTGGCGGCGGCGGTCGAAGCGATTGATCTTCGCCGGGCCGGCCTGGAAATCTATGTCGGCGACAGCGCTGAGTGGCGTCGTCCCGCCGAAGGCCGTAGGAACCTGGATGGCGCCCAGATCGCTGAGGCTCTTGCGCACATCGTCGGGTAGGCGCAGGCGAATGGGAATGCGCCGGCTCCCGTCGCTGAGCTTGGCTACGTCATTGTCCACATCGCCGATGGTGGCGACCCTGGCGATGTTGGCCAAAGTGTCGGCGGAAACGCCGAGGCGAGCGGCGGCCTGGTCCTTGGGCCTTATGACGATTTCAGGCGCCTCCGCCGCCGTCGCCGGGCGGGGATCGGCGATCTGAGGCAAGGCGGCCATTTGCGACAACAGCTCTGCGCCGGCCTTGTCCAGCGCCGCATCGTCATCGCCGGTCAGAACGGTCATCACCTCTGCGCCTGCGGAATCGCCCAATAGGCTGACTCGTGCGTCAGGAATGGATCGAAGCTCGGGTCGGATGCGCTGCTTGATCTGCGCCACGCTCGCCTGGCGATGGGGGTCGAGCACCACGGTCAGGGTGGCGTCGCGCAGGTCCGAGGCGCTGCGATCCCCGCCGGTCACGCCCACGACCTTGGAGCCGACCTGGGCAAACACCATACGCGTTTCCGGCTGTTTTTGGAACAGGGCGGACGCGGCGCCGACAATAGTATCCATATCCTCCGCCGTGGCGCCCGGTGGCCCCTGGACCTTCACGTAAAAATAGTCGGCATTGCCGGTGGGCTGGAACCCGACTGGCAGGAGCGGGGCGAGCGCCAGAGACCCTGCAAAAATCGCGACGCCTGCGAGCAACGCCAGCACTCTATGCGACAGGACCCAGGCCAACAGGTCGGGGTAGGGTCCGCGAAATGGGGCGGGCGCATGGGGGTGGCGCGGGGGCTTAAGCAAGTAGGCGGCGAGCAGCGGTATCAGGAGGCGCGCCACCAGCAGCGAGAATAGAACGGCGATGGAGACGGTGAGGCCGAATTCGCGAAAGAACTGCCCCGGGATTCCCGCCATGAAGGAGACGGGCGTGAACACCACGACAATTGCCGCCGTGGTCGCCACCACCGCCAGACCAATCGAGTCCGCCCCGGTCATGGCCGCGTCATAGGGCGAAAGTCCTGCCTGGAGCCTTTTTTCGATATTTTCGATCTCCACAATCGCATCGTCCACAAGGATGCCGGTGACCAGCGTCAGGGCCAGCAGGGTGACGAGGTTCAGGCTGAAGCCCAGCGCCGCCATGCAGGCGAAGGTGGGGATGAGGGAGGCCGGCATAGCCAGGGCCGTAATCAGCGTCGCGCGCCCGTCGCGCAGGAAGAGCAAGACCGCCAGCCCCGCCAGCGCCAGCCCCTCCGCCAGGGCTTCCAGCGTGGCGTTATAGCTGGCGCGGGTTTCATCCACGGTGGAGAAGATTTTGGAGATATGGATGTCCGGATGTGCGGCCATGAGTTCGGACACCGCCGCCTGAACCCGATCCTCCACCGCCAACTCGCTGGCCTCTTTCGTTTTGGACACCTGAAAGCCGACCACGGGCTGACCATTCAGGCGGGCGAAGGTGCGCGCTTCGGACTGGCCGTCGCCTATGGCGGCGATGTCGGAGAGCTTCACAAACCGCCCGCCCGCGACCGGCAGGGTGAGGTTCGTCAGACCCGCGACAGTTGAGGCGGTATTCAGCACGCGCACCGACTGCTCCTGCCCGCCGATCAGGACGCGGCCGCCGGGATCATCGACGTTGAAACGGCGAAGGGCGTCATTAAGCTGGGGCATGGTTAGGCCTTCGGCGGCCAGCCGGGCGGGATCGACGATGACATTGATCTCGCGGTCCACGCCCCCCACCCGGCTGACGCCTGCGACGCCGTCCTCTTGCTGCAATCGGCGCGCGATGACATCCTGGATGAACCAGGACAGGTCGGAGAGAGACATCGTGTCCGACGCCACCGCGTAGCTCAGGATCGGCGCATCGGCGATCTCGACTCGTTGAACAACTGGCGCATCGATTCCGGCGGGAAGTTGTGGGCGAAGTTGGTCGATCCGGGAGCGGACCTGATCGGTCGCCTTTTGCAGGTCCTCGCCCAGATGGAACTGTATGGTTGTGGTGCTGCTCCCTTGCGCGACGGTGGAGACGATGGCCTCCACATCCGACAGGCCGGCCAACGCATTCTCCACTGGGCGCGTGACCTGGGTCTCCAGCTCCGCCGGCGCGGCTCCGCTCTGGGTGATGGATACGGTGACGGCAGGGAAGTTAATATCCGGGTATTGCTTGATGGGTAGGCGGCCATACGAGAATGCGCCGGCCAGGATCAGGCCCAGCATGAGCAGGGCGATGGGCAGGGGGTTTCTGATCGCCCAGGCTGAGACGCGAAGCTGAGCCATCAGTTCGCGGCCGTGCGGATCGGCTGGACGGCCTCGCCATCGACGACAAAGGCGGCGGCGCCCAGCAGCACCTCCGTCCCCGGCGGCGGGCCTTGTAGCAGTTGGACATAGCCGTCGCCGCGCGCGCCGGTCTTCACCTGCACCTTGCGCACCCGGTTGTCGGGCTGAACCGCCATGACCGAGGCGCCGTCCGTATCATAGCGCACCGCAGCTTCGGGGACGGAGGGGGCGTCCGTCGTCACGCCGTTGAAGCTGGCCGTGGCGAAGGCTCCAACGCGAAGCTGGGGGCGTAGCGTCGGCGTTTTCGCGCTCTGCTCAGGCGGCGCCTCCAGCACAGCGTCTGCGATTTGCGCGTCCGGACCGCCAATGCGGCCGCGCAGGCCCGCCTTGGCCGTCCAGCGTCCTCGCAGGCCGCTATTGTCATCCGGCAGGCTCAGGGCGACGCGCACGGAGCCCAGCTTGGTCTGCTGGTCGATCCGGTCGCTGATCAGCCGCACCCGGCCCTGCACGTGGGCGCCGTCAGCGAGGGTGACGTCTACAGGATCGCCCACATTGATCCGATATAGGTCGCTTTCCGGCGCCTGGGCCATCAGTTCGATCTGACTGTCCCTTGCAATGCGGAACATGGGCGGGGCCGAGGGCGCGGACATGTCGCCCAGCCGCACATTGCGCTCAAGCACCAAACCGCTGACGGGCGCACGAATCACAAGATGGGCGCGGCGCACCTCCAGATCCTGAAGCTGCGCCTGCTGGGCCTGGGCGGCGGAGCGGGCGGCCTCGACCTTGAACATCCGCGCCTGCATGGCTTCCTCGGACAGGACGCCCTTGCCCTGCAGGCTCATGGCGCGCTGAGCCTCCGCCCCAGCCTGACGGACCAGGGTCGCCTGCTGGGCCGCCAGCGCACTCTGCTGGGCGATCTGGGCGCGCAGGAGGGAGTCGTCCATCACCGCCAGGGGCTGACCGGCCTGCACCAAGTCCCCCTCATCCACCAGCACCTTGGCGATACGATAGCCGCTGAGGTCGGCGCCCACGTCAGCCTCGTCCCGCGCCACGAGATAGCCGGAGGCGGTGAGTCCCGCTGCGCCCGACCGCATCTCTACCTTGGCCACGCGGACGGAGCGGGGGGTGAAGGCGGCGCGCAGGGCGGGGTCGTGACGCCCCAGACGTTCGCAGCTTCCGAGCCCAAGCGCGACGACAACGACCAAGCAGGATCGGCGAAGTCCGGTCCGCCAAGGGTCGGCGACGCGCCGGGTGGGCGCAGTTGCTCGCAGGTCGCCCATCAGCTCGCCGGCCGACCGACATGGATATCCGCCAGCGCCGGACGCGCGTCCCCCTCGCGCCAACCTCCGCCAAGCGCCTTGAAGGCCTGTACGGAGCGGCGCAGGGCCTGGGTCTCAGCCTGGGCCAGGTCGCGGTTCGCCTCGCTCATCGCCTGCTCGGCCTGAAGAGCGGCGCGCCGGTCGTTCACACCGGCGATATATCCGGTCCGAGCGGCGTCGAAGCCGGCCTTGGCCTCCGCGGCCGCCTGGGCGAAAAGCGCAGCCTGGCGCTCGTCGGCGCTTAGCTCGGTCAGCACATTTGCGGCTTCGCCATAGGCGGTCTGCACGGTCTTTTCATAGAGCGCCGCCGCCTCCGCCGCCTTGGCGTCCTGGGCTCGCACGAGAGCTAGAAGGCGGGGCCGATCCAGCACTGGCACGGCAAGACCCAGGCCGATAGACCAGAAGGAGGTGACGTATGTATTGCCTGGCCGGTTTAGCTCGCTGGCGCCGACGCCGGGCAGGATGTTGAAACGGGGAAACAGTTCCAGCTTATCCACGGCTATCTGCCCCAGCGCCGATCTCAGCCGCGCTTCCGCCTCGCGCACGTCGGGCCGCCGCGCCAGCAGATCGCCGGGCGTCGTAGCGGGCAGGGCCGGAGTCGTTTCCGGCGCCGTGGAAAGCGGCAGGGCTTCGAGCGGCGCTGTTCCCCGGCCGATCAGGACCAGCAGCGAGCGGCGGCTGGCGTCCGCCTCGGCATGCAGGGCCAGGCTCTGGGCTTGCGCCTTAGCCAGAGCGACCTTGATCGGCGCAAGATCAGACGCAGGCGCCATGCCGGACCGCACCTGAAGCTCAGCCAACTCGGCTAGGTCGCGTTCCTGCTTTAAGGCCTCATCCGCCGCCTCAGCTTCCCGCGCCAGGCCGCGCGCGGCGAAGAGGTTGTCGGCCAGGGCGGCGGCGAGGCTGGCCCTGGCCCCCTCGAACTGAAATCTTGCGGCGGCCAGGTCCGCCTTGGCCACGCGATTCGTCGCGGCTCTGCGGCCGAACAGGTCGATCTCCCAACTCACGTCGAACGACGCATCGTAGGAGCCGGTATTGCCCAGCGCCACCAGCGGCACGGTGACAGGCAGGCCGGTCAGATCGACATTGCCGGCGACATGATGCGTCCGCTCCGCCCCGCCGTCGGCGTCGAACCCGCCTTGAGGATTGTAGGCCATCACAGCGGTGGAGAGTGTCGCCTTGGCCTCGCGCAGACGGGCGGATGCGGCCTCGGCGTCCGGCGCGGCCGAAAGCGCCTGGTTTTCCAGGGCGTTGAGCTGGGCGTCCTGATAAAGCGTCCACCAGGCGTCGAGCGCCGAGGGCGGCAGAAACGCCTCGTGCGGGGCGGTGTCATAGGCGGCGGGCAATTGGGCGCGCAGAGGCGGGGCGGCGGGCGCAGTCAAGCACCCCGCCAGCATTGCAGAGGCCAAAATCACGGCTAGCGCCTTCGCCGGCATGAGGACTCCTAACAGAGCCGTAGGGTTAACCGTTGAGGGCTACCGATAGGTTAAGCGAAGGTATAATCGCGCTTCCATCCGTCACGTCTGATCTACTTGGACGGGGGCTGGAATAGGGGAGCAGTCGATGCGGCCGTCGCTGGATCGCGTTCTGAAGTTTCGACAGCTTCGCATGATCGAGGCCATGGTGCGCCTGCAATCCATCACGCGGGCGTCCGCCGATCTCGGCGTGTCTCAACCCGCCCTGACCAAGTCCTTGCGGGAACTGGAGGATATGGTGGGCGAGCCCCTGTTCGCGCGCCATCCGCGCGGGCTTCGGCCGACGGCGGCGGGGCTCCGACTGGCCGCCTTCGCCCGCGCCGCCCTGTCTGATCTGAAGCGGCTGGAGGAGTCGATCAGCGCGGAGGGCGCGGCCGAGCAGACGCCGGTGGTGGTGGGCGCCCTGCCGGTGGCCGCCGTCGGCCTTTTGCCTGCTGTAATGAATCGGGTGCGAGGCGAGCATCCCGAACTACGCGTCCGCCTGGTGGAGGGGCGCACCGAAATGCTGCTGGGCCAGCTTGAGGCGGGCGAGGTGGACCTGATCGTTGGCCGACTCTATTCCCCCGCCGCGCCGGACGGCTTGACGCGTGAGGCGCTCTACGCCGAACCGATCAATGTAATGGCGAGGGCGGGTCACCCCTTACACCGCATTCGCCGCCCGACGGTGAAGGACGTCTTTCCCTTCGACCTAGTTCTGCCAGAGTTCAGCCAGCGCATCGCCCACGATATTGATCACTACATGGCCGGGATCGGCCTGGAGTCTTCCGCCCGTTCCATCCGCTCCACCTCGCGCGGCTTCATCCGCGAAATGCTGCTGGCCAGCGACATGGTGACGGTCATGCCGCGCATGGTGATGGGGGGCGACCTTTTGCGGGGTCATGTGCGCCTGGTTCCCATTGCCGGCCCGCCCATGAACCGCCCCGCCGGTGTGATCACCAATCCCCGTCGCGGCGTCTCTACAGCGGCGCGCCTATTGATCAATGTAGTGCGCCGAACCATAGCTGATCTGGCGGCGACGGGCGATTTTGATATAACCAAGTAGAATATCGAAGGCCGATTATGCGATAGGCGCCGAGGGTCTGTTTGGGCTAGAAAACCGCGTAAGGCCGATGTTCAGTCGGCGGCGTCAGATCATAGAGGCGGATATGAAAGTCGTTATGGCCGGGCAGGGAGCCTTTGGGATCAAGCATCTCGAAGCCATGCAGAAGATCGATGGAATCGAGGTGGTCTCCCTGGTCGGCGGTCGGCCTGAAACGACCAAGGCGGTGGCCGAGAGGTTCAACATCCCCCACTGGACCGGCGATCTGGCGGAGGCCCTGGCCCTCCCGGGCGTGGACGCCGCCATCCTCGCTACACCGACCCAGATGCACGCCAGCCAGGCCATTCAATGCCTGGAAGCCGGCAAGCATGTGCAGGTGGAAATCCCCATGGCCGACAACCTGGCCGACGCCCAACGCATTGACGCGGCTCAGAAAAAAGCCGGCAAGATCGCCATGGCCGGCCATACCCGCCGCTTCAACCCCAGCCATCAGTGGATTCACAAGAAGATCGTGGCGGGTGAGCTGAAGGTCCAGCAGATGGATGTTCAGACCTATTTCTTCCGCCGCACCAATATGAACGCCCTGGGTCAGGCGCGCAGCTGGACGGATCACCTGCTCTGGCACCATGCCTGCCATACGGTGGACCTGTTCCAATATCAGACCGGCGAGACGGCCAGTGTCGCCCGCGCGGTGCAGGGGCCGATGCACCCGGAGCTGGGCATCGCCATGGATATGTCGATCCAGATGAAGGTTCCGGGCGGGGCGATCTGCACCCTGTCGCTCTCCTTCAACAATGACGGGCCTCTGGGCACCTTCTTCCGCTATATCTGCGATAACGGCACCTATATCGCCCGCTATGACGATCTGGTGGACGGCAAGGAGGCGCCGATCGACGTGTCCAAGGTCGATGTCTCCATGAACGGGATCGAACTGCAGGATCGCGAATTCTTCGCCGCCATCCGCGAGGGGCGCGAACCCAACGCGTCGGTCGCCCAGTGCCTGCCGGCCATGGAGACGCTGGATAAGATCGAAAAGAGCCTGTTGTAAGCGGCGACGACGATCATGAGCCTGCGAAATATTGGCCCGCATCTCGTCTACCCCATCGGCCTGGGCTGTATGAGTCTCAGCCACGCCTATGGCGCGCCCCCGCCGGTGGAAGAGGCCGGCCGGCTTTTGAACACCGCGCTGGACCTCGGCTACACCTTTCTGGACACCGCCGCCCTCTATGGCTTCGGCGCCAATGAGGCCCTGATCGGAGACGCTCTAGGATCGCGGCAGGGCGAGTATGTGCTGGCCTCCAAGTGCGGCATGTTTCGTGGCGATGACGGCAAGCGGGAGATCAACGGCCGGCCGGAGGTGCTGCGCCGCACCTGTGAAGACAGCCTGCGACGGCTCAAGACCGAGCTGATCGACCTCTACTACCTGCATCGCTGGGACCGCCGCGTGCCGATTGAGGAGAGTGTGGGCGAACTGTCGCGCTTGGTGGAGGAGGGAAAGATCGCCTCCATCGGCCTGTCAGAGGTCTCGGCCACGACCCTGAAAAAGGCCCACGCCACCCATCCCATCGCCGCGCTTCAGACCGAATATTCGCTGTGGACCCGCAATGCGGAGGTGGCGGCCCTGGAGACGTGTAAGGAGATCGGCGCGGCCTTTGTGGCTTTCAGCCCCGTCGGGCGCGGCTTTCTGGCTGATGGGGTTCAAGATCCTGAAGCCCTCGCCGCCAACGATATTCGCCGGACCATGCCGCGATTCCAGGGCGACAATTTCATCGCCAACCTGGCGTTACTGAAGGGCCTGCGCGAGATCGCTCGCGAGTTGAACGCCACGCCCTCCCAGGTCTCGCTCGCCTGGTTGCTGACGCGCGGGGAGCACGTCATCCCCATTCCCGGCACGACGAAGCTCGCCCATCTGGAGGCTAATTTCGAGGCCGCCCGGCTGGAGCTGTCGGCCGATGTGCTGGGCCGCCTGGATGACCTGATCAATCCCAAGACGGTGCATGGGCCCCGCTATAACGCCGCCACCCAGGCGGAAATTGATACGGAGGAACTGGCGGCATGAGCCTATGTGTTCGCAATATTAAGCGCGCCGATGCAGGCGTGATCGACGCCCTGGCCGGCTTCGGCGTGGCGACGACGCATGAGGCGCAAGGGCGCAAGGGGCTGCTCGCCTCTCACATGCGCCCAATCTATCGCCCCGCCAAGATCGCCGGTTCCGCCGTGACCTGTGAGGTGGCGCCTGGCGATAACTGGATGATCCATGTGGCGGTGGAGCAGTGCAAGCCCGGCGATGTGCTGGTGGTCGCTCCCACCAGCCCGTGCGAAGACGGCTATTTCGGTGATCTGCTCGCTACCTCGCTTCAGGCCCATGGCGTGCGCGGTTTGATCATCGACGCGGGCGTGCGCGATGTGGCCGAGCTTACGGAGATGAAGTTTCCCGTCTGGTCCAAGGCCATCTTCGCCCAGGGCACGGTGAAGGAGACCATCGGCAATGTGAACCTGCCCCTCGTCTGCGCCGGCGCCCTTATCCATCCAGGCGATGTGATCGTGGCGGATGACGACGGCGTAGTCGTGGTGCGGCGCGAAGAGGCGGCGGCGGTGGCCGAAAAGGCCAGGGCGCGGGAAGCCAATGAGGGCGATAAGCGCGCCCGCCTGGCCGCCGGCGAACTGGGCCTCGATATCTATAAGATGCGCGAGCGCCTGGCGGAAAAAGGTCTGCGCTGGGTGGACGAGGCCTGATGGCCATGCAGACCGCCATACCCGCCACCCTGATGCGGGGCGGCACGTCCAAGGGGCTGTATTTCCTCAAGTCCGACCTGCCGGCCGATTCTGCGACGCGGGATGCGGTGCTGTTGGCGGCCATGGGCTCGCCTGACCTTCGCCAGATCGACGGCGTGGGCGGGGCGCATCCCTTGACCAGCAAGGTGGCCGTGATCTCCAGGTCTGAGCGGGCGGATGCGGACGTTGATTATCTGTTCTTGCAGGTGGTGGTGAATGAGCCGCGCGTGGATGCGGGCCAGAACTGCGGCAACATCCTGGCCGGCGTCGGCCCCTTCGCGATCGAAAAGGGTCTGGTTCCCGCCAAAGACGGCGTTACCGAGGTTCGCATCCACATGGTCAATACCGGCGCCATCGCCATCGCCGCCGTGCAGACGCCGAGCGGGGTGGTGGAGTATGCGGGCGGCGCGCGGATTGACGGCGTGCCGGGGACAGCGGCGCCCATACCGACCGACTTTCTCGATGTGGCGGGCTCCAGCTGCGGCGCCCTTCTGCCCACGGGAAATGTGGTGGATATGGTTGATGGCGTCGAGCTGACGGCGATTGATAACGGTATGCCGGTCGTGGTGCTGCGCGCGGCGGACTTCGGCAAGACCGGCTATGAAAGCCCCGAGGCGCTGGAGGCGGATACGGAGCTTAAGGCGCGGATTGAGGCCATTCGCCTGCAGATCGGGCCGAAAATGAATCTCGGCGATGTGACCAAGAAGACCGTGCCGAAAATGTGTCTGGTCGCCCCGGCCCAGCATGGCGGCGTGATCTCCACCCGCAACTTCATCCCCCATCGGGTGCATGAGGCCATTGGCGTCTTGGGCGCGGTCAGCGTCGCCACGGCCTGCGTCACCCCCGGCTCAGTCGCCGCTCAGGTGGCGGGGATCGCCGATGTGGAGGCGGTCAAGGAGCTGGAGGTGGAGCATCCTACCGGCTTTTTCACCGTGGCCATGGACGTGGCCTTGGTGGACGGCGCCATTCAGGTCCGCCGCTCGGCGCTTCTACGTACCGCGCGTAAGCTGATGGCCGGCGAGGTCTATGTGCCGGCCCACATCTGGAGCGGTCACTGACCATGTCGCCTCGCATCGCCCTGATCGGCTTTGGCGAGGTGGGGCAGACCCTGGCGGCCGACCTATCGGCCGCGGGCGTGACGGACCTTGTGGTCTATGACGTGCTGTTCGCCCAGGCCGAAAGTTTGCCGAGCCTGACCCTGGCCGCCCATCCCAATGTGTCGCCCAAGGCGTCTGCGGCGGAGGCGGCGACCGGCGCGGACCTCGTCATCTGCGCGGTGACGGCGGCGCGGGACCTGGAGGCGGCGAATGCGACGGCGCCGGGCCTGGCCCATGGCGGCCTCTATATCGACCTCAACTCCGCCTCGCCCAAGACCAAGCAGGCCGCCGCCGCCATGATCGAAGCTGCTGGCGGGCGGTATGTGGAGGGGGCGGTGATGAGCCCGATAGCGCCCAAGCGTATCGCTTCGCCCATCCTGCTCGGCGGTCCCCACGGGCAGGCCTTTCTCAATCTCGCCGCGCCGCTGGGCTTTACCGGCGCCAAGCTGTTTTCGCCGGAGTTTGGCAAGGCGTCCGCCGCCAAGATGTGCCGCAGCGTGATGGTCAAGGGCATAGAGGGCTTGCTGATCGAATCCCTCGTCTCGGCCCGGCGTTATGATGTGCTGGAGACGGTGGTGGGTTCGCTCAACGACCTTTTTCCCCTGCCCGACTGGCCTGAGCTCTCGCGCTATATGATCTCGCGCGCCATCGAGCACGGCGTGCGCCGGGCCGAGGAGATGCGCGAGGCGGCCAAGACGGTGGCGGAGGCGGGGCTGGAGCCCTTTATCACCGCCAGGATCGTCGCCCGCCAAGACGACGCCTCGTATTACAAATCCGTGCTCGGCCAGGCGACGTTAGCGCCTATGCTCGACGCCATAATCAGGGAGATGGATCGGTCATGATCATTGACTGCCACGGCCACTACACCACCGCGCCCAAGGCCCACGACGCCTGGCGCGACCAGCAGAAGGCCGCCTTCAAGGCCGGCGGCGATGTCGATCCGCCCTATCCCGCCATATCCGACGATGAAATCCGCGAGACCATTGAGCAGAATCAGCTTCGCCTGCTCAAAGAACGCGGCGCGGACATGACGATCTTTTCGCCCCGCGCCTCCACCATGGCCCACCATGTGGGGGATGAGGCGGTGAGCCAGGCCTGGACCCGGCGCTGCAACGACCTGATCAAGCGCGTGGTCGATCTCTATCCCGAAACCTTCATCGGCGTGTGCCAACTGCCGCAATCGCCCGGCGTCTCGGTCGCCCATTCCATCGCCGAGCTGGAGCGCTGCGTGAATGAGCTGGGGTTTGTCGGCTGCAACCTCAATCCCGATCCGTCCGGCGGGCATTGGACGGCCCCGCCCCTGACCGACCGGGCTTGGTATCCCTTCTTTGAAAAGATGGTGGAGCTTGATGTGCCGGCCATGGTCCATGTCTCGGGCTCCTGCAACGCCAACTTCCACGCCACGGGCGCGCATTACATCAATGCGGACACCACCGCCTTTATGCAGTTTTTGGAAGGCGACCTGTTCAAAGACTTCCCGACCTTGCGCTTCATCATTCCCCACGGCGGCGGGGCCGTGCCCTATCACTGGGGGCGCTATCGCGGTCTGGCCGACATGCTGAAAAAGCCGCCCCTGCGGGAGCATGTGATGAAAAACGTCTATTTCGACACCTGCGTCTATCACCAGCCGGGGATCGACCTTTTGTTCCGGGTCATCGATATCGACAACATCCTGTTCGGCTCGGAAATGGTCGGGGCCGTCCGCGGCATTGACCCGGAAACGGGCCACTATTTCGACGACACCAAACGCTACATCGACGCCCTGCCCATCAGCGCCGAAGATAAAGCCAAGATCTTTTCCGGCAATGCGCGCCGGGTCTATCCTCGGCTGGACGCCTCCCTCAAGGCGAGGGGGCTCTAATGCCTGATTTCGTCATGGATATGGGCTGGCGGGTTTGGCACCCGTCGCCCGCCAAGCCGAGCTTTGTCGCGCCGCCGGGCGCAGTGGACGCCCACTGCCACGTCTTCGGCCCTGGCGATGTGTTTCCCTATGCGCCCAGCCGCAAATACACCCCCTGCGACGGCTCTAAGGACCAGCTCTGGTCGCTCCGTAAGCATCTGGGCTTTTCCCGCAATGTGATCGTCCAGGCCACCTGCCATGGGGCGGACAATCGCGCGCTTCTGGACGCCATCGCCCATTCGGACGGGACGGCGCGGGGTGTGGCTACGGTGAAGCGAGACGTGACGGATGAGGAGCTGCATCGCCTTCATGCCGGCGGCGTGCGGGGCGTGCGCTTCAACTTCGTCAAGCGCTTGGTGGATAAGCTGCCCCATGATGAGCTGAGGGAGATCGCCGCCCGCATCGCCCCCTTCGGCTGGCATATCG
>Ga0116226_10001277_pt1 | contig 21703 bp, 21 predicted proteins | sample S1TSphfallax_FD_89692 | JGI IMG/M metagenome (GOLD analysis project Ga0116226, IMG submission 89692) | Host-associated microbial communities from peat moss isolated from Minnesota, USA - S1T2_Fa - Sphagnum fallax MG | ecosystem: Host-associated > Plants > Peat moss > Unclassified | place: USA... | reverse complement strand
TTGGCACTAATAAAGCTGAATTTTCTTGAAATACAGTCAAGTATTCCTACGAAAATTCAGCTTCATTATTACCAAAAATACTCGCAATAAATCACAAGTTTTGAATCATGAGCGGTATAGTGACTACAAAACAAGGTATGATTCGTAAAATGGCATCGCTATCTTACTGAATCATACCTTTTTTTTGGACTAAATCCTCTTAGTCCTTAGTTGAAATTATCTCGCTGGCGTACTTGCGTTATTATCCACTGGCTTTGCAGCAGGAGGGACGAGAAAATTGCTTCCCGCATCCGCAGGTGCTTGTAAAGCGGGTGCAGGTGTTGCCGTAACGGGTACAGGGTTGACTGCAAGCGGTGCTACGGGTTGAGCTACCGCATCAGGAACCGTCACTTTACTATCCTTGTCAGGAGCAGGTGTTGCAGGGGCTTTTGCTTCCGCTTTAACGGGTGCAGGTTTGGTCTCCTCTTCGGGAGGCAAATTGACTTTAATCACTTTCTGAACCGGTTTTTTCACATTAATACTATTATCATTGGCATTGAGTTCGGAACCATTTTCTCCATTAAGTGCATTGAGATTCTGCCATGCCCGTTCATAATAGGTAGGATTCTGGTTAAGTGCCATATTCATATAGGTTTTTGCCAATTCCTTGTTTTTGCTGATATAGGAATAAAAGCCCATATTATTATAGAGTCCTGCCTTGGTCAGGTGAGGAGTAGCCACACGTTCTGCTTCGTCCAGCCTGCCTGCCATCGCATAGGTGAGGGCAAGGTTCAGATCAATACGTTCTGCTTCCGTACTATTTTGTGAAACATGATTATGTGCCTGGGTGAATTGCTCGATGGCTCCGTCAAAATCATTCTGCATGGCAAGCGAAAGCCCAAGATTATTCATCACTCCTGCATTACCTGGATTGGCTTTGAGTGCGGCATTATAATATTCAATCGCCTGCGGGTGCATCTGCTTGATGGCAAACATAATGCCTACCGCATTCAGGCTCCGCCAGCGTTTGCCGTCAATACGCAAGGCTTTGTCCAGTGTTTTTCCTGCTTCTGCAAATTCTCCCGTAGCCATTAGAGAAAGCCCCTTCACCTCCAGTGCATCGGCATTATCAGGCTTTTTGGTTAATACCACATTAATGGTTTTGAGAGCGGTTTCATTATCACCCGCTCTTCTGGCGGCATCTGCCATGGAAATAGCATATTCCAGCTTTTCAGGATGCTGGTCTGCAAGCTGGTTATACATCTGCGAAGCTCTTCTAAACTCATTATTTGCCATAGCAGCATCCGCCTGTTTCTTCAAATTATTCTCAATGGAAGTAATTTCAGGCCCCGAAAGTTTTGCAAGTTCGGCACGACGATCGGTTTTATTCTTGGGATCCAGTGTACAGGAGACAAGAGAAATAGCAATAATACTGATAAGCAAAGAAGAAAAACGCATAATATACCGCTTATTTCTAGATAAGGTGAATAGCTTGAAAACAATAGACATCTTCTAAAACCAGCTCCTGTGAGACAAATGCGAGGCAAAACCGCACGCAGAAGCGGAGTGTACATTTTAGTACATGAGCATTCGAGTACGGTTTTAACGACGCAGTTGCCCACAGGAGTAGGGTTTAAGATGATATCTAATGTTGGCTACTATAATATGCTAATAGGGTAAGAACAAGCGATATTACAGTGCAGCCCCATACTTTCGCAACTCTCTATTTCCAGCCTATAAATGCTCCCACAAAGGATTTTTGATTTTCCCCAGAAATGCTATATGAGCTTCCATCTCACTGGCAGAAGGTGGAAAAGAGCGGGCAGGGATAATGGTTTTAACTATTTCGATTGCCTGATTCTGTGCGGTGGAAGTGTTTTTTTCATTACCCAATAAAAGATTTTCCTGCCTGCCTCCCATCAATTCCAGATAGACATCTGCCAGTAATTCCGAATCCAGCAACGCTCCGTGGTATTTACGAGCGGAAGTATCAATCGCAAAGCGTTTGCACAGAGCATCCAGCTTGGCAGGCGAGCCGGGAAATTTCTGGCGTGCTATCAGCAGCGTATCCGTTGCCCTTGTCGGGGGAATAGGAGGAATATTTAACAGGCTCAATTCATAATTAAGAAATTTAAGGTCGAATTTTGCATTATGGATAACCAGATCGCTATCACCAATAAAGCTCAGGAAATCCTTTGCTATCGCTTCAAAAAAAGGTTTGTCCTTCAGAAATTCGTCTGAAATGCCATGCACTTTGAAAGCGGACTCGGGTACTTTACGCTTGGGATTAATATAAGCCTGCCATACTTTCCCCGTTCGCACCTGATTGAACATCTCGACGCAGCCAATCTCAATGACACGATCCCCCGTGAAAGGGTCGAATCCTGTGGTTTCCGTATCCAGTGCAATTTCTCTCATGCTAGTCTTCTTATGATATGGTTAACGTTCGCCAGTGAAAGACGTTTGCCAAGGCCTGTGGGAATGACATAATCACTTTTCCTGCGTTTGTGGTAATCAGGCATTTGCCTCGCCAATATGGCATGAAATTTGGCTTCTGTCATGCCTGATCTTCGCAGCACACGCTGTTTTTGCAGAAAATAGGGAGCGGTAACGGTAATCGTATCATCAAGGCGTTTTTCCGCCTGCGTTTCAAATAACAGGGGAATATCCAGTAATACTATTTTTTTTCCTCTACGCCTTTGCTGTTTGATAAATTCCTGCTGTGCTTTCCTTACCAGAGGGTGTAAGAGCGTTTCCAGTAATTTCAGCCTTTCAGGATTGGCAAATACCAGTTTCCCCAATAATTTCCTGTCAATATGATCCTGCACGAAACTTTCAGGAAAATGCCTGGCAACCGCTGAGACTGCCAATCCCTTTTTCGCTAGCAACTGATGCACCAGCCTGTCGGAATCACACACTGCCACACCCAAAGCAGCAAACTGTTTGGCAACCGTACTTTTGCCCATCGCAATGGAACCTGTTAATCCTATTACCCGCATATCCCTTATCTATTGTGCTATTTGATAAGAAGTATAATGCTATCAGCATAAAAAAATCAATGGATAAAGATAAAGCCACTGTCAAGGCTGATGGTTTGCAGCAGCGTACCGCTTTGCGAATATTGGTAAATAAAGTTATTGGTGGATGGAGCTCCTGCAACCCAGATATTACCCGCAGCATCTATGCTTACTCCTCGAATCTGCCCTCCACCATAGCTGGCAGACAAATCACTCTGATACGCCCCTGCCGCACTATATTTATGCGTCTGGCTGACAGAATAATCCGTCATCCATAAATAGCCCGCTCCATCAATCGCAATATCAATGTATTTCTGATTTTGTTGAGTATAGGTAGTGCAGGAGCCGGAAGTGCTGCATTGGTAAAACTTCGTATTTGCATTTACGGTGGTTATCCATAAATTGCCTGAGGCATCAATCGCAATGGCATCAGAACCCGTACCGCCTGAAGGCAGGGTAAAACTGCCTATCAAAATACCTGAATTGGAATATTCACTGATTAAGCCATTGGTATATTGCGGTATCCAGATATTGTTAGCACTATCGACCGCCATCTGCGAGCCATCATTATTAAATTGAAATCCTGTAAGCGTAAGTTGCCATGTTCCCGCACTGTTAAATTTCTGAACATTATTCAGGGTAGAGTCCGATACCCAGATATTACCGAAATTATCCACCGCAATACCACCAAAATTCTGAAACTGTCCATTGCCACTTCCCTGTGATCCAAATGCCAGTTTCAGATTCCCGTTAAGATCCAGTTTCTTTACCTGATAGTTTGCATAGTCGACGGCATACAGGAACTGCTGATAGATAATAACGCCTGCGAGATTGGGAGCTACGAAGGTAAGCGGGCAGGCAGGATTACCCGTGGCGGTGACGGTGATACTGCCACCGTTTAAGTCGATAGCGGGCGTAAGCTGGATGCCTTGGGAAGCGGAATCCACCGAACCTACCGTATAACTAAAGGTAAGAACATTAGAGCCGCTACCACTGCTATAGTTTGCATAGGCGACATTACCGCTGCCTATTCCGTCCGTGGATACGCCCGTAATGGCACCGAGTTTAAGCCGTGGTGTCCCCGTCACGGTGACGCTTGCAGGGTAGGTAAGCTTGAAAACCAGCACGCTACCATATTTATAGGTTGCATTGGCAGGCGTGGTCAGCTTCAGCTCCGTCTGCATGGCAAGCGGCAACTGGTTGATATTCCAGTTTTTTCCCTGATAGGTAACGAAGTCATCAAAGGTAGCAGTCGTTGCCTGTTTTACCAGAAGATTGGCAGGCGTAATCAGGTTGAAATTAACGTCAACATGGGCATTGGTTAATTCGGAAACATCCGAAGCACCGCTATTGAGCCGCACCCCGCTGCCACTCGTACCTGCCAGCGGAATCCAGGCTCCATGCCCGTCTTTACCGTGACTTACGAGTGCGACTACAGAACCCACCGCAACGCTATTATCAGTAATGGTGATTGCACCTGGCAAGGAGTTGGTTTTCCAGCAACTTACCGCATTCGTATCCACATTATAGCTGATTGCCCTGCCGTAACCGTCTATGGCATAATCACTGCTGATACCCAGCGTTTTATACGGCACACCGCCCACGGCTACCTGATTAACCGTATCCTCCAAAGGAACCGAAGGCGTACCCGTCTTGCAACTATAAATCCCGCTTCCCTGTGCCGTAATTCCCGCATTACCCGCATTTGTGGGTTGCGAAGGGTCAGAAGGACATGGCAACCGTCCGTTCTTAATCAGGTAATTATGCAGCGAATCCAGTACATAGTCCAGCTTGCGACTGCTTTGCATGTCTGCGTTGAGTCCACTTTGCTGGGCGGGCAGACTGGCTACCATCATTAAACCGCCTACGGTGAGCAGGATGCTTAACTGGATTAACGTGAATCCCTGCCAGGGTTTAGAACATGTTATAGCGTGCATCAAGAGGCTTTCCGTCCATTTTTTTGCGAAGGAGCAATGGTTTATTATACTGCTATTAGCCTAATAAATGGTTAATTTATCTCTGAGCGTGCTTCGCTTCCGCCATATGAAACCCCCGGGGCAACCTCATAGTTTTTTATTTTATCCACTTCTTATAACCTGCTAATAAGTAAAGAAAATCCCCTACACCCTTGCGGGGGAGGGTTAGGGTGGGGGGTATCAGCCTCTCTGAATGTGTGGTATCTATGTATTACCCCCCACCAAATTGCAAATGCAATTTGGCTCCCCCGCAAGGGGAGAGCAACGCTGGAGTCGCTTATTTTACAATAGGTTGATAGAGAAAACAAAGTATGAGGTTGCCGTGACTACCCCCCCTCCCGCAAGGGGAGGGGGACTCTAGGCACCAGCTTTTGTATGAATACAAAAATTTGATTTTTCCTGGATTTATCCACTCGGCAAATATTCCCCTCCCCCTGCGGGAGGGGTTAGGGGAGGGGTTAAAAACAGGAAAAGCAGAATAACATTGCTGGCTTCTTCTACGCTTTATAGATACCAACCTTTTGTGAAGACAAGATAAATCAATAACTTATAGCAGGATATAAAAATATAATAAAATTTAACATATTTCGCTTGCAATCTAAAAGTAACTATACTATATTACTAACTGTAACTTTTTCTGATTGGCTAAAAAAACCTCTTGGTTTTCTTTAGAGCGGTCAGGACTGGTCAAGATCTTGTTTTTTACCCCTATTTCGCGATAGGTTAGGGAAAAATAAGACTGTTGATTGAAATTGTGAATATTAGAGAGAAAAGAACGCGAAGCTGTTCTGTCTTGTATTTGCGGTTTCAGTTTTTGTTTGTGTGACTCACTTCCCTTCGTATGGGTTGAAATGAGAGCAAAACAAGCGTGAATCAGAATAGTAAAATTCCCCTCAAGTTGAGGTGTTTTTTTCTGTTTGGGAGATTCATGAATGGATTGATCAGGGGTTACTTTGATTTTTGTTCAGACTATCGAAAAAAATTAGGGGGCATAAAAGCCCAAAGGACTTCAATATCATGAAATTCGTAAGAAATTTGGCTGCTAGTTTGTTGCTTGCTAGTTCTTGTATTTTTGCTGCACCCGCAGCAAGTTTTGGACAAGTGACAATTACAGGAGCACCAGGTGGAAACGTTGTACCATACAACAATTCCGGAAACCAAACTGGTGCTAATGTTGGAGAAGCAAGTGCCAACGGAAGCCAGTTCGGCAACAACGGTAATAATGTTTATCAGAATCCAACAGCAACCTCTACCTCTGCCCCTGTGCAGAATGGTGGTGGTGCGAAAGTCAACGTCGGCCCCCAGACTGCCAACGGTGGGGGCGGTGGTACTGGAACAGGTGGATCTGCTGGTGGCGGAAACGCTGATGTGAATTTTACCACCCCTCAGTTCCAGTTTGGTCTTGGGAATAATGCTCAAGTCCGAGAAGTAACTGGAGATAATGGGGGGGCTAATTTTGGCGGTGCATACTTTAGGTATGCAACGTGCGACAGCACAATTAACTTCTTGGGCTTTGTCGCAGCAGCAAGGGTAAAACCTTGCGTACCAAAAGAACTTCAAGGAGCGGTTGATAATGCAACTACTAATCAAGCTGTTGAAACCGGAAAAGCAATCAATGGACTAACTCCTGGTCAGTTTCTGGATATCCTTACAGGTATGCCAGAAAAAACGCAAAAAGAGCGTATTTTGAATTTCGTTGCTAGAAATTTTTCTCGAGAAACTTTAAAAGAGTTTGAAGCAATTGCTAAGAAGCTGGATTCTTTAGACGAGCTGAAAAGCTCGTTGAGGGGTTTGGTTTCTGCTGAAGTTGCTACCAAGCAAGCTCAAGCGGAAACTGCAAATGCTCAAAAAGAAAAGGCAGAAAAAAACCAAGTTGTTAAAAGCCTCTTGACCCAGAACTTGGGTCGCCTTTACCAACAACTTGGCAATTTTCAACAAGCTGGAAATATTGCAGGTGCTTCAAGTACTTTGCAACAAATCCAACAGTTGCAACGACAACTCTCTCTCTAATCTACAGAAATTCCTGCTACCACCCGGTAGCCCCCCCTATTTCCCATGGGGTGGAAATTTCTCAAACCATTTTGCCTTAATAGGCAACTACAAAACAGCGTGTGATCCTCCCCCTCGGGACGATTCACACGCTGTTTTTTTATGCTTGTATTTTTGGCATAAAAGCAGTATTATGGTTGCAGCAAATCACACAGGATATAGTAGTTATGAGTTCAATTAATTTTGATACACATTTTTTTATTAAGAATCTGGAAAAGAATGGCTTTACGGAAAATCAGGCTGAAAGCGTCGTTAGGCTGTTATCAGGTGTGTGTGAAGAAGCCACAGAAAAACTGGCTACCAAAGATGACCTGATAAAAATTTCAGAAATAACCAAAAATGATCTGATAAAATTCTCGGAACTAACCAAAAATGATCTGATAAAATTCTCAGAACTAGCCAGAAAAGATATAGAACTGCTGGAATCACGCATGACCAATAAAATGGGTGGCATGATTATCGCTCTGGCCGGGTTCCTGGTAGCCATCAAGTTTTTCGGACATTGATTCATATTTGGTGGAAAATTTCTCAAACTTTTTACCATAACGGCAACTACAAAACAGTGCTTGTGTCCTCCCCTTTGAGCCGATTCACACGCTGTTTTTATTTTATTGTCACTCACGTTGCTTTACCCGCCCCCTGACAAAAACGCTTGACTTTTTTCGTATTCGATTTAGAATTTCTTATATGAATACAAACGAAGAATTAACTATTTTACAAGCCTACTCCACTGGAAAGGCAGGGACGCGTGCAACGATTGAGCAAATCGGCGGGCAGGATTATGCTGACCTGCTGGTAGCTTTGGGTAAATACGACCTTGATCTGCCGAAGCCGGATGCAACGGGACGCGAAGAACAGTTGCTTCTTGCCTCTTCTCTCCTGCGTCCTTTATTAACGAAACCGCTATATGCAGGATAATCCGCTTAAGCTGATTGTGGTGGACGCTTCGCCACTCATTAGCCTTGCTGTTGCCAATTCCCTTGATTATCTGCTGTATCCTCATATCCCCCTTATCATTCCCGATGCCGTTTTTTATGAGGCAACTATCTCAACAGGCAAGTTGGGAGCACAGGAAATCCTTAATTGGCGGGCAGAACACCGCAACGAGGTTTTGATTGAGCAAACGATGGTGTTTCAGGATGCCTACGCGTTACTTGCCTTGACACCAAACAGGAAACGCCCGCGTGACATTGGCGAACGTGCCGCTATTGAGGTTATCCGTCACAGTGAATTGCTGGGGCAGGATGACAAGGCTATCCTGTTGGCTGATGATAGGGATGTTAAGGGGATGGTATCCCTTGAACCCGAAAAAATTCTTCTCATGACCACTTATGAATTTTTGCAGGAGCTGGAGGCAGCACATCGTATCCAGTCAGCAGAACATATCATTGAATTGGTGAAGCAATCGGGAAGGAATTTGCCAACGCCCGATATTTTCGCCCGCCACGACCCCGCAATCAGGGAAGCCGTACGCGAACTGCTTGCCATATCGCCTAAAAAAACAGATCCAGACTTGGCTTAAGCAAAACGGGTTACCCCATTGCCATAACGGCAACTACAAAACAGCGTTTGTGTCCTCCCCTTTGAGCCGATTCACAAGCTGTTTTTTTATGGCTGAAGGTTGACACGCAGGTTAAAAAAAGCCCTTGATATGCCTTATATGGTCTGCTAGAATTACATTCAGTTTGGTAGAAAAATAAGAGAGTTTTATGCAAAAAATTGATTTTTCGGAAGGCTTTTTAAGCTCTATCTGCTCCCCTGTTATGGATGAAAAACAGGTGGAAAAATTTATCAAGGCTGGTTTTTCTGAAAAAGCCTCTCGTACCATCGCACTGCTTTTTTCTGCCAAAGGCATCCATAACATGAAAGAATGGGCAGAAGAATTAGTAGAGGGTGGTGTTCCTGTCGGGGCTGCCGAGCTTATGGTGAAAGCAGTATTTTCCCGATGAACAGAGAAACACCTTTTGATTTCTATCTGAAATTGAGAAGCCAAGGAATCAATGAAGAACAAGCCGTTACTTTCGTCATGAGCATGGACGGCTATGTCCACAGAAGCGAAATGGAAGGAATCAGGCAGGAGATTCTCACGGAATTATTGGGGAGATGCAAGAAATGGCTCTTCGGTGCAGTCATTTTGTCCACAGCCATTATTTCTGCTGTCATCACTACTTTGCAGTACATGCACCCTTTGAAATGAATCTGCTTATTTGAACGAACTGATAAGCCCTCAGCCCTTTTTTAATGACCACAAACAGCGTTTGTGTCCTCCCCTTTGAGCCGATTCACACGCTGTTTTTTTATGCCTGCATTTTATTGTCACTCACGTTGCTTTCCCCGCCCCCCTGACAAAAACGCTTGTATTTTTGATAAAACCGGTGTAGAATCCTGCTCTATAAGAGGTAATGAAATGAACGATCATGTACAAGAAAATTTTGAAGTCTTTCAAGCCATCCTGCCCACGCTTCCTGCGGATAAAACGGGGAAATTTGCACTCATGCGTGATAAAAAGATTGTTGAATTTTTTGATTCCGCAGGTGATGCTATGAAAGTGGCACAACTTGCATTTCCTGATACAAACTATTCCCTTCAACAGGTAATACATCGCCCGATAGATTTAGGTTATTTTTCCAATGCCCTGCATATCGCAAGCTTTTGATAGTGAAACGGGTGCTATTCTGGATGTGGGTGTTGCTGCTCTCAATGCGGATTGTACCAGTATTTTTCAGGGATTGATTGATACGGGTGCAAGCAAAACCTGTATCTCTCCAGAGGTTGTCCAAAAACTTGGGCTTAAGCCTATTGGCAGACAGCAGATGCAAAGTGCCAGTCATGTTACCAGCAGTGCGGTTTATGTCGTAGATATTTTTCTTTTCATCGGGGAGCAGATGCTCAAGGAAACCCTTACCGTTATAGAATATTGCAACCATCCTAATCCCAGATTCTGATTGGTCGTGACATTCTCGCCAAAGCCCATTTTACTTTGAGTTTTGACGGTACTTTCACGCTTTGTTTCTAACGGCATTTTTGCCTCCAAGGCAACTACAAACAGCGTTTGTGTCCTCCCCTTTGAGCCGATTCACACACTGTTTTTTTATGGCTGTATTTTGCTTATTACCTCCCTCTCACCATTCTTGTCATGACAAAAACAGATTGACTTGTGCCTGCATTGGATTTAGAATAAGAGAAATGACGTACACTATTGAATTTGATACCGTTAAAGACGCTGCCAATAAACGTGAACATGGAATGTCTTTGGCTAAAGCAGGCTAGTTTGATTTTTCCAACGCCTTGCAGCAAGAAGATACACGCAAGGAATATGGCGAAGCAAGAACGATTGCTTTGGGATATATCGGTAATCGGCTTCATGTCCTGGTATATACCATGCGTGGCGATAATCTGCGTCCCATTAGCCTTAGAAAAGCAAACCCCAAAGAGAGGAAACGCTATGAAAAAACCTGTATATGAAGGTACACGCTCGGAAGATAATATAGAAGAATTGGGGGATGATTTCTTTCAAACCGCAAGGCGTATTGGGCGTCCTGTGAGCAAACATCCCAAACAGCGTGTTTCCATACGCATTTCTGCTAAAGCGGCAAAAACTTTTCGTGACATGGGCAAAGGCTGGCAAACACGGCTTAGTGACTTCCTGGACAAGGCGATAGAACAGAATTTGGTATAATTCCCGTGCTGTTTTTGTGTAGAGGGAAAACGGCTTTGTAGCAACTACAAACAGCGTTTGTGTCCTCCTCTTTGAGCCGATTCACACGCTGTTTTTTTATGCCTGTATTGTGAATGTGCCTAGAGGGCAAGTCCATGTAGAGAGTGCGTATTCGCTCCATAGATTGCATTATATCAAGAGCTTTAAAACAAAGAAACCCTTTATCCTTGGCGGGATAAGGGGTTTCTTTTTTTACATTACAAAAGAGAAATTAGGAATTCCTCCTCTGCTTAAGAACAAAGAAAATTATAACACCAACCACTATTATGGGGAGCAATGGCAATAGAATTGCCAATATCCCCCATAAAACAACGATAAGTCCAGCAAAAGCAACCCCTAAAAATATCAGCGTTGCTTTCCACCAGACCACTACCACGGTTGTGGTAGCTAAAACAAGAATAACCAAAACGATTTTTTTTGCAGGAAGTCTTTTTACTTTTTCTAACATACCTTCACGATCTTCTGTGAGAATCTTCCCAAAAACCCAAAAATCAAGGGATTTTTGAATTTTCAAGAAGCGAGTACTCCCATCACAATAACAACGATTCACTCCCCCTACCAGTATATTTTTGTTAAGATTTCGTGACAGCAGAAAATTCCCAGTCCCTCTTTGCACAGAATGCCTTTTTATGTTTGCAATCATGCCAGGGAAGCGATACTTATTAGAGAGGGAAAGTGCTGTAAATAACATGGCAAAATACATTATCTATTTTTCAAGCTATCTTTATCTCATGCTGGCAATCATCCTGCCAGCGGGCAGCTTTGCACAAGCCCAAACTGCCCCTGCCATGCCCAATCTGGACGATACGATTGAATTGCAGGTAAAAGATGAACCGATGGCGGTTTTCATCTATAATCGTTATTTATGGATTGTGGCAGATAATACGATTCGCCTCAATATTGATAATCTGCGTAAGAAAAACAGCAATTTTCTGGGGGTTCCCAAAAAGATAAATACGCGTGCAGACAATGTCTTTATCATCCCGCTCTCTGCTCCCAATCTTTCCTTACAGCTTCGCAAACCCCAGAATGATACCCTCCAGATTATTGTCCAACGCCCCGTTGCCCGTCCTTCGGAGATTATTGCACCTGTTTTTGAAATGGATGCCAAAAAAATGCTATCACTCGCTATGAATACGAAAAATAATCGCCAGATGCTGACCATTCCTGATCCCTTTACGGGGAATGATCTGAGCGTGGTACTGTTTTCCAATATTGGCAATGGAGTCTATCCTGCCCGCACTTTCTCGCAGTTTAATTTGCTTCAGACGGCACAGGGGATTGTGATACAGAAATTATCGGATGACATCAAAATAGGGATTAATGATAAATCCCTATTAAAAATAAGTGCGGATAATGGCTTAAAAGTCTCCGCTGATGAAAAAGAGCATACGGACTTTATCAATCAGCAGGCGAGCAGTGAAGATGAAGCAGGCAGGGTGTTATTCAGCTATAACAAGCTCAAAATCGGGGATGAAGCCAATTTTGTTACCACCCAGATAAAACTGTTCCAGGGTATCTCAGAAGGATATACACAGGCAGCCAATCAGGACAGGCTGAGATTATTACATATTTACTTTTCGGAAGGATTATTTGCGGAAAGCCTTGGTATGTCCAATGACATCTTACGCAGCAGCTACCGTTTTTTTCATGATAATAAAGTCATTGCGTTTCGTGGTGTGGCTCATTATTTCATGCGGCATTACACCGAAGCGGAAAATGATTTTGAGGCAGCGGAATTAGCGGGTCTGCCTGAATTTGCGATGTGGCGTAATGTGTGTGCTGATGCCAAAGACCCTGGCAGCGACCACTTTGATTTCCTGAAAAATTATGAACCTTACATCAGTAAATATCCCCCTGTTTTTATTCAGAAACTGGCGTTACTGGCAGCAGATAATGCCATTAACCACAAACATTATGACGATGCCAGATCCATTTTTGACATACTGACTAAAAATAATCTGGCAGAACCTGTGCATAATTATGTCGAATATATGGAGGCGAAAATTCTTTCAGAAACGAAAAATGAGGAAGAAGCCGCCCGTATCTGGGAAAAACAGGCGGGCTATGTCGATGATCCCCTGATTCGTGCCAGTGCGGAATTTTCACTGGTCAATATGCTGATAAAACAGGATAGAATTACCAATGAAAGGGCAATCAAACGCCTGGAAAAACTGCGTATGGTATGGCGGGGGGACGGGTTGGAATTCAATATACTCACCCTGATTGGCAATCTCTATCTCGAAAATAAACGCTATGAAAAAGCATTGCGGGCTTTTAAGGAAGTTGTCACCTATTTTCCGCAATATCCCGAAACCGTTAATGTCGCTGAGCGAATGGAAAATACCTTTATTAATCTGTATAATAAAGGAGCAGCCAATAGCCTGCCACCTTTGGACGCACTCGCACTGTTTTATGAATTTCGTGATCTGGTACCTGCGGGTAAGGACGGAGATATGATGATACGGAATTTAGCGGACAGGCTGGCAAGTATCGACCTGCTGGATCGGGCTGCTTTGCTACTGGATCATCAGGTGCAAAAACGTCTGGAAGGCTATGAACGCAGCCGTGTGGGAGCAAAACTCGCTTTGCTCTATTTGGAAAATCACCAGCCCGATAATGCACTGGATACGCTCAAAACCACAGGTTACGGCGAACTAAGCCCTGAAATCCAGTTGACACGACTAAGGCTTACCGCAGAAGCACTGGCAGAACAGGGAAGAACCGATAAATCCATTGAGGTATTAAGCAGCGATAATAGTCAGGAAGGAACCCGCATAAGGCTGGAAATCTACTGGAAAAACAAAGACTGGACGAATGTTATCAGTGCTTCGGAGGATATTCTTGCCAACCGTACCGACCCGGGTGCTGCCTTGACTGCCGACGAATCCGAAGTATTGCTGAAACTCGCCACCGCTTACGTCTATGAGCATGATGCAGGACAAATCCAGTATTTGCGGGATTATTTCACGCCCCTGCTCAAGGATAATCCCAATAAAGATAGTTTTCTGTTCATTACCAGTGAATCCGGTATTATTGACTATGAAAACCTCGCCAACCTTGATGCGGATATTAATACGGTGAAAAATTTTATTGATAACTCAAAGGGGAGTGAGAAGAAGAATTAGCCAGGCGAACAAAAACTGTCAATCAGTGCAGTTTGAACAGAATAGCGGTTAAAAGCCCTGCCATGGTAACAAAACCAGTGAACATGTATTTTATCATGTTTGTCTCAAGAGTAGCCAAATCCGCTTTGGTTGCCAAACCGGATGTATCAATATCGCTAGCAACTCGTAATTCTTCCGCGAATGCCTCAGCCTGTTTATCAGGAATCCCGGTTGCTTTGAGGCGGTTTGCTGAAGCCAGTGTCTCAAAGGTAAGTGTTGCCATAATCATCTCTATGATGTTAATCCATGTATTATAGGATAAATCCCCTATCAGGGCAAGGGCTATTTCGCTAATTTAAACGTACCAATAAAATGCTTAAGCAACGCATGACCATGTTCGGAGGCAATGCTTTCAGGGTGGAACTGGACGCTGTGGATATTATACTCCCTGTGCTGTAATGCCATAATCACGCCGTCTTCCGTGCGTGCGGTGACTTCAAGGCAGGCGGGGAAGGAGGATTCCTCGACGATCAGTGAGTGATAGCGGGTGGCGTTAAAGGGACTGGGGATACCAGCAAATATGCCTTTGCCTTCATGAATGATTTTGCTGATTTTGCCGTGCATGGGTTTTTCGCCTCTGATAACTTTCCCGCCAAAAGCCTGCCCTATGGTTTGATGTCCGAGGCATACGCCAAAAAGCGGGATTTTTCCAGCGACTTCCTTTACCAGCTCGAGACAAATGCCTGAATCCTCAGGGGTTCCAGGACCAGGCGAGATGACGATTGCTTCGGGCTGCATATTCATGACATCTGCAAGGCTTAACTCATCATTACGCTTCACTACCACTTCTTCACCCAGTTCTGCAAGGTAATGCAGCAAATTATAGGTAAAGCTATCGTAATTATCGAGTAATAATATCATGCGAATCTCCATGCTTCCGCTGCCGCTTTCATAATCGCACGGGCTTTGTTGCAGGATTCCTGATATTCGGCTTCGGGGTCACTATCCGCCACCACGCCACCGCCTGCCTGTGCATAAAGTACACCGTCTTTTATCAGAGAAGTTCGCAGCGTAATGCAGGTATCCATGGAACCATTAGCGGAAAAATACCCGACACAGCCGCCGTAAAAACTCCTGCGTTCAGACTCCAGTTCGTCTATAATTTCCATCGCACGGATTTTAGGCGCTCCACTTACCGTACCCGCAGGAAAGCCTGCAATCAGGGCATCAATCGCATCATAGCGGGGATCAATGATGCCTTCCACATTGGAAACGAGGTGCATGACATGGGAATAATATTCTACCGTCATCTGTTCGGTAACGCTTACACTTCCTGCCCTGGCAACCCTGCCTACGTCATTTCTTCCCAAGTCAAGTAACATGAGATGTTCGGAAATTTCTTTCGGGTCTGCGAGTAAATCGGCCGCCAGCGTGGCATCTTCCTGCCTGTTTTTACCCCGTTTTCGCGTGCCTGCAATCGGACGTATGGTGACTTTTTCATCCCGCAAACGCACCAATATTTCAGGACTGGAGCCAATCAGGGAAAAATTATCAAAATGCAGGTAAAACAGGAAAGGGGAAGGGTTTAAGTGGCGAAGCGAACGGTAAAGCGAAAAAGGCGAAGCAGTAAAAGGCGTGCTGAAACGCTGGGAAGGCACTACCTGAAAAATATCTCCCGCTTCGATATAGGTTTTAGCCTTTTCCACCATTGCATGATAGGCTTCGGGTGTGATATGAGGCGTGAATTCCAGTGGCTGCGAAGCTGCTGGCTCCTGCTTTTTGGAAAGCGGGGTGTTAAGCGTAGTTTCTACCTTTTCTATCAGGCTTACCGCTTGCCTGTAAGCTGTTTCTGCATCACCCTTACATTCCCACACAGGCGTAATCAGGTGCATCACTCCCTTCACCGCATCAAAAATAATCATGATTTGCGGACGCATAAAATAGCCGTCAGGTATGTTGATGGGGTCGGGGTTGGTATCTGGCAGTTTTTCCATCAACTTCACCATATCAAAACCCATATAGCCAATCAAGCCCGCAGCCATGGGAGGCATGTCTTCAGCTATTTCCATAACACAGCTTTTAAGGAGTTTTTTGAGAGAAACAAGGCTTGCTTCAGAGGAAGGGATAAAGTCTGTTCCCGCTTTTAAGTCACAGACTTCCGCTTTGTTGCCCTTGCACCGCCATAATAAATCAGGATTCAGCCCGATAATGGAATAGCGTCCGAGATTTTCGCCTCCCTGTACGGATTCCAGCAAGAAACAGGGGGCTTCTTCTTTTTGCAGCTTGAGCATAGCAGAAACGGGTGTTTCCAAATCCGCAATCAGGATTTTACTCACGACTTGCGGGATGTTGTGCGTAAAGTTGGTTTCAAAGCCTGGAAAATCAGGAGTAATGGAAAACTGCATATTACTCTTCTTCTTTGCTGGAAAAAGCTGCTTCATTAATATCCACATGCTGTTTTTTGCGTAAATAGCGTAAATAACTATCCACCGATTCATTCGCCAACTCTGTTTTCAACGTATCAGCCACTTTTTCCATTGCTTCCCTGTTTTTGGCATCTGCATTAGCGGGAAGGATTTTCTCTACTTTGGCAAAAAGATAATCGTTGAGCGTTGCAGGATAAGCAGCCGTCACATCCCCCGCTTTGGCTTTGAATATCTCACTCACCAGAATTTTTGGCAATTTCACCTTGCCATTTTCAGTTGCTTCACTGGTGCGTTTTATTGCTCCTGAAATGATGGGGGTAATGCCTTCTACAGGCTTTCCTGCTTTAAGCAGTGCCACCATATCATTCGCTTTGGCTTTAAGGCTGGTCTGGATTTTTTCCTGTTTCAGGATGGCAGCGATTTTATCCTTCACCTCCGCCAGGGGTTTGGGAGAGGCAGGTTTTACCTTGTCCGCCTTCACGATAAAGTAAGAACCGTCACCATATGGCAAAGCCTGCGAATGTTCGCCCTGATTCATCGAAAACCCTGCTGTAATCAGCGTATCATAATCAGCAATAGCGGTATTTTTACTCTCATGCGTAATATCGTTAAGATGGGTGATGTTAGCATTAATCTTGCCTGCTGCATCTTCAAAATTCATACCCCCTGCGAGGTTGTCAATCGTCTGGTTGGCAATTTGGGCAATCTGTTCCTGTGCTTTTGCCTGTTTCAGATCCCGTACAATATCCGGCCTGGCTTCTTCCAGCGAAAGCGTACGGTCGGGCAGGATTTTATTGACTTTGAAAATATGGAATCCAAAATCGGATTTCAACACAGGGCTGATTTCACCTTGCTTCAACGCAAACACCTGTTTTCCCGTTTCACTTGGTAAATCCTGCATAGCTACCAGCCCCATAGCGGTTTTGTCTTTATTTACCAGATTGGCATTATGAGCAACGCTGGCAAACTTCTCGCCTTTTTTGAGCATATCGCTGGCATTTTTAGCATCCGCTTCTTTTTCAAACAGCATTTGTTCCAGATCACGCTGCTCGGGTCTATGGAAATCTGCTTTATGTTCCTCATACACTGCTTTAATAGCCGTCTCATCAATTTCTACTTTTTTCTGTATATCAGAAAGTTTAATGTCCATATAGCTGATGGAGCGTAGTTCAGGATTCATGAAATGCTGGCTATGGGAGTCGTAATAATTCTTGATTTCTGCTTCACTGGCGGCTTGTACGGCAGGAATAGTACTCACGGAAAGCTGGTAAATATCTGCCACACGCTGTTGCTGTTGTGCCTGATAACTATAATTGATAAAGGCGTTAGGTACAAGCAACCCGTTACTGACGGTTTCTGCCAATAAACGCGTTGCCATATCTTCCCTTAACTCGCTAATATAAGTGACTTCAGAAAGATTGCGGGCTTTAAGCGTGGCAAGGTAGATATTTTTGTCAAAATGCCCGTCTTTATCAAAAAAAGCAGGGTTTTTGTAAATCTCTGCTATCAGGGCATCATCACTGGCATTAAGCCCCATGTTGCTGGCTTCATTGCTCACCAGTGCGTGGTTTATCATCTCTTCCCGCACCATGATGCCTATGCCAAGCTGTTTCAACAAAGCAGGATTAAATGCCTTGCCCAACTGTTCGCTTAACTGCTCCATTTTATAACGCAGGGCATGTTGATATTCCGCTGTAGTAATCTTGCGTCCTCCGACCGTTGCAACAATAGTCGCACCGCCAGCTCCGCTTCTGAAAATATCCCCGATACCCCAGATAACAAAACTTAATAAGAGAAATGCCATCAGGATTTTGGCAATGATTCCCTCTGCACAGTGACGTAATTGGTTCAGCATATTCTTTTCTTTAACCTATATTATTCTACTACCCTTAATTACAGCACTGTATCTATTTTTCAAGATGATAATGTAAAGACGCATCATAATAGTTAAAAAATTTCCGCTTTTCTTTTGCGGTTTCACACGAAATACAGTATAAGTCAGATACAAAATCACGCAATCAGGAAAAATAAGCGATGACGATTTCATGCCGTATCATATTGGCAGCAGGAGGCACGGGCGGGCATGTATTCCCTGCCGAAGCACTGGCGGAAGAATTATTGGCACGGGACTATAAAAACGTATTTCTGATTTCAGACAAGCGTGCCAATGACTATAAAGGGACGTTGGCAGGGCTGGAGCGTTTCACGATTCGCTCCGGTACGTTTGGGCGTGGATTATTGACCAAACTCACTGCCGTTGCGGACGTGTTTATTGGCATTGTGCAGGCTCGTAAAATACTGAAAAACCTTCAACCCGATGTGGTGGTAGGCTTTGGCGGTTATCCTTCATTCCCTACGCTTTATGCCGCTTCCCTGTTGGGCATCCCTACCATTATCCACGAACAAAACTCGGTACTGGGCAGGGCGAATCGTTTGTTAGTGAAAAAAGTCAATGCCATTGCCACAAGCTTTAAGAAAACGCAACTGATAGAAGAAAAATATCAGGCAAAAACCTATTTTACGGGCAATCCTGTAAGAGCAGGCATCAAGGCAATTAATGAAGTGAATTATAGCGAACTGGCACAGGAAGGCATCATGCGGATTCTGGTGACGGGAGGCAGTCAGGGTGCTACTATCTTTAGCAAAATTGTACCTGAAGCGATTGCTGCTTTGCCAGAAGCCCACAAAAAACGCATCCGCATTGATCAGCAATGCCGCAAGGAAGATGTGGACTTTACAAGGGCAGCCTATCAGAAACTCGGCATCAGTGCGGATATTGCGGCTTTTTTCAGCGATATTCCCGCACGGCTTGCCGCTGCCCATCTGGTGATTGCCAGAGCGGGAGCTTCCACCATTGCGGAATTGACGGCAGCGGGTCGCCCTTCCTTGCTTGTACCGTTACCCAATTCCATGGATAACCACCAATATTATAATGCGATTGAACTGGAAACGGCAGGCGGGGCTTTCATGATGCCACAGGACGGCTTTACTGCCCTCGCCCTTTCTGCCAAAATAGAATCGTTCCTGAATTTACCTGAAAAACTTGCAAAAGCTGCGGTTTCTGCTAAAAATTGCGGAAAAATACAGGCTGCCAGTGATTTGGCTGCGTTGGCTTTAAATATTGCTGCAACCCGAAAAATAAGGAATGTGCTTCCATGACGGTAATTCCCCTGATACGTCAAAAATCTTTTCCCATTGCGAGAAGCCTGCCACTGGAAGTAGGAATACTCCATTTTGTCGGCATTGGCGGGATTGGCATGAGCGGGATTGCAGAAATCCTGCATAATCTGGGCTATAAAGTACAGGGTTCGGATATTGCGGAAAATGCTAATGTGGAACGCCTGCGTGGTTTGGGTATTGAGGTGATGATCGGGCATAAAGCAGAACATATTTCTTCGGCTGCTGCCCTCGTTATTTCTTCCGCTGTAAAAAGTGATAATGTGGAAGTAATCGAAGCCCGCCAGAACCGCATTCCCGTGGTGAAGCGTTCGGAAATGCTGGCAGAACTCATGCGACTGAAAATGTGTGTCTCTATTGGTGGAACGCATGGCAAGACCACGACTACTTCCTTAATGGCTTCGCTTTTTGATGCGGCCGCTCTTTCTCCTACCGTGATTAATGGCGGTATTATCAATGCGTACGGTACCAATGCCCGCACGGGTTCGGGCGAATGGATGGTAGTGGAAGCCGACGAATCAGACGGTACGTTTATCAGACTGCCTTCTACCATCGCCGTCATTACCAATATTGACCCTGAACATCTGGATTATTTTGGCAATTTTGAGAATCTCAAGGCTGCATTTTTACAATTTGTGGATAATATCCCCTTTTACGGTTTTGCCGTGATGTGTATTGATCACCCCATCGTGCAGGAATTACTGGCGGAAATTCATAATCGCCGTGTGATTACTTACGGCTTTACGCCACAGGCGGACATAAGGGCAACGCATATCAGGCGTGCCGAAAACGGGCAATTATTTGATATTGAAATAGCGGAAACGGGAAAAATTATTAGTGATGTATTTCTTCCCATGTATGGCGAACATAATATCCGCAATGCACTGGCGGTAACTTCCGTGGCACAGGAGCTGAAACTTTCTGATGATATAGTAAAAAATGCCTTTGCGAATTTTGGTGGCGTAAAGCGACGTTTTACCAAAACAGGCGAAATAAACGGGGTTACGATTATTGATGATTACGGGCATCATCCCGTGGAAATACAGGCAACGCTGAAAGCGGCTCGTCAGTCGCTGGAGGGCACAAAAGGAAAAGTCATTGCCGTAGTGCAACCCCATCGTTACAGTCGTCTAAGGGATTTATTCTCGCAATTCTGCACCTGTTTTAATGATGCAGATATGGTAGTCGTGACGGAAGTTTATTCCGCAGGCGAAAACCCTATTGAGGGGATTCATCGTGACGCACTGGTGCAGGGGCTGATTAATGCAGGACATCGCAACGTATTCGCCCTTGATAACCCGTCATCACTTGCCAAAATAGTTTCTGATAAGACGGAGTCGGGTGATCTGGTCGTGTGTCTGGGAGCAGGAACCATAAGCAAATGGGCAAATGCCCTGCCACAGGAAATGCTGGAATATGCGAGATAGTCTCCCCGATTTGCGTGGCAAATGGCGTGAAAAAGCAGATTTGGGCAAAGTAACGTGGTTTGGCGTGGGAGGAGCAGCAGATTTCCTGTTTCGCCCTGAAGACGTAGCGGATTTACAGTATTTTATGCAGCATAAGCCTGAGACTATCCCCGTAATGGTGCTGGGGCTGGGCAGTAATATACTGGTGCGTGACGGTGGCATTGAAGGCGTAGTGATACGGCTCGGGCGTGGTTTTACCCATTGTACGCTACAGGAAGATAGGCTTATGATAGGGGCGGGCTGCATCAATGCCAACGCCGTACTATTTGCTGAAACAAACGGGCTGGGAGGGCTGGAGTTCTTAAGCGGGATTCCAGGCAATATTGGCGGAGCATTGGCAATGAATGCGGGAGCTTACGGCTCGGAAGTGAAAGATATTCTGCTATCAGCCGAACTTATGGACGAAAAAGGCAATCTTCATATACTCTCTGCTAAGGAGCTTCACTTTACCTATCGCCAGTGTGCTATTCCCAAAGGCTGGATTTTCACATCAGCGACTTTTCAGGGCAAACAGGAATCTCGGGCAATCATTGCAGAGCGTATTGCAGCAATTTCCCATAGTCGCCAGTCCACCCAACCCATACGCTCCAAAACAGGCGGTAGCACCTTCAAAAACCCTCTACCCCATAAGGCTTGGGAATTGATTGATCAGGCAGGCTGTCGCGGGTTGATGATAGGTGATGCCCAAATCTCGGAACTGCACTGCAACTTCATGATTAATAAAGGTAATGCTACAGCAGCAGAGCTGGAAAATCTGGGAAATGAAGTGATACGGCGTGTCTATGAAC
>Ga0116226_10001276_pt1 | contig 21719 bp, 20 predicted proteins | sample S1TSphfallax_FD_89692 | JGI IMG/M metagenome (GOLD analysis project Ga0116226, IMG submission 89692) | Host-associated microbial communities from peat moss isolated from Minnesota, USA - S1T2_Fa - Sphagnum fallax MG | ecosystem: Host-associated > Plants > Peat moss > Unclassified | place: USA... | reverse complement strand
GACTGGGCCGATAGGTGGGTCGTCAGGGCGAACCAGCGACCAAGCGCGGCTGGATCACTGGCGTCGGGATAGGCGGGTGTCTCGATGGGGGGCGGGATATCATCAGCCGCGTGCGATGGGTAAGGCGCACAGAGGCTCAACAAGGCCAGCGTAAAACCGCAAAGACCCGTGACGCCTCGTGTTAGAGCCCTTAGCGCCTGTGAACCGTCGCCGATGGGAGCGGATTGGCGCCAGGTCTGGGACACAGGGTCTAGAACAACTCGAATTCGCCGGGGTCTTCATCCAGCGCGGCCAGTCCCGACAACTGTCGTGCTAAGGCCGCCTGGCCGATGGACGCCAAGGCGCTTTGCAGAGGGATGAACATAGACGCCGGGCTTGTCTGCGATAGCACGCGCGCGAAGCTTGAGGTGTCGGTCAAGCCCTGAACAATGCGATCAATATCCTGGGCCCGCTCAACATAGCGGCCGTCGGCGACGGCGTCTTCGGACACGCCCAGCCGTTCCAATCGCGCGGCGACGGACGACAGCTCCTCAAGCACAATGGCCAGGCGCAGAAAGACGTCCGGAAGGGCGACGCTGTCCTGGGTTTCTTCCGGCAGATCGATGCTTGGGCTGAGGTTCGGCATTAAAACAGCTCCAAATCTTCTGCAGGCGCAGAAACCGGCGCACTCGGCGCCAACCGGATTTCAGTGTCAAAGACGCCTTGACGATCCTGCAGCAGGATTTGCCGCGCGCGACCCTCATAGGGCCAGAACTCGACCCGGCGCGCCTTGTCGCCCCCGAGACTGCCGCCGACATGGGCGATGCCTTCGTCGCGAAGGAAGTCTAGGGCGAACTCGGCATTGCTTCTGCCGATATCCTTGCTGTGGTTCAAAACACGCGCCCCGCCGAAAAGCTTCGCTTCCAGTCGGTCACGCCGTGCGCCCCGTTGCAGCAGCCCATTGATCAGCAACTCCATAGCGTTGACGCCGTAGCGCATGCTAAGCGGATCGCAGACGCCCTCGCCGCCGGGCAGCAGAAAATGATTCATGCCGCCGATGCGACGGACGGGATCGCGCATACAACAGGCCACACAAGAGCCAAGGATGGTGAAGAGGACAAGGTCAGGTTCGTCCCCCACGGCGTGACCGGTCTGCGGGACATGGACGCGGCGCGCAGTTCGCTCAGCAAGATCGGCCAAAAGCGCGCCCGCCGTCACGTCAGGGCCCCGAAGACGGACTCAATCTTGCTCTTGAGTTGAGAGACGGTGAACGGCTTGACCAGGAAGTTGTTGACGCCGAGCTGGACGGCCTTTTGCACGATTTCCTTGTCGGCGCGGCCGGTGAGCATGATGAAGGCCGTCTTCGCCGTCGGCGGGTGTGAGCGCACGCCCTTCAACAGTTGCAGGCCATCGACCTTGGGCATGTTGAAATCCGAAATAATCAGGTGAACCGGCCGCGTGATTAACGCACGCAGGGCCGCTTCGCCGTCCGGCGCTTCCTCCATCTCGGTGAAACCGAGCTGCTGAAGGCTGTTGCGGATCAAGGCGCGAATGGTGAGCTGATCGTCGACGATCAAGACGCGGATAGTGGATGCTGCCGGCATCAGTGCGCCTCCCTCAACTCATGGGCACAAAATTCCAATATGTGACGACCAATACGGTCGAGCGGCGCCTGCTTTTCCACCGCGCCGATCTCAAAGGCCGCCTTAGGCATACCGTATACGACGCAACTCGATTCGTCCTGGCCGAGCGTGCGCGCCCCGGCTTTGCGCATTTTCAAAAGCCCCTCGGCGCCGTCGCGGCCCATACCCGTCAGGATGACCCCCACGCTGGGCGCGCCGACGACCTTGGCGAGGGAGTCGAACAGAACGTCGACGGACGGACGATGGCGATTGACCGGCTCCGAAGGCTCCAGCCGGCAGATTGGATGGTTTGCGCCGCCGCCGACCACGAGATGCTGGTCGCCGCCCGGGGCGATATAGACCCGTCCGGCCTGGATGGGCGCGCCGTCAAAAGCCTCCATCACCTCGCAGGCATAAGAGCGATTAAGACGCTCGGCGAAGCTCTTGGTGAAGCCCGCCGGCATATGCTGGGTAATGACGGTGGGCGGACAGTCCTTCGGATAAGCGCTTAGGACGGTGAATAGGGCCTCCACCCCCCCCGTTGAGGACCCTATGCCGACGATCCGCCCGTTGGAGCGATAGCTGGGCGCAGAGCTTGCGGCCGGCGAGGCGGGGCGCTCCAGAATAGGCCGTACGCGACACTGGGCTGCAGCGCGAACCGCCTCCACCAGGCCGCGAAAGCCTTCGCCGCCGGTTGGTTTGGCGACGCAATCCACGGCCCCGATCTCCAGCGCCTTCAACGTCACGTCCGCCCCTGCCTGAGTCAGGGTGGAGACCATCACCACCGGCATGGGCCGTAGACGCATGATCTTGTCCAGAAACTCCAGGCCGTTCATTTCCGGCATTTCGACGTCCAGCGTCACGACATCGGGATTGAGGGCCTTGATGGTCTGGCGGGCGGCGAAGGCGTCTCCCACCGCGCCGATCACCTCGATATCGGCGTGGCTGGACAAGGTGGCGGTGATCAGACCGCGCATGGTCGCGGAGTCATCGACGACAAGAACTCGGATCGCTTTCATCAGCGGCCCCCCGTCCGAAGGCGATAGGCGGTGAGGCCGTCGCTGACAAAGCGGGGATCGTTCACCCGCTCGGAATGGCCGATGTAAAGACGCCCATCGGGATTGAGGCTTTCGGCATAGCGGCCGAAGAGCGTATCCTGGGTCGGCTCGTCAAAATAGATCGCCACATTCCGGCAGAAGATGACGTCGAACTTTTGCTTCATCGGCCAGGGACCGATCAGATTCAGCTCGCGGAATGAAATCAGATCGCGCAAGGCGGCGTTGGGGGACACGCGGCTTCCCCCTTTATCCACAGGATCGAAGAACTTCTTCATTTCCGCCGGCACGGGTTCGATGGCGTCGCGGCCATAGAGACCTTCCTTGGCCTTGGCCAGGATGTTGGTGTCGATATCGGTAGCGAGGATTTTGACGTCCAGCTCCGGCGCATTGGGCAGCATGGACAGGACAACTGCGGCGATGGAATAGGGTTCCTCGCCCGAGGAACACCCCGCCGACCACATGCGCACCCGGCCCCCGCGCCGGGCCTTGTCGACCAGGCCAGGCATGAGCTTTTTCAGATAATCGAAATGGTGCGGCTCACGGAAGAAACGCGTCACATTGGTCGTGAGCGCCGCCAGCATGGCCTGGCGCTCGTCCACGCCATCCGCGCCGGAGACCAATTTGCAATAGTCGCGAAAGCTTTCGAGGCCGAGCGCGCGAAGCCGCTTGGCCAGGCGCGAATAGACCAGACTTGTTTTCGACGGCGACAGGTGAATGCCGGATGTGGCGTGCAGGATCGAGGCGATGGCGGAGAAATCCTCCGCCGTCATCACGAACTCGGTTTGAGCGGCCGGTAAGATGTCGGACGCAGAACTCTGCAAGGGATTTGTCATGCCGCCTCAGCTTCCATTTCCGGCATGACGCGTTCGAGCGCGATCCAACTGATCATCCGCCCCTCAATGGCGAGAAGGCCGCGAATGAACTCACGCACCGTATCGCAGGCGATATCGGGCGTGGGCTGAACCTGATCCTCAGTGATGGTCAAGATATCGGACACCGCGTCGACCAGGAGGCCCACCAGGCGCGGCCCGATATGGGTGACGATGATGACGCTGCGGGCGGTCGTCTCGGTCTCGCCCAGGTCCAGCCGCGCGGCCAGATCCAAAATGGGCAGAACTGCGCCGCGCAGATTGATCACGCCGCGCACATAGTCCGGCGACTGGGGCAGGGGGGTGGCCATGGTCCAGCCGCGAATTTCGCGCACGGACATGATGTCGACGCAGAATTCCTGGGGCCCGATGCGAAAGGAGATCAGTTCGCGGCGACGGCCCTGGATGGCTTTTTGCTGCAATTCGGTCATGGCTTCAGCTCGCTAGCGGCAGGCGCTGGGGCGAAGCCGCCGGGCGCCGGGCGTCCTTGCGACGGACGGAAATGAGCGCATCGACGTCGAGAATCAGCGCCACGCGACCATCGCCAAGGATGGTGGCGGCAGCTATGCCCTCGACACGTTGATAATTGGCCTCCAGGCTCTTGATCACTACCTGGCGTTGACCCTGAATGGCGTCCACAAGAAGGGCGGCGCGCCCCCCCACTTCGCTTTCCACCAAGAGGACGACGCCCTTGGTCCAGTCCGTCGGCTCCTGGCGATAGCCGAGCACTGCGGCCACATCCACAAGCGGTACATAGGAGTCGCGTACCGCAAGAACCGCGCCGCTGGGTCCCAAGAGGCGCACTTCCTGAGGCTTGGGCTGCAAGGTTTCAATGATGGCGGTGAGGGGCGTGACCAGGGTGTGGCCGCTGACGCCCACCACCATGCCGTCGAGCACGGCCAGGGTCAGGGGTAGGCTGAGGGTGAAGGTTGAGCCCTTGCCCGGTACGGAGGTGATGGAGATCCGTCCGCCGAGCGCCTGGACCTGGCGTCGCACGACGTCCATCCCGACCCCGCGCCCGGAGATATCCGAGACCACGGTCGCGGTGGAAAAGCCCGGTAGGAAGATCAGGTTGTCGGTTTCTTCGTCGGTCAGGGTCGCGTCGGCGGCGATCAGCCCCTTGTCCATGGCGATCTGCTTGACCCGCTCCCGATTGATGCCGGCGCCGTCGTCGCTGACCTCGATCACGATGCGGCCCGAGCGGTGCAGGGCGCACAGCTTGACAGTGCCCTCGGCGGGCTTGCCGGCGGCGATGCGTGTGGCGGGCTTTTCAACGCCGTGATCAATGGCGTTGCGGATCATATGAGTGATCGGGTCGCTCAACCGCTCGATCACGGTCTTGTCGACTTCGGTATTCTCGCCCTCGGTGGTGAGGCGGACCTGCTTTTCCACCATGGCGGCGACTTCGCGCACCAGACGCGGCATGCGCTGGAAGACGGACTTCACCGGCTGGGCGCGGATAGCCATCACGCTGTCCTGGATTTCCCGGGTCAGGTGCTCCAAATCCTCAAGGCCGACAGATACGGTAGAGGAGCGCGCCAGACCGGACTCGGCCACACGCTGGGCCAGCATGGCCTGATTGATAACGAGTTCGCCCACAAGATCGATCAGTCGGTCTACACGCTCCAGATCGACCCGGATGGTAGTGCCCGCGGCGGCGGATTTGGCGTCGCCGGCATCGGCATGTAAGGCGGCGGCGGCGGGCGCAGGCGCAGGCGTAGCGGCCGGTTTGGCGCTTGCGACGGGCGCGGCGACGGCGTTCACCTCCGCTACGGCCGCCTGGGCGCGCTGAAGCAGGGCCTGGACATCCATGCCGACATCAAGGGTCTCGGCCGCAGCCGCCCGGGGCTGCGCCTCATCCTCCAGCGTTTCCAGCGTCGGCAGATCGGGTAAGCTCATGGCGTCGGCGACGGGCGGATCGACCGTTATGACGCAGTCGTCTTCCACGAACTCAAAAACTTCGCGAACGGCCGCCTCGCCCTGATCCGTCTGCACTTCGATGGACCAGGTGAAATAGGCCTCTTCGGGGTCGACGGCGTCGAAATCCGGCAGATCGTCAGTGTGTAGGGTCGTCTTGCAGGGGCCGAGCCGTTCAAGTTCGCGCAGCAGCAGCGCCGTTTCATTGGCCTTGGCGTACATGGCGCGGGAGGGCTTGAATGTGACGCGCCAACCGGCAGGGGCGGGCTCTTCAATCTCAACAAGGACCGGGGTGAAGTCGAAGTCGCCAAAGCCGTCGTCGTCCAGCGCCTCATCGACGATCACGATCTCTTCGTCTGCTCCCGGGGGCGCCTCGCCGGAACACAGGGCTTTCAGTTCGGCGGCGAGTCGGGCGGAGGCGGCTTCGTCCACCACGCCCTGGCCGCGCGCGGCGGAAACATGATCGGCCAGGACGTCGGCGGCGCGGAGCATGACCTTGACGGCCGCAGGCTCTGTAGCCAGGGCGCCGGAGCGCATGGCGTCCAGCGTGGTTTCGAACACATGGGCGAAGCGCACCAGCGGCTCCAGCCCGAAGGCGCCGGCGCCGCCCTTGACCGAATGCACCGCCCGGAACACGGCGTTGACGGTCTCGATATCGCCGCTGCCGTTCTCCAGCTCAAGCAAGCCGGACTCCAGGTCGGCGAGCAACTCGTCGCATTCCTGGAAGAAGGTGGCTTTAATCGCCTCAAGCGGATCCACGGACGGCTCCCGGTGTTCTATTATGTGTTTAGGCGGCGACGCGGCGAACGGCGTCCACCAGCTTGTCCGGATTGAAGGGCTTCACGATCCAGCCCGTCGCGCCGGCGTTTCTGGCCCGGGTCTTTTTCTCACCGTCGCTTTCGGTGGTCAGAACCAGGATGGGCGTGGCCCGGTGCCGGGGGTCCTGACGGACGCCCTCTATAAAGCCGAACCCGTCCAGGCGCGGCATGTTGATGTCCGTGATGATGATGTCGGCGGTTTCTCCCGCCAGCACCTCCAGACCGTGGGCGCCGTCCACCGCCTGAACAACGCGGTAGCCCGCATTCTTCAAGGTCAGCATCAGCATGTCCCGCATGGTGCGGCTGTCGTCTACGGTCAAAACGGTCTTGCTCATGCGGCGATCTCCACGGCCTGCAGCATTTCTTCAACGCCCATACGCTCAAGACCTTCACAGAAGGCTTCGGAGGCATGCACGTAACGAAACTCTTGAGAGTCGAGCGCCCAGGTTCGCTGGGCCGATAAAAGCACCTGGGCGCAAAGGGCTCCGACGCGTTGGACGTCCGAAGCGTCCAGCAAGGCCGGCTTTCCCCTCAGTTTAGCGAGTTCGGTCTTGAGGGCGGCGGCGGCGGCGAGATCAAGCACCTTTGGAAGGCGCAGTCCCTCCGCAGTTGAATCAGGTTTCGCCAAGTGCAAACTCCTCCTCGCCCCACGTCAAAATGTTCAGGTTGTATCGGACGGGTGCGTCCGCAGACCTTCGCGAACTCTGATTTTGGGCTACAAAATAATCTTTTCGGTTAACGGCGTGCGTATTGGTGTTTTTGATCGGACCTGAAGGGGGCGCGCCGGGTCAGTAGCGGCGCTTACACGCGGCCCGCTACTGACATGCTTGATTTTGTGAACTAAATTCAACGCCTATCGCCCCTGCTAGGCGATCAGTGGCGCATGATGTCGTTAAAATCGTCTTTCGATTTGGCCGTATTTGCAACAAATGACGTTTTAACCAAGGAACAGTTCGGCGCGGAGGAAGGACGAATCAGAAGTCACAAGCTTAAAAAGCCCCACTGTGCCTTCGCTCGCCGGAACCCATCAGCCCATCCGACTTGTCAATGTGACGGCTGCTGATGGCTTAGCTGCATCAGGAGCTTGGTGAACATGTAAAGACGCGGCGTCAGGGTCGTCAGGTCCAGATATTCGGTATCGGCGTGGAATCCGCCGCCGACGGGGCCCAGACCGTCCAGGGCCGGCGTCCCCGCCGCCGCCGCCATAGCCGATTCGGACGCCCCGCCATTGCCGGCCTCCGTCAGGGTCAGGCCAAGGTCAGCATAGATGGCCTCCGCCCGCTTGGCCAAGGCGACGGTGGCGTCATTATCGGCGAGCGGGGGATAGGCGGGGCTCCAGGCCACGCTGACCTCTGCGCCCGGCACAAGCCTTGTCTTGGCCTGGGCGGCGAAGGCGGCGTTGACGACATCGACCTGGGCGGCTTTCCGGACGCGCACATTGACTTCCGCCTCCGCGAAGTCCGGGATGATATTGCTGCGCGTACCGGCCTTCAGCGTGGTCAGGTTGACCGTGACGCCGGGACCGGACTGAGGAAACTGGTTGACGACGGCAAGTTGATGCATCAGCTCCGTCGCCGCATTGATCCCGTCCTGCGGGTTGATCCCGGCGTGGGCGGCCTTGCCGTGCACGGTGATGGTGATGGTCTCCGACCCCTTGCGCCAGACCGTGAGGGCGTCGGGCGGATCGCCCGGCTCCATGTTCAGCTCCACATCGTTTTCGCGCACCAGCTTTTCGATCAGTCGGCGCGTGCCGGGCGATCCCATCTCCTCGCTGGTCTCCAGCAGCAGGGTGATCTTGCCATAGTCATGAAAGCCGAGCTGGTTCAGAAGCGTCAGCGCCGTCACCGCCTCCACCACCCCGCCCTTCTCGTCAGACACGCCTGGGCCTCGCGCATGCGTTCCTTCGATTCGAAAAGGCCGCTGGGCGACCGTGCCGGGGCCGAAGACGGTGTCGATGTGGGCGATTATTAGGATTCGAGTCTTGCCGGTTCCGGTCAGGTTGGCGACCTGATTATCGCCCAGGCCTGCGGCTTCCGGAGGAGTCACATTAAGGTTAGCGCCGAGCGCCTTCAGCCGCTCGCCCAATATGGCTTGAATCTTGTTCGCGCCGATAGCGTCGCCCGTGCCCGAATCGATATCGACAATCTGTTGCAGAAGGGCGATTTCGCCGGGCCTTGCCGCCTGGGCCGCCGCCCACACCTTCGGGTCCGGAGCCGCCTGGGCCTGGGCGGCGAAGATCAGGCTGAGCCCGGCGCATGTCATGGCCAATCCCCGTCGCTTCATCGCCGTCTCCTTCCTGATCCTCAGCGACACCATAGAGCCGGCCGTCGCGCCGCCAAGCCCTACCAGAACGGATCGGGCGGCCGGCCCTGGAAAACTTCCTGAAGGCGGGTGCGCGTGCCTGCGGTCACAGCATCAGGCAGGGCGTCCGGGGTGAACCAGCCCATCTCCGCAATCTCGCCCTGGGCTGAAGCGGCGCAAGGCGTCCACGCCGCTATCCGGTAGAGGAGGACGTGATCACCTGGGAACCTAGCCTCATTGGAATGGACCGAAATCAGGGCCGGCGCGACCTCGACCTTCACACCCGCCTCCTCCTGAAGCTCCCGCGCCAGGGCGGTCTCAGCCGTCTCGCCCCGCTCCACCCCGCCGCCGGGCAGGTGCCAGCCCTTAACATAGGTGTGGCGCACCAAGCCTACGCGTCCCTCCTCATTCGTCACAATCCCCCGCACGCCAAGCGTCATGCCGCGAGTGAGGCGGGCGTAGAGACGGAAAAGGGGATGGGCCAAGGAAAGCGTCCTTTCGAGTAAGCCCTACAAAAAATCCCGCAGATAGGCGCATAGCGGCGCGTCTGCTGGGGGCATGGGATAGTCGAACAGCTTGATGGGCTTGACCCAGGCCAAGGCTTGATGCTCGCGTCGCGTCACCTGACCGTCCCATCGCCGCAAGAGATAAAGCGGCATGAGCAGGTGGAAGGTTTCATAGGCTTGGGAGGCGAAGACGAAGGGGGCCAGGCAATCGATCTTGGCCTTGATCCCAAGCTCCTCCTCCAGTTCGCGCACCAGGGCCTGTTCCGGCGTCTCGCCTGCCTCCAGCTTGCCGCCGGGAAACTCCCACAAGCCGCCCAGCGACTTATCAGCGGGTCTCTGGCCGATCAGCACCCGCCCATCGGCGTCCACCAGGGCGGCGGCGGCGATGATCTGGATCTGCAGGGACTTGGTTTCGCTCACGAACGGTAATCGCCGTTGATGGAGATATAGCCGTGGGTCAGGTCGCAGGTCCAAAGGCTTGCTGCGCCCTCGCCCACGCCCACATCCACGGAGATATCCAGCTCAGCCCCCTTCATATAGGCGCTCATGGCCGCCTCGTCATAGCCGGCCGCCACCGCCCCATGCGCCGCCGCCGTCAGCGGGCCGAAGCGGATGGCGAGCTTGTCCTTCGCCACCGGCTCTCCCGCTCGGCCCACGGCCATGACGATACGGCCCCAGTTGGCGTCCTGACCCGCAATCGCGGTCTTGACCAGAGGGCTTTCGCAAATGGTGCGGGCGATCTTACGGGCTGAGGCGTCCGACGCCGCGCCAGTCACCGTCACTTTCACGAATTTGGTCGCCCCCTCGCCGTCGCGAATCAACTGTTGCGCCAGGTCGAGAAGCACGCCGTTCAGAGCGCCGGCGAAATCGGCTAGGCGAGGGTCGGCGGGATCGCTGATCTGCGGCGCAGCGGACTTGCCCGTGGCGAAGGCTAGGAGGGTATCGTTGGTGGAGGTGTCGCCATCCACCGTCACGGCGTTGAAGGTGTCCCGCACGCCTGCGTTCAATAAAGCCTGGAGCACGCCCGGCGTCAGATTGGCGTCCGTGGCGACAAAGGCCAGCATGGTGGCCATGTCCGGCGCTATCATGCCTGAGCCCTTGCAGATGCCGGAAATCTTCACCGGAACCCCATCGATCAGGGCGCTCGCAACCGCGCCCTTGGGGAAGGTGTCGGTCGTCATGATAGCGCGGGCCGCCTGATCCCACTTGTCAGGATCAAGACTGACCGTCAGGTCGCTCAGCACATTTAATATCTTGCCATAGGGCAGCACCACCCCGATCACGCCGGTAGAAGCCGTCATCACCGCTTCGCTGCGACAGCCTAGCTCCGCGCTCACCGCATCAGCCACGTGTTGAACCGCCTCGGCCCCCGCAGCCCCGGTAAAGGCGTTGGCGCAGCCGGCGTTGATGATTAGCGCCCGGCCCTCGCCGCCCGTGGCCGCCAGCGCCGCCTTGCACCAGTCCACCGGCGCGGAGCCCACGGCATGCTGGGTGAAGACCCCGGCGCAGGCCGTGCCGGGCGCAAACCGCATCAGCACCACATCTTCGCGCACATGTTTGTAAAAGCCGGCGCGGGCGGTGGAAATCTCCACGCCGTCAATCACGCCCATATGCGGAAATGCGACAGCCAAGGGCGACACGGCGAGGCCGGGCTTACCCGGCGCGGCGGGGGTGGAGACGGGATCGGTCATGACAAAGCGCCCTAAAACAGATGCGCGGAGCCGAGCCACGCCCAGGCGCAGAGGTCAAGCCCGCAAGCCCGCCCGCCTTAACTGAGATGGGTCGCTTTAAAGCCGACCGCATATTTCAGGCCATAACCCAGCAGCCGATCAAAGCCGATATGGGCGGCCCAGATCAGCGCCATAAGTTCACCTAGCCGCCATCCTCGCCACAACGCAAAGCCGGCCAAAGCCGCCGCCAGGATATAGGTGTGTGTTAGGTTATAGCTGGCGGCGCCAACCCTGCGATTGATGAGATAGCCCGCCATGCCGAGGTCGGGGATGAGAAAGAGCCAGGCGAATAGGGTCCAGCCGCCGCCCAGCAGGCGATAGGCGACAACGGACAAGACCAGAACGGTTAAGGCTTCGCCCCGCAGGACGACGGCCACGCCGCCCCGAACTGCACCAGGGCGCACGGGCGCCTCAACATGTGTGCTCATAAATGGGATGGCGGCATGGCCAGGTGGGGTGTCAAACTTCATATCGGTCTCCTTCCCGCAGAGACTTCGCATGACCGCGTGATGAACGATATTGTTCAATAATGTTCACATGGTGTACGATAATAGATGGACTTAGCGCATCTCGACTGGACCCTCTGGCGCACTTTTCTGGCCATCCACCGGACCGGCAGCCTCTCTGGCGCGGCCCGGACCCTCGGCGTGGCGCACCCGACAGTGCGGCGTCATCTGGATGAGTTGGAAGCACGCCTGGGCGCGGCTCTGTTTGTGCGTTCGCCATCGGGCCTGATCGCCAACGACATGGCGGCGCGCCTGTTGGAGGCGGCGCAGAGCATGGAGGCGGCGGCGCTCAGCCTTGTGCGCACGGCGTCCGCTGATGTTGAGGCGGTGGCCGGTGTGGTGCGCATTACCGCCAGCGAGGTGATGGGCGCAGAGGTGCTGCCACCCATGCTGGCTGCGTTGATGAGCCGGCATCCCGAGCTCGTCTTTGAACTCACCCTGACCAATCAGGTTGAAAACCTGCTGCGCCGGGACGCCGACATCGCCGTGCGGATGACCGCCCCGACCCAGGGCGATCTCTATGCCCGGCGCGTCGGCGACCTGAAGCTCGGCCTTTACGCCCATACGGACTGGCTGGCGCGCCACACACTGCCGCTCACCTTGCAGGACGCCATCGGGTCGGGCGCCCTTATCGGCTATGATCGCGACCCCAGCCTGATCCACGCCTTGCGCAACCTTGGGATTGAGGCGGATCGAAACACCTTCGGATTTCGCAGCGACAGCGACCTGGCTCAACTGGCGGCCCTGCGCGCCGGGCTGGGTATAGGGGTCTCCCCCCATATCATCGCCACACTTCATCCCGGCCTGAACCGCATCCTACCCGATTTTGAGCACAGGCTGGAGGTCTGGCTGGTCGCCCACCGCGATGTGCGGGGCTTGGCGCGGGTGCGCGCCGTGTTGGATGAGATGGCCTTGCGCCTCGCCGCCGTCCTTTCAGACAGCCCCCGTTTCGCCCAAGCCGCGCATTGCGTTGACACCCCGACGCCCCGGCCCTAATCCGACGCGACCCAGTCGAAGGGTGGTGGGCGGCTCTTGCGGGTCGTTTTCCTGGCGAAGACCGCACTTTCGACTTAAAGCCCAACCTCTCATATAAGGTGCAGGTTTTAGGGGTTCGCTCAGCGGCGAGCTCAGCTTCTTCACCTGAATGCGTTTAATCGGTCGGATATATCATGCTCGCCTTGGCCAGAAAGCTTTTCGGCTCCTCCAATGAACGTCGGGTCAAGCAGATGCGCGGCCGGGTGGAGGCGATCAACGCCTTGGAGCCGAGCATTTCGGCCCTGACGGACGCCGAGCTGAAAGCCAAGACGACGGAGTTTAAGGAAAAGCTTAGCCAAGGCGCAAGCCTTGATGATTTGTTGACCGAAGCCTTCGCCGTGGTGCGCGAAGCTTCCAAGCGTGTGCTCGGTATGCGCCATTTCGATGTGCAGCTCGTGGGCGGCATGGTGCTGCACAAGGGCGGTATCGCGGAAATGCGCACGGGCGAGGGCAAGACGCTGGTCGCGACCCTGCCCGTCTATCTGAACGCCCTCACCGGCAAGGGCGTCCACCTGATCACCGTCAACGACTATCTGGCCAGCCGCGACGCCGAGCAGATGGGGCGGCTCTATAGCTGGCTCGGCCTCTCCGTGGGCGTAATCGTGCATGGGCTCAGCCAGACCGAACGCCAGCGCGCCTATGGCAGCGACGTCACCTATGGCACTAACAACGAGTTCGGCTTCGACTATCTGCGCGACAACCTGACCTATGACGTGCGCGAGATGGTGCAGCGGGGGCACAACTTCGCCATCGTCGACGAGGTGGACTCCATCCTGATCGATGAGGCGCGCACGCCGCTGATCATTTCTGGCCCCACCGAGGACCGGTCAGAGCTCTACCGCACCATCGACGCCCTGGTGAAACAGCTCATCACCGAAGACGACATTTTCGAGCACGACGAAAAGCAAAAGCAGGTCCACCTCACCGAAAACGGCAATGAGCGGGTGGAGGAGATGCTGGGGGCGGCAGGCATATTGGCGGAGGATTCCGCCGGCCTGTACGATCCCGCCAACATCTCCATCGTCCATCACGTCAATCAGGCGCTGCGAGCCAACATCTTATACCTGCGCGACCGGGACTATATCGTCCGTGCTGGCGAGGTGATGCTGATCGACGAATTCACCGGCCGGATGATGCAGGGGCGTCGCCTGTCCGAAGGCCTGCATCAGGCGATTGAGGCCAAGGAAGGCCAGGCGGTTCAGCCCGAGAACCAGACGCTCGCGACCGTCACCATCCAGAACTATTTTCGCCTCTATTCCAAGCTGTCCGGCATGACCGGCACGGCCATTACCGAGGCGCAGGAATTCCTCGACATCTATAAGATGGATGTGGCGGAAATTCCCACCAACAAGCCCGTCATCCGAATTGACGATGACGATGAGGTGTATCGCACGGCGGCGGAGAAGAACCAGGCCATCTGCGCCCAGATCGCGGACTGCTATGTGCGGGGCCAGCCGATCTTGGTCGGCACCGTCTCGATCGAAAAATCCGAGCAGCTCTCCGAACTCCTGAACCGCTATGAGTATGAGCAGGACGGCAAGAAGAAGCGGGGCGTGCCCCACAACGTGCTGAACGCCCGATATCACGAGCAGGAAGCCTTCATCGTGGCCGAAGCGGGCGTGCCCGGCAGCGTCACCATCGCCACCAACATGGCCGGCCGGGGCACCGATATCCAACTCGGTGGCAATCTGGATATGCGCCTACAAAGGTGGCGAGCCGAGCAGGGCTATGGCGTCGAAATCTCCGAAGAGGCTGCAAAGGCCAAGGAAACCGAACTCAAGGCCGAAATCGCCGTGGCGCGGGAAAAAGCGCTGGCGGCGGGCGGCCTGTTCGTGCTGGGCACGGAGCGGCATGAAAGCCGGCGGATCGACAACCAGCTTCGCGGCCGCACCGGCCGTCAGGGCGACCCCGGCCACTCGAAATTCTATCTCTCCTGTGAAGACGATCTCCTGCGCATCTTCGCTGGCGAGCGGCTGGACACCATCATGCGCACCTTCGGCGTGGCGGAAGGCGAGGCCATCTCCCACCCCTGGCTGAACAAGGCCGTGGGCACGGCCCAGCGCAAGGTGGAGGAGCGCAATTATGAAATGCGCAAAAACCTTTTGAAGTACGACGATGTGGTCAATGACCAGCGCAAGGCCGTGTTCGAGCAGCGCCAGGCCTTCATGCTGGCTGACGACCTGTCTGAAACCATCGCCGAAATGCGCCGCGACACGATTGAAGATTTCGTACAGTTTATGCTGCCGCCAAAGTCCTACGCCGAACAGTGGGACACAGAGGGACTGCGCGACCGCATGTGGGGCGCGCTCGGCATGGATTTCCCCATCGCTCAATGGGCGCAGGAAGAGGGCATTACGCCGGAAGATATCGAGACCCGCATTGTCGAGGCCGCCGACGCCAGGGCGGCGGAGCGGGAGGCCCAGATCGGCGCGGAGCAGATGCGCGGGCTGGAGAAGAACTTCCTGTTGCAGATGATCGACCTGCAATGGCGCGAGCACCTGACCCACCTGGATCATCTGCGCCAGGTGATCGGCCTTCGAGGCTATGGCCAACGCGATCCGCTGAACGAATACAAGACCGAGGCCTATAACCTGTTCGAAAAGCTCCTGGTCGATCTGCGCCAGAGCGTGACCCGCTGGGTGATGACGGTGGAGTTCCAGTTCGAACAGCCGGTCTTCGCACCGCAAACGCCGGACCTGTTCGAAATGCATTTGGACCCGGTGACGGGCCAGAATGAACGCTATCAAGCCTTAGGCGGCCCTATCGACCCCGCCGCCGCCGAACGCCTGCCCCCCTCCGCCCTGCCCCAGGGCTGGGAGCGGACGGGCCGCAATGCGCTCTGCCCCTGCGGCTCCGGCAAGAAGTTCAAGCACTGCCATGGGGCGCTGATTTAGGGGCTCTCAGCGCTGCGGCCTCTGGGCGCCATGGCAGACTCGGACAATGCGGATTACGTCGCCCGTGACCGTATATCGAATCAGGTAGGGGTAAATCACCACAAGCTGGCGCACTCGGCCGGATGCTCTTCTGCCGCTCTAGGGCATGAAAATCAGGCTCTCCGCAGCTTGGACGAGCCGGAAGGCCAGAAAGCGTGCTGCGAGCGGGGCGGCTTGAGCTATGTAAGCCTCTATCGAGATCAAGTCTTGTCTCGCCCTCGCCGTCCAGACAAGAGGTAAGGACCGAGCATCTTCAGCGCTAATCACCAACCTCCGGCAGTGGCAGGGGATCGTTTGTGCCCCAAGACAGAAGCCAGCGTTTCATCGCTGCATGAGAAATCACGCGACCGGCGTCGGCGTCGGCTAACCCCCGGAGTCGGCTGCGGATTCGCCAGCTTCATCAAGCTCATCAAAAAAAGCGTCGGGTATGGCCACGCAAAGAGTTTACCAGACAAGGATTTCGCCGCAAGCTTGATGCGGCGTCCTGGCGCGCACTACAAACCCTGCGGTTTCGGCAAGACATTCAAGCAATGCCATAGCGCGCTGATTTGAGTGAGGCGTGAGGCTTGAGTCTCCGCAAAGGCGCCGAACCTATCGTCCGCTTTTCCCTGGCCTTAACCGGAGCCGGCGCACAGCTTGGCGACGCCGCTAAGCCGCCTCGTCATAACCAATCGCATCATATGCAGTGGATACGGCTTCCAGAAGGCTTTGGGCGGTGAAGGGTTTGGTCACGACGCTGTTCGCCCCCAGGCTGTGGGCTTGAGCCAAGGACATGGCGGCGTCTGCGGTGGCGATGATGACGGGCAGGCGAGGGCGATTATCCGCCTGTTCGGTTTGACGCAACTGCGCTAGGGCGGCGGGGCCGTCCATGACGGGCATCTGAATATCGCAGATAAACAGATCAAAGGCGTCTGCGGCGATGGCGTCCAGCGCCTCGCGGCCATTTTCCACCAGAACCAGGTCGGCGATATCCTCCAGTATAAAGCCGATCAAACGCCGATTGGAGACGCTGTCGTCCGCCACGAGTATTCGCAGTCGCTGGCCGGCCCTCGCGCCGGAGGCGTCGCCGTCCGACAGTGCAGCCGGCTCGGGAGGCGCTTCGGCGATAGGAAGCTGCACGGCCAGGCGGAAGGTCGAGCCCACATCCGGATCGCTCTCTACCATCAGTACGCCCCCCATCTTTCCGGCCAGCGCCTTGGCGATGGATAGGCCAAGCCCGGTTCCGCCGTAATTGCGCGTGGTGGAGACGTCGGCCTGAACGAAGGGATCAAAAATCCGCGCCGCCGTCGCGGAGTCCATCCCGATCCCTGTGTCGGCGACGGATAGGTGTAGGCGAATCTGCTCATCGCCCGCCGCAGCCAGATTCAACCGAACGTGGATCGACCCGGACGCCGTGAACTTAACCGCATTGTTGCACAGGTTGGTCACGATCTGCCCCAGACGCAGGGAGTCGCCCAAGAGCCACCCGTTCTCGCCCTCCGCCTCAAAGACGAGATCAATCCCCTTGGCCTCGGCGGCTGCGCGAAACATCTCCACGGCCGCGCCGACCGCAGCGACCGGACTAAACGGCTGATTATACATCTCCAGCCGGCCTGCCGTCGCCTTGGACGCGTCCAGAATATCGCAGATCAAGGCGTTCAGGGTGTTCGACCCGTGGATCAGCAAGTCCACAAGTTCGCGGCCGCGCGGGCTTAGGTCCAGGCGCGCCAAAAGACTGGCCGACGCCACGACGGCGTTCAGGGGCGTGCGCAATTCATGACTGGTGTTGGCGACGAACCGGGTCTTGGCGGCGTTGGCTTGCTCCGCAGCCTCCCGCGCCAGCCGCTCTGTCTTCAACAAGGAGCGGATGAGGGTCCAGCCCTGAAGCATAGCGAGCGCATAGAAGACAACGGTGGTCGAGAGGAAAAATGTATTTAGCGCTGATTTTTCATGGACATAGTAAGCTGTCGGAATGACCAGCAAGTTCAAAAAGGCGGGGCCGATCCCAGCCCACATCAAGGGTGGGCATCGGGTTGACGTCAGGATTGCGTTAAAGATGATCCCAGCGATCAAGAACATGGCGCATTCTAGACCGACATTGTTGTGAAAGGCCTCGGCCATAACATAACTACTGAAGACCACATTGCTCGCAACGACGACCAGTACGGCGCGCCGCCGCCATTCGGGTTTAGAGAGACGCGCTGACAGTTGGTCTAGCGGAAAAAGCCAAGCCTCAAGGGCTTGTGACAAGCCATAGACGACGGCCCAGACTAGGCTGAAGCCCAGCCCCACAACCATGAAAAATATAGTTGCGATGCATAAACTTAGACCGATGCGTAACTTGATCTGCGCCCGGCGCGTCTGCATGGCCTCGATCATGGCCCCGATCTCGTGGGCTGATTCCTGCGGCGTATTGATCATGATGTCCCCGCCCACTCGCCGTCCGACCATTTCGTTATCTTGCGGATCAGCTTATTTTATATTTTAAACTATATTAGCCACAGATTAAATATTTCAAGATTTCGACAAGTTGGCGCTGCGGCGTGGGACCGCAGGTTCAGCGTGTTCGGGTCGATCAGCGGTGTTCATCGGGGTTGGATTGTGCCACGAAGAGAGCCCGTGATTTTGAGATGACGCCGGAGTAAATCTTGCGCCGAGTAGCGCGTCTTTAGAGAATTTTCAGCCCTGTTGGGGCATGAGTTCCGCTCTCGTTAATAAGCCAGACGCGGGCTGTCACGTCTTGGGAACGCCCATGCCGCCGCCGGAGTTCAAGCTTGCGCCGAGCCGTCTGGCGCTGGCCTGGCTGGGCGTGGTGGGCGTTCTTCTGGGGCTTCTGGCCGTCTTTCCTATCACCTTTTCGCCGCCGGCGGAGCTGACCCAGATCTTTCTGGGCCAGGACAAGACGGCCCTTGCATTAAGCGCCTTGGGCTTTTGCGGGCTTTGCGCCTGGCTGACCCTTTGGCGTCCGCTAGCCGGCGCGCCGGCTTGGGGAACAGTAGTACGTCCTGCACCCCTGGCCCTGTTTGCGGTGCTTGCGGGCTTTATCGGCTGGCGTCTGGTCTGCCAGCAGTATGCTTTGTCGTATGATGAGGTCATGGCCCGGTTCGACGCCGTCTCCATCCTGCACGGCCATGTGCTGACTCCGGTTGCGCCGATCTGGCGACGTTACATCCAGGCGATGCAGCCACATTTCCTGTTCACTGCGCAGAATAACGCCGCCTGGTCGTCGGCCTACCTGCCGTTCAACGCCCTGTTCCTGGCCCCGTTCGAGGCGCTGCGTCTGGCAGGCCTCGCCAATGCGCTTTTGAGCGGTCTGGCGGTTCTGGCTCTGTATGGCGTCGCCCGTAGGCTCTGGCCCGCTCGGCGGGATGCGGCCGTCGTGGCATCTTTGCTCCTGGTCAGTTCGAGCCAGTTTGTGATCACCGCCATGACGCCCTACGCCATGTCGGCGCATCTGGCTTTGAACCTGGTCTGGCTCTGGCTATTTCTGCGGGGCCGGGCGAGGAGCGACATCGCGGCTATAGTCGTGGCCTTTGTCGCTTGCGGCCTGCACCAGTTCATCTTCCATCCCCTGTTTGCGGCGCCCTTCATCCTGCACCTGTACCTGACGCGCCAACGGCGGCGCGCGGCGGGGTTCATGCTGGCCTATGGGCTGATCCTGACCGTCTGGCTGCTCTACTGGCATGTGCTGCTGCGCGTCAGCGGCTATGGTCTGGCGGATGCGGGCATGGATCATGAAAAGGTAGGCTTGGTCGCGCTCGTTCATCGCATCATTCGCCTGGTGAGTCATCGGGACGCGAACACCCTGCCCCTCATGCTGGCCAATATCGTGCGGTTTATCGCCTGGCAAAATCCCTTGGCCATCGGGCTCTGCGCCGTGTCCATTCCGCTTTGCCTACGCCAGGGCGGGCTGTTTACGGCGCTCATCTTGGGGCCGATCCTGATGCTGGCGCTCGTGTTCTATCTTCTGCCATGGCAAGGGCATGGCTGGGGTTATCGGTATCTGCACGGCTTTCTAGGCAGTGTGTGCTTGATCGCCGCCGCCGGATGGGTGGCCTGGGTCCCGGCCCAGGATGCGACGGCCGCACGCACGGGCTGGAGCCTGATCCTAGCCTCCACAGGGTTTAGCCTCGCCATCCTTCTGCCCTGGCGGGCGGTTCAGGCGCATCAGTTCATTCGTCCCTTCGCTTTGGCGGAGCAGAAACTCCTAGCCTTGCCCGTGGATGTGGTTGTGCTGGATGCAGGTGGGACCTTCTTCGGCGGTGATCTGGTCCGCAATGATCCCCTGCTTCAGACGCGACCCAAAATCCTCCATATCGGCCTGCTCGACGAGGCGCAGGTGCGCGATCTGTGCATCCATTATCGCGTAGCCTTGGTCGATGCTAAAAGCCCAGCGCTCGCAACCTTGCGTCAGATTGACGAGCCGCCGGACTCGGAAAACCAGCGCCTGCATAGCGTCATGGCCAGGCTGGGCTGCGGCGGGGGCCGCTGGTGACAGGGCTTTACGCGTCGTTAGCTCGCTCGGGGCATTATCTCATGCATGAGTCCAAGCGCCGGACCCTGGGCGGAACCTGATGACATCTTCCTCACCCTATTCACGCACAGAGATCGCAGACCATGTAGCGGCCCGGCTGGAGAAAGCGGCGGAGGCGCTTTCCGCCCAGTTTCACCTGCCCGGCCGCATAGCTTCGTGCGTTGTCGATGAGGTGCTGCCCGACGCCATGGCCCGGCGCATTCATGCGGCCTTTCCGCCGACCGGCCGGATGATGTTCAAGAACTCCATCAAGGAACGCAAATACGTCGCCGCCCAGATGGACGCCTATGATCCCATTCTGGAGGAGGCGGTCTACGCCTTTCAGGACCCGCGTGTAGTGGCCCTGGTCAGTAGGATCACTGGTCTTTCAGCCATGGAGGCGGACGCCGAGCTTTATGCTGGCGGGATCAGCGCTATGCCCAGGGGCGCCTATCTGAAACCGCACCTGGATAATTCTCACGACAAGGCGCGCGAGCGATATCGCGTGTTGAACCTGCTCTATTACGTGACGCCCGACTGGGACCCCGCCAATGGCGGAAATCTTCAGCTGTGGGACCAAGGGCCGCGTGGACCGTCGCGCACGTTGGAGAGCCGGTTCAATACATTGGTCCTTATGATCACCGGCCGCCAGTCCTGGCATTCCGTCAATGAGGTGACAGCGGACCAGTCCCGCTGCTGCGTCTCCAACTATTACTTCTCGAAGGTCTCGCCGGAGGGCCAGGATTATTTCCATGCGACGTCATTCCGCGGCGAGCCGGGCCAGCCCCTGGCCGATACGGTCATGCGCGCCGACAACGCCGTGCGAACGACGGTGCTTAAGGTTCTGGGCGACAAGTTATATCACAACCCCCATGTCTATCGCCGTGGGTCGGCCACAGTCTCGCCCGCAGATGTTTAACGGTACGCGCATTACGCGTTGTGCGCCATGTCCTTAGGCGCGCGCATCCGCAGGCTTATGGGCCCCTATTTCAACCTTTTGGGAGAGCCCTACCGCGCCATTTTCGTTGATCTTCGAAAAGTGGTCACCGATTTGGCCAACGCATTGCCGGCGGACGCCCACTGCCTGGATGTCGGCGGCGGCGACGGGGCGGTGGCTAACCGCCTGTTGCAAAGACGTCCAGATATAAGTCTGACCGTCATTGACCCTGGCCCGAACCTCGGTGGCTTCATCGACCCGGCTTATATGGGCCGATGCGAAATGCGAGCCGGGTTGGCACTATCCGATATGGTCCAAAACGTTGAGCCGTTTGACGTGGTGATGCTGAACGATGTGGTTCATCATGTGCCGGTTGAAGCGCGCCACGACTTTTTCGCGGACCTAGCCGCCTTATGCCGTCGTTCAGGCTGCACAAGGCTTTTGATCAAGGATATCGAGCCGGGCGGCTTGCGCGCTCTGATGGCTCTTTTGTCGGATATTTATATCACCGGTGAATGCCAAGTGGTGCAGATCAGCGCGGGGCAGATGCGGGCTCAACTTGAGGCCGCTTTTGGGCCAGGGACTGAGCTCAACTTTCACATGTCCATGCCCGATACGCCCAATTATCTGCTGCGGGTCGACTTCAGCTAAATTGGCTGGGCCGCATCCTGAGCTTGGCCCGAAAACACGATGAGCCGCATGTAGGCGAAATTGCTGCTGGAGGTGGCGATGAGATTGATGCCGAAGGCGAGGCTCGGTGACAGGCCTAATCGGCCGATCAGGAGGGCGTAAAGCGCTGTGGCGAGCCCGAATTGCAGCACATAGCCCCCGACGAACTTGCCGAATTCGCATGCCGTAGCGCGCCGCCGAGCGCCGAAGGTGAACCGTCGATTCAAGATGTAGCTCAGTCCAACCCCCACACCCCAGACCAGGGCTGAGGCGATGATATAATGAAGTCCTAGATGGATCAGACCGATGAACAGAAGGTAGGATAAGGCTGTAAGACCGCCCCCAAT
>Ga0116226_10001275_pt1 | contig 21720 bp, 21 predicted proteins | sample S1TSphfallax_FD_89692 | JGI IMG/M metagenome (GOLD analysis project Ga0116226, IMG submission 89692) | Host-associated microbial communities from peat moss isolated from Minnesota, USA - S1T2_Fa - Sphagnum fallax MG | ecosystem: Host-associated > Plants > Peat moss > Unclassified | place: USA... | reverse complement strand
TCCGGCGGGCCGCTCCAGCCAGTTGTTTGCAGAGCATTTGTATCAGCCTCAAACCGCCGGCTCATGAAGGCCGATTCCAGTCAGGCTGAAAATGCTCTAAGCGGCCCACTTCGAAGGGGATCACCTGCCCAATAGTTAAAAGTTTTTTGCTTCTTTTTTTCAAAAAAGAAGTGCTTTCTTCCTTTCCTACATAGGTATGCGCTCCAGGATTGTGGCTAGCGTCGCGCGCCAGGTGAACTGGGCGGCGCGGACCCGGCAGGCGGCGCTTAGCGCAGGGCCGCGTCGGGCCAGAAGCGCGGTGATGGCGCGATGGAAATCGGCGGCGTCGAGGGGATCGAAATACTCGCAGAGGTCGCCGCCGGCTTCGGGGATGGCGCTGCTCCAACTGGCGACGCAGGGGGTGCCGACGGAGAGGCTTTCCAGCACGGGCAGGCCGAATCCTTCGAAGATCGAGGGATAGAGCGTGGCTTCGGCGTGGCGCAGCAGGGCGTATTTCGTTGGTTCGTCGACGAAGCCGGGAAATTGGATGCGGCCGCTGCTGACGAACGGTTCGAGGGCGCGGGGCAGGGCGTGCTGCTCCTCCAGCCACCCCATCTTGCCGGCGAAGACGAAGCGGTGGGATTCCAGCAGGGATGGGAATTGTTCGAGCATTTCGAACACTTTGGGGATGTTCTTGCGTGGTTCGCGGGTGCCGAGGATGAGGAAGTAGGGTTCGGCGCCCGCGGCGCCCACGAGGTTGGTGGCGGCGGCTTCATACCAGTCGGGCCAGGCGACGCCGTTGGGGGCGGCGACGATGCGGGCGGGGTCGGCGCCGAGATAGGCGACGAGGTCTGCGCGGGTGGCGTGCGAGACGGTGACGGTGAGGTCGTTGCTGGCGAGGTCGGCGAGCATCGCCTCGGTGTGGTGCAGCACGTTGCCGGGGATGTGCATGAGCGGCAGGGTGAGGGTGGACACGTCGTGGAAGATGCTGATTTCGACGTCGAAGGCGGAGCGGAGGGGTTTGACCGAGGGGAAGAAGCCGATGGTGCGGCCGGCCTCGCCGAATACGGGCAGTTTGCCGGCGTGGGCGTAGCCCTGGTCGATATCGCGGTCGAGATAGAGGCCGGTGTTGCGGCGGAGCGCGTCGGCAACGGATTCGGTGGCGATGAGGTCGTAGCCGATGAAGAAACGGATGTGGCGGGGCAACGTTTCGAGCATGGCGCGGGCGAGTGCTGCGGCAACGACGGGAATGCCGGTCCAGTTTGCCTCGCGTAGGGGGGAGAGGTCGAAATAGAGGGTGGTGCCGGTGGACGAGAAGGCGGCGTCAGCGCGGGCGAAAGGGGATTTAGGCACAGGAGGAAGGAAACACTTCTTTTTTGAAAAAAAGAAGCAAAAAACTTTTGCTTACTGGCAGACGCGCAAGCCGATTGATAAAAGTTTTTTGGTTGTTTTTTTCAAAAAAGAACTACTTCTTTTTTCTTTTTGGTGCGGGCCCCGCCAACGATCGCGTCAGCGGCAGCAGTTCGCGCAGCGCGCGTAACGACGGTAAATGGGTGCGAAACGACAGCGTGCCGAAGCGGGTGGCGGCGTCGATGGTGAGGGCCTCGTCGACCGCGATGCTGGTGATCCCTTCCGGCGCCGGCGCCGAGTCGGCGGCAAGCAACAAGGTCGCGAAACCGCAGGCGGCAAGGCGGCGGGCGGTCCAGTCATGTTCGGGGTCGTTGCCATCCACCCAGGCGACGCGGGCGAGGCGGCGCAGGAGCGGCAGGGCGGTGAGGCGGCTGAGGCGGCCGATGAATACGCCGGAGAGGTAATCGGCACCGTTCGGCAATTCCTCGCGGATCTGGCGGATGAGGCGGCGGATCAGGCCGGCGGGGCCGGCATAGTTGAAAGGTAGCAGAAGCAGGCGGACCGCGGGCTGCGACGGGGTTTGCAGGTGCAGCGTGCGCTCGACGAGGGCGGGGACGGTGCTGCCCGGGTGGTCGAGGTTCCAGGGCAGCAGCACGAAGGGGGCGCCGTCGCGGGCGGCGGCGGTGGTGGCGGCGCGAAGGTCCGGCGAGGTGTGGCGGACGGGGCCGGTGGCGAAGGCGTTCGAGCGGAATTCGGCGAGCGAGATGATTTCCAGGCCGGTGGGGGGTTCGGCGGCGGGGTCGAGGTCGGCGAGGTCGGCGCGGAAGAGGTCGGGCGGCAGGGGGGTGACGGGGAGGGTGGCGCCACCGAAGGCGGCGGGGCGGTGGGCGAGGGGTCCGCAGGCGAATATGCGGCGCATGAGGGCGGGCAGCGTGAGGCCGTCGGCGAAGGGGTGGTTGCTGGCGGTGATGGCGGGGGCCGTATGGTTTTCCGCCAAGACGAGGCCGTTGCGGGCGTCTTTCAGCACGCGGGCCGAGCGGATGCCGCCGAAGCGCAGATGCACGATGGTGGGGCCGTTCGGGGGTGCGCCGCAGGTGCGGCGGATCAGGGCCAGGCTGTGCGGATTACCGAACAGCTCGGGCAATGAGGCGAAGAACGCGCGGGCGGCGACAGACGGCTGGGAGGCGGCGAAGGCGGAAAGCTGTGCCTCGCCGCCGAGGAGGCATTGCGGCAGGGTGAGTTGAGAAATCGGCAACAGCGCCGCATGGTGGCGCCGCAGCGGCCCAGGGCAACTGAGAAGAAAGGCAGGCGCGTCGCTCCATGTTCGAAGCAAGGTGGGGGTCCGTAGCAAGGTGGGGGCAGGAGGCAGGATGGCGGGTTCCCTGTTGCTGGGTTGTGATACGCGGTAGCGCGATGCGTTTCGCGCGGGAAGCGGTGTTCCTCGGGTGCGTTGCGGGCGGGCCTTTGGCGCGATGATCGAGGGGTATCTGGAGGCGTTGACGCCGGCGGGCGTGTTTGTCGGCTGGCTGCGCGATGCGGCGGGGGATACGCCGGCGGTGGTGCAGGTGCGGCACGAGGGGCAGGTGGTGGCTGAAGCGGCGGCGCGGTCGTTTCGGGCGGATTTGTTGGCGGCTGGGCATGGGCATGGACATTACGGATTCGCGGCGCGATTGCGGGTGGCGCTGGCGCCGGGGCCGGCGGGTTTCGAGTTGTATGTGCCGCGGCGGGACCAGGGCATGCGGCTGCGGCTGATCGTTCCGGCCATGCCGCCGGCGCCAACGGCACACGTGGGGGATCTGGTGCAGGGCGAGGTGGGTTGGCGCGTGGGTGACTTGGCGGCCAAGCCAGGCTGCGTGGACATGGCCGGGCAGTGCCGCGCCATGGGGACTGGCCGTTTCGTTGACGCGACGTTCCAGTTCGTGTTGCAGCGTTGGCCGACGAAGGCGGAGGCGCAGGTTTATCGGCTGGCGCTGGATGAGGAACGGTTGGCGCCCGAGGGATTTCTGATTGAGTTGTTGGCCGGGCGCGAGCGGGCCGATTTGGGCGATAGCCTGGCTTCGCCGTGGGACCCGGCGTTTCCCTTTCTGCAAGCGGAGCGGGCGGAGGTGCCGGCCGCTGCGTCTCGCAGGAAAAGGGGGGCGGCATGAACGGCGTGGCGGTGCTGGGAGGCGACGCGGCTGCCCGGCTGGTGGCCGACCTGATGCCGATTGCGGTGGCGGTTTGCGGCGAGGGTGCGGCGGCGTTCGCGGCGGCGTTGCGGGCGGCCGGGGCGGAGGCGGAGGTATTCGATATTGGGGCCGGTGGCGCTGCTGCGTTCGATTTGACGATATTGCTGTGCGACGACGATATGTTGGATACGGCAATGATCGCGCCTCATGTCATTGCGCTGGCGGGTGCGAGTGACCGGTTGCTGTTCATTCCGGTGGCGCAGGGCACGCCGGAGGCTGGGGCCTGGTTCGAACTGTTCGCGGAATATGGGTTTCAGCCAGTGGTGGACTACGACGCCGGGTTTTTGGGCAGCGGCGCTTTTTTGGTGGATCGGAACGCTACCGCGGCGGACGCGGACATGGCCGCGTTTGCCGCGCGGGTGTCGCAGGGTGGCGCGGCCGCGCCTGGTCCGGCGACCGTTGCGGATGAGGCGCCGCCGCTTCGCTCGGTGGTTGGCGGCGGAATGTCTGATGAGGTGGCGGCACTGCGGGCAGCAGCGGCGGCGCATGACGCGGAAGTGGCGGCGAGCCGGGCGGAGGCGGAGGCGTGGCGCGCTCGCGCGGCGGCGGCATCGGCCGAGGTGGAGGGGCTGAAGCGTGAGATGGCGGCGTGGGATGGGCTCGCGCGGTGGGTGTGGGCGGTTTGTAATCATGGCGGGCGCGACACGCTGGCGGCGCTGCGGGCGGCGAGCGGCGGACCGCTCGGGCGGCGTCCGTGGTGGCAGCGTTGGCGCCGGCGGCCGAAACGGCCGACCAAGGCCGAACGCGTGCTGCTGGCCGATGCGGCACTGGTGCGTGGATCGCGCCATTTCGATGCGGCATGGTATATTGCGTCGCATCCGGAACTGGCCGAGCGGGGGGATGATCCGGTTTGGCATTATGTGCTGCGGGGGGCGGCGGCCGGGGCCGAGCCGGGGCCTTATTTCGATAGCGGTCCGTGGCGGGCGCGGTTTGCGGATCGTAATCCATTGGCCGAGGCGGTGCGGAGGGGAGAAGGGTAGGAAGAAAGCAGTTCTTCTTTGCAAGAAAGAACTGCTTCTTCCTTTATCCGAAATTCGCCTGGCCCCCGTCGATCGGAATGGTGGCACCCGAAAGATAGCGCGCATCGGGGCCAACAAGGAAGACTACCGCGCGGCCGATGTCCATTTCGCAGTCGCCGACGCGGCCGAGCGGAATCGTTGCGATAAACGCTGCCGCTTCCTCGGGCCTGGCCTGGATCCACATTTCCATGCCGGGGGAGAGCGCGTGCGGGGCGATGGTGTTCACGCGAATGTTGTCACGGCCCCATTCCGAAGCGCCGGCGCGGGTGAGCGCGCGGGTTGCCTGCTTGACCGCGGCGTAGCAGCCGTAGCCGGCCATGTCCCACCGCTGTGCTGCCGCGGTAGCGAGATTCACCACGGCGCCGCCACCACGCGTTATGAAATGTCGATGGCAGGCCTTCATGAAACGAAAGGTGGCGAGCGGACCGGAGGCAAAGCCGTCGAGGAAACTTTCGTCGTCCACATCGAGCAGGCGGCCGAGGGGGACTTCCTGGGCATTGTTGATGAGAATGTCGATGGCGGTGAAGCGTTGATGTGTGTGTTGCACGGCCGCCTTGATGTCGGCGGCAAGCTTAACGTCCGCTTGGAAGATGTCGGCGGTGCCGCCGCGCTGCGCGATTTCCCGGGCAACCTGGCGAAGCGTGGAGGGCGTGCGGCCGATAAGCATGATGGCGGCGCCTTCCTGCGCCAAGGCGAGCGCGATGCCGCGCCCGACGCCCTGGCCGCCGCCGGTGACGATGGCGACCTTGTCGGCAAGAATGCCCATTTTGAACTCCTGGCCGCTTAGGCCACCGGGGGATGGCCGGTTTGTGCGAGAAGGCTGAAGGTGACATTTGGCCGTTGCGGTAATGTTTCGACGATTTCGTAAATGCGGGTGTAGGAGGATTTCTGGATTTTCCAGATTTTATCTTGCTTGATGTAGGTGTCGCGATAGAGCGAACTGCCGTAGGTGGTAACCAGGGTGTCGAGATGGATGAAGCTGTCGGTGAGATACCACAAGCCTGCGGCGATGTCGGCGCCGGTCAGATTGATCTCCGGGTGGTGGCCGGTGTGTTGCGACAGCGCCCGGTTGTGAAACCCGGCTTGCACGGCCGCGAGGAAATTCGCGCGGCCTTGGACGATCCAGTGATAGGAGCCGCCTTTGTAATTTAGTGCAACATCCTCGGTGAGCAACGTTTCAAGCAGGGCTATATCGGCGGTGTCGACGGCGCGGAAATAGCGGTATTTCAACCGTTTTATGGCTTCAATATCTTCCAGTGCCTGGACTCGGGCGAGCAGGTTTTGGCTGGATTCGTCGGGCATGGGCGGTTCCCCTGGTTTGTTCAGGCGGGCTGGATCGTCGGGGCCGGCTGGAAAGATGGCGGGACGTTGTAGAAGTAGCTCTTTTCCTGCCTTCGTTGGCGGATGCGCCAACCCCCCGGGGTGCGCTTCAGCTGATCGTGGTACCAGAGGCCGCAGAAGAAGGGCCAGTCCTGGCCTGCCACGCTGACAATCATCGGGTTGTGGCAAATGCTGCTAGCGGTCGCGGTATCGCCGGTGATGATCAGGGCTGTGGTGGCAACGAGGTGCTGCGAGCCGCGGAATTGTTGCAATGCGCGGGATAGATAGGCCTTCATTTCCGGCAGGGTGCCGGCGGCGCCACCCATTTCGCTATAGTCTATTATGGCGTCGTCGGTAAACAGATTGTCCAGGGCGGCGTAATTGCGGCGGTCTATTGCGTGGCTGTAACTTGCGAGCAGATCCTGGATTTCGAGCCGGTCCGATATTTCTTGCAGGCTGAGCATGGCGGGTCAGGCGGTGAAATAGGCGGGTTCGGGGATGGTCCACTGGCTGCCCCAGAGCTGAAAGCCGCCGTCGACCACGAGCACCTCGCCGGTGGTGAAATTGGAGGTCGCACCGGCGAGGAAGCAGATTGCGTTGGCGATATCCTCGATGTTGCCGAACCGTTTCATTGGGTTCGAGCGGGGCATGGCGGCGACGGCTTCAGGCGGATAGACACGCATTCCCTCCGTGGCGATTATTCCTGGGGCGACGCAATTTATTCGGATGCGGAGGGGCGCCCACTCGATGGCCAAGGTTTTGGCGAGGTGGATGATGCCAGCGCGGGCGGCACAGGTGTGGGCGACGCCAGGCATGCCGCGGCTGACAACCGTTACCACGTTGACGATGGCGCCGGGTTGCGCTGCGCGGCGCCAGGCGCGGGCGGCTTGCTGCATCATGTACCAGGGGCCGTTGAGATTCGTGTCGATCACCGCCTGCCAGCCCTTGGTGGAAAAATCGATGGCGGCCTGGGGGAACTGGCCACCTGCACTGTTGACCAGAACGTGCATTGTGCCGAAATCCCGCCAGACAGCGGCGATGAGCGTTTCGACAGCGTCCGGATCCCGAATTGTCATGGGATAGGCACGAACCTCGGCGCCGAGGGCGCGCAGGCCCGCCGCGGTTGATTCCAGCTTCTCCGCTGTGCGGCCGCAAATTGCCACGCGCGCACCGAGGCGGGCGAACCAGTAGGCGGTGGCGCGGCCGATGCCGCTGCCGGCACCAGCAATCAGAATGGTCTGACCGGCGAACATGTCCGGGTTGAAGGCAATCGGCAGGGTTGCAAGCTCCGCGTCGCTGCGGGGCGCGGGCGGTGTCATGCGCGCAGCATCTCGCCGGCGATGATGAGTTTGCGGATTTCGGTTGTGCCGGCGCCGATTTCGAGCAGTTTGGTGGCGCGGTAGAGGCGGTTTATTTCAGTCTCGCGCATGTAGCCGGCGCCGCCAAAGATTTGCACCGCGTCGGCGCAGACGCGGGTGCAAGCTTCGGCCGCGTAGAGAATGGCCGCCGCGGTGCGTTTGTGGATGTCGCCGCGGCCGCCGGCACCTTCCGCCAGGTCATTGCAGGCGGCGAGGACGGCGTAGCAATAGGTGCGCGAGGTTTCCACCTGCACGAACATGTCGGCGAGTTTGCCTTGAATGAGCTGGAAGCTGCCGATTTTCTGGCCGAATTGCTCGCGGGTCGTGGCGTAGTCGAGCGCCAGGGCCAGGGCGCGTTCCGCCATGCCGACGTTGATCATTGCAACGATGGCGCGTTCGAGATCGAGGCCGCTCATGACAACGGCCACGCCGAGATTTTCGTGGTGGACAAGGTTCTCGGCGGGCACGATGCAATTATCGAATACCAGTTCGGCGGTGGGAGAGCCACGGAAACCCATCTTGTCCAGCTTCTGCGCGACCGCGAAGCCGGGAAAGCCTCGTTCCACGATGAAGGCGCTGATGCCTTTCGCACCGGCCTGCTTGTCGGTTTTCGCATAAACCAGGAGAATGTCGGCAATCGGGCCGTTGGTGATATACAGTTTTGTTCCGTTCAGAACGAAATAGTTGCCGTCGCGGCGCGCGGTGGTGGCCATGCTGCCTAGCGCGTCGGAGCCTGCACCTGGTTCGGTGAGGCCGAGCGCACCGATGGCGGTGCCGGCGCACAGCGCGGGGAGATATTTCTCGCGAAGTTTTGGATTCGCATTGCGCGCGATATTGTTCAGGCAGAGATTTTCATGGGCGACGTAGCTCAGGGCAATCGCCGGGTTCCAGCGTGCCAGCGCCTGCGTAATGAGGCCGGAGGTAAAGACATCCGCATTTGCACCGCCGTGGATCGAGGGTGCAGTGACACCGAGGAAACCCATTTCCGCGAGGCGCGGCATGACGTGCGGCGGCCACCACTCCTCATTGTCCATGCGTTGCTGGAGGGGATGCAGTTCCGCCGCGGCGAAGCGGTCCGCCTCGTGCAGGACTGCCTGTTGCGCCTCCGTCAAGGCAAAGGCGGTAGCGGTGTTGCGGTGCAGCACAAAACTGTCGGCTGGTGGCATGATGCCTTCCCGGTGGGTTTCCGTTCCGTTCCCGCGCCTTGTTTTCCCGTTGACGCTATAGTGAATGGCATTCATTATAGCGCGGCGAGGAAATTCGCCAAGGGTCTTTTTTGCGGAGGCGATGCGCTTGCCCAGGCTGAATGCGGCGCAGTTACGCGATCGGCAGGAGCGCATTCTGGATGCGGCCGAGCTGGTTTTCCTGCGTGTGGGATTTGCCGAGGCGAGCGTGGCGGACGCGGCACGGCAGGCGGGCGTGTCGGACGGCCTGATATATCGGTATTTCGACAGCAAGCAGGCGTTGCGCGATGCGGTGCTTGTGCGGTTTTATCGGCGGGTGCTGCAAGGGGCCGAGGCGGCGATCACGGCGGAGACAAACTTTGCTTCCCGCTTGCTGGCGCTGATCGAGACGCATTTGAGTTGTTTTCGTGACGACCGGGCGTTGTGCAGGTTTTTCATCTCGCAGGTGCGGGTGGCCGCGGATTATCCCGGATCGTTACTGCAGGACCTCAATCGGCGATACACGCGGGTGCTGCTGAAAGTGTTGCGACAGGGAATGGCGGAGGGGGCTATGCGCGCCGATGCCGATCCGCGCCTGGTGCGGGACATGCTTTATGGCGGCATGGAACATGTTGCGTGGCGCAGTGTGAGCGGCGGGGCGACTTTGGATGTGGCGTTGCTGGCACGGCAGATTCTCACGATTGTGTTAAAAGGTGTAATGACGGAGGCGATGTGAGCGGCGCGCTGCCTTTCGGCAACGTTTTGATTGCCAACCGGGGCGAGATTGCCTTGCGGATTCTGCGCACGGTTCAGGCGATGGGATTACGCGCCTTGGTGTTGCACCATGCAGCCGATGGCGCAGCGCCGGCAGTGCGGATGGCCGACGCCGTGATTGAAGTGACGGGTGCAACGCCGGTGGCGGCGTTTCTGGACGGCGCGCAAATTGTCGGGCGGGCACTGGCGGCCGGCGTGGAGGCGGTGCATCCCGGCTACGGCCTGCTCTCCGAGAACGCTGATTTCGCCCGCGCTGTAATCGAGGCCGGCATGGTATTTGTTGGGCCGGACGCCGGAACCATTGCACTCATGGGAGACAAGGTGCGGGCCAGGTCGTTTGTAGCCGGGTTAGGATTTCCGGTGGCGCCATCGGCGATCGAGGAGGATGATCCGGCATCGTTTCTGGCGCGGGCGCGGGCGTTGGAGGCGCCGCTGCTGATAAAACCGGCCGCCGGCGGGGGCGGCAAGGCGATGCAAATTGTGCGCGACCTGGACCGGCTGGAGGCGGCTGCGGCAAAGGCCCGGCGCGAGGGAATGCGATATTTTGGCGATGGGCGGCTTTATGTTGAACGTTACGTCGAGCGGCCGAGGCACATTGAAGTGCAAATCCTGGCCGATCACCATGGCAATATGGTGCATCTGTTCGAGCGCGAATGTTCGTTGCAGCGTCGCTTCCAGAAGGTGGTGGAGGAGGCGCCGGCGCCGATGCTGTCGGAGCAGGAACGGCGTGAAATTTGTAATGTTGCGGTTGGCATCGCGCAGGCTGCATCGTATCGCAACGCCGGCACGGTGGAATTTATTTATGGCGAGGCAGGCTTCTATTTTCTTGAAATGAATACCCGTTTGCAGGTGGAACATACGGTCACCGAAGCGATCACCGGCATTGACCTTGTGGCGGCCCAATTGCAGGTGGCTGCGGGGCAGAAGCTGACGTTTGCGCAAGACGATGTGAGGCGGTACGGTCACGCAATAGAAGCGCGCATCTATGCCGAAGATGCTGACGAGGATTTTGCGCCCTGCGTCGGGCGGGTTCTGCGCTGGATTCCATCGGGCGGGGATGGAATTCGGGTTGATTCAGGGATAGAGGACGGTTGCGGCATTGGTGCCGCATTCGATCCGTTGTTGGCGAAGCTGGTTGCGCACGCACCGGATCGGGACGCGGCATTGCGGAATGCCGTGCGGGCGTTGAGGGAAACTGTTCTGCTGGGATGCCGCAGCAATATCGGTTTTTTGCAGCGATTGATGCAACTTCCGGCCGTGCGCAGCGGGATGCTTCATACCGGACTGATCGGTGAGGAAATGTCTGGCTTACGGCAGCCGGCCCTCTCGCCCGAGATCGAAAGAATACTGGTGGCGGTGGCTGCCCTCTCGTCGCCAACGGTGCGCGAAGCGGCGGATGCAGTGCCGCGGCTGCATGCCATGATGGGGGCCTGGCGCAATTGAGATGGGGTATTTGTTTCGGGTGAGCCGTCGGGAAATCGAAGGCGCGCTGGCGGGCGTTCCGGAGGCGCGCGTGCTGCTGCTCCGGGACGATGCACTCGCGGTAGTGCTGACGCAGGATGCGGCCGGGGCATGCCTGGTTCGTATTGATAAGTCGGTGGCCAGGGTGTTTGTGGCCGGCGATGAGCGGCTGTTTTTTATTCATTATCAAGGTGAGACATATGAGGTTGCGGTCGTCGATCCGTTGGAGGTACATGGACGCGTGATGGATCGCGGCGGCACGCGCTTCGTTCTGGCGCCGATGCCGGGCACAGTGGTTGCGATTCCAGTTGGTGTGGGTGACGCGGTGAGGGTGGGTGACGTTGTGGTTGTTATCGAAAGCATGAAGCTGGAGGTTTCGCTGCGGGCGGCGTGCGACGCGATCGTGCTGGAGATTCCATTTGCAGCAGGAATGACTTTCGACAGGGATGCGGTGCTGATGCGGTTTGAGGGGGCTTGAGCGGTGCCGCGTCTGCCGAACCGTGTCGATACGGCGAGTGCTGCTTATAAGCAGAATTTCGCCCATCATCATGGGCTGGCCGAGGCGTTCAAAGCGCGGCAGGCGGCGGCAAGAGCTGCGCGCCCGGAGCGGGATTTGCAGCGCCTGGCACGGCAGAACAAGATGTTCGTGCGCGACCGGATCGCGGCGTTGCTCGATCCCTGCACGCCGTTTCTGGAGCTGTCGTCGCTGGCCGCCAATGAGGCGTATGGCGGGGAAGCGCCTGGGGCAGCGCAGGTTTCGGGCATTGGCGTGGTGGCCGGGCATGAGGTGATTATTCATGCTGATGATGCATCGGTGAAGGGTGGTGCTTGGTATCCCCTGTCGGTGAAAAAGATTGTGCGGACGCTGGATATCGCGATCGAGAACCGGCTGCCGGTGGTGCATCTTTGCGATTCCGCCGGTGGGTTTCTACCGCTTCAGGCCGAGCTGTTTCCCGACAGAATGCACGCCGGGCGGATATTTCGTAATCAAAGTGTATTGTCGCGCATGGGGGTCCCGCAGGTGGCGGTGGTGCTGGGGCACTGCACGGCGGGAGGCGCGTATATTCCGGCGCTGTCGGATTATAACGTGATTGTGGAAGGGACGGGGGCGATATTTCTTGGTGGGCCGCCGCTGGTGAAAGCGGCTACCGGCGAGGAAGTGGGGGTGGAGGAACTGGGTGGGGCGGCGATGCACAGCGCCGTTTCGGGAACCGCGGATTATGCGGCCGGCAGCGAACTGCACGCGCTGGCGCTGACGCGCGAAATTGTTGCGAGCTGGCCGATGCCGCGCAAGACGGATCTGGACAAGATTGAACCGGAGCCGCCTTGTTACGAGGCCCGCGAGATATACGGCATATTGCCGGTGGACCCGCGGGCGCAATTCGACATGCGCGATATCGTGGCGCGGCTGGTGGACGGTAGCCGATTTCATGAATATCAGCCGGATTATGGAACAACGCTCCTGTGCGGATTCGCCCGGCTGTTTGGCTGGCGGATCGGCATACTCGCCAATAACGGTGTGCTATTCAATGAGAGTGCGCTGAAGGGGGCGCATTTCATTCAGTTGTGCGACAAGCAGCGTATTCCTCTTTTGTTCTTGCAGAACATCACAGGCTTCATGGTGGGGCGGGAATATGAACGGCGGGGGATTACCAAGGACGGCGCCAAGATGATCATGGCGGTGGCCGGAGCGTCGGTGCCGAAATTTACGGTGGTCGTAAATGCCTCGTTCGGCGCGGGAACTTACGGCATGGCCGGGCGGGCTTTCGATTCACGCTTGATGTTTTCATGGCCGAACAGCCAGGTGGGGGTGATGGGGGCCGAGCAGGCGGCGAACGTTTTGACGGACATCAAGTGCAAGCAGGTGGCGCGTGACGGAAGGCAACTCGATGGCGGCGAAGTGGCCGCCATTCGCGAGCCGATCCTGGCGGATTATCGGCGGCAATCCAGCGCGTATCACGCGACATCGGAGTTGTGGGATGATGGCATGCTGGACCCTGTGGATACGCGAAATGCCATCGGCATCGGGCTGAGTGCGGCACTGAACGCGCCGATCGAGGAGAGCCGGTTTGGCGTGTTTCGCCTGTAAGCAGTGGTGTGAATGTGGTTGCGCGCTTGTCGGATTGGTGGCATGTATTGGTGGTTTGCGTAATTCAACGGCCATTTTGGCTACGCAACTCGCCGATGTTCACGGCGCAGTTTGCTGCGGTGCAAAAGCCGTTTGCCACAATGAACACGCCTATGGATACCGGGAGGTCCGTCAATGAATGAAATGTCGCCGGCAAATCCGCTGTTGTGGAGCCGCTCCGCGGAAAAATGTCCGTTTCCGATTCCGGTGGGTTGGTTCTTCGTCGACTACTCCGAGAACATAGCGGCGGGCACCCACCGGAACGTTTTCATGCTCGATCAGGAGTGGGTGTTTTTCCGAACCGAAGGGGGCGAGCCGGGGCTTGCGGATCCGTTCTGCCCGCATTTGGGGGCGCATATCGGCCATGGCGGGAAGGTGGTGGGGGAGACGATACGTTGCCCGTTCCATCATTGGGGGTATAATCCGCAGGGCTGGTGCAAGAGCATTCCGTATGCGACGGAAATGCCGCCGATTACGCAGCGCCAGCCGATATTGCGGACCCTGCCTCTGGTGGAACGGTGGGGCATGATTTTCGCCTGGCACCACCCGCATGGCGATGCGCCCGCCTGGGAATTGCCGAACATACCGGAGCTTGAGGAGGATGGGTATGTGTCGCCATTGCGCAGGAGCTGGCCGATCAATACGGCGATTCAGGAACTGGCGGAAAACGGTGTTGACTATCCACACTTGAAGTTCCTGCATGGTGCGTCGATCGTGCCGCCTGGCGAATACCGGACCGACGGGCCGAATGCGTATGTAGATATCGGCAACGGATATTCGGTCGGGCATCAGCAGGGGCCGGGGCTGGCAATATTCCGCTTCAATAACGAGGGTGTTACTTCGACGATGATCAGCTACACCGTGCCGATAACGCGCGAAAAGTCGCAGATGAACATGTGCTTTACCCACAAGGATTATCCGGAGGGAAGCCGCGAGCGGCAGGTGTCGGAGCATCTGGTGAAGCACATGATTGGCGAGGCGGATGGAGAAGAGTCGGCGGGTTTTGAGTCGGTGGACATGATTGTCTGGAATAACAAGAAATACCGGCAGAAGCCAATTCTTTGTGATGGGGATGGGCCGATTTTGAGATATCGGCAATGGTTCCGACAGTTTTATGTTGATCACGATCCTACCAGGATTTAGCGCGAAGGAAGAAAGCAGTTCTTTTTTGAAAAAAAAGAGCCAAGAAACTTTTGTCTGTTTGCGTGGAGGGGCAAAATGGCCGGGGTGCTGCATGGGGTGCGGGTGCTTGATCTTTCCTGGGGCATTGCAGGGCCTATGGTGGGCATGCTGCTGGCCGACCATGGGGCCGATGTCATCCGGATAGATCCGCCCGGCGGCGATCCGTTCGCCGATATGCTCGGATATCGCGTGTGGCAGCGGAACAAGCGGCGCACGGTTCTGGATTTGAAACAGGACGCGGACCGCACCGCATTTTTGCGCCTGGTGGATAATTCCGATGTGCTGGTCGAGAGTTTTTCGCCCGGGACGATGGAAAGGCTGGGGCTGGGGCTCGCTGGACTGTGCGCACGTAATGAGCGGCTGATTGCTGTTTCCATTACGGGTTACGGGCGAAATACCAGGCATGCCGATCGGCCGGGTTTTGATGCGCTTGTTCAGGCGCGGGTGGGTTTGCAGTGGGAGCAGCGGGGATGGCCTGAGGGGGCCATCAATCACATGCTGGGGCGGCCTGACCCTTTTGCCGATGTGGATATTCCGTTCGACTGGGTGCAGGGGCCCTCTCGGCCGGGGCCGGTGTTTGCGGCGTCGCACTGGCCGAGTTTGGGGGCGTGTTTTTTGGCCGCGACTGGGATATCGGCGGCCTTGTTCGCGCGGGAGAGCACGGGGCGGGGGCAGATTGTTGAAACGTCGCTGATGCAGGGGGCGATGTCGGGCGCCGCGGGGGTTTGGCAACGAATGGAAAACCCCGATGTGGAGGGGTTCGATACTTGGATTCTGGGCAGCCGGTCGCCGAAAGGGCATTTTCGCTGCGCCGATGGAAAATGGTTGCATAACTGGGTGCCTAATCCGCGGTTCATTATGCAGGCCTCGGAAGGGGACGCGCTGAATGCGACGCCGGACTTGACGGTGCAGAATGATCCGGATCGGTTTGGGACGGGACCCGAGGAATTGCTGGTGATGGCACATTATCAGCCTATTTTGGCGGAACGGATTGCCCGGTTTTCGTGCGATGCGTGGGTGCAGGCGGCGGCGGTGGCAGAGGTGACGATGCAGGAGGCGCGGCCGGTTGAGGCGGCGCTGAACGATCTGCTGATGCTCGCCGATGGTTGCGTGACCGAGGTGGATGATCCTGTTTTGGGCCCGATCCGGCAAGCCGGAACAAGTTATTCGCTGTCAGGGTGCGAGGACGGGCCGGTTCGGGCTGCCGAGGCCGGTGGCGCGCGGGTGCCGGACATTGAGTGGGCCGCACGCGAGGATGCGCGTGCGGCGGCGGGTACGGGAGGGGGCGGGGCGCCGCTAGCGGGGGTGCGGGTGCTGGATCTGGGGCTGGCTATTGCGGGACCGTTCGGAACCCAGGTGCTGGCAGATCTGGGCGCCGAGGTGATCAAGGTCAATGCGCTATGGGATCATTACTGGCACCGCACGCATATCGCCTACATGGCCAATCGGGGGAAGCGGAGCATTGCGCTGAATTTAAAACAGAAGCGGGCGCGCGAGATACTGATGGAACTGGTGAAGACGGCGGACGTGGTGCAGCATAATATGCGTTATGATGCGGCGCAGCGGCTGGGGGTGGATTATGAAAGCCTCCGACAGATCAAGCCGGATTTGGTTTATTGCCATACCCGCGGGCATGAGCGGGGGCCGCGGGAGGGGCTGCCGGGGAACGACCAGACGGGGGCGTGCCTGGCGGGTGTGCAATATGAGGATGGCGGCATGGCGCGAGGCGGCAAGCCGATGTGGAGTTTTACCAGCTTCGGCGATACCGGCAATGGATATCTTTCCGCTATCGGTATTCTTCAGGCGCTTTATCATCGCAAGCGGACGGGTGAGGGGCAGTTTGTCGATACGGCGATTGTCAATGCGTGCCTGCTGAACGCTTCCGGTGTTGTTGCGAAACCAGATGGAGAGGGATTTGAGCGGCCCCGTCTAGGCGCGATGCAATTGGGGTTTCACGCGGGGTGTCGGCTGTATGAGACCGAAGCGGGGTGGATTTGCATTGTCGCGGTGACGCGGGCGCATTGGGACGCGTTGTTCGGCGTGCTGGGGATTGAGGCGCCGTCGGCGGGGGATGACGAGATTGCGGCTGTCATCGAAGCGGTGATGAAGACGCGGACGGCCGTGGAATGGATTTCTTTGCTGGATGCAGCCGGCGTGCCGGCGGAGATTTCCGATGCGGAGTTTTCGCGGCGTGTGTTTGACGATGCGGAGTTGCGGTCGCTTGGCTGGACGGTTGCGTATTCGCATAAGATAGTCGGCAAGCTAGAGCAGGTGGGGTTGCTGTATTCGCTCTCGGAGACGCCGGGAGTGGTGCAGGGACCGCCGTTGATCGTGGGCGATCAGACGGAGGCGATATTGGGCGAACTTGGTTACTCCGGCGAGGAAGTTGATTCGTTGCTGGCGCAGGGAACGATTGGTGTCTGGCCGCCGCGGGCGGGGGTGACGGCGGCGCGCAGCCCGTGGCAGCCGGCAGCGCAGGAGGCGGCAGGTGGCTGATGCTGTGTTGCGGCCGGAGCCGGTGTTTACGCCGGACAGCGCCTTTTTCTGGGAGGGCGCGGCGCGGGGGGAATTGCTGATCAAGCAATGCGGCGAATGCTTGCGGTATTGGCATCCGCCACGGCCGATGTGTCCGGTGTGCCATGCGACGCGGATGGTGCCGGCGCGCATGAGCGGACGCGGAACGGTTTACAGTTGGGCGATGCCCATTCATCCATTTCCGCATGGGTTTGCAGCACCGCCGATCGTGGTGCTGGTGGATCTGGAAGAGGGACCGCGGATTGTTTCGAATTTGGTGGGTATCGATCCGCGGGAGGTGGAGAATGGTTTGCGGGTGATGGTCGAGTTTGAGCCGGCCCAGGGCGGCCGGGCGGTGCCGGTGTTCAGGGCCGAGCCACCACAATGACACGCGCCGCCATCGTGGGCATTGGGCAGACCGAATTTTCCAAGGCGTCGGGGCGCAGCGAGTTGCAACTGGCGGCTGAGGCGATCCGCGCGGCGCTGGACGATGCCGGGCTCGTGGCGGCGGATGTGGATGGGTTAATTACGTTCACGCTGGATGGGTCCGACGAGGTGGGGGTTACGCGCTGCCTGGGTATTCCGGAAGTGAAATATACGTCGCGCATACCGCAGGGCGGGGCGGCTTCGGTGGCGGTGATATTTCATGCCATTTCCGCGGTGCTTTCGGGCGTATGCGATGTTGTGGTGGTGTGGCGGGCGATGAACGAGCGCAGCCAGTTCCGCTTCGGGCAGCCGATGGCGCGGGGGAATATTCCCGCAGGCGGCGGCAGCAGTTTCATGGAATGGTGCCTGCCCTTCGGGGCGCAAAGCCCGGCTTCGTGGGAGGCGCTGACGGCGCAGGCCTATATGCACAAATATGGTGCGGCAAACGAGGATTTCGGCCGCGTTTCGGTGTTGTTGCGCAAGCATGCGGCGAGCAATCCGGCGGCGTGGTTTTACGGCAAGCCGATTACGCTGGAGGAGCACCAGGCGTCGCGCTGGATTGTCGCGCCTTCGTTGCGGCTGCTCGATTGTTGCCAGGAGAGCGATGGCGGAGTTGCGGTGGTGATTGCGCGGGAAGATCGTGCGCGCGACTTGCGGCAGCGGCCGGTGATTATCCACGGCGCGGTGACGACGCTGCCTTTCAATCACGAGATTATTTCTGATTATTATCACGGACACGATTTGACGCAATTGCCGATGGGGCGGCGGGTGGCGGCGCGATTGAAGGAATTGACGGGGATTGCGCCATCGGAGACGCAGGTGGCGATGATTTATGACAATTTCACGCCGCAAATTTTGATGCAGCTCGAGGCTTATGGGTTTTGTGGCGCGGGTGAGGCGAAGGATTATATTCGCGCGGGGAATCTGGAGCTGGATGGGCGGTCGCCGTTGAGCCCGAATGGCGGCCATATCGGCGAGGGTTATATTCACGGCATGAATTTGATTACGGAGGGAGTACGCCAGGCGCGCGGCACCGCGGTGAACCAGGTGAACGATGTGGAGACGGTGTTTCTCGCGTCGGGTGTGGCGGGAGCCATTGTTGGCGCTGCCTGATCGGGTGGGTGTTGTCTTGTTGCATGTGCGGGTGGAGGTGGCGTGGCCGGGCGATTCGGCGGGTGGGTGGCTGGCGGCGGATATCGTGGTTCCGGAACGGATCGGCACCGGCAGGGTGCCCGTCTTGTTCTGCTTTCCTGGCGGGGGGATGACGCGGACGTATTTCGACTTGTCGGGGCCAGAGGAATTCAGTTTTGCGCGGGCGATGGCGGATCGGGGCATGATTTCGGTGCTGGTGGATCATCCGGGGACCGGCGAGAGTTTTCTGCCGCCGGGGGGATTTGAGGTGACGGCTGCGACGATGGCGCGGGTTGAGGCGGTTGCCGTGGCGGACATGGTCGCCCGGGTGCGGGATGGGTCGTTGCACGCATCGTTGCCAGCGGTGGCAAATGTGGTGGCGGTGGGCGTGGGGCATTCGATGGGGGCGATGATGGTGACAGCGCAACAAACGGCGCTGCGTCCGTATCGGGCGTTGGGGCTGTTGTGCTTTTCGACACGGGGGTTGCCGGACGTGCTGACGGAGGCGGAACTGGCGGCGGCCTCAATGCCGGATGGCGGGCGGGCGGCGTGCCCGTCGCTGGCAGAGGTGCGGTTCGGCGTGCCATTTGTGCGGGTTTCGGCGCCGCGGGACGGATCGGCGGCGGCAGGGGCGTTGTCGCGTGCGGCGGGGCGGATGCCGGCGACGGTGGGGATGCAGTCGATGCTGCCAGGCAATGTTGCCGCGGAGGCGGCGGCGATCGACGTGCCGGTGTTTCTTGCCGCGGGGGACAGGGATTTGACTGGGCCGCCGGAGGACATTCCGGCTTCGTTCAGCGGGAGCGGTGACGTGACGCTGCATGTGCTGCGGCAGACCGGGCATCATCCATTTGTGACCGATGCGTCGGCGGGGCTTTATGCGCGATTTGCCAACTGGGTTGATGCTTTAGGGTAATGGGGCTGGGCTGATGTTGCTGGACGGCAAGGTGGTGGTTGTTACGGGAGTCGGGCCCGGGATGGGGCGCAAATTATCGCTGGGGGCGGCGGCGCAGGGCGCACGGGTGGTGATGGCGGCGCGCAACGAGGGATTTCTGGCGCAGGTGAAGGGTGAAATTGAAGCGGGCGGGGGCGAGGCGCTGGCGGTTCGGACCGATGTAGGATCGATGCCGGATTGCGAGGGGTTGGTTTCAGCAACGGTTGAGCAGTTTGGACGGATCGATGGGTTGGTGAATTCGGCGTATTATCATCCGGCGTTCTTGCCGTTCGAGCAGGCCGATTTGGGTGAGTGGGCGCAGGCATATGATGTGGCGTGCATGGGGGCATTGCGGATGATTCGGGCCGTTTTGCCGCACATGAAGGCGCAGGGCGGCGGCGCGATCGTGAATATTTCGACGTTGGCGACAAGAAAGCCGGTGGTGGGCGAAGGAGGTTATGCGATTGCGAAGGCGGCGCTGGCGCAGGTGACGCGGCAATTGGCGGTGGAGCTGGGTGGTTACGGAATACGCGTCAATCAGACGGTGATGGGGTGGATGCTGGGCGCGCCGGTGCAGGGTTTTATTGATGGCATGGTGGCGGCCGGCGGGGATCGTGAGGCGATTGTGGGAGGCATTGTCGGGCGGATTCCTTTGGGGCGCATTCCGCCCGATCAGGATTGCGCCAAGGCGGTGATGTTCCTGCTGTCGGATTTTGCTTCCGAAGTTACGGGAGCGGCGCTGGAGGTGAATGGTGGGGAGTGGGTGGCCCCGTAAGTTTCCGGACGGACACCAAGAGAGAAAGCAGTTCCTTTTTGAAAAAAGGAACCAAAAGACTTTGTCACTTGCGGGCGACGTTATTGGCCGTTTTGAACCAGGTGCCGGACGAAATGAGTAAGAGTTTTTTGGTTCTTTTTTTCAAAAAAGAACTGCTTTTTCTTGCGACAGGGAGGCCACCATGAAAACAGCTTTCGTAAGCGGCGGCGCCGAGGGCCAAGGCCATTTATTGGCCCGAAAACTGGTATCCAGAGGCTGGCGGGTATTCGCCGGCGTGCTACCGAATGCGCGCAGCGCGGGATTTGCCGATGCGCCGGGCGTGACACAAATACAGCAGGATGTCTCCGATCCGGCGTCGGTGGCCGAGAGTGCGGCCGAGGTGGAGCAGCACCTGGCCGGCGAGGGGCTGCATTTGCTGATGAATGTGGCAGGCGTGGCCGATGTCGGGTCCGGCGTGCTGGAGAATGCGTCGGATGCCGATTTGCACAGGGTTTTTGAAATCAATACGTTCGGGCAATTGCGCCTGGTGCAGGCATTTTTGCCGGCGTTGCGGCGCGGCTCGCCGGGGGCGCGGATCATGAATTACGGGTCCGGTGCGATTATCGTCAGTCCGCCGGGGGCCGGGGTGTATAACATGAGCAAGCACGCGGTGCATGGCATGACACTGACGTTGCGCAACGAACTGGGACCGCTCGGCATTCAGGTGACGACGGTGCTGCCGGGCGGGGTGAAGACCGGGATGACGGCCAACCCGTTCGAATCGACGAAGGCGATGTGGGGGCGGACGAAGCCGGGATTGCGGGCGATCTATGAGCCGTTCCTGCTGAATCCGACGACGCAGGTGCTGCCGAAATTGCTGGAGGAAAAGGGGTCCACGGCCGAGGAAGCGACCGAGGCGGCGTTGAAGCTGCTGGATATTCCGCGGTGGAAAAGTTGTTATACGGTTGGGAAGGATGCCGCGCTGTTGCGGCCGATGCAGAAGTTTCTGCCGGAGGCGTGGTTTGAGGCCATGCTCCGCGGGACTTATAAAATTCCGGGGCTGCTTCGGTAAAATCGACGGCTGCTTGCAGATTGTCAGGCCGGGTCGCGCTACAGGTAAAAGTTGTGGCTTTTCGGCCGCGTTGGCGGCTGTGTGCAACCAGAGGTAGAAATAGCGATTGACTTCATGAAATGTAAAGTTTTAAATGTGTAGGTTAGCGTGCCTGGGCATTAGTTCTTTGTTCAGCCTCTCATGTGCGTAAGTGGTGGTGTTTAAGTCTTAGGGCGTCGGGTTGACGTGCCGTTTGGGAGGCTGTTTATGCGTGGCGTTTTCTTTGCTTCGGTTTTTGCCGGGGCGGGTATGTTCGCCGGCACGTCTGCTGTTGCGGGCCCTATTCTATATGTCGACGTGACCAATGGCAGCCAAACCAGTGGGGTTCTGAGCAGCAATACAGGGTCCATTGACCTGAATGGCCTGGTTGTGGGCAACTACACGTTCGGGGTTGGTGCGGTAAACACGTCGCCGAACAATCTCTCCGCGATCGACTTCACCAATTTTTCGACGACGGGCGCTGCCAACCCGGGGATGCTGCAAATCGAGGTTTCGGCGACCGGGCTGCTTTCATCCATTCCGTCGCTCATCAATTTTTTAACATTGGCGACCGGCAACGTGCTCAGCGGCGCGCTGTCGTCGATGACGATTTATACGTATGCGGACAATACCAATGCTGTGTTCGGCACGCAGTCGCTGCTGGATACCCTGAAGGTCGGTGCTATCGGCAACGGCGCGTTTTTCGGCACGAGCCAGACTGCGCTGTGGAACGCGCTGGCCAGTCCGTTTTCGGAAACGCTGATAATCGACCTGACGCTGGCGAGCAATTCGGACCTGAGTGCTGACACCAGCGTGGTGCCGACGCCGGCGCCCGAGCCCGGTTCGCTGGTTTTGATGGGCTCAGGCTTGCTGGCTTTGGTGGCTCTGCGCCGCTGGCGAGGTGCCTGAATT
>Ga0116226_10001274_pt1 | contig 21731 bp, 18 predicted proteins | sample S1TSphfallax_FD_89692 | JGI IMG/M metagenome (GOLD analysis project Ga0116226, IMG submission 89692) | Host-associated microbial communities from peat moss isolated from Minnesota, USA - S1T2_Fa - Sphagnum fallax MG | ecosystem: Host-associated > Plants > Peat moss > Unclassified | place: USA... | reverse complement strand
AGCTTCTGGTTTTCGCTTGCGGCCTTGTTCGTGACGGGCGCCGCCGATGCGATCAGCGTCGTGATCCGTCAGTCGCTGGTGCAACTGCGCACCCCTGACGCCATGCGTGGCCGGGTCGGCGCGGTCAATGCGCTCTTTATCGGCACCTCCAATCAGTTGGGCGAATTCGAATCGGGCGTGATGGCAGGGCTACTTGGCGCGGTGCCGTCGGTGCTGGTCGGCGGCATCGGCACGATGGCGATCGCCGCTCTGTGGATACGCCTGTTTCCGCAGCTCTATCGCGCCCGGGCACTGGAAGGTTAAGTCATTTTCCGCTGCGTGGATTTCAGATAGCCGGCGAATACAGTACAATACGCCGCTGCAGCGAGAGGGCATGCGTGGTCCGGGCCTTCGCGTTGCGTCATGCAGCGAGCGTGCCGCCGGAACGGGCCGCCCGCCATCTGTATCGAAGAGGAAGCGTGGCCGAGTGGTTTAAGGCAGCGGTCTTGAAAACCGCCGTACTCGAGAGGGTACCGTGAGTTCGAATCTCACCGCTTCCGCCAGAGATGTGCAAAGTTTGCCCGCTACCCGATCCCACACCGCGCGCGCCGCAACGGCTTGGGGGTTGGGTTTGGCCGCCCGTACGCAGGATTGATCAGGGCCGGCGCAAGCCTAGCGCCGCCTATTGTTGCGATACTCGGTCGGCGTCGTCGCCAGATGCTTGCGAAACAGCTTGGCCAACTGCCCCCCACTACCGATGCCGCAACGGCGCGCAATCTTGTCGACCGGTAAATTGGTCGTGACCAGCAGGCGGCAACTCATGTCCAAGCGGACGTGCAATAGGTAGTCCGAGGGCGTGACACCGATTTCCATTTTGAAGCGTCGCAGGAAATTGCGCTCGCTCATGATCGCAATCTGGGCCGCCTCATTGATCGAAACCTGACGTTCGCAGTTCGCTTCCAGCCAGCGTGCGGAGGCCTGGATCTTCTCGCTAACATAGCCTTCCGGGCTCTTGCGCAGCTCCGGATCAAATCGTCCTTCGGTCGGTGCGACCACCCAGTGCGCGATTTTTTGCGCGACATCACAACCCAGATCGTTAGGCACGATGTCCATCACGGCTTGCAGTTGGCTGTCGCTGGTGTGAGCGGGGCCCGTAGCGCCACCCTCCCGGCTCAGTTCCTTGATGTGCTCCACGTACCGCATACTGTGGGTCGCCTGCTTGACGCCGGCAGCCTCGAGCAACGCTTTACCCGTACCTACGGGGCAGACCAATTCGCAATGCGCATGGGCGTGTCCCAGCCAGTCGGTCAATCGTTGATCTGACTTGGCCTTACGTACACCTTCGCCGCCGACGATGAACAACGCGTCGAAACGGATACGGGTGTCGATGGCTTCGGTCCAGACAAAGACGGACGAGGCGCTCGATACGCCGCCACCGCCAGCCGAGAGCAAACATGTTTCATATTGGGTGCCACCCTGTCCTGCCGCCTCGGCGAGGGTGTTCATGGATTCGAATACTTCCACAATGGCTGCTGCTTCCTGCAAGGCGAAGCCATCGAACAGCACAATACCGATGCGTTTGAGCGTAGCGGATTCGGTCGCCATGTCTGTATGCACGACTAACTCGTCATCAGATTTAGAAAGAAGCTCCACCCCAATTCCCCCTCCGGAAAACACGATAGACTTAGCGGCCAGATAAATTTGGTCCAAGAGGAACGACATGACTTGCCGGAAAGCAGACGGATGACGCCAACGCGGCAACACCCAGCGCTACTCCCATAACTGCTCAATCAAGATGTCCGATCGCGCAAGATCGCCGATTGGTACCGCCCGTACTCAAATATTTTCTATCAGGGCGATCGCCGTAGGCCACCCAAACAGGGCCGTTGCCCAATCGCATGACGCTTCAGATAGGCGCCAGGGACCCGATCGCATGCCCTGCCCGCCGAGGTTGACGACCGATCCACGGCCTTTGAACCCTTTTATCGATGCCATAGGGTGGCTTCCTCCTACTCTGCCAGAGTAGTCTACCCACAGTTTATAAACTAAACGGTGTTACACGAAAGTAACAACTTAATAACATAAATAAAATTTTGAGAAAATACTTTTTATCAAATCGACCGCTCCCTTTCTAGCCATCCTGGAGCCGCCCTTGATTTAAGTGTGCGCCACATCTATTCTCCAAAAACTGGAAAAACTGTACGACCGGCACCGCTTTTTCCATGCCACACTGATTAAATCGCTCAGTCCAGAAAGGAGCCTGGATACTGCGAACATCCTGCCAAAATCCAGATAATTATTTTATAAACAGCAACTTGTAAAACCTGGATCCTGAATTTATTAAAAGCATTTTTAATTTTTTGCAGAATCAGGAAAAGACATTATCCGTCCTCAAACCCATAGTCGATAGTCCACTACCGTACAATTATCCTGCCCCCGAGAGTTGATACTTCTGGGCCATCGATTGTGATAGGTATGAAAAAAAGTGCGCTTAGCCAAGTTCATACAAGCGACTAAGCAACCATATCATTCACCGTCGCTTCTGCGCAAAAAATTGACGCCAGTCCGTACTACTATGCGCCGGCGCAAACCAGAGGGTCGCCGCTTTTTCTTACAATAACCTTACATCCCTTCTACAAAGACTCGGCCAATTGTGGTTCCAAGGTGTCCAGGAAGGCCTGATAGGTTTGTGCCAGTCCTTCGTCCAGCTCGATCCCGGCTCGCCAGCCCAAATCAGCCAGACGGCTCACATCCAGCAACTTCTGTGGCGTGCCGTCCGGTTTGCTGAGATCGAACTCGAGGCGCCCGTCGAATCCCGCTGCGTGCATCGCCGCGCGCGCTAATTCTTCAATCGACATGTCGCGCCCACAGCCGACGTTATAGAGACCGCTGCCAATACCGCGCTCGAGCAGGAAGACCGTCGCGTTAGCCATGTCGTCGACATGAATGAATTCGCGCCGTGCACGACCCGTACCCCACACGACCATACTGTCTGCCCCGCTTTGCTTAGCCTCATGCGCCTTGCGCAGCAGGGCCGGCACAACGTGACTGGTCTGCAGGTCGTAGTTGTCGTTCGGTCCGTACAAATTGGTCGGCATCAACGAAACGTATTGCGTGCCATGTTGCCGATTCAAGGCTTCGCACAATTTAATTCCGGCGATCTTGGCGATGGCATAGGCTTCATTCGTTTTCTCGAGCGGCCCCGTCAGCAGATACTCCTCCTTGATCGGCTGCGGGCAATCGCGTGGATAGATGCACGAGGATCCCAGGAAGGCCAGGCGTTCCACCCCCGCCTTGTACGCCGAGTAAATCACGTTCGATGCGGTAATGACGTTCTGGTACAGGAAATCAACCGGATAGGTATTGTTGGCGTAGATACCGCCCACCTTGGCCGCCGCCATCACCACGACATCGATCTTCTCGTCGCGAAAGAAGGCGTCGACCTCGGTCTGATTGGACAGATCCAGTTCAGCACGACTACGGGTAACGATATTCACGTAACCGCGGCTGATCAAGTTGCGCACCACGGCGGAACCCACCATGCCCCGATGCCCAGCGACAAAAATTCGTGTGGTCTTGTGCATGGTCGTTACTCGTTATATTCGTACACTCGGAAGCCCGCCATGGTCACCAAGGAATCCCGCTTGGCGATTTGATAATCCGACCGGACCATTTCACCGACCAACGATTCAAACGAGGTGGTCGGCTTCCAACCCAGCTTTTCATGGGCTTTGGTCGGATCGCCCAACAAGGTCTCCACTTCCGTCGGCCGGAAGTAACGCGGATCCACCCGAACGATCACGGCGCCGCGTTCGAGTTTGACGTCACTGTTGTCGACACGCTCGACCACACCGACTTCGTCCGCCCCCGTACCTTCAAAGCGCACGGTGATACCAAGTTCAGCTGCCGCGCATTGAACGAATTGGCGCACGCTGTACTGGACACCCGTTGCAATCACGAAATCCTCGGGCTGCTCTTGCTGCAGCATGAGCCACTGCATCTCGACGTAGTCACGCGCATGCCCCCAGTCGCGTAGCGACGAGAGATTGCCCAAATATAAGTTTTGCTGCAGCCCGGTCGCAATCCGCGCAATCGCGCGCGTGATCTTGCGTGTGACAAAAGTCTCCCCGCGTACCGGCGACTCATGGTTGAACAAGATGCCGTTACAGGCATACATACCGTACGCTTCACGATAATTGATCGTGATCCAATAGGCGTAGAGTTTGGCCACCGCGTAGGGGCTGCGCGGATAGAACGGAGTGGTTTCGCGCTGCGGGATCTCCTGAACCAAGCCATAGAGTTCCGAAGTCGAGGCCTGGTAAAAGCGCGTCTTTTTGGCCAGGCCCAGGATTCTGATGGCCTCCAGAATACGCAATGGACCGATCGCATCGGTATTAGCAGTGTACTCAGGTTGCTCGAACGAGACGGCAACGTGGCTTTGTGCCGCGAGGTTGTAGATTTCATCCGGCTGTACTTGCTGGATGATCGAGATCAAGCTCGACGTGTCCGTCAAATCGCCATGATGCAAAATAAAGCTTCGGCCCAGCTTGTGCGGATCCTCATAGAGATGATCGACCCGATCTGTATTGAACAAGGATGCGCGACGCTTGATCCCGTGCACTTCATAGTTCTTCTCAAGAAGTAGCTCGGCGAGATATGCCCCATCTTGTCCCGTCACACCCGTTATCAAGGCAACTTTCTTTTTCATCGGTTTCAATCCTAATGAGGCGCTAGGCGCCATGCGTCCGAACAACGAGTCGACTCTCCGCAGCCGGATTTTCGCTGGCAACGACTTGACTCATGTCGCTCCCCACGCCGCTCGACTGTGCTCTCCCCGATCGCCACGACAGTTTCTGCCGTGCGAATACTTAAACCTAAAAATCAGGAAAAAAGAAAATGACATATATATTTCGCATGACGAAATATATGGTAATGAGCACGTCCCTATTCTCTATATCGGCCCTGAAACTATCAGGATGAGAATCACATTGCGCGTGCGCGCGTCCTCTTCAACCTATTTGTCATCGTACGACAATAAAAATGCACAATTCCGTCACCTTACTGGCCAATTCCGCCAATCTGATCGGGACATAATGTGCATTAACGCCAATCTCTTGTTCGCCTAAGCCATTGATCATTGCATCTGACGGCGACATGAACGACATGTGCGATTGCAACAGCAGGACGATGCATCACATTGATGCTGGCCCGGTCGCCGCGAAAGCGCCTCCACGCTCCCGCGGCGCCGGTATCCATGACTAAGCGGACCACAACCCACCAATCAAGTAGCCATACTCATGCCCAGCGTGGGTGCCGACTTGCGTGCTTGACGGAAGGCAACGTAACCGAGGCCCAACATGCCCATCAACATCAGAGCATAGGTGCTGGGTTCCGGCACAGGATTGACCACTTGCGAGAACTGGTACGAAGAACCCGACGTGCCGACGGAGTCACCAGTAATTTTGTAGTAATACTTGCCGTTAGCCAATGCACCGGAAGAAATCCCGCTGACCTGCTCCGAGGTTCCGGATGCAATTGGAATCGACGAGATAGTGCCGCTGTCGACGAGCGTACCCGACGCCGTATACAGGCCGAACGTGGCATTCGTAATGCCGTAGATGTTGGTCAGCGACAGCTCGGAGTACGAGGCGTTTGCCGAAGTGGTCGGACCTGCTTCCGTCAGATCGAATTTAAATATATCCGTGAAGGTGCCTTGCGAACTATCCGATACCGTATAGATAGGCGTATTCGCGGGGTTATATCCAAGATTGACCGTCAGATTACCTGTCACGTCTTCGACGACAGTATTGGTGGCGTGCGCGCCGACGACAAACAACCCTGTCGCCAGCAGCGCGCCGACCTGCATGAAACGTTTCATGATGCACTCTCCATATGGTTAGTAAATGCACCTCAGGGCAAGGTCTCTGAGGGTAGACACCGGATACAACAAACTGACACCCCTTGCTCGTCACGCTTACGCGTTCTTTCGATCACGCCCGGATTCAGGGCTAGAACTCTGCCATCTGATTTTTGCTCGCGAGCGGTATCTGCAATGCGCTCAGTGTCGCTAACGCCTGCGGCGACAATCCTGAGGCCGATCGCAATCCCTCCAGCCACTTCAAATCGGGGTCTCGTCGTTGTGTACGCACATCATCCGCAAAGGTGACGTCTATCGAGCGTACGATCTGAGACGAGTGCAGATCCAATCCTGTCTGTTGCTGCCAACCCGGAAACGAATCGAATGGATGTGACCAACTGGACCAGATCCGTAATTGCACGCCCTGCCCGATAAACAGATTGGCATCGGAAACCACGTCCGTCGGTGCGGCAGGCACCGTTAAGGCAGAGCCATTCCACGCAATCACGTTTTGGAGCACGGTATCGCCGATGGGTCGCAGATCGAGTTTCCCGCTGGGATCCCGGCGCCCTTCATCGACGAAGGCAATGCCTTCCATGCCATTTCCTGCGACCAGATTGCCGCTCACGACGGAATGCGAGGAATGGGGCAAAAAGATGCCGCGCTGCCCATTTCCTATCACGCGGTTGCCGGTGATATGTGCGCCGGAACTCGCTTCATATTGGATGCCAAAGCCGGTGTTGTATTCGGAGATGCTGTGTTCGATCTTGTTGTTTGGATTGCCCCAATCAAACCAGATGCCGTCGCCGCGATTGCCAATTGCCACATGATCGCGGACTACCGAGTCACTCAAGCCTCCGTTGCCGACGAATTTCACACCGCCAGCTTCCCACCATTTATTGAAGCCACGTGTATTGTTGTAGCTGGTCTCGCTGCCCACAAGTAACATTCGAGCGCCGCGCCCTTTGATACCCAGTTGTCCACAATGATTCGCCGACGAATTGGAAATCACGTTATCGTCGCCGTCCAGTTCAATGCCCACACTATCGGCAAAATCCACCGACACATGGTCAAGCGTCACGTTATGACCAGAGATCGATACCAGTCCATCACGCCCGGTGGGCGACGTGTTGCCATGCAGGAACGACAGATTCTTGATCTGTAGTGATTCCACGCCCTGCGCCAACAAACCATGCGCCCTGACGCTCACTTCTACGGTCCTATCATTCAGGTCCTTGCCCGACATCCGGATATACAAACGCTTTTGCGAACGGTCATAGAAGAATGACCCGTCGGGCATCGTCGTGGCATCACCGTCGTGGCGACCGGGCCAGATGCCGCCGCTGGTTGCCAGAATGTTTTTGTTGCTATTGGACGGATCAAGAGGGAAGCCGCCAAATACGGTCCCGCCCACTTGAGTCAGCGGCACCCCATCGACCGACACCTGTGCGGTTTCCTGTGGCCAATCGTGGGAATACAGGCCATCGCTTGCAATCCAGTTACCGACGATGTCCGACGCATCGATCACCACCCGACCACGCCCCTCAATCAAGGTCGGGGTGCTTGAGTTCCAAGCCTGCTTGGGCAACACGATTGCATCGCGATAGATCCCAGCGGCAATGATCAGATGATCGCCGGGCTGCATGGCAGCGGCAGCGGCACTCAGGCTGGTGTAGTGCAGCGCCTTCCCATCAGCGGCATCGCCGCCGACATCACGCTCGACGGCGCATGCCGCCCGGGCTGCCATAGCCGACAGGCATATCGCGATACCCCACGCGACGACACGTCGACTCGACCGATGCCACGGGAAAAAGGTCATGCCCGCACCTCCGCGATCGCTTCCCGATAAATCGCTGTCAATGTTTCAAAATTTGCCTTGGCGGTGTATTTCCGCTCGTATCGCGCCCGTGCCAAACGACCCATCTCGCGCATGGCTTCTGGATTACGATCCGCCCAGGCAATCTTCGCGGCCAGATCGGCGGCATCGCCGGGCTCTGCCAACAATCCGGTCACGCCGTCTTCCACCAATTCGGCCATGGCACCCAGGCGACTGGCAATCACAGGCAAGCCGCAGCCAAACGCTTCAACCAGTACGCGTGGAAAATTTTCATACCAAATGCTGGGCATCAGAAGATACGCGGCGCGCGACATCGCCAGATAAATTTGATCGGCGGCTTGACGTCCCAACATGCGTACGCCTTCGATCTCGGCGAGTGCCCGGGCTTCAGAACCCTGACCGATGACGTCGAGCGCGCGCTCGGCCAAGGGCAAAGAGCGCAACGCATCGGCAATCACATGGATGCCTTTCTCGCGCGCCAGCCGGCCCACGTACAATCCGCCCCGCCTTGGCATATCTGTCGAAAACGCCGGAAGGTCGACGAAATTTGGCTTCACCACAATACGATCGGCGGGTAATCCCGATTGGATGAACTTGCGCCGGCAAAAATCATTGAGCGCGACATAGCGCGTGACCGATTTCTGATAGGTGCCAAGCATACGGTTGATGCCGACCATGGCGACCAGTACCGACGATTGGGCCGCCGAACCGCGATAACAGCGATGCACGACGCCACGCCAAGGCAACGATCCGAGGCATGCTTCACAAGGCTTGTCATACCGTAACAGGAATGCCTGCGGGCAGACCAGGCGGAAGTTGTGCAGCGACTGCACCACCGGAATCTTGCGCTGCCCCGCCGCTTGATAGACGGACGGCGAAACAAGCGGAAACGTGTTGTGACAATGCACGACATCCGGACGAAACCGGTCGAGTACCGCACCGACTTCCCGTGCTGACCGAGTCGACCACACGGTATCGATGGCGACGCGCAATTTGGACAGATCGGCGATATCTGCGTTGTCCCGCTGGTACTGCTCGACCTCGATGCCGCGTTCACGCAACAAGGCACTCTCGTCCCGCACCACGGCGTCTTCGCCGCCGTATTCGAGATACTTGTTATGAACGATAAGGACTCTCATATCTGCTCCGCTCACGACGGGTCCCGTACCACGGCACGCCCCGTCGACTGTGGCACTTTCGCCCCGGACGGAGCCGACTCAAAGCCGCGGGCGTTGCTGTCACGGCTTGAACGCACCAGCATGACGCCGATTCCATCTTCGCCCCAGACCCTCGCGACCACCTTGTTCCAGCCGAATTCCTCGGCTCGGCGACGCGCGCCTTCGCGCAATGCACTGCGCCACATCGGTTGCACGGCGTAGGCATACAGCGAATTCGCCATCGACTCGATCACTTGGCGCACTGCCTTGCCTTCGGTACGAACCACTACGCCACATTGCTCATTAACCATTTCGGCGGGTCCGCCCAGATCCAGACAGATCACCGGCAAACCGTGGGCGAAAGCCTCGAGCACGACGTTGCCGCTGGAATCGTGCAGACTGGGGAACAACAACCCGTCGAACGATTGATACAGTTTCATCAACTCTGGTTGCGCAAGCCAAGGTATCCACGTCACGGCTTCGGTTATGCCGAGGTCGTTGGCCAACCGGCGCCACCGCTGCTCATCCGGCCCGCGTCCGACCATGGTCAAGCGGACATCGACACCCCGCGCCCGTAGTATGGCCACTGCCCGCAAACCGAGCTCCATCCCCTTCCACATCACAAAGCGTCCGACGTAGACCAGTTGCAAAGTGGCAGTGGCAGTGGCCGTCAAATTCTGTTCCGACGCAGGCGCCGGTACCGCGACATCGATGCCGATCTCCAGCAGACAGCGCGCGCGCCCTCTGAATGCGGCAGGAACCCAGGCCTGGGAAGCCGGCGATTTGCACAATATTGAACCGGCATCGCGGTACATATTGCGTACCAGCGGGTCATATCGAGACAGGGCATTACTCAGGTCGCGCAGGCGCTCGATGCATCGAGCGCGCCAGGAATAGATGGCGCGCAGCTTTATGGGCGTGGCTTCGCCACCGCCCATGGGACCGACGACGAAAGGTATGCCCAGCCGTCCCATCAAACTCGGGTGGCGCAGCACACCAAAGGTCAGGTGGTGAACCGCGTCAAACGGCTGCTGTTGATGCACCCTGCGAGCCACGATATAAGCGCCGATTTGCCACAAGACGTAGTACAGGCGTACACCGCGGCCGTTACGCTTCCACCAGCGTGCCCACTTGGGCATATCGTAGAACGCGAATTCCAGGTTATCGGCATAAGTCGCTGCATCGGGAGACGCGTTCTTTCCGGATAGAGCTTGCTCGATGGCATGACGATTGTTCTCGCGCGTGAGCACAGTCACGTGATGACCGAGTTTGGCCATTTCAATCGCCCAATGCCAACCGACTCCTGGCTCGGAGCCTTTGCCCGGCTCGCATGCATAGGCGCTCAGCAGGATACGCAGGGAGGCTTTGCGTTCGACATATGCCATCTCACTCTCCCACAAAGGCGGCAAAGGGCCGCAAGTCGAGTCGCATCGCAACGCGAAACTCGAGTCGGTTCAGTATGATTGCCATGATGTCCGCCACCACCTTGTCCAGTGGTTGCGCTGCATCGATCACATGCGCGGAGCGCAGGCGCCGCCCCAATCCCAGATAGGCTTCGCGCTGCCGCAGACTCTCTGTAAAAGGAACCTCGCGTTTGCGCGCTTGGATCACCTCGGCCGGTGCATCAAGGATAAACAGCAGTTCCGGTTGCGGCACCACCAGTCCCAGCGCACGCGCCCAAATGAGCGACGTACCATATCGATAGCGGCGAGGGTCGGCCAGGATATCGTGGTAGTACCGATCGAAAATCACGAGGGTGGACGATACGCGACGAGGGAAGGTCCACAGCAGGGCCCCGACCATATAGACCGACCAGAAATGCAATAGCTTCGCCAACGAACCCAGCAAGCCGCGCGGCGACTGCCCATGCGGATCGATATTGGGTATCGCGGCGGTGCGGGAGGCGCTCACCTGTTTGGGCCTGGGCCTCAAATGTTGATACTCGACATGGCGAAACACGTCGCGCAAAGCATATGTCACTTGCTCGATGACCGAACTTTTCCCGCAACCGTCCGGGCCCAGAAAGCCTATGCTCAAACCGGTCGGCTGCCTGAGCCGCTCCCAAACCCGGATGGCGTTCGCCCAGGCTTGACCCAGGCGGCCGGTGACGGCCTCGCGTGGCGCATGCTGGTGCAATTCCGATTTGAGCTTTTCTATCGAGGTGGCGAGGCTATCAAAGTCGCTCAATTGCAAACTGCGCTCTATCTGGACGGCACTGCCCGCACTGAAATACTGAGTCAACAGATGGCGCGCATTTTGCGCATCCTGCCGGTAACGGCGTTGCAACTCGCCAGCCTGCGCCGCCGACAGTGCGCCTTTGTCCAAGCGCTTGATCAGGTAGTAAATGAAAGCGTCTGCCGGCGAGGTAATCCAAAAGCCTTGGGGATGCCATTGTCGGCGCTCGACCAGATCTCTGGCGCTGAGCCAGAGCCGACCATGCCGCCGATAATCGGTGCTCAGATCCGGCTGAATAATGGAAAACGAAATATCCCCCGCACGAGCGATCACGAACCACGCAGCCGTGGTTTCATGTCTGATGTACTGGACCAACTGGGCGCCGCAGGCTGCCGCCACGGCGGCCAACAAGACAGGCACGCGCGCTTCATCCTCGGGAGCGACCATAAAGTCCACATCCGACGCAATGGTGTCAGGATAGCCATCGTAGCCGGCCAACAGACAGTAGCGTAAGCCGCTGGTCTCGAAGGTGGCGACCAATTGCTTGAACAATCGAGGATCACCGCTCATGGTCGCCACCTCCCGATATCTGGGTGATAGGCAGCCAGGTGCGCCGACTCCGCAATAGACGCAGATAAGACCGGATGATCGGATGGCCCAGCTTCAGTTCTCCGTCGGCGACGCAGAAGAACACCAGGGTTTCCGTCAGGTATTGCAGTATTAATGCCGCGACCAGACGCTCGCCGGGTCGATGACCCGTGATTTCCGCCATGTGCGCCGTCGCGCTTTGCACCAAGCGCTTTAATGTGGCGAGACTCTGGGTTCGACGCAGCAAAGCATCCGGTATCAGATGGAAGTGCAGGAAATCGTGCAAGGGATTGCCCCGCATCGTTGCACTCTCCCAGTCGAATACGCACAAGCGATCGTGCATGACCGAGATATTCCACGGCGCGAAATCGCCGTGCACGATACACTCCGCAACCGGCTCGTTACCGCTCAGCAGTGCAATTTCGCCGATCGATGCATCGATCAACTCGACATGGGCGCGATCCAGGTTTGTGCGCAGGGTCTCCAGGTTGCTGCGCAAGGCACGGTAGCTATGGCCATGCTCCCACACCGTCACACAATCACGGTGTGCATAGAGTTCCGCCAGAAACGCACTATGCATCCGGCCAAAATCCGGCGCACGCCGACCCGCCGGCAGCACGGATGTACGCACAAAGCGGCGGCCACTACTCAATTCACCGTGACTGATCAAACAGGGTATGCAATTTACCCCAACCCCCTGGTCGGCCAGCATGGCGAGTATTCGTCCCTCGTTGCTGATCATCGCATCCGCCGTGGCTTGCAAAGCAATCTTGGTGACGGATCTGTCGTTGGCAGACGCAGAATAGATGGTCAGTTTGCGCAGAGGACCCGGAGAGCCGTAATAAACTGCAAACGCGTCGTCGGAGATACCCAGTTCCTGGTAGATCTCAGGCAGGGGGAGTTGCGAGGTCTTGATGTCAGGCAACAGACTCAGGCGGGGCAGCCAGTGATCGAGCTTGAACAGCAAAGTGGCCAGGGTACGGCGCAACTTGCCATGGACAAACAGTTGGATCGCTTCCAGCGCAAAGCCATCGTCGCCACGTGGTACGAGCAACGGCCGGTCACTGCGACCAAACAGGATCGTCGCGCTGAAGCGCGCCTGCGCAACCAGGACATCCAGGCTCATCGGTGTCACTATCGTTCCCCAGCAATGCGGTAGCGCGCCAGACTGTCGAGCAGTTGGGGAGGAACCCGCTCAAAATAGGCCCCCGTCACCAATCGAATCAGGCGGCGCTGCAACCGCGCAAGGTGGCGCAGCAACGGTTGGGCGAAGCGGAGTTTAGTCAACGCCGAACGCGAACGAATTTCCTCATCCTCACGTATGCCATGTGCGCGCAAGGCTTGCGTCTTCTGTTCCGGGTAGAAGCGCATGCAAGAAAGATATTGCGGAATATGCGCTATCGACGTCACTTGCGCGAATCGATCCCACAAATCGGCATCCATCGCCAGATTGAAACGCCGATTCAAGCCGCCGACTTTCTGGTATAGATCGCGGCGCCAGAACATGGAGGGCTGGGGGATGTAGTTGTGGTCGAAGCGAAAGATGAATCGGTTGAAACGAATTTCTTTCTTGGGCTTGATGAATTTTCCATGCTCATCGATCCACAGCGCATCGCCATACACCGCCTGCACCTCAGGATGCGCATCAAAGAAATCCGATACCACTTGCAAAGCACCCGGCAGCAAGAGATCGTCGGAACATAACCAGCCCACATACTCGCCACTCGCACGATCGATCCCGCGCGCCAGCGCGTCGGTCTGGCCGGCGTCGCGCTCCGAATGCCAATAGCTGATGGCGTCGTCGTAGCGTTTCAGGATGTCGACACTGGCATCGGTGGAGCCGCCATCGAGCACGATGTACTCAAGATTCGTATAGTTCTGGTCCATGACCGAGCGGATGGTCGCTTCGAGAAAGCGTCCCTGCTGGTAGGAGCAGGTGACGATACTGAATTTTTCGTTCTTCATCGCGTAGCATCCCCGTGGTTGATAGGCTTATAGGTTTTATGACGAACACAAATACCGAGCAGCATGCCGGTGCTAGACCACAGCAGCAGAGCTCGGTCCGGTTCCAGCAAGATCGGATTGAACGAATACACCACAATGCCCGTCAGGGTGATGCACACCAAAGCATGGGCGGCGGCCGTCATGTCGCTCCTGATCGGTTCCGCAAATACTGTTCTGCGGGCATACACGAGCAAGCCGACATAGCCCCATATCAACAAGCCCAGGGCCAGTACACCGCCGTTGGCGGCCAAGTCCAACACGTCGCTGTGAGTCGGCAAATGCCCATTGGCTGCATCGATCTGGAAGCCAGTGAAGTGGGCCGTCGCAGAAGTATCGAAACTTCCGCCATAAAGCGGCGAAGAAAAAAAGCGATCGAGCGCATTGCGGTAGGTCACCAACCGATAACCCAGATTTCCATCCGGGCCCACGGGACCCCGGTGGGTTAACAGAAAGGCCGCTGCCCCCCCACCCGCCAAGGCGCCGACCAAGACGCATCGCCGCACGATCTGGCGGAAATCCTCGCTCTCCCGATAACGAAAGCGCCACTGCGTGACCCATAAATAGGCCACCGCCACAGCCAATGCCATGAACCCGGTGAGCTTGAGAAAGACCAGGCCGCCAAGAATATAAAATGTCGCCAGGCCCGTATTCCAGGCACTCTTCTTGGGACGCGAAGCGTAATAGACCCCGACCGGCACAACCAGATATTCGAGCTCGTGATAGAAACCGCCTGAACCCACGTGTTCGGCCACCATGACCAGCAACATGAAGGCTGCAGATACCGATAGCGCGGTCATGTAGATATGGACCACGCGCCAGCGTGCCGCCGAACAGGCGATATACAGCGCCATGCCGGGTACCGCGAGCATGTACAAGCCTATGGTCAGAAACGTGTCTTGCACGTCGTCCACGATCCGCGCGTACAGACTGCCCACGATTATCCAGCCGGCCAACAACAGGAATGGGCGGCTCAGGCGAGCCAAACCCGCTTGTCGCGGCCAAGCTTTGCGCGCAGGATCCAAGGCGGCCGTCACCGAAGCCAGCAGGAGCGAAACGACACCGATCAAGAACGGAATATGCTTGGTCAGTGCGATCCGTTCGAATGCCAAGCCGGTTGGGTTGGCGACGAACAACAGCGCCAACAGCAAAGTGCCGATAAGGCCCACGTCCGCGGCGTACAAAGGGACGTTCGCTCTGATCGCTGCATGTCGAGACGTGTTTCTGGTGGCGGCCGAACGCGGTCTGGAATAATTCGACCTATTCGGACGAAGTGCCCGTTCCCGCAACCCGTCGACAATGTCGTTTTTCATGTCGCCTCCGTCACAGCAGGCACCAGCGATGTACTGTTACGTCGGCGCAAGATCGAGGCCGTGAGGAATGCCGCACACGTAAAGCCGGCCAAGGTTCCACACAAGTTGGCTGCCACCACCCCCGTTGCCTGGTAGTGCCTCGCCAGCAAGAAGGTCATTGTGGTCGAGACGATCGCCACAACACAGCAACTCAGGAAAATGGCACGTGTCGCCGAAACCACGCGGAAGAAATAATAGAATTGGTTGACATAGAACTGGCTCAATATGTACAACGCTTGCCAGACAATCAATGTCGCGTACGCCAGATAACGCTCACCATATAGAATCCGGGTCAGTGGCTCGCCGAACAAGACGATAAGTGCGATGATGGGCACCAATATCACCGAGCCACGCACGATCACCGAACGCATGTAAGTCACCACGCCATCCATGCCGAATTTGCTGTAGCGTTTTGCAGCATTCACGGGAACGACGTTGTCCAAGGCCTGGAACAGGGCGGTGAAAGGCCCCATCAAGTTTTGTGTAGCGCGAATGCCACCGAGCGCTTGTTGCCCCAGAAACGCCGTGCCGATCAACAAGGTGCCTTGCGTGCCAGCCCACATGATTTGCCACGACAATAAATAGTCGCGACACGCGCGCCACTCCCGACGCAACGCGACCAAACCTTGATGAAATCCGGGTTTTACGCGATTCGTCAGATTCCCGGCAAAAAACGACAGCGAGGAAGTGATCGCCATGATCAGGAATGTCAGGTTGACGGAGAGCACCCCAATTCGCCCTGCTATGGCGACGGCTAACAACTGTGGCAAATAGTTGATCAGATCGATCAAAAAGGCACCGCGCGAGCTTCCGTTGACGAAGAAACAGCGGCGCTGCCAATCCTGAAACTGAAACGCCACTAGCGCCAAAGTCATGGCCATCAAACTCGTAGGGTTGATCAGCTCACGATCCAGCTTGGGCGCTATCAGGTGGACGGCCAAGCCCAGCGCAGCGATCACCACGACGAGCAAACCGGACAAGATGATCTGCAAGGCGAACATGCCGCTCAAATAGCTTTTCTGTTCTTCGCCTTCAAGTCTTGGCGCGCCAACCAGCATGGGAGAGATCACCAGCGCGCCTTGACATCCATTGGCGTATAGCTGCGCAATTTGCATCAAGACGAACACCCCGAACATGGCCGGGCCCAGGAAGCGCGCGACCAACACGCTGGCGGCAAACTTGCAGCCACTCACGATGACTTGATCTGCCAGAACCCAATTGGGCCGGATGGTCCAACGCATCAATAGTTGAAGGGCGCGATTCATGCGGCAGCCTCACCCGCCAGCCGCACACGGACGGAGCCACCCACCGCGTGCATCAGGTCATGCACAAAGCGCTGCTGCAGCGCATACGCAGCTTGAGCGTCGTTGCCGGTATCGATCGACGAAATCCTGACCAACACACCATCCGGAATTTCGCCGGACAGACCGTAGGACAGTTGCACCAGCTTGCGACCTATGCCCGGCAAGGTAGCCTTATGACCCACAGTGATCCAATAGGTCACCGTTTCGATGCGCTGCCCCTGCGTGGCAGTCATGCGACGCACGGGAACTTCTCCAAAGCCTGTCTGTACTTTGCCGTCAAAGGCATCGCCGACACGAAATCCTTGCGCTTCATAACAAAACTCCGGTCGATGCAGCTGACTGCCGTTTTCCTGATCGCGGCCATAGGCGATCGAGAGCATGATGTGTTGCCCATCCGTATCGACGTAGGTTCGATCCAGCACTTGGGCGTATATCTTGTCGATTTCCGCCTGTACGTCGGGGCGGAATCCGGACGAGCGCGAATCTTCGGTTTTCCAGGCGCCAAACGTCGCCGGTATCATCTGCTGCAGGTCGACCTCGCCCGACTGCCGGTCCAGGAGATGAGCAGGCTTCAACACCACGCCCAAAGTGCCGGCCGCGGCCAGACACAGGCACACCAAGGCGCTACGGAAGATGGCACCGGTCGTCATACGGACGCTTCCTTACGCGGACGAAGCAGACGCGACAGCAACCAATCCAGGGCCAGGAACAGTCCCAGCGCGACGGCAAATACCACCAATCCCGCTGTTTCATGCAAAAAGCCCTGCCCTGCCGCGTCGCCAAAGTAGTAGGTGATCAAGGCGAGGACATCGATGCGAACCACGTTTGCAGCCAGCGCGATCGGAATCAGCGAGGCCACCAAAACCAGCACATGGAACCAAGCGCGCTTTCCAGCAATGTTCAAGTACAACAAGCCCAGTGCGGCCAGCGAAATCAAAGAATGCAACCCCGAACAGGCGTCTGCTACCAGCAGTTGATAAGAGCCGATCTGCAGCATCACGCCGGTACGCGCAACCGGGTAGCCCATCCACCAGAGAGAGTGTTCCGCCGCGACCGAGGCCAGCACCTTGAGTGATTCGGTCAAGGCGACCAACCACACGCCAGGAAGCGGAATGCAGAACATCAAAAACAAAATCGGGAACAACATCGCACGCAAGGACTTCCAGCCACCCAGAATCAATACGCTCGCAGCGATCACAGGAATCGGCGAGCCTGCATCGAGTTGCACAATAGATTGAGAGCGACCCACCACGTAGCACAGCAGACCCAGTGCCAACAAAGCGAAACCGACCAGACAGGCTGACACTGAGGTAACCAGACTGAGCCGATGCCGCGCCTGCCAGATCACAAACAAGGTAGCCAGCAATATCAAGGACCCGTAGCTGCCGTCTTCGGTCTGCCATACCGTGCGCCCCAGCGCGACGTAGGTAGGCGCATACACCCCCGCAATAAACAGCGATAAAAGGGGCCACGCTGGGCTATGCACAGTGTTTTTAAACCACGCACGCACGGCGACCGTCATGTCAGAACGTGTTGAACGTACTGCCGACCACTGTCACACCGATGCTTTGCAGCATATCGACGTGATCGCGCAACATATCGACTTGAACTTCGTCGCGACGCACGCACAAGAGCGCGCCCCCGGCCGCCATTGAAAGCGTTTGCGCATCCACATACTGGTTCAGCGCGGGCGTATCGATAATGATCACGTCGAAGTCGGTGCTGGCAACTTTCAGCATCCCTTCGATACGGCGCAGCACCAGCAGCGAGCGCGATGCGTCCGGTAACGGACCTGAAGGCACCAGGAACAGGTTTTCCACCGCATGCACGGGTATCGCACTGGCAAGCAAAGCGGTATCACCGCGCATGGAGGTAAGACCGACCTTGTTCGGTACGCCAAACAGCTTGTGCTGCGTCGGCGCGCGCAGGTCGGCGTCTACCAGCAAGGTACGCTCGCCGGCTTGGGCAAAGACGATGGCGAGTTCCGCGGCGAGGCGGCTACGGCCGTCGCCTTGACCGCTGCTCACGATAGACAAGGCCTTGCACGGCGCCTGTTCGGCGAACCATCTGACAGCCAACTGATAACGCAGTTTGCGCAAGACCTCAGCGCGCTTGGAGGTCGTGTCATAGGCCACCGCCAATTCCGGAGACAGGACGTTGTCGTTTGCTGCCGGCAACAACTCCCGCTGCCGGCGCATGACTGCAGCCACATCCGTCGGCGTGAGGATACCCAACTCGACCGCGGCCGCCTTGAACGAAATATTGCGTTCGATCTGAAGCCTGGAAATATCAGCCAGCTTCTCTTGACTCAGGTTGCCCTGACTCACGAGTCCGGACACCAACGGCTCGGAAAATCTCGAAACCCAAGAATTGATGACAGTTGCCATAGTATTCACCTATTTTTCGCTAGTACGACGGGGCTCGATGGGGTCAACGCAAAAGCTTGGGCTGACTGCTCAAGCGCGGCCAGGCAGGACGACGTGTCGGCGGGCAGAAATCCGCCAGCAAAGGCACGTCCACTGCCAATTCGATATCCCGGCTGAAGCGAATCCGGCGGTCGGCAATTTCACGATACAAGGCGCCCAACACACCCATCACACTGCCGAGGAAAACAGCGAGCGCGCAATACACCACTGCGCTGGGTGATGGTGCGGCCGGCTCCGTTGCGGGGCTCAGAACCAGGACGTTGGTCTGCACCGAGCCGCTTTGCAAAGTCGCCTGGGTGTAGCGCCGCGACACTTCCTGATAGGTGGCTTCCGCGGCCTGCTCTTCCTGCAGCAGCACGTTCAACTCGCCGCGTTGCTGATTGATGGTGAGGATGCGAGCGCGCTGTGCCGCGATTGCCGCCTTGAGATCGCTCTCCTGCGCCAGTCCGATACTTTTGCTACGACCAAAACCGGTCATGCTGACTTGCTGCTCATGCGCCAGTTGGGCTTCCAGCGCCTCAAGATGCGAACGTGCCTGAATATAAGTCGGGTGGTTGACGCCCAGATCGACCGATGCTTCGGCCAAGCGAGCACGCGCATCCGCGATGTCGCCACGCAACTTCGCGATGACGGGATCGTCAGCCACCTCCGGCAGTGAAAGCGAGCCACTCGCCAAGCCCTGCTTGCTGCTGGCAGCGGAGGTCTGGGCTTGCAATACCGTCAGTTGTTGCATCAGATCGGCCAGCTTCCCGTTTTCTGCATCGACGCGATCATCGGAGGCGACCAGTTGATGCGTTTGCCGATAATCCGAAATACTCTTCTGCAAATCATCGAGCTTGTTATGTGAGCTCAGAACTTGGGTTTGCAGCCAACGGGCAGAGTCCAGCGCCGGTTTCGCGCGCATTTCGATGTTTGTCTCGACGTAGGCTGTAGCAAACGCATTCGCGGTGGCGGCGGCAAACGCGGGATCCCTGCTCCGAAAGCCGATCGTGATGAGATTGCTTTCCTTGCCTGTCTTGACGCTCAGATGCTTCTGCAATCCGTGTGCAATCCAGGTGACTTTGTCACCCTGACCGTTGGTGTGGTCGATCCAAATTTGATTCAGTTGCGGATCGAGATCCATCTTCAAGGCCTTGACCACCTTGCGCGCGACGTAATCGCTCGAGACGATATCAACCTGGGTCGGCATATAGTCGGCCATGGTATCGCCCGCCAACTGGAAGCCGGCGACCGGATCCGGCACGGTCATATCCACCACGACGACAGTTTCAGCCTTGTAGGGCGGCACGATAAAGTGGATCACAGCGACCACCGCGCACGTGCCTAGAAAGAACAGGAGAAATATCTTGTAGCGCTCGCGCAAGATCAGAATGAATTTGGACAGGCTCATGATTCCCTCCTAGAAAATGCTGGTCGGCACAAACAGGACATCGTTGGGCTGGATAAGGTCGTCCTCGTTCGGATGCGTATGTCGAACGACGCCGTCGGCACCGCGCCGGTCCAGCCGCAAGCGACCTTCCGAACCACCCAGCGTGGGTCCACCCGCTTGCGCAATAGCTTGCTCGACGGTCATTTCGCGCGCAATCGAATAGGTCCCGGGGCGCTGAACCTGGCCATAGACGTAATACACAGCGGACGGTGACACGTAGACGACATCCCCGCCTTCCACCACGATGTCGTCGGCGCTATTGGCGCCGGTGAATAGCGTCTCGAGATCAATCACACGACGAAAAGGCTGGTTGTCGCGCGTTCCCGTGACGGTCACGGTCTCGGCGCCAGACGTACCTTGGCCGGTGCCCAAGGTATTCGCGACGACGATGCCGGCGTTGGCGAGTACTTCAGACAGGTGGGTACCCACCTTCTGCAAGGGGAACAACCCTGGGTGACTGACCTGACCCAATACCGATACTTGACTGCCCACGGTTTCGACCACGATATGCACCTGGGGCTGACGAACATAGCCGCCATCCTTGAGCGCGGCCGTGATTTTGGCTTCTGCTGCCGCCACGGTCAGACCGGCTAGCTTGAGCGCACCGATGAGGGGATAGGTGATCTCGCCACTCTCCGTGACCCGCGTGTCATAAGTCAGATCGGGATACTGGTAAACGAAAACACGTATCGAGTCCCCCGGAGTCAACTGATAATCGCCCTGAGGTCCAACCGCCGCGTGCGCAAACTGCATCGCCATCACAAGCCAGAGGCTAAAAAACAAGCGGAACGTCAATCTCATCTTTGCAACTCCAAAAGTATTAGCGTTCGACCAGAGCGGACCCGACATTCGAGGCAACCGGTTCGGGAGCAAACTCATTCAGGTACTGCACGGACGCTTGATTGCGTAGCATTGCGACTTGGTCCTGTATGCGCTGACTCAACACCTTGGTCTTCAGCAAATTAGCGATACCCGGCTCCGCGGTAGCAAAATCGACTGGCGCCGCACTGGCTGATATCCGTGTCAGCACGACCACTTCGCCGGCGACCTGCAAAGCCTTGGTATGTCCGTTGTCCAATGCCACGACGGCGCCGAGCACCTCCTGCGGCAGGGCATCGGCCGTCACGGGTCCATACGTCAAGCGATACTTGATATGCTGCTGCTCCAGTAAAGCCAGTGCATCGGTCTCGGGCAGTGCTTCGATGCTGCTCAACGAAATCGCATCCGTTTTCGGAAACACGAGTTCTCTGACCAGAAACAGCTTGCGTTGAGCAAATAGATCGGGATGCGCGTCGTAGTAGGATTGAGCCGCATCTTTATTCCAGTCCGCCGCATCAGCCTGCGCCCCGATGATCGAGGTCACATAAGCATGCTGGAGCGTGGATAGGCGGCACCACTCCTGATCGGAAACCACATCGGGACTATGATCGAGCTTCAGTTTGATCGCTTCCGCCGCCATCAAATGTTGGTCAATCAAGGCATCGACGATGCGCTTGCGCGTCACCTTGGAGTCCGTCCCGGTGGGCACTTGTTCCTGTTCTGCGATGCGATCGACTTCATGCAGCGTCACCTCCTCGCCTCCCATCTTGGCGGCCAATTGACTCGGCACGGCCGCGGTGGGTTTTT
>Ga0116226_10001273_pt1 | contig 21738 bp, 20 predicted proteins | sample S1TSphfallax_FD_89692 | JGI IMG/M metagenome (GOLD analysis project Ga0116226, IMG submission 89692) | Host-associated microbial communities from peat moss isolated from Minnesota, USA - S1T2_Fa - Sphagnum fallax MG | ecosystem: Host-associated > Plants > Peat moss > Unclassified | place: USA... | reverse complement strand
GGACCGGATGGCACAGCTCAGGACGTGCTGGCCAAGTACCGGGCCTTTACCGAATGGTTCCAGCCGATTGGAGCCAAGCCGGTTGAAGTGACGCTCTCGCCGCGTTATGCGTGGAGCGTGAAGTTGTCGAATGGAATGGAGGTCCAGTTGGGCCGTGAACGGGACGAAGACACCTTGCGCAAGCGCTCGAATCGTCTGGTTCTGGCCTGGCCGGAAGTGACCCACCGCTGGGGCGATCATATCGAGTCGGTCGATTTGCGCTACCCCAACGGATTTGCGATTCGCGTCGCGGGGGTGCGCTTCATCCCCGACAAGACTACGGGCACGAATCAACCATGATTACAGCACCTGAAACCAGTATCCGTCGCGGGCGCATTGATGCAGGTGCTGTCCACGCAATCGAGCATGCATATACGAAACATACGCAAAGAGTCACGACGCCATGAGTAAAGATTACAAAGACCTGCTGGTCGCGCTCGATATCGGCACTTCCAAAGTCGTCGCGGTGGTCGCCGAACTGAAAGGGGAGGGTCACTACGAAGTGATCGGCCTCGGTCAAAGCGACTCCAAGGGGCTCAAGAAGGGCGTGGTCGTCAATATCGAAGCGACGGTCCAGTCGATCCAGCGCGCCCTCGAAGAAGCGGAGCTGATGGCCGATTGCAAGATCACCAATGTGTTCACTGGTATCGCCGGCAGCCATATCCGCAGCTTCAATTCGAGCGGCATGGTGGCGATCAAGGACAAAGAGGTGACGCAGGCCGACGTGGCGCGCGTGATCGAGACGGCCAAGGCGATCAATATCCCGACCGATCAGCAGGTGCTGCATATCCTGACCCAGGAATTCATCATCGACGGGCAGGAAGATGTGCGCGAGCCGATAGGTATGAGCGGGATCCGCCTGGAGGTCAAGGTACATATCGTGACCGGCGCGGTATCGGCGGCCCAGAACATCGTCAAATGCGTGCGCCGTTGCGGGCTGGAAGTGAACGACCTGATCCTGCAGCCGCTGGCCTCCAGCCTGGCGGTGCTGACCGAGGACGAAAAGGAATTGGGCGTGGTGCTGGTCGACATCGGCGGCGGCACCACCGATATCGCGATTTTCAGCGAAGGCGCGATCCGCCATACGGCCGTCATCCCGATCGCCGGGGACCAGGTCACCAGCGATATCGCGATGGCGCTGCGTACGCCGACGCCGGATGCAGAAGATATCAAGGTCAGTCACGGTATCGCCAAGCAAGCGCTGGCCGATCCGGATGAAATGATCGAAGTGCCCGGTCTGGGTGAGCGCGGTCCGCGCACGCTGTCGCGCCAGGCGCTGGCAGCGGTGATCGAACCCCGTGTCGAAGAATTGTTCTCGCTGGTACAGCAAGTGGTGCGCGAATCCGGCTACGAGGAGCTGCTGTCGTCCGGTGTGGTGCTGACAGGCGGTGCGGCCATGATGGCCGGCATGGTCGAGCTGGGCGAAGACATCTTCCTCAAGCCGGTACGCATCGGCGTGCCCGAATATGCCGGCGGCCTCGCCGACGTGGTGCGCAATCCGCGCTATTCGACCGCGATGGGCTTGTTGCTCGAAGGACGTTCGCAACGGCTGCGCGGCCGCAAGGTGGCGGTGCAGTCGGGGTCGATCGGCCAGGTTTGGGGACGCATGAAGGATTGGTTCCTCGGTAATTTCTGAGGAACCAGCAGTTTTCAATTTGCACTGGTTGCGGCTGCTGGTGCGCGGTGTAGGGGTTGCCCGATCCCTAGCCGGATAAAGCCGAGTGTAGTGGTTTGATTCTTGACGGAGGCAATCAAATGGAATTCCAAATGCTGGAAACGGAAACCAACGGCACCATCATCAAGGTGGTCGGTGTTGGCGGTGCAGGTGGCAATGCGGTTCAGCACATGATCAACCGCGGCGTGCAAGGGGTTGATTTCATTTGCATGAATACCGATGCGCAGGCGCTCGGTCGCTCCAAGGCCGGTGCGGTGCTGCAACTTGGCAAGACCGGTCTGGGTGCGGGTGCCAAGCCGGAAATGGGCCGTGCCGCAGCCGAGGAAGCGCGTGAACGTATCGCCGACGCATTGCGCGGTGCCCATATGGTGTTCATCACGGCCGGTATGGGTGGTGGCACCGGCACGGGCGCCGCACCGGTGGTCGCGGAAATCGCCAAGGAAATGGGGATACTGACCGTAGGCGTGGTGTCCAAGCCGTTCGAATTTGAAGGCGGCAAGCGCATGCGTGTGGCCGAAAACGGCGCGCAGCAACTCGAAGACAACGTCGATTCGCTGATCGTCGTGCTCAACGACAAGCTGTTCGAAGTGATGGGCGATGACGCCGAGATGGACAAGTGCTTCCAATGCGCGGACGACGTGCTGCACAATGCGGTTGCCGGTATCGCTGAAATCATCAACGTGGACGGTCTGGTCAACGTCGACTTCGAAGACGTGAAGACGGTGATGGGCGAGCAAGGCAAGGCCATGATGGGTACCGCGACGGTCAGCGGTGTCGATCGCGCCCGCCTGGCAGCCGAGCAGGCAGTCGCCAGTCCGTTGCTGGAAGGTGTCGATCTGTCGGGTGCACGCGGCGTGCTGGTCAACATCACCTCCAGCCGTTCGCTGCGTCTGTCGGAAACGCGCGAAGTGATGAACACCATCAAGAGCTACGCGGCAGAAGACGCCACCGTGATTTTCGGCGCAGTGTACGATGATGCGATGGGCGATGCGTTGCGCGTGACCGTGGTGGCAACGGGCTTGGGCCGTGCCATCAAGAAGGTGCAGGCTGCGCCGATGACGCTGTTGAAGACGGGGACCGATAATGCGCCGATCATGACGCATCAGCCGGCCACCACCACCAATACGGATTACGGCGCGCTGGAAACGCCTGCCGTATGGCGCAGCTCGCGGGAAACCGCGTCGGCGCATGTGGCGGCCTTGCAAGAAAAAGGGGTCGATACGTACGACATCCCGGCGTTCCTGCGCAAGCAGGCTGACTGACGCTACCCACCGCTGCTGCGTCGCAAGTGGGCGAAATCCGGTCATTGGGTCCGGAGGGATGATTGCCCCCTGCGCCCGGGTGAGTCGAGCACGTGTCGGGTGATTGTCCGGGGCAGCGCCCGCAGACAAGGGTCCGACGCCAGAACATAGGCTCAGATGGCGACCGGTGGTGGATGGAAGAGAGTGTGGCTAGCGAGGAATTGACATGATTCAGATCGGCGAAACGCTACCGAATGCAACCCTGTACGAGTATCTCGACAGCGAGCAGGAGGGATGCACGATAGGACCGAACGCGTGGGAAGTCGAAAAACTGGTGAGTGGCAAACGTTTGGTGATCTTCGGATTACCCGGCGCCTTCACCCCGACTTGCTCGGCCAAGCATGTGCCGGGTTACGTCGAGCACCAGGCCGCCTTGGCGGCCAAGGGCATCGACGAAATCTGGTGCGTGTCGGTCAATGACGCGTTTGTAATGGGTGCGTGGGGCCGTAATCAGCACACCTCGGGCAAGGTGCGTATGATGGCGGACGGCAGCGCGACGTTTACCCGAGCGCTTGGTCTGGATCAGGATTTATCGGCGCGCGGCATGGGGGTACGCTCCCAGCGCTACGCGATGGTGGTCGACGACGGCGTGGTCAAGGCACTGTTCGTCGAAGCCCCCGGTAAGTTTGAAGTCAGCTCCGCAGAAGCCGTCCTGGCGACCCTCTAGGCGCCGGACTGCGCTTCGCTGCAGGCTGCACAAGCGAATGTCATAAAGTCCAGGACCCGCGCCCGGTTACGCCTCCGTACCGGCCGCGGGTCTTGCTGTAATAGCTAGAAACAAGTTGTTTCGGCAAAAACAGCGCTGGGTGAGTATACTGGGTGGGTAAACTATTGCTATGAGATAGACGTTTTTAATTGCAATAATTAATAATTCCACAAACACATGTTGAAGCAACGCACCATTAAGGCGATTGTGAAGACCACGGGCATCGGCCTGCACTCTGGACGGAAAGTGCACCTGACGCTGCGTCCGGCAGGTCCCGACACCGGGATCGTCTTCACTCGCGTCGATTTACCGAATGCGCCCGAAATCCGCGCGGCCGCCACCAGTATTGGTGATACGCGCCTGGCTTCGGTCCTGCAGCAGGACGGCGCCCGGATTTCGACGGTCGAGCACCTGATGTCGGCATGCTCCGGCCTGGGTATCGACAATCTGTACGTTGATGTCGATGCCGAAGAAATCCCGATCATGGACGGCAGCGCGGCCTCGTTCGTGTTCCTGATACAGTCGGCAGGTATCGAGGAACAGCCGGCGCTGAAGAAATTCATTCGGGTCAAAAAAGCGGTGGAAGTGCGCGAAGGCGACAAATACGCGCGACTCGAACCGTATTTCGGATTCAAACTGAAGTTTACAATCGATTTCAGCCACCCGGCCGTTGACAAGACCGGCCAGGAACTCGAAGTCGATCTGGGCGACGTGTCCTATTCGCGCGAAATCGCCCGTGCCCGTACCTTCGGGTTCGCGCATGAAGTCGAAATGATGCGTGAACTGGGTCTCGCGCGCGGCGGCAGCATGGATAACGCCATCGTGCTCGACGAGTACCGCATCCTCAATAACGACGGTCTGCGCTACGACGACGAGTTCGTCAAACACAAGATGCTGGATGCGATCGGCGATCTCTATGTGATCGGCCTGCCGTTGATCGGCTCCTATGTGGCGTACAAGTCCGGCCATGGCCTGAACAACGCCTTGCTGCGTGAACTGCTTGCGCACGAGGACGCGTATGAGATCATCTCGTTCGAAGACCAGCAGCAGGCGCCGCACGGCTTTTCGTTCGACGCCCAGACCGCAATGGCTTGAATCCAGCCGCATGATTGATGTGACAACGCCCCGCTGGTCGGGGCGTTGTCACATCTGGCCCCGAATTTATCTGGGGCCAGTCTTGCGCGCTGGCGGCGCCGTGGTGTGATGCTCGACCATGCGCTCGAGTGACTCGCGCAGCGGCGACGCTGTCAGCGTATCGCGCAGGATGCTGAGGGAGGCCAGTGCTGCCGGGCTTAGTTTGGCTTTGGCGGCGGGCGGCGCGTTCGGCATCGGCTGCGGGCTGATGCGTATCTTGAGCTTGCGTATGGGCCAGCCTTTTTGTGCCAACGCCTCGATCAGGCCGGGCTCCAGATGGCGCAGGCGCGCGGCCAATGCGCTATGCCGTGTCAATACCGACAATACGCCATCCTGGATGCCTCCGGTTTCGACATTGCTCACCAGATAATCGGGCAGCAAGGCGCCCAGATCCGCCGACAGCGCACGCGCCTGGCGCACGCCGACTTGCAGGCGCGCCAGCGCATCGCTGCGCTCCAGCAAATCGGACAGCGGCACCGAAGTACGCGCTTGGACCGGCTTCTTGAATGGCACGAAAGTGTTCAAAGTGATACGTATCCAAGATAAAACAGCAAGGGCCGGGGACGGTTTTCGATCCCGGTGGCGCAGTCGCGGGCGGCATGCGGGCGCCGTCCCACAGCGCATACCGGAGGTTTGCGAGGTCAGTACCCAATTGAGCCAGCACCGGATCGCACGCCAGCGCTTTTAGGCCATGCGGTCAAAGCATGTGCATCGCCCTGAGCCCGACCCACGGTTGCCACAACGACAATGCTAGAATACATGTTTTGAACCTTCAGGCCCAAGTCGAACGGGCAGCGCGCACCGGCCCGCCTCCACGTCGATGACGCTCCGCCATTGGACAAAAGCTGGACATTAAGCAGATAACGATCCGATGATCTCCGGACTTCTCAGAGCAATTTTTGGCAGCCGCAACCAGCGGCTCGTCAAGCAGTACCAGAAAACCGTCACTGCCATCAACGCGCTCGAGCCCCAGGTCGAAGCCCTCAGCGACGAACAGTTGCGCGCGAAGACCGACGAATTCCGTCAACGGGTTGCCAATGGCGCCAGTCTCGACAGCCTGTTGCCCGAAGCGTTTGCAGTGTGCCGGGAGGCGAGCCGGCGCGTGCTGAAAATGCGGCACTTCGACGTCCAGTTGATCGGCGGTATGGTCTTGCACTACGGCAAGATCGCGGAAATGCGCACCGGCGAAGGCAAGACGCTGGTCGCAACGCTCGCGGCCTACCTCAACGCCTTGTCCGGTAACGGCGTGCACGTGGTGACGGTGAACGATTATCTGGCCCGGCGCGATGCCGAGTGGATGGCGCGCCTGTACAACTTCCTCGGTCTGTCGGTCGGCATCAACCTGTCGCAGATGGAGCACGACGAAAAGCAGCAAGCCTACGCCGCCGACATCACCTACGGCACCAATAACGAATTCGGCTTCGACTACCTGCGCGATAACATGGTGTATGACACCGGTTCGCGCGTGCAGCGTGCGCTCAACTTCGCGGTGGTCGACGAAGTCGACTCGATCCTGATCGACGAAGCCCGGACTCCGCTGATCATTTCGGGTCAGGCCGAAGACCATACCGAACTGTATGTGCGCATGAACGCGCTGCCGCGTCTGCTCGAACGTCAAATCGGCGAAGAAAAGATGGACGGTACCGGGGTGGAGAAGCCGGGCGACTACACCCTCGACGAAAAAGCGCGCCAGGTGTTCCTGACCGAGCGCGGCCATGAAAAGGCCGAGGAACTGCTGGCCGAATGGGGGCTGATCGCTCCGGGTGAAAGCCTATACGCGCCGCAGAACATCACGCTGATGCATCACGTGTATGCCGCGTTGCGTGCACACACGCTGTTCTTCCGCGACCAGCACTATGTGGTGCAAAACGACGAAGTCGTGATCGTCGACGAATTCACCGGCCGTCTGATGGCCGGGCGTCGCTGGTCCGAAGGCCTGCACCAGGCGGTTGAGGCGAAGGAAGGCGTCAAGATCCAGCACGAGAACCAGACGCTGGCCTCGATCACCTTCCAGAACTACTTCCGCATGTATGGCAAGTTGTCCGGCATGACCGGCACGGCCGACACCGAAGCCTACGAATTCCAGGAAATCTACGGCCTCGAAACCGTGGTGATCCCGACCAACCGCGCCAATCGCCGGATCGACAAGCAGGACCAGATCTACAAAACGGCGAAGGAACGTTACGATGCGGTGATCAAAGACATCCGCGATTGCTACGAACGCGGCCAGCCGGTGCTGGTCGGCACCACGTCGATCGAAAGCTCGGAGCTGCTGTCGCATCTGCTCAATCAGGTCAAGCTGCCGCACGAGGTGCTGAACGCAAAGCAGCATGCGCGTGAAGCCGAAATCGTGGCGGAAGCGGGCCGTCCCAAGCGCATCACCATTGCCACCAACATGGCGGGCCGCGGCACCGACATTGTGCTGGGCGGTAACGCCGAGAAGCAAGCCGGCTTTATCGACGCCGATCCGAATCTGAGCGACGACGAAAAACAGCGCCGCATTCAGCGCCTGCACGACGAATGGCAGGCACTCCACGACGAAGTCAAAGCCGCTGGCGGTTTGCATATTATCGGTACCGAACGCCACGAATCGCGCCGTATCGACAACCAGCTGCGCGGTCGTGCCGGGCGTCAGGGCGATCCGGGTTCCTCGCGTTTCTATCTGTCGCTGGAAGATCCGCTGCTGCGCATCTTTGCCGGCGACCGCGTGCGCGCGATCATGGACCGCCTGAAAATGCCCGAGGGCGAGCCGATCGAAGCCGGCATCGTGACCCGCTCGATCGAATCCGCGCAGCGCAAGGTCGAAGCGCGCAACTTCGATATCCGCAAGCAGCTGCTCGAGTACGACGACGTCGCCAACGATCAGCGTAAGGTCATTTACCAGCAGCGCAATGAGCTGCTCGAGGCGACCGATATTTCGGAAACCATCGCGGCCATGCGCCAAGGCGTGTTCAGCGATCTGGTGCGCGGTTTTGTGCCTGAAGGCAGTATCGAGGAGCAGTGGAATCTGGCGGGGCTGGAGCAAGTGCTGCGCGATGAATGGCAGATCGAGGCACTGCTGAGCGAGATGGTCGCCGAGTCCGACAGCATTGACGACGAAGATATTCTCGCCGTGGTGCTGGACGCGGCCGAGGCGTCGTACCAGACCAAGGTCGAACTGGTGGGCCGTGACGGCTTCAGCAGCTTCGAACGCTCGATCATGTTGCAGACGCTCGATAACCGCTGGCGCGAACATCTGGCGGCGCTCGATCATCTGCGTCAAGGCATCCACCTGCGCGGCTATGCGCAGAAGAATCCCAAGCAGGAATACAAGCGCGAAGCATTCGAACTGTTCTCCGAGCTGCTCAACGCGATCCAGATGGAAGTCACGCGCGTCGTGATGAACGTGCAGATCCAGTCGCCGGAGCAGCTGGAGGAAGTCACCGAGCAGATCGAAGAGCAAGCCGGACAGTTGGAACACGTTGAGTTCCAACACGCCGATTTCGCCGGTGGATCGAGCACTGAAGAGGAAGCCCCGGTGGCTAAGGCGGTTGCCGCAGCGGCCGCCACGGCGGCAGCTGAGGCGGATGCGGGCGCGTTTGCCGGTAAGGTCGGTCGCAACGACCCTTGCCCCTGCGGCAGCGGCAAGAAGTACAAGCAGTGTCACGGTAAGCTCGGATAATCATCGCTGAGCGGGGCGTTCGCCCCGCGCGCGGACGCGCTCCGAGGGGCGCGTCCATCCCATCCATCCCCGGTGCCGCGTGCGTTCGCCGCGGTGCGTTCATGGAACGTACGACTATGGCCGTCAATTTTCCCGAAATCCTTTCCGCTCAATTGCTGCCTGTGGCTGGCGTTCAATTGGGCTGGGCCGAAGCCGCCATCCGCAAACAGGGGCGCAAAGATGTCCTGGTGATTGCGCTGGAAGAGGGCGCTCAGGTCGCCGGTGTGTTCACCTCGAATCGCTTTTGCGCGGCCCCCGTGACGGTCTGCCGCGAACATCTGGCCTGGACCCGGCAAGCGGGCAACCCCGGGATCCGTGCGCTCGTGGTCAATACCGGCAATGCCAACGCGGGCACCGGTGAGCCCGGTATGCGCGACGCCCTCGCCACCTGCGACGAACTGGCGCGCTTGACCGGTCTGCAGCCACAGCAGGTCCTGCCGTTCTCGACCGGCGTGATCCTCGAACCGCTACCGATCGACCGCCTGAAGGCCGGACTGCCGGCGGCGCTTGGGCGCCTGCAACCCGCGCACTGGTACGAAGCGGCCGAAACCATCATGACCACCGATACGCGCCCTAAGGCGGCATCCCGGCAGGTCACGATAGATGGTCACACCATTACGCTGAGCGGCATCAGCAAGGGCGCCGGCATGATCAAGCCCAATATGGCGACCATGCTGGGCTTTCTCGCCACAGATGCGACCTTGGCTCAGCCGGTGCTGGAAGCCCTGACCAAGTACGTGGCCGATCGCTCTTTCAACTGCATTACGATAGACGGCGATACGTCGACCAACGATTCGTTTATCGTGATCGCTTCGGGCCGCTCGACGCTGCCGGCCATCACGACGACCGATAGCCCGGCTTATCTGGCGCTGCGCGACGCGGTGGTCGAAGTCGCGCAAACGCTCGCGCAGCTGATCGTGCGCGATGGCGAAGGTGCGACCAAGTTCATGACGATCCAGGTGGAAGGCGGCAAGTCGATCGAAGAGTGCCGCAAGATCGCCTATTCGATTGGCCATTCGCCGCTGGTGAAAACAGCCTTCTACGCGTCGGACCCCAATCTAGGTCGAATTCTGGCCGCCATCGGCTACGCCGGCGTGGACGACCTTGACGTCGCCAAGATCGATCTCTTCCTCGACGATGTCTGCGTCGCACAAGCCGGTGGCCGCAACCCGGCCTACCGCGAAGAAGACGGTCAACGCGTGATGAAGCAAAGCGAGATCCTGGTGCGCGTGGTACTTGGTCGGGGCGACGCGGCGGCCACCATCTGGACCTGCGATCTATCGCACGACTACGTCAGCATCAACGCCGACTATCGCTCCTGATCGTGGACTAGGCGGCGCGGCGAACCTGCTGCGCCCTATACTTCTGGTTTGAGGCCATCCGGCGACCCCGGAGCGGCCGGTTGTATCGTACCGGCGTGACCCGCGGTAACGGACCTGCTGGGGACGACACGTCCCCATCTCCCGCACCGCTTTGCGCGTTTGCCGGCTTGGCATCCTTGCGCGGCGCGGTTTCTGAACTTCGTTCTGAACCTCATTCGGTCATCGATTCCATGGACAAACTCGAACACTTCCTGAACCGTGCCGACGCGTTGATGACGCGTCTGGAATGCTTGCTGCCGCCGGCGCCGCCGCCTGTCGAATGGGACGCGGCAGTCGCGTTTCGCTGGCGCGTCCGCCAGGGGCGCGGGATGTTGCAAGCGGTCAAGCAACTGGCGCCGCTCGGATTGGACGATCTGCAAAATATCGACAGGCAAAAAGCCCTGATCGAGCAGAACACGCGTCAATTTGTGCAGGGGCGTCCCGCCAACAACGTGCTTCTGACCGGCGCCCGCGGCACCGGTAAATCATCGCTGATCAAAGCCTGCCTGAATCGCTATGCCGCTGACGGCCTGCGCCTGATCGAAGTCGACAAGGACGATCTGCATGATCTCGGCGATATCGTAGACCTGGTGTCGGCGCGCCCCGAGCGCTTCATCATCTTTTGTGACGACTTGTCGTTCGAGGAGGGTGAATCCGGGTATAAAGCGCTTAAAGTGGCGCTCGATGGCTCGATTTCGGCTCAATCCGATAACGTGCTGATCTACGCCACTTCAAACCGGCGTCATTTGCTGCCCGAATATATGCGGGACAACGAGACCTACCGCCATACCGAGGACGGTGAAATTCATCCCGGCGAGGTGATCGAAGAGAAAATTTCCTTGTCTGAGCGTTTCGGGCTGTGGGTCAGCTTCTATCCGTTCAAGCAGGACGACTATCTGAGTATCGTTGCCCACTGGTTGGCGCATTTCGGTTGCGATTCGGCCGTGATCGAAAGTGCGCGCGGCGACGCGCTGGTCTGGGCCCTGGAACGCGGATCGCGCTCAGGGCGGGTGGCCTGGCAGTTCGCGCGCGACTGGTCGGGCCGGCAACGGACTCAGGCATAACCAGGAATACGACCCGATGACACAAATGACCGACTCGACGACGGATAAGGCCACGCCTCCACGCCCAGTGACGGAAGTCGCGGTGGGGGTGCTGATCCGTCCCGATGGCAGCTTCCTGCTGGCGCAACGCCCGCCAGGCAAGCCCTACGAGGGCTATTGGGAGTTCCCGGGCGGCAAGCTCGAAGCGGGCGAGTCGGTCGAAGCCGCATTGGTGCGTGAGCTCGATGAGGAGCTCGGCATCCGGGCCCATACGATAGCGCTCTGGCATACACTGGAGCACGACTATCCGCATGCGTACGTGCGCCTATACTTTTGCAAGGTCACGGGTTGGGATGGGGAACCGGTTGGTCGCGAAGGACAGGCATTTGCTTGGCAGCACGCGCCTGTTTCGGTGGCACCGCTGTTGCCGGCCACGGTGCCGGTGCTGCAGTGGCTGGCCGACGACGTGATACCGGCCGGTCGCGCGCTTTAAGCTGTCAGGCGTACCGGCTTAGTTCAAATCGCCCTGGGGGGCATCGCTGGCGGGCTCGTCGTCGCTGGCGCCAATTTTGTACTGGCCGGAGGCCCAGGCCCCCAGATCGATCTGTTTGCAGCGCTCGGAACAAAATGGCCGGAACCGGTTTTCCGGTTTCCATTCGACTTTCTTGGCGCAGATCGGGCAGGCAACTATCGTGGTCATGACTTCGGGCGTTACAGATTACACAGTGTCAGCTGAAATGGCACGTCAGTGTCGACCGCGCGCGGTCGCAAATCGCCATCCTGCACGGTGAATCGGATCCACAGCATATATTTGTTGGCGCTGGCTTCCGGAATCATCTTGGTATCCGGAGGCACACGTATTTGCATCAGTTGGAAGGTGCGGCCCGACAGCATTTGCTGATAACTGCCCTGGGCGGCCATGACCTTGGAGGTCTGACCGGATTCGCGCGCCAGTTTCAGTACGATGGCGGCCGCGTCGCGCAGCGGCAGCAAAGGCGCGACCCATTTGACGATATCTTCCTGGCGTGTATTCGACGGGTTCTGTTGCCAGGCAAAATAGGATGGCAGGTCGAAGCGGCAGGTACCGCCAGGGATGATCGCCCGGCTGCGTATGCTGGCAAGCCACTCGTTGTCGGTCAGATGCTGACCGCTCTTGCCGTGCATATTGTTCAGGCCGCTCAGCACCGACTCGATTTCCCCCAGCAGGTTTTCCAGGGTCGGTTGATCGATGCCGGGATTGCCGCGATAGGCCGACAAAGTCGAGCGCTGTCGGTCGAGTTCCTTGATCAGATCGGCTTTCAGGTCGGTGCGACCGGTGACTTCCGCGATTTCGAAGAGCGTATTCAACGCGACCTGGTGCGCTCGCGCGTCTTCCTGAGCCAGGAAAAAACCGAAGCGGTCGAACAGATCCTCTAGCCGCAGCAGCGTGCGGATACGTTCGTTGAAGGGATACTCGTAAAGGATCAAGCGCGTCGCCTTTCAGTGAGGCCATCTAGGAAGAGTGTCCAGCCATTCTAATGCCGCAAACCCCTCGTCGCAATCGTGTGGCTAGTGCTTGGGCGATGTTTTTGCAACTCTTTTGGCGTTTCGCGCGTTCTCGGACAATTTCAAGTACTGCTGATGCAGCTGGTCGACCTGTTGCAGTGCGGCGGCGGGTGCATCGTCGTCGTTGATGATGACATCATGCGCGGCAGCCAGGCGTTCGGCACGCGCGGCTTGCTGCGCGATGATGGCGACGACTTGCCCGCGCGTAAAACCATTGCGGCGCATCACGCGCTCGATCTGGCGCTCCTCATCGCAATCGACGACCAGCACCCGGTCGACACGCTCGCGCCAGGTGCCGGATTCGATCAGCAAGGGCACGACCAGAATCAAATAATCGCCTTGCGCAGTCTGTATCTCGCGCTCGCATTCACTGCGTATCAGGGGATGGGTGATGGCTTCGAGCGCTTTCTTCTGTAGCGGATCGCTGAATACCAGGGTACGCATCCGGGCCCGATCGAGTGCGCCATCGGCAGTGACGTAGTCGCGCCCAAAGCGCGCTGCGATCGCCGGCATCGCGGCGCCGCCGGCAGCCGTGATGCGATGGGCAATCAAATCGCTGTCGATTACCGGGATACCGTGGTCGGCAAAGCGGTCGGCCACCAAGCTCTTGCCGCTGCCTATGCCACCTGTCAGACCTATTTTCAACATATTACAGTCCTAAGCCGCGCAGCACATCGCCGCCGAATAGAACGACGCCCGCCGCAGCGGCCAGATACGGGCCGAATGGCAGCGCTTGAGCGCGGCTGATGCGACCCAGCGCGAGCGCAGTGAGGCCGACGCAGGCACCCGTCAGCGCGGCGATCAGCAAAATCGGCGGCAGCCATTGCCAGCCCAGCCAGGCACCCAGCGCGGCGAACAATTTGAAGTCGCCGTAACCTATGCCTTCCTTGCCTGTGGCCCAGCGAAACAGCCAGTAAACAGACCATAGTGTGACATAGCCCGCAGCCGCGCCGATGATGGCCGCTTCGAGCGAGGTGAAAACCCCGTTGAGATTGACCAGCAAACCCGCCCACAGCAGCGGCAGGGTGAGCGCATCGGGCAACAAGCCCGTGCGTGCGTCGATGGTGGCCAAGGCCAGGAGTGTGAGTCCAAGACCGAATGCCGCGAGTGCCTGCCACGAGGCGCCGAAATGCCAAAGACAGGCGAGTGCCAATATCGCCGCAGCGCATTCCAGGATGGGATAGATCCAGCCGATCGGCGTACCGCAGGCTGAGCAGCGGCCACGCAGCAGCAAGAATCCGATCAGCGGGAGGTTTTCCCATACCCGCAGTGGATGGCCGCATTCTGTGCAATTCGAGGCCGGCACGCACAGATTGAACGCGACCAGCGGGGCCGCCGTGCCGCCTGATGCGGTATCCGCTTTGTCAGTGAGCGCATGGAGTTCGCGTTCCCAGTCGCGCTGCAACATGATGGGTAGACGATACACCACCACACTGAGGAAGCTGCCGAAGATCAATCCGATCACCGCGGCGAAGCCGTAGCGCACAGCGGCAGGTAACACGGCATAGGCGGCGGTCCAGCCGTCAAGCCAGGCAGTCAAGGATGTCAGCAGGTCGAACACGAGATTTCCAGGCGTGGATAGAATTGGAGCGGATCACGAGCGGCTGACTGCCGGCTGACATCACGCTGACAGCGGACAGATGGGTCGCGCCGTGCCGCGCATATCTCGGCGGATGATACCGTGCCTGCTCGGCCGTGTGGATAAAGACGAGCCTGATCGTGACCGGCACCGGGCATCGGCGGATTCGGGGCGAGCATGCGATCAGATCGCATTGCCCAGCTGCATAATGGGTAGATACATGGCGATCACCAGCCCGCCAATCAACAGACCCAAAATCACGACCATCACTGGCTCGAGTAGATTTGAGAGCGCGGCGATATCGCTATCGACCTGATGCTCGTAGAGATCGGCGAGATCGGCCAGCATCGCGTCGAGGGCGCCGGTTTCTTCGCCTATGGCCACCGCTTGTACCAGCTCGCCGGGAAAGCACGGTGCTGTGCGCAGGGCTTGCGCGAGCCGCGCGCCTTGTCGGACCGTGCGGGCCAATTCGCGGGTGGCAAGATCGAATACCCGATTACCGGCAGCCTGAGCCAGCGCGTCGAAGGTATCGGCCAGCGGCGTGCCGGCTTGCAGCAGCGTCGCCAGCGCGCGACTCCAGCGGGCCACGATGGCTTGGGTCAGCAGGGCCCCGATCACCGGTAGCCGCAGTAGCGCGCGATCGCATATCAGGCGGGTGCGGGGATGGTGATGGTAGCGCCAGCGTAAGCCAAGCAGCGCCGCGAGCGCCGCCACGGTGATGGGCAAACCGGCGCGTGCGGCCAATGCGGAAAGCGCCAGCACCAGGCGCGTGGGTGTCGGCAGCGGTGCGCCCACGCTATCGAAGATCTGCTTGAAGGTTGGTACCACGAAGATCATCAGGGCCGCCGTGATGGCGCAGGCCAGCAGCAGCACGCATACGGGATAGGCCAGTGCGGCACGCAGCTTGTGTTGCTGGGCCGCACTGCGCTCGCGTTGATCGGCCAGCCGGGTCAGCATGGCCGGCATGGCACCGCTGGCCTCGCTGACCCGCAGCAGTTGGCAGTACAAGGGCGGGAAGTGTGCCGGGAAGCGCGCAAGCGCGTCCGACAATTGCATGCCGCCCGCCACTTCGTTCGAAACGCGGCGCAACACCCGCTTCAGACCCGGGCGCGCGTGATTTGCCATGATGACGTCAAGCGCATGCAGCAACGGCAGACCGGCGCGCAGCAGTGCCCCGAGTTGCCGCGAAAATGCGGTGACATCCTGCTTGCGCAAACTGGGTGCGGGGGCCCGTCCGCGGGGTTCGATCCTTAGTGCGCGGATATGGGCGGCACGCAGTGCCTGTCTGGCGGCGGTCAGATCGGCCGCGATCAGCACGCCACGGCGTGCCTGACCGTCGGCCGCCAGGCCCAGCCAGAAAAAACGGAAATCCATGCTTGGTTGCATCATGGTGCGCGCCCTTAGTGAATGAGGTCGGTTGCCGTCAACGCTTCATCGAGGCTGGTGACCCCGTTCAATACGCAGTCGAGCGCGGCATCGCGCAAACTGGTAATGCCGTCGTCCTGCGCCTGGCGTGCCAGTGCGCTGGCACTACCGTGCGACACGATGATTTCGCGGAGGGGCTCCGAGATCGGCATAACCTGATGAATGCCGATGCGCCCGCGATAGCCGATGCCATGACACTGCCTACATCCCTGTGCCCGATAGATCGTGCGCGCGGTGTCGATCAACGCCTCGGCAAGCCCCGCCGCCTGCCACTGCGCTCGGCTCAATCCAAGGGGCACGCGACAGGCGGGGCATAGGCGGCGCAACAAGCGTTGCGCCGTGATGATGCGGATGGCCGCCGCAAGATTGAATGGTGCAACGCCGATATCGAGCAGCCGTGTGACGGCGCTCGGCGCGTCGTTGGTGTGCAGGGTGGACAGCACCAGATGGCCAGTTTGCGCAGCCTTGACGGCAATATCCGCCGTTTCGGGATCGCGAATCTCGCCCACCATAATGACGTCGGGATCCTGGCGCAGAAAGGCGCGCAGCGCGCTGGCGAAGGTCAGCCCGGCTTTTTCGCGCACACTGACCTGATTGACCCCGGCCAGCTGGATTTCGGTGGGATCCTCGACCGCGCACAGATTGCGTGCGCCGCAATTCAGCAGGGCCAGCAAGCAATAGAGCGACACGGTCTTGCCGCTGCCGGTTGGCCCGGTGACGAGCAACAGGCCGTGCGGCGCGGCAAGCGCGCGCTCCAATGTCGACTGTTGTACAGCGCTAAGGCCCAATGCCGCCAGCGTGAGCCGGGTCGGTTCGGCGTCGAGGCGGCGCAGCACCAGCTTTTCGCCATGCAAGGTCGGCAGCGAATTCACCCGATACTCGTCGTACCGACCGCTGCGCAGCGCCATCCGCAGCCGCCCATCCTGGGGCACGCGCCGCTCGGCAATATCGAGCCGGGCCAATACTTTGACGCGGGTGACGAGCGGATCGAACAAATGCTGTGGGGGCCGACTCAGCTCATAGAGCTGGCCATCGATCCGGGCGCGTACCCGCCAGTCGGATTCGCCGGGCTCCAGATGGATGTCGGATGCGCCGCGGGCCGCGGCGTCGGCCAGGGTGTCGCGCAACAGACGCGCGGCGGGGCCGTCGTCGAGCGCGTCGGCACGCACGACGGGAGTCGGGGCGAGCGGTCTGGTCGGGCGCACCGAGGGAGATGCGCCTGCTGCGAGGTCCGACTCGACGTACGGATCAGGCGTTGATGGAGCGACGAGGGCGAGTGTATCCATGGCGTAGGTGCCGCATAGCGAGCGACAAGACGTGAAAGTCAGCACATGGTCGCGTGTTCGCCGCGTTTGCGGCAGTCGGCCAAGCAGTTAGACGCCGCTTGACCGATGGCGGACGCACTCGGACGGACGAGGGGGCAATGGCGGGTGGTGCCATGCCATGGGCCCTCGCTATCGAAGTTGTCGTCGTGGGTGACGCCGTTGAAGCATGTATCGTTCCGGCCCGGCAAGCGCCTCAGCGTGCGCGCCGGCGAAACAATTTGACGGTCTTGATCGCTTGGTTGTCGATCTGCATCACTTCCATGCGCACACCGGCGATTTGTACGCTGACATCCCCTTCCGGGATTTCCTGCAGCGTTTCCAGAATCAAGCCGTTCAGTGTCTTCGGGCCGTCGGTCGGTAACGTCAGTTCGAGCCAACGATTGAGTTCGCGTAGCGGCATGCTGCCAGCCACGATGCACTCGCCGTCGTCGTTCCACCCTGCCAGCGTGTTGGCCGAGCGCGGCATGGTGGTGGTGAATTCGCCGATCAATTCCTCGATGATGTCTTCGGGCGTGACGAGACCCTGGACCTCGCCATATTCATTGACGATCAAGCCGATGCGTTGATGATTTTCCTGAAAGTACTGCAGTTGCTGAAATACCGGCGTGCCGGTCGGCACAAAGTAGGGCTCTGTCAGCAGGCTGCGCAGCGTCTCACGTTCGAACTCCTGATTGTGCAACGAGGCCAGTGTCTTGCGCACATGCAAAACGCCCAGCACGCGATCGATATCACCCTGGTAGACCAGCAGCTTGTTGTGATAGCAAGTCTCGAGTTGCTGCACGATGCGCTCAAACGGCGCGTCGAAGTCCAGTGCTTCGATACGGGGCCGTGGCACCATCACATCGTCGACCGAGATGTTTTCGAGATCGAACAGATTAAGCAGGATGCTGCGGTGTTTCTTGGGCATGAAGCTGCCGGATTCGAGCACGATGGTGCGAAGCTCGTCGGTGCTCATACGTTCGTTTTGCGCGTCGCGCGTATTGATATGGAGTAGACGCAGGATGCCCGAGGCCATCAAGTTCACTGCCCATACCAGGGGCGCCGCCGCGCGCATCAGCGGCTTGATCACCAGGCTGGCGGGCAGCGCAATTTTTTCGGGAAAGGTCGCGCCGACAATCTTGGGCGTGATTTCACTGAAGATGATGATGAGGAAGGCAACCACGCCGGTGGTGATCGACAGCACGACATTGTTATTGCCGAAGGTGCGCAATGCGATTGAGGTGGTCAGCACCGGAATGATGGTGTTGATCAGATTGTTGCCGATCAGGATCACGCTCAGCAGGCGATCAGTCTGGCCCAGCAGCAGTTGGGTAGTACGGGCGCCAAACACACCCTTGTTCACCAGATGCTTGAGACGGTGGCGGTTGAGCGCCATCATCGCCGTCTCGGAGATCGAGAAAAAGCCCGATAGCAGAAGCAGCAAGGCCACGGCGCCGGCCTGGGCCCAAAGAGGCAACGATTCCACGCGAGATAAGGGGTGATTGAACTTGGCCAAACTATAACAGAGGGTGCTGTCAGCGCAGCAGGTGGGGGCGGACACAAGGTCATCCCGACAGCGCTTGGCGACGGCGACATGCACCTGATCTGTGCGTCAAAGCGGGGCTGTATCGTGTTTTGTAAGATCTGGAAAGGTTTGCGCCGAGAGAGATTGAAGCGATGGCGTGGGGGTGCCGGGCGCGAATTTTTACCCCTATGCGCAGCAAGCGCAACGTGCGCCGGGATCTGGCAAAGTTTGCGACGGGCTGCTCAAGGTCGTTGATCCCAAAGGGGAAAGTGGACGCAGACTGGACCGGAACAGGCGGCGCGGACTAGCACGGCGTGGCTTTTGGGGAGGCGCCTGACGACGCGTTGAAGCATCGGAAACCGACTGACTTTGCGTATGGATGTGGGTGCGGGCGCCGCTGGCGGTTAAAGTTTCATGACCCGGGGTCGTTATCGCGAATACTTGCCACGTCAGCCTTGAAATATGCACGGAACCGATATTCCGCAGTCGACCCAGACTGCTCTTGAAGCGCTCACCTGTCTTTTCTTCGGTGACGATGTAGCGGTGTCCGAGGCTTTGAGCAAACCGCTTGCGCCAGCTGCCGCCTTGGTCCTGTGTCTGGTCGCGAATAGCGATGCCGCGGGTTTGACGCATCGCGATGCCCAGTTTGCCCTGCGCTTCGCATTCAATCCCGAAGAAGCGGGGCAGGTCGTGAGGGCCGGCTTTGCCGCCGCTATTGAGGCCGGGCTCGCAATCTTGTCCGGGGCTGACGGCGCGGATCCTGCCGTGGAACGTTTGGGATTGACCGAACGGGGCGAGCGCATGGTCGACGTATTGCGCAATGTGCTAACGCCGAATTGGGCCTGAAACGGGTGATGCGCCGGCTCGTCTGGCCGAGTTGCCCGTAGCCCGAGTTGCCCGTAGCACTAAGGGCACTCATGAGAGCATGCCCTGGCGAGGTCCAAAAGCAAAAAACCGCACAGCGGACTGTGCGGTTTTTTTGTGCGCAAACAAGCTGCGCGACGTGCTGCAATGTGTGGAATGACGTACGACTACATACATCAAACACCAGAACAACACATAACAATGCGTGGTCGGGGTGAGAGGATTCGAACCTCCGGCCTCTACGTCCCGAACGTAGCGCTCTACCAGGCTAAGCTACACCCCGAATCAGACGTCATCGAACTATGTTCCCTGAATGTGCCGGACTAGTGCCGCAACGTTCAGGAAAGTCTCGACGTCGAGTAAGAACATAATTCTAGCAGGCTTTCCCGATAATGGGAAGCGGGGTACTGAGAAATTGCCGCTGCGGCGGCCTGTGCCTCCCGCTGCGCGCATGCCAGCGTGTATTCCAGCGCGCCGGACGTGCTGATTGCGTTGAAGATGGTATCGAACGAGTCGGTGCCGCCCTCCTCGATCGCGCGCCGCGCCAGGGCGGCTTGTTCCGGCGTGCCCTTCTCTATCAGATAGATCAGCGGCAGGGTCGGCTTGCCTTCGCGCAGGTCGTCGCCGGCATTCTTGCCCATCGATTCGGGCGTGCCGGTGTAGTCGAGCCAGTCGTCCATGATCTGGAACGCGGTGCCCATGCGCCGGCCGTATTCGGCCGAGGCCGTCTCGAGTTCGGGCGAGGCGCCGGCCAGGACCGCGCCGATCTGGGCCGCCGCTTCGAACAGCCTGGCCGTCTTGTAGCGTATGACTTGCAGGTAGCGTGCCTCGTTGACGTCGGGGTCGTGCATGTTGAGCAATTGCAGGACTTCGCCTTCCGCGATCACATTGGTCGCATCCGACAGGATGTCCATGATGCGCAGGCGGCCCACCCGGGTCATCATCTGAAACGCGCGGGAATAGAGAAAATCGCCCACCAGCACGCTCGCGGCATTGCCGAACAGGGCGTTGGCGGTCTGCTGGCCGCGTCGCAACTCGGATTCGTCGACCACGTCGTCGTGCAGCAGGGTCGCGGTATGGATGAATTCGATGACCGCTGCCAATTCATGGCGATGGGCGCTGCGATCACCAAGGGCACCGGCCACCAGCAACAACAGGGCCGGCCGCAAGCGCTTGCCGCCGGCGCCGATGATGTACTCCGAGATCTGACTGATCAAGGCGACTTCGGATGACAGTCGCTCGCGGATCACGCGATTGACCTGCAGCATGTCATCTGCGATCGGTGCCAGCAGATTCGGGGAGGTGGTGGTTTGGGCAGTCAACGACGTTACCGGGAAGGTGGGAGGAGAACGCTAAATTATAAATCGAAATGATGTCTCGCCGGAGTCCAAGCCGGTGCCGAAATTGACGCAGGCCCGCCATCGCGGCCCGCGCCGACCGCCCAGGCAGCCGCAATGGCCCGCCGGACGGGCGCTTGACAAACCGGCTTAGGCTTTGACTCCAGGATTAAAACCCTATATAATCAAGCGCTTCTGTGCGAGGTGCACGGAAAAATTCAATGAATGAGTGAGGTTCTCAATGTACGCGGTCATAAAAACCGGCGGCAAGCAATATAAAGTTGCAGCTGGCGAAAAACTTAAAGTAGAACAGATACCGGCAGACATTGGCGCAGAAATCACGCTCGATCAGGTGCTCGCAGTAGGCGAAGGCGAATCGATTAAGTTCGGTACGCCCCTGGTCAGCGGTGCTTCCGTCAAGGCTACCGTCGTCTCGCAAGGTCGTCACGCCAAAGTGACGATTTTCAAGATGCGTCGTCGTAAGCATTACCAAAAGCATGGCGGTCACCGTCAGAACTACACCGAATTGCGCATTGAAGCGATCAACGCGTAATAGGTAAAGGACTAGCAAATGGCACACAAAAAAGCAGGCGGGTCTTCCCGCAACGGCCGCGACTCCGAATCGAAACGCCTCGGCGTTAAGGTGTACGGCGGCCAGGCGATCAACGCGGGCGGCATCATCGTGCGCCAACGTGGCACGCGTATGCATCCGGGCGAAAACGTGGGTATCGGTAAGGACCACACGCTGTTCGCGCTGGCTGATGGTCATGTCAAGTTCACCATCAAGGGCGCTGCTAAGAAGCAGTTCGTGACGGTGGTGCCGGCGGCCTAAGGTCGACGGCAACGCCTGGGAGCTGCGGTGCTGATGTCCCACGGCTAGACCGCTTGGCTCAACTGCAGTGCAACCCAGGTTTGACCCATAAAGGGCCCCGCCGCAATGCGGGGCCCTTTTGTTTGTGGCGGAGTAAAACATGAAGTTCATCGACGAAGCGAAGATCGAGGTGATTGCCGGCGACGGCGGCAATGGCAGCGCGTCGTTTCGCCGCGAGAAGTTCGTCCCGTTCGGCGGTCCGGACGGTGGCGATGGCGGCCGCGGCGGCAGTGTGATCGTAGTCGCGGATCGCAATATCAATACCCTGATCGATTACCGCTACGCGCGCAAACATATCGCCCGCAACGGTGAAAACGGCCGCGGTGCCG
>Ga0116226_10001272_pt1 | contig 21742 bp, 20 predicted proteins | sample S1TSphfallax_FD_89692 | JGI IMG/M metagenome (GOLD analysis project Ga0116226, IMG submission 89692) | Host-associated microbial communities from peat moss isolated from Minnesota, USA - S1T2_Fa - Sphagnum fallax MG | ecosystem: Host-associated > Plants > Peat moss > Unclassified | place: USA... | reverse complement strand
GAGATCGCGTCCGGTAGAGGTCAGGGAGCCTGCGTCCTGCTTCCAGCCGGTGGATTCGTCCATCGAGTAGCTACGCGTCGGGTAGCCCGAACCGACGACTGCCTGGCTTTGAAACGCCGAGAGGTCGGCGCGAAAACCGGTGGTGGTCGCGTTGGCAATGTTGTGGTTGTTGACGGCCTCGGCGCGCAGAGCCTCCTTCGCGCCGGACATCGCCACATAGACGAATTTATCCATCGTTCGTGACTACTACTGGATATGCAGGATCGTCTGGATGTCCTGGTCGTTGTCCGTGATCGCCTGCGAGTTCGAGCTGAAAGACTGCTGCGCGGTGATCATGTTCACGAGCTGGGCGGTGAGATCGACGTTCGAGGACTCGAGCGCCCCCGACTGAATCTGTCCCAGTCCGTTCGACGCAGCCTGGCCGAGCGCCGGAGCGCCCGAGGAATAGGTCTGCGCCCAGCTCGTGTTCGAGAGCTGCTCGAGTCCCTGCGGGTTCTCGAAATTTGCCATCGCGAGCTGGCCGAGCGAGACGGCCTGGCCGTTGGTGTATTGAGCCTGGACGACGCCACTCGCGCTCACATTGACGCCGGTGAGCTGACCGCTCGTATAGCCGTTCTGCGCGACGGAGGTCACGCCAAAGGTCGAGCCGTACTGGGTGGCCTGGCTGAGATTGAAGGTCACGTTGAGCGCACTTCCGCCCGTCGCGGGCGTATAGGAGCCAAAATTGAGGTTGCCGGAGGCGGGTGTCGTGAGAATGCCGGACTGCGAGAAGTTGAGCGTCTGCGGGGTGCCCACCACGTTACCGTCGATCGCGAGCTGAGCGGTCCAGTCGTTCTGGGTTGCGGTCTGGCTGAAATACAACGTCGCGGTATGCGCGGCGCCAAGCGAGTCGTACACAGTCATGGACGTCGAGTCGGTGTAGCTCGCCGAGTTGGAAGTACTGAACGGCGTCACCGAAGGTACCGCCGACCCCGTTGGCAGGTTCAAGGCGAGGGTCCCGGTGGTAGTCGCCAGCGGGGGGTTTCCGCCCGTCGGGATGGTGAGATTCGACAGCGTTCCGAGATTGAAGCCGCCCGCCGTATTCGGCGGATACACTTGGACGTCCGCGCCGCTCGCGGTCTGTACCACGCCGTTCTGGTTCTGCTGGAACGCGCCGTCGCGGGTGTACTGGGTCGCACCACCCTGATTGACTACGAAATAGCCGCTACCCGAGATCGCCATGTTGAGATCGTTGCCGGTGGTCTCGATATCGCCCTGCGTGAACTGCTGCGCGACGGCCGCGACCTCCACGCCGTTGCCCTGCTGGATCGTGCTGACTCCATAAGGCGAGGAGGCGAAGACGGCCGAGAACTCGGCCGTCGACGACTTGAACCCCGTCGAATTCGCGTTCGCGATGTTGTTCGAGATGGTGTTGAGATCGGTCGTCGAGGCATCGATCCCGCTCAGCGGAATATACAGACTCATGGGTAGTGATCCTTCAATTGACCTGAGTAACGGAGGTAAACGGTATGGTTCCGAGATCGGCGGTGTTCAGCATCAGCGCATTGGTGGAGCTGTTGATGCTGACGCTATCTACTTGCGTCGAAATCTCGGTATTGAGCTTCGAAGTACTGCCGGCGACGGTGCCGACGGCCTGGACGGTGTAGGTCCCGGCCGGTGCGCGCGAGCCGTCCAGTTGCGTCCCGTCCCAGGTAAACGTCTGGGTCGTGCCCGCGTCCGGAGTCAGATTGATCTGCTGCACGGTCTGCCCGGTGCTGTCGAGGATGTTGACCTGCAGCGCGGTCGTGCCGCTCGGAACGGTGACCGCGCCGCTCGGCGTGTTGCTGGTGTCGAGATTGACCGAACTTCCAGGAGCCAGGACGCTCGTTCCGACGAGGCCCGCGCCGGTCATGAGCTGCGAGGCGCTCAGCGAACTCACGAGACTCGCGATCGAGGTTTGCATACCCTCGATGCTCGACACCTCGGAGAGCTGCGCGAGCTGGCTCACGAACTGCGAGGGATCGAGCGGCTGGGTTGGATCCTGGTTCTGCAACTGTGTCGTCATGAGCTGCAGGAACTGAGTCGTATCGAGCGAGGTCGCCGCCTGATTCTGCACCGCGGCCGAGACGGCGGCGCTGGTGCTCGAGGAGGTCGACGAACCGACGGGGGAGGAACTGCTGGTCATGGTGGAATGTCCTGAGGGTCTGCGGGCGGCTTACTGGCCGAGTTTGAGGGTGGCGAGCATCATGTCTTTGGAGGTCGTCATGACGCTGACGTCGTTCTGATAGGCGCGCGAGGCCGAGATCATGTCGACCATCTCTTCGACCGAGTTGACCTTCGGGGCGTAGACGTAGCCGGTCTGATCGGCCAGCGGATTGCCCGGCTCGTAACGCGCCACCGGCTCGTCGTTACTCTCTACGATGCCGTCGACCTTCACCGCGGCATCCGCCTGGCCGCCTTTGAGATTGCTGCGCACCGCTTCGAATATCGGATGTTTGGCGCGGTATACGGTATTGGGATTCCCCGACACGGTGTCTGCATTCGCAAGATTGCTCGCGACCGTATTGAGACGCACCGATTCGGCAGAGAGACCGGAACCGGCGATGTCGAAAATCCTGAAGTTAGGCATGGGGTAGGACCTCGTCCGTGGAGGTTATTGACCCGTGATCGCGGTCATGAGGTTCTTGAATTTCGCTCCCAAGAACGTGAGCGAGGACTGGAAGCGGACGGTGGTCTCGGCAAACGAGGCTTGCTCGAGCTGCGGATCGACCGTATTGCCGTCGAGCGCGGGCGCCAGGGGCACGCGGTACTTGAGATCGTTGCGATCCATGGGATCGGCGGCTGAAGCGGAGTCCGTGCTGATGTGCATCGGTTGCGTTGCGGTCAGCGCTAGACTGCTTCCCGGGCTGCCGGCCGTCGCGAGCGCGCTGCGGAAATCGATGTCGCGCGCCTTATAGTTAGGCGTATCGGTATTGGCGAGATTGCGAGCGATGAGCTCCGTGCGATCCGCACCCACCTTCAGTGCCGGAACGCTGGAGCCTAGATACCCGTCGATGCTGAACGCCACACCACTCTCCGTCAGGAAACCGTCGACGGGGTGGTAAGTGCAATCGGTGTGCCATGGGCCCGATCACCGCGTAGGGGCGGGAGGTTTGACGCTCTGGCGATGGCGAAACGTGAAGCGTCTCTCGCACGCGGCAAACGACTGCCGCGGGCCGGCAAGTCTTGGATCGGCACGCGGCCCGTGCTCGCCTCTCATATCGGCGTTTCTGCGAGGCTCTTGAGCATCACAGAGACCTCATCGCGGGCCTGCGCCAAGGAACTGTCGGTGGCACGCGGCATGCACTCGAAGTCACTCATGAACGATCACCCCTTAACGCCGTCACGCGCGGTTCGCCGCGCCGCCTTCCCGCTCTTGTTTATTAGTAGTCTGGTCTTGAGTGCAACCCTCGGCGTATGGCCCGCCTCGGCGCAGAGTGTCGCTGAGGGCGCCGCAGCGCGACCCCAGTCCATCGATGCAATTCGTCGCGCGGCGACCGCGCTCGTGCGCAAGCACCTCGGTGTGGGCACGGCGCATATCATCGTCACGGCCGGCGAACTCGATGGGCGGCTGCGCCTCGAACACTGTCCACAGGCCCTCGACGCGTCGCTGCCGCCGGATACAGCACCGCGGTCCGAGGTCACGGTACGGGTCAATTGCCCGCGAGCCGGGTGGAGCGTCTATGTTCCGGTGCGGGTGGAAGCCGACCTCCCCGTGCTCGTGCTCCAAAAGCCGGTCGCGATGGGTGGGCATATCGGGGCAGGCGACGTCGCGGCCGACACGCGACGGGTCGCGGGCGTCTTTTCGGAGTTCGTCCCCGATGTGGCCGCACTCGCCGGCCACCATTCGCGGCGCATGCTTCCGGCGGGGACCGTGCTCGTAGCGGATATGCTGGCCGCCGACCCCGTGGTGGTTCGCGGCCAGGAGGTGACCCTGATTGCGGCGCTGGGAGCCCTTGAGGTGCGGGCGCCAGGCCGCGTACTCTCGGATGCGGCGGCCGCGAGTCGCGTACAGGTCCAGAACTTGTCGTCCCTTAAAATCGTCGAAGGTACGGTGGAATCGGCCGATACCGTTCGAGTCGCCCCCTGAAGTCGAGGGGTCGGTAGCCGCCCAGCCACCCATGCGTCATAAAACTGCGACAGGGGTACCCCCCGAATATGAAAAAAAGAGACTAAAGTCTCGGAAGGTGCTGCCGTTATCCACGGAGTAAGCGAAAAGGATCCGGGCAATGCCTACCAAGGTTGATGGTGCGGGAAGCGGTACGACGACACCGGTCGATAGTGGCCAGGGTGTTCGCCGTTCCCAAGACTCTTCGGTGAGCGACGGCGCCTCGGCGTCCGCGACACCTCCGAAGACCCCAACGCAGGTCCAGACGGTGTCCATTACGGACTCCGCACGTCAGCTCGCCTCGCTGGAACAGGCCGTGAACGCCGCCCCGGCCGTCAATACGGCCAAAGTGGCGCGAATTGGCCAAGCGGTCGATGACGGTACTTATCGTATCGACCCGGAGCATGTCGCCGACAAGCTCATGCAGATGGAACAGTCCCTGTACGTTGCCGGCCCCTCGGCTTGAGTAGCGCCGGACAAGATTTGGAAGATTGATCGATGGACGAAACACTGTGCTATGAAACGCTGTCCCGCCTCATCACTGATGAAACGGTAGCGCTGACCGAACTCGCCGCGATCCTCGAAATTGAGTACACCGCGCTGGTGGCCAATGACGTGGATGGCTTGGTCCGGGCCGGTAACGACCGCCACCGACATATCAATGGTCTGGTGCGCGTCGAAGAAGAACGCCGCTCCCTATGTCGCGCGATGGACGTATCCGCCGACCGGCGCGGACTTCAGATCCTCCTCAAACGCTGCGACCCGACCCTCGCCCTCGTCAAGCGTTGGGGTCAGTGCGCCGCGCTCGCCGAGCGCTGCCGGCGCCATAACGATCGCAACGGCGCGCTGGTCGCCGCGCGCATGAAGCACGTGGAACAGGTGCTCTCGGTCATCACCCGCAACACGGCGGGAACCTACGGCCGTCGCGGCAAGTCGCTGCGCGTCGCCGCGGGCCGCGTCGTCGAAACTCGCGCCTGACCTAAACGCCCTTTTAGGGTACGAGGACGGTAGAGCCGGTGGTCTTCCGCGCCTCGAGATCGCGGTGCGCCTGCGCGGCCTCCGCAAGCGGATAACTCTGTCCGACTCGGATCTTCACCTGCTTCGATTGAATCGCGCGGAAAAGGTCCCGCGCCATCGAATCGAGTTCCGAGCGCTCGGCGATGTAGGTGAATAAGGACGGCCGCGTGAGATAGAGCGACCCGCGCTTCGCGAGTTCAACGGGCGCGATCGCGGGCGGCGGCCCCGACGCGTTGCCGTAGGTGACCATCATTCCCCGCGGTGCGAGGCAGTCGAGCGAGGTCATGAAGGTATCCTTGCCCACGGAGTCGTAAACGACGCGGACGCCGGCACCTTTGGTAAGTTTCCGTACGCTCGCGACGAGCTCATCTCTGCCCGACACGAGCACATGACGGCAGCCGTGTTTGCGCGCGAGCACCGCCTTGGGCTCGCTCCCCACCACGCCGATCACGACCGCGCCGAGTGCGCGTGCCCACTGGCAGAGGATCAACCCAACGCCGCCCGCCGCCGCGTGCACCAGGATGGTATCGCCGCGCTCGATGCGTATCGTCCGCCGTAATAGGAATTGCGCCGTGAGGCCTTTCAACATCGTCGCGGCCGCGACCTCGTCCGCGATCCCTTTCGGCAGCTTCACGACCCGCGCCGCCGGCACATTGCGCAGCTCGCTGTACGCGCCCGGCAGCGAGTGCACATAGGCCACGCGGGTCCCGACGCGAAGTCCGCTCACCTTACGCCCGACCGCGGTGATCACGCCCGCCGCCTCGCGACCCAGTACGGCCGGCAAATCCGCGGGATATAGGCCGGTCCGATCGTACACATCGATATAGTTCAGGCCGATCGCGGTATGGCGAATTTGCACCTCGCCTGGGGCCGGCGCTGCCACCTCGACATCTTCATACCGGAGCACTTCCGGTCCGCCATAGGCGTGTAAACGGATGACCTTCGACATACTGTCTCTATCCTTGAGCCGCGGCGTGCAGACCGTCCTCGGCAAACCGAAGATCCTCCACGGGCTGTCCGCCGATCAAATGTTGTTGGATGACTCGTTCGAGGTTCTCGGGAGTACAGTCCCGATACCAAACCCCTTCGGGATACACGAGCGCGATGGGACCGCGAACGCACACCCGCAGACAATCCGCCTTGGTCCGCAGCACCCCGCCTCGGGCCTCGCTCAGTCCCAGTTCACGCAGGCGTCGCTTCAGATAAGTCCAGGCGAGCATCTGGCCCTCCCTCGGCGAGCAGGCGCCGCCGACGCAGAGGAAAATGTGGCGACGATTCGAACCGAGATTCAGCTTCGCACTCGCCTGTTCGATCGAGACTTCGGGACCGGGCACGGTGTCAGAGAGCGGAGTCGTCGGTCTCGCCGGTGCGGATCCGGATCACGCGATCGATGTCGGTGATGAACAGCTTGCCGTCACCGACCTTGCCGGTCTTCGCCGCCTTGAGGATCGCCTCGACGACGCCATCCACCAGGTCGCTCTTCACCGCCACCTCGATCTTCGTCTTCGGCACGAAGTCGACGACGTACTCAGCCCCGCGGTAGAGCTCGGTATGGCCACGCTGGCGGCCGAACCCCTTCACTTCGGTGACGGTCATGCCGGAAACCCCGATATCGGACAGCGCCGCACGCACGTCGTCGAGCTTGAACGGCTTGATGATCGCGGTCACGAGTTTCATGCGGTGATGGCTCCCATCATTGGCTTCGGGTCAGGCCCTGGCTTCGAATCATTCTGGCCCCTCGCATTCTAGCGCAGCTACCGGGCGCTGCGCCGGGTCATCAAGCCGCCGCGAGTTGCGGCGTTCTTGCGGGCTCATCGGCGAGGGTCGGATAGGGACCCAGTCGCAGTAAAAGGATCATCGACAGCACGAACAAGCCGACGTAGAACCAGAGAATCGGCGTGTGGGTGCCAAAAACGTCATAGGAACGCGCGGTGAGCAGCGGCGCCGTCCCCGAGCCCAACGTCCAGGCCGCGTACTGCCAGCCGTAGTTCTCCGAGTAGCTGCGGGTGCCGAAATAGCGCGCGGTGAGATACGCGATGACGTCGACCTCCGCGCCCGCCGCGACGCCGACTGCCACCGCCGCGAAGGTCGCCGGGAGCCCTACCGCCCCCCCGGCCAGCATGGCGGTACCGATCGCGGGAAAGAGAATGATGATCGCAGCCACGTACGGCGCAAACAGCCGGTCCATGAGGAAGCCTGCAAAGGCCCGTCCCACGATGAGCGCCAAGCCCAGCATGCCAAGGATGGCCGCCGCCTGGTCCGCGGCAATGCCACGAGCCCGCAAGATCGGGAAGAGCTGCAGCATGACGCCGCCGATTCCGAACGCGAGCAGCAAGAAGGTGCAGAGCATCAGCCAGAACCGCGGCAGACGCCGGCTCTCAGCGGCGTTCAGACCGGTCAGCTCGACCGCAGCCGCGGGTCCCGGCTCCGCGGCAGCTCGGGGCTCGCCATCCGGCCCGAGCCCCACCGCTGCGGGCGAATCGTGTAACCAGAAATACAGTATCGGCAGCGTGATGACGAGAATCAGGGCTCCCAGCCCCGCATAGGCGCCGCGCCAACCGAGGTGCTGAATCAGCGACTGGGATACGACCGACAGCACCGCCCCGCCGATGCCGACACCCGCGAGCGCGGCGCCAAACGCTTGTCCACGGCGCGCCTCGAACCAGCGCGCCACGACCCGCGAATAGGCGATCGTAGCCGTCCCCGCACACAGCAGCTGCAACAGCCCGAAAAACACATAGAAATACCCGAGCGAAGCGGGCAGCCAACGCAGCGAGATCAGAGCCAGTCCGAGAATTGCCGTCCCCACCAGGGCAAAGCGGCGCACCCCGTGCCGGTCAAAGAGGCGGCCGACCGCGGGCGCGCTCGTGACGACGACGACCGTACAGATGGGCAATGCGAGGGAATATTGCGCCTGGGTCCAGCCGAACTCGGCCGTGACGGGGAGCTGGAAGATCCCGAGCGCGAACAGGCCGATCGAGCCTATGCCGGTCGCGAGTCCGATCATCACCGCGAACGTCAGCCCGCGGGTGCCGCGGGGCATGGGAGCGAGCACCAGCATCGCAATCGCGATCGCGATGGCCGCGCCCCGCAGCAGCGGCTCGATTAAGAACGCCGCCGCTCCAAGACTCAAGCCCAGAACAACGAACTTCGGATCGAAGCGAATGGCCGGTGCCATATCACGGGATCTCTCGAGGCGGCCAAAGGCGACGTCCCGAAATTAGCCGTTCAGCTGCCGGTTTGCAAAATCCCGCCGGCCGATGCACCGCGGGCCGGCTCTTCCGTGTCCTCGGAACTCAAGACGCAGCAATCGCGGCCCGCCGCCTTGGCTCGATACAGCGCCAGGTCTGCACGCCGGATCACGAGCTCGTGGGACTCGGCATGTACCGCCGGGACACTCACCGCGCCGACGCTAACGGTCACGAAGGGCTTGGTGGGTGAACTCGTATGCTCGATCCCGAGCCGACTCACCGCCTCGAGCACCCGGCGCCCGGCGCGTTCTGCAAACTCACTGTCCGCACCGAACAGCACGGCGATCAATTCCTCGCCCCCGTAACGCGCCACGAAATCGAGCGGTCGGCGCGAAGCGGCCTGACGGATCGCCTGCGCCACGGTGCGCAGGCACTCGTCGCCGGCAACATGCCCGTAGCGATCGTTGAATGCCTTGAAGTGATCGATGTCGATCATCACCACCGCGAGCGGCACGCGCTCGCGCGCCGCCTGATCCCAGAGCCTGCGGATTTGAGTCTCGAAGGCGGCTCGGTTGAGCAGGCCGGTCAGACCGTCCAGCGTTGCCACCTCGGCGAGAGTGCGCCGCTCGAGAAACGCGACGCGGCTTGCGCGGTCGAGTGCGTACGCGCCGAGCGCACCAAATAGATTCGCGCACAACAACACGAACCCCTGGTAAACGAGCAGCTGCGGGGCACGGTGGGTCGCGAGCCCGAGCGCCACGTAGCCACCGAACAGAATCGCATTGGTGCGCAACGCCACCCGAAACGAGAACCCGACCAGAAAATACACAAACAAGATCGAAAAAATCAGTCGCGCAGAAAAGACCGCTGTCTGGGCCGCCGAACCATCGAGCGCAAGAACCAGCGACGCGAGCCCGAAAAGTAGCGCGCCCCATGGTGCGACGCGCAGAAAACGCGTCCGAAAGCTCGCCCGCGAACTCGCGTGCAGCCCCAGTAACAGCAGCGGTAGCTGGATACCGAACTCGATGAGATCCTGAGCTTCGCCGAAACCGGTGTGCATCAGCCAACGGTCGAGCACGATGAGACCGATCAGCATCGCGAGCGCGAGATACAACGCGGCATGCACGACGGGTTGAATCGCCTGCTCGTGCCAGGCGCGGTAGTCACGCTCGAGCTTGGCCGCTGGGGTCATAGCGATGGTGTGAAGTCCGGGTCATGTATTGACCCAACCACACGGTGATAGCAAGGTTCGTGCCGTAGCTGACTCCGAGTCCGGCTCGGAGTCAGGGTGACCGTTCAGGGTTGCAGATAGCGTTCCAGATACTGCTCGAACGGCTCGCTATCCGAGGCTTCTATGCGAGCTTGAGCACGCCAGGACTCCTCCGCCTCATCGGCAAACTCACTGAGCCGCGCCGGATTCGGCGTATACAGGTCCAGAAAGTAGTTCTTGTGTACGGCCGAGGTGCGCAGCGCCAGCTCGGCAAACGACTGGCCGGTAGATTGCAACTCGCGCAGCAGCCGCGCCGAGGGCGTAAGTTCGACCGCGTCAATCTTCGCACGCTGCACCGCGAGAGCCTGGGAATAGGGTCGACCGGCGTCGCCGCTATCGAGGATCTCGCACACCCCCACCATAGAATCGAGAATCTCGAGCGCCCATTCGCGCATCCCGACCCGGCGACCGTCGCGCTCGAGCGTGAGGCCCGGCTCCCGGCCGCGGCGCGCCACGGTGACGTGATTGCGGTCGAGAGTCGCCTGGTCGGCAGCGTCGAGCGGCGGGCTCTCCTTCAGAAGGCAGAACGCGACGAACGCCTCGAGGAATCGCAGTTTGTTCTGGTTGACTCCGACCGGGTCGAAGGCGCTCACGTCGAGCGCACGCACCTCGACGTATTCCACTCCCGCCCGCTTCAGAGCGTGCGTCGGACGTTCTCCGGAGCGCGCGACCCGCTTCGGCCGGATGAAGCTGTAGTACTCGTTCTCGATCTGCAGCACGTTGGTATTGAGCTGGCGATATTCCCCGTCGACCCGCACGCCGATGTCGGCGTAAGGGGGGTACGGAGTAGAGATCGCAGCCGTCAGATCCCGCACGTACTCCTCGAGGCTATTCACGGAGACCGTAAGGCCCGCCTGATTGCGGTTGCGGTAGCCCAAGTCGCTCATCCGTAAAGACGTCGCATAAGGCTCGTAAAGGGTGCCGGGGTCGAGGCTCGGCAGCGCAAAGTCCCGACCTTCGAGGAACGAGGAAGACACCGCTGGCGACGTGCCGAACAGATACAGCACGATCCAGCCGTGGCGGTGATAACTACGGAGCAGCTCGAAATAGCTTCGGGAAATGAAATCCGCACCTTCGTCCCGGGATTCGCGCGCCGCCGCATACGCTTCCCAGAACGGCGCCGGGAACGAATAGTTGAAGTGGACGCCGGAGATGGCCTGCATCAGGCGCCCGTAGCGGGCACCGAGCCCGTGGCGATACACGGTCTTCATGCGGCCGATGTTGGAGCGGCCGTACTGCGCGATCGGGATGCTGGCATCGCCCGTCACATCGCAGGGCATGCTGGTCGCCCACAGCAGCTCGTCGCCGAGATGCCGGTAGACGAACTGGTGCAGGTCGCAGAGATACTGCAGAAGCTCCCAACTGGTGGTGAAGGTAGGGGTAACGAGTTCGATCAGCGCTTCGGAGTAATCCGTCGTGATGTGACTCGAGGTGAGCGCCGCACCGAGCACCGCCGGATGCGGGGTCTGCGCCACGCCTCCCGTCGGCGTCACGCGTAGCGACTCCTTCTCGACGCCCTTGAGGCCGCCCTGCAGGATCTCGGGCTGGCCGCCGTTGATGAGACTCGCCAGCCGTCGTTCAAACTCTCGGTCAATGGCGTTGCGCGGCATAGCTCTCCATCTTGCCGCGCCCCGACCCGAGGGCGCAATCAATCCCCCGACCTCGCGCTGCCGCGTCCATTCTCCACTCGGCCGGTTGCATCCGCGTGGCATCCTAGTTGCTTGGCCGTCGGGCTTGGGTTGCCGGGAGAAGTCGAGATGCTGGTGGGCTCCGCTGTTCGCCGCGTCGCCATCGTAGGCGGACTGCGCATTCCCTTCGCGCGTTCCCACGGCGCCTACGCGAAGGTCGGTAACGCCGATATGCTCGCTGCGGCCTTTGCCGCCGCCGTCGAGCGGTTTCGCCTCCGGGGCGAACGGCTGGGCGACGTGGTCGCGGGCGCGGTGATCAAGCATTCCCGCGACTGGAACCTCACCCGCGAGGCGCTGCTGTCGACCGGCCTCGATCCCCAAACCCCGGGACTCGACATGCAGCGCGCCTGTGGGACGAGCCTCGAAGCCGCGATCGCAGTTGCCAATAAAATCGCGCTGGGGCAGATCGACGCCGGGCTCGCGGGCGGGGTCGACACGGTGAGTGACCCGCCGGTCGTCTATCCCCGCTCTTACCAGCAGCTTCTGCTACGCAGCTTCCGCGCGCGCACCCTGGGCGCACGCTTGTCCCCGCTGCTCGGGGTGAGGCCATCGATGTTCAAGCCGGTACTCCCCGGCGTGATCGAACCGCGCACGGGCCTCTCGATGGGGGAGAGCACCGAACTCATGGTGGACACCTGGGGCATCACCCGCGAAGCGCAGGACGAACTCGCCTATGAGAGTCATCGCAAGGCGGCCGCCGCCTGGAGTTCCGGCTTCTACGACGACCTGGTCGTCGAGTACCAGGGACTCAAGACGGACAACAACATTCGGGCCGATACCTCGCTGGCGAAGCTCGCGCGGCTCAAGCCCGCGTTTTCCGTACAGGGGCGACCGGGTACGCTCACGGCCGGCAACTCCACACCGCTCACCGATGGCGCCTCGAGCCTGCTCCTCGCTTCGGAGGCCTGGGCGGCCGCGCGCGGGCTGCCGGTGCTCGCCTATCTCAGCTACGGCAAGGCCTGGGCGGTCGATTTCGTAAGCGGCCAGGATGGGCTCCTGATGGCGCCAGCCTACGCGGTCGCCGCGATGCTCGCGGACGCCGGCCTCGGGCTCCAGGATTTTGATTTCTACGAAATCCACGAGGCGTTTGCCGCGCAGGTGCTGTGCACGCTCAAGGCCTGGGAGTCCCCCGAGTTCTGCCGCGATCGGCTGGGCCTGCCCGCAGCGCTCGGCAGCATCGATCGGACGCGACTCAACGTTCAAGGCGGCAGCATCGCCATCGGGCACCCGTTCGCCGCGACCGGAACCCGTATCGTCGCGAGCCTCGCTAAGCTGCTCGCCACGACGCCCGGCAGCCGGCGCGGTCTCGTGTCTGTGTGCACCGCCGGCGGGATGGGGGTCACCGCGATTCTGGAGCGGCTTGTTTAAAACGCTGGATCCGGGCATCCCTGCCCGGCCCAGCGCGAGTCAGGGAAAAGGCGCGACTTTTCCCTGACTCGCCGCCACCTGCGGCGGCGGGGCACGGTCCCTGTGCCTCGGGCGCCGCGCCTTCAGCGATTTCCGCCGGTCGCCCGGGCGCTGTATTCTTGGCGGCCCCGCGAACCCCGACTCCAGGAGCTGCACGACCATGGGTGAATTTCAGACGGTAATGGCCAAAGATGGCCACCAGTTCAGCGTCTATCTGTCCGCTCCCACCGGCAAGCCGCGCGGGGCGATCATCGTGATCCAGGAAATCTTCGGCGTGAACAGCCACATCCGCGCGGTGACCGACGGCTACGCCGCGCAGGGCTATGTCGCCATTTCCCCGGCCCTCTTCGATCGCGCCAAGCGCGGCGTCGAACTCGGCTACACCGGCCCCGACATGCAGACCGGCGTCGGGCTCATGTCCCAGATCAAGCGCGAGGATCTCGTCAAGGATCTCGAAGCGACCCTCGCCGTGGTCAAGAACTCGGGCCGCGTCGGCATGGTCGGATACTGCTGGGGCGGGACCGTCACCTACATCGCCGCGTCGCTGCTGCCGATCGCCTGTGGCGTGTCGTATTACGGCGGCAGCATCGGGCAGAACCTCGACCTCAAGCCGAAGCATCCGGTGATGTATCACTTCGGCGAACGCGATACGCACATCCCGGTCGAAGCCATCGACAAGGTGCGAGCCGCGGATCCGAGCGGAATCTTTTACATGTACCCGGCCGGCCACGGATTCAACTGCACCGACCGGCCTGACTATGACCCGCCGAGTGCCGCGCTCGCGCTCGAACGCTCGCTCGGTTTCTTCGCCAAGTACATCGACCCGGCGCCGGCGAAGTGATCGAGCTCGCCGATCCGACGCTGCTTCGTACCCAGGCATATATCGGCGGCCAGTGGGTGCAGGCGGCGAGCGGCGCGAGCCGCCCGGTGCATAACCCCGCGAACGGCGAACTCCTCGGCACGGTGCCGGATCTCGGCGCCGCCGAAACCCGGCAGGCCATCGATGCCGCGGCGGCGGCACTCCCGGCCTGGGCGAAGAAGACCGCGAAGGAACGCGCGGTAATTCTCCGCCGCTGGTTCGATCTCATCATGTCGAACCAGAATGACCTGGCGATTCTGATGACCGCCGAGCAGGGCAAGCCACTCGCCGAGTCGCGCGGTGAGATCGCCTACGGAGCTTCCTTCATCGAGTGGTTCGCCGAGGAAGGTAAACGCGTTTACGGTGACGTCATTCCGAGCTTCGCCGTGGATCGGCGGATTCTCGTACTGCGTCAGCCCATCGGCGTCGTCGCGGCGATCACGCCCTGGAATTTCCCGATGGCGATGATCACCCGCAAGTGCGCGCCCGCACTCGCGGCGGGTTGCACGTTCCTGGTCAAACCCGCGATCCAGACGCCGTTCTCGGCGCTCGCGCTCGCCGAGTTGGGGAGCCGCGCGGGCCTTCCCGCGGGAGTCTTCAATATCGTGACCGGCGATGACGCGGCGGCGATCGGTGCCGAGATGACCGGCAACTCGGTAGTGCGCAAGCTGTCCTTCACCGGCTCGACCGCGGTCGGCAAGAAACTGATGGCGCAGTGCGCCGGCCAGGTGAAAAAGATCTCGCTCGAGCTCGGCGGTAATGCGCCGTTCATCGTCTTCGACGACGCGGATCTCGATGCCGCGGTGCAGGGCGCCATCGCGAGCAAGTACCGTAATACCGGACAGACCTGCGTCTGCGCCAACCGGCTGCTGGTGCAGAACGGCGTGTACGAGGAATTCACCCGTAAACTCATCGATGCCGTGACGCTGCTGCGGGTGGGTGACGGGCTCAAAGGCGCGACCGACCAGGGTCCCCTCATCGATGAGCGCGCCCTCGCCAAGGTCGAGCGCCACATCGCCGATGCGGTCTCAAAAGGTGCCCAGGTAGTGCGCGGCGGCCGCCGCCACGCGCTCGGCGGGACCTTCTACGAGCCGACCGTAGTCACCGAGGTGACTCCTGGAATGCTCATGGCACGTGAGGAGACCTTCGGTCCGATCGCGCCGCTATTCCGCTTCGGGACCGAGGCCGAGGCGGTGGCCATGGCGAACGATACGGAGTTCGGGCTTGCCGCGTACTTTTACACCCGTGATCTCGCCCGCTCCTGGCGCGTCCAGGAGGCGCTCGAGTACGGCATGGTAGGGGTGAACACCGGCATTTTTTCGACCGAGGTCGCGCCCTTCGGCGGCGTCAAGGAATCCGGCACCGGCCGCGAAGGCTCGAAGTACGGAATCCTCGACTACACGGAACTCAAGTACGTCTGCGTCGGTCTGGCTTAACGCCTGGCTTTACCCGGAGGCTGAGGCTGACGCGGAGCCGCCGCCGCGCCGGCCTCACTCCGGCATCGGCTGACCGCGAGTCTCGACGACCCCGCGGATGAACAGCAACCCGATGAGCGGCACGAAGCCGACGCAGAACAACGCATGCAGCACGACTCCGGGCGAGCCCTTGCCCGCGGCCGCCACCGAGCCCACCAGGAACGGCCCGGCCGAGGCGACCACCCGCCCGATGTTGTAACAGAAGCCGGATCCCGTCGCCCGGAGGCGTGTGGGATACAGTTCGGGTAGGTAGAAAGTAAAACTACCGAAGATGCCGAATACGGTGAGCCCGACGAAGAAATACAAGTAGAGGCGCAGTTCCGAATCGAGGTCGAGGCCGAACGTCGTCATCAGCGCGACCGCGGCGAGCGCAAAGTAAACCCCGAACATCGCGCGACGCCCGAAGTGTCTGGCAATCGGCACCGTGAGCAGTGTGCCGAGCAGTCCCCCTAAGTTGAACGAGGTGGTCGCGATCGTCTTCCAACTCTCGTTGAGCGCCGCGGTCGCCGCCGTGCTGAGGCCTCGCGCCGCCGCCTCGGCCGAGCCGAGCGTGGAAGCAACGACGGGGATGAATGCGTTCGAACTCCACCACATGAGGAGTGCCGTGAGCGTCATGATGAGCGCGCTGCGGGTGCGCGGCCAAAGCGCGGGCGTGAAGATCTCAGCGAGCCGGGCGGGCGGAGCCTCTGCGGCCGCCGCGCGCCACCGCTCCGGTTCCTTTACGAAAATACGTACCACGAACGCAAGCAGCGCCGGCAGCAGACCGAACGCGAGCACGTAGCGCCACGAGGTGGCGGGCGAGGCCTTCGCGAATCCCCCCGCGACCCAGGCATTCACTGCGGTGGCGAGAAACAAGCCGGCCGGTGCCGAGGTATAGAGCAGCGCGCCGGCCTCGACCCGCGACGCCTCCGGCACCACCTCCGCCACCATGGCTGAGCCCGCCGCCCACTCGCCGCCGATGCCGAGGCTGGCGAACAGACGGCAGACGATGAGTTGTCCCATGTTGGTGACGAACGCGCTCGCGCCCGTGCCGACCGCATACATCAGCATGGTGAGCATGAGGGTGCGCCGGCGTCCGTAGCGATCGCTGATGGGGCCGAAGATCACGCCGCCGGCCGCCCATCCGAGCAGGAACAGCGCGGTCAGGAGCCCAGTCCAGAAAAGCGTGGCGCTACGGGCCTCGGCGGTGCCGAGATGCAAGTGGAGCAGCGTCGGTACCGCGTTCGGCGCCACGTAGTTGAAGAGTAGGCCATCTAAGATGTCGAGGCCCCATCCTAGCCATGCTGCAATGAACACGGTCCATTGGTATCGCGTGAGCGTCAGCACCGTTGTATTCCTAAGGCCCACCCCCGGGGCTCCGCGCGCCATTCTAGGCGCTGGAAGAGGTGGAATGTCCGCACTGGCGGAGCGCCGCACGCTTGGGCTATCGTCGGTCGCCATCGTCCACTGCCGCACGGTTTGCACCGAGGCTTGATCATGTCGCGATTCCTGAACTCACCCGATTTCCGCCATGAGTCCGCCGAACGTATCGGGGTGCTGATCGTCGGTGCGGGTTCACCCGCCACCCCGCGCCTACTCGATGTGCGACGATTCCTCCGCCGGATGCTCTCGGACCCGCGGGTGGTCGAGATGAGCCGGGCGCTGTGGCTTCCGGCGCTGCACGGCGCGGTGCTGGCCGCGCGCAGCTTGAACGCCGCGCGCCGCTTCCGCCGCATCTGGGATGACCGCGGCTCACCGGTCCTCGCTCTCACGGAGGAGTTGCGCGAGGCGCTCACCCGCGAACTCGGCAGCCGCGTGGTCGCCCCGTTCAGCGTCGAGGCCGGAACCCTCTATGGCGAACCCTCGATCCGCTCCGCCCTCGGCCGACTCGCGGCGAGCGGCGCGCAGCGGGTCCTCGTCCTGCCGCTCTTTCCGCAGTATTCCGGATCGACGACCGGCGCCGTTTACGACCAGGTGAACGCCGAGATGCGGCGTTGGCGCTGGATCCCGGAGCTGCGTTTCATCTCGGGGTACCACGACCACCCGGGCTATGTCGATGCGCTGCGCGACAGCGTCGCAGCCCAGTGGGAGGCAACCGGCCGCACCCAGCATCTCCTGATCTCGTTCCACGGTCTGCCCGAGGCCTGCTTCCGCAACGGCGATCCCTACTATTGCAAATGCCAGAAGACCGCACGTCTGCTCGCCGAGGAACTGAATCTCGCAGAGGGTGAGTGGAGCGTAAGTTTCCAGTCGCGATTTGGCCTGGTTAAGTGGCTCGGACCCGACACCACCGAAGTCCTCGATGAGCTGCCGAAGCGCGACGTACGCAGCGTCACCGTGATCTGCCCCGGCTTCCCGATAGACGGTCTCGAGACGCTGGAGGAGATCGCGATGACGGACCGGGAGCGGTTCCTCGCAGCGGGCGGCCGCCGCTTTCACTACGTAGCCGCGCTGAATGGACGCCCCGAACACGCGCGCGCACTCGCCGATCTCGTCGCCCAACATTGCCAGGGATGGACGCCGATCAACGTCGGTTGGCTGGCAGCGGCTAACGATCTTCGCGGAGTGAAGGCCCGCGGCGACTGAGCGCGTCGCGTGCTCGGCCGGTTCCACGAGATCAGCCTCTCGACGCCCGACATCCGGGCGTCGGTCGAATTCTATGAGCGCCTCGGCTTCTCGCAGGTCACGACCGGTGACGCGTGGCCGCATCCCTACGGCGTGGTGACAGACGGTCGCATCGTCCTCGGCCTGCATCAGTATCGCTTTCCCTCGCCCGCCATCACCTTCGTCAAGGCCGGCATCGCCGCGCAGGTGGCGGCGCTCGAGGCGCTAGGCATCGACTTGAGCTTTGCCAAGACCAGCGAAGACAGCTTCAACGAACTCGGCTTCCGCGACCCCGGCGGGCAGATGCTGACACTGCTCGAGGCGCGAACCTACTCCCCGTTCGATCGCCCGCGCGAGCAGGTATCGCTGTGCGGCGACTTCACGGAATTCAGCATTCCTACGGCCGATTTCGAGACTTCGCGCCGCTTCTGGGAAAGCTTTGGATTCGTCGCGCTCGAGGCCGAAGACACGGATGCCTACCCGCGTCTACCGCTCACGAGCGACTCCCTGGAACTTGCGTTTCACCGGCCCCGGACCCTCGATCAGCCGATGCTCGTGTTCCAGGATCCAGTCATGGCGGAGCGGCTCGCCACCTTGCGCGAGCTTGGCGTTGGCGTCGATACGACGCTGCCGCGCGGGCTTGCGCCGGATCGCAACGGGCTCCTCTGGTCACCCGAAGGCACACCGCTGCTGCTGCTCGCGAGCGTCGGCGCATAGCGCTAGCCGGTGCGATGCAATCATAATTGCCGCCCCTCGACCTCCCGCGCGGTAATTTCCGTCATGCGCCAGCTCTCCCTACTCGTACTCGGAGCCGCACTCGCCTTCGCCCTGGGTCTCGCGCCCGCCGCCGCCGACGAAGGGATGTGGACCTTCGATCATTTCCCGAGCCAGGCGGTCGCGACCGAGTACGGCATCCCCATCGACCAGGCCTGGCTCGACCGCGTCCGGCTCGCCACCATCCGGCTGTCGAACTGCACCGCCTCCTACGTGTCACCGGACGGCTTGATTCTCACCAACCATCATTGCGCCGAAGCCTGCCTCTCCGAGCACTCCACTCCCGAAAAGAGCCTCATCGAGGACGGTTTTCTCGCCGCTCGTCGCGAGGACGAGTTGCGCTGCGGGGCGCAGATCGCCGACACGCTGGTTGCGATGGAGGACGTGACGGCGAAGGTTGCGGCGGCGACGTTGGGCCTCGATGAGCGCGCCGCCAACGCGAAGCGCAAGCGCACGCTGACGGAGCTCGAATCGGCCTGCGAGGTGGCGAGCGCCAAGGATCATCGCACCGGAGCCCTCAAATGCGAGCACGTCTCCCTCTATGAGGGTGGTCAGTACTTCCTCTACAAGTACAAGCGCTACGACGATGTGCGGCTGGTGTTCGCGCCGGAAGAGGGGATCGCCGCCTTCGGCGGCGACCCGGATAATTTCCAGTTCCCCCGCTACTGCCTGGACATGACGGTACTTCGGGCCTACGAGAACGGTAAGCCCGCCAAGACTCCTAACCACTTGAGCATCGACTTTGCCGGGCCGAAGGCCGGTGAGCCGATTTTCGTCTCGGGGCACCCGGGTTCGACCGACCGCCTGCTCACCGTCTCGGAACTGAAGTCCCAGCGCGACCTCATCATCCCTAACTGGCTGCTGCGCAATTCAGAGCTCCGCGGACGGCTCATCGAGTTCGGCGAATCGAGCCCCGGAGCGGAACGCATCTCCCGCGACCTTTTGAACGGCCTCGAGAACAGCATCAAAGTACGCCGTAAACAGGAAGATGCGCTGCTCGATGACGCGTTGCTGGCGCGCAAGGCGAGCGAGGAAGCGGCGCTGCGCGCAAGCGTCGCACGCGACCCGAAGCTGCGCGCTGCGATCGGCGATCCCTGGGCCGATATCGACCGCTCGCAGATCGCCTTGCGGCAGCTGTATCTGCAATATCTCTTCACCGAGAACGCTGGCGGGTTCAATAGCCGACTGTTCCGCTACGCGCGCGCGATCGTCCGAGGCGCGGCCGAGCGCTCGAAGCCCGACACCGAGCGCTTGCCGGAATTCGCCGATGCAGCGCTGCCGCGTATCACGCAGAGCCTCGGCGCACCCATCCCGCTCTATCCGGAACTCGAGCGGTTGACGCTCGTGTTCTCCCTCGAGCGCATGCGCGAGTGGCTCGGGCCCGATGACCCGCTGGTCCGGCTGCTGCTGGTCAAGGAATCCCCGCAGGAACTCGCAGCGCGACTGATCGCGGCCTCGAAGCTGGGCGATCCGAAGGTGCGGCTGGCGCTGTGGAACGGCGGCGCCGCGGCGGTGGACGCTTCGGACGATCCGATGCTCGCGCTCGCGAAGGCCGTCGATCCGTACGCGCGCGCGGTGCGCAAGCGTTACGAGAACGAGGTCGAGGCACCGGTCGATTCCGCTTCGGAAAAGATCGCGCATGCGCGCTTCGCCACCCTCGGCACCAGCGTCTATCCGGACGCGACCTTCACACTACGCCTCAACTACGGAACGGTGCAGGGTTGGGTCGAGAACGGCACGCCGGTCGAACCCTTCACGCATCTCGGGACGGCCTTCGCGCGCGCGACCGACGCCTACCCGTTCCGCATGCCCGACAGCTGGACGCGCGCGAAGGATCGTCTCGATCTGTCCACCCCGGTGAATTTCACCAGTAATAACGATATCGTCGGCGGTAATTCAGGAAGCCCCGTCGTCAATGCGCGCGGCAACATCGTCGGTCTCGCCTTCGATGGCAATATCCACTCGATCTCGGGTTCCTACTGGTTCGATGCCGCCCAGAACCGGATGATCGCGGTTCATCCGGCATTCATCCGCGAGGCGCTCACCAAGGTCTACGGCGCAAGCGCGCTGCTGGCGGAACTCGGCGCGGCCCCGTAAGGTATTACCAGCCCAAGAGCCGGACCCAAGGATCGAGGACGACATTGGCTACCGTGATCGCCTCAAGCTTGCCCGATGCCGTGCGCCATCCGGAATTCCGCCGCGGCTGGCGGGTACTGGTCGCTTCGCTCCTCGGCACCGCCTGTGGCGCCTCGCCGCTGCCATTCAGCACCATGGGGTTCTTTCTCGGGCCCTTGCACGCGCAGTTTGGCTGGTCGTTCGCGGAGGCGAGTTTCGGGCTCACGATCTACGGCATCATCGGCGCGCTGCTCGCACCGTATTTCGGTTCGCTCGGCGATCGCTTCGGAGTTCGCCGCGTGGCCATGCTGTCGACGCTCGCGTTTGGCCTGGTATTCGCGTCGTTCTCGATCACGCCCGGCTCGCTGACCGGGTTCTATGGGCTTTGGGTACTCGTCGGGTTGGTGGGGATCGGCTCGACACCGGTGACCTGGTCGCGGGCGGTGAATCTTTGGTTCTACCGCAATCGCGGGCTTGCGCTCGGCATCATCCTGGTCGGCACCGCGCTCGCCGCGGTCGTCCTGCCGAAGCTCACGGAGTTCTACATCGGCCACTTCGGCTGGCGCGCGGCGTTTGCGTTGCTCGCGCTGCTGCCGCTCGGGGTGGCGCTCCCCGTCGCCGCACTCTGGTTCCGCGAGCCACGCCCCGAGGAGCGTCCGCCGGAGCTCTGCGCCACCGACGGTAAGGGCGGACTGCCGGGTATGACGCTGCGCGAGGCGGTTCGGGGCTATCGGTTTTGGACTTTGCTCGTCTCTATTTTTATCGTTTCCACCGCCTACGGCGGTGCGCACGTCCATCTGTTCGAACTGCTGAAGATGCACGGCATCGCGGCGGATGAGGCGAGTACGGTGTTTTCGTTCCTCGGCCTGAGCATCATGCTCTCCCGAGTCGGCGCAGGGTTTCTCCTCGATCGATTCTGGGCGCCGCTCGTGACGCTGCCGCTGCTGGCGCTGCCGGCGGTGGCCTGCTGGGTGTTGACGGGTCCGACCCTGACGCTGTCCACGGCGTTCCTGTGCGCGGGCCTCCTCGGGCTCGCCTCGGGGGCGGAAACCGACATCGTGGCCTACTTCGCCAGCCGCTATTTCGGGATGGCCCACTACGGCAAGATCTATGGCGTGCTGTACCTGACGTTTGGGATCGGCTCGGCGATCTCACCCCCTATCTACGGCTACGTCAGGGATGTCACCGGTAACTACGATCTGGCGCTGCGGGGCGCCGGCGCGGCGTTCCTGGTGGG
>Ga0116226_10001271_pt1 | contig 21751 bp, 16 predicted proteins | sample S1TSphfallax_FD_89692 | JGI IMG/M metagenome (GOLD analysis project Ga0116226, IMG submission 89692) | Host-associated microbial communities from peat moss isolated from Minnesota, USA - S1T2_Fa - Sphagnum fallax MG | ecosystem: Host-associated > Plants > Peat moss > Unclassified | place: USA... | reverse complement strand
TGCGAACTCGAATGAGGTGACCACGCCGAAGTTGCCGCCGCCGCCCCGCACGCCCCAGTACAGATCGGGATTTTCATGGGCGCTCGCGTGCAGCAATCGGCCATCGGCGGTCACGAGATCCACCGCTTTCACGTTGTCCGCAGCGAGACCGAAACGGCGCGCCAGGCGACCGAAGCCGCCACCGAGCGTGAGGCCCGCCACACCCGTGTGCGACACCGTACCGGCGGTGGTGACGAGCCCGACGGCCATCGCCTCATGATCGAGCTCGCCGAGGAGACTACCCCCGCCCACATAAGCGGTGCGCGCCGCGGGATCCACGCGGACCCCGCGGATACGCGACAGATCGAGCTGCATACCAGCGTCGCAGGTCGACTGGCCGGATTGGCTATGGCCACCGCATTTCACCGCGAGCAGAAGCTCGTGTTCGCGCGCGAAATTGACAGCGGTGACCACGTCGGCGGCGCCGCTAGGTTGCACCACCAAGGCCGGGTGGCGATCGATCGTATCGTTGATGACGCGCCGAGCTTCCTCATAGCCGGGGTTGCCTGGGAGCAGCACCGCACCGCGGAGGCTCTCCCTCAACGCCTGGAGGTCGGTTCTGGCGAGGGTGATCGACGCTCCGCCGCCGGTCACCGCCGGCAGATCAGTAACGATGGCAGAGGACTCCGCCTCGCTCGCGACTACTCGCGGCGGCGAAAAGGAGAGGGCGGCAGCGGCCGCGAGGGAGGTCCCGACGAAGCGGCGTCTGTCCATCAGCTGTCCTTCACGAAGCGAAACTGCCTTCAGGCGAGGATTCTGCCACGGTTCGCCGGAACTGGCTGCCGGTCTTCCGCCTTCGAGGAGTCAAATGAGGATGCGCTCGACCTCGTCGAGACTAATGTCGTCATCGCGGCGATCGTAGAGCCCGGTGGTACGCGCCGATTCATGCGCGGCCATCTGCTGCGCGATCTCGAGCTTGCCGCCGTTGCGCAGATATTCGGTGATTCCCGTCGCACGAAACGAGTGGTTACCAACTCGGGTCTTGAGACCGCAAGCAAGGGCCCGCCGTCGGATCATCCGGTACACGTCGGGCTGGCTCAGGGGTTCATCGGTGAGTCGGCCGGTTCGGCCGCGGATAGTACGGAACAGAAAAGCCTTGGAGCCGAGCGTAGAGCCGCCGATACGCCGGTAGTCCTCGAGGTAACGATCCAGTGCATGGTGCGCGGGAATCTCGTGGCGTTTACCCCCCTTCTCATGCAGGCGAAGCCAGGTCCGTCTTCCCTGAATATAGACGTCCTCGCCGCGCATTTTCGTGACGGCACCAACGCGCGCAAACGTGTAGACCATGGTCGCGATGAGGGCTCGATCGCGCACGCCGATCAGTGTGTCGCTCTCGATGGAGTCGAGGAGTTCGCGCGCCTCCGCGGCCGTGAGGACCGCGGTCTTTCCTTTGCGGACGCTATAGCGAGGGCCACGCACCGGAGCCGCGGGGTTCGAGGCGATCACCTGGCGGACGACCAGCCAGTCGAACAGCATGCGGATGGCGGCCAGGTGCTGCTTCACGGAGGGCTTCGACAGACGCAGGCCCACCGATTCGATGTAAGCGGCCACGTGCAGCGGCTCGATCTCGAGCAGCTGGTCGAATTTCTGCAGCGCGCACCAGTCCGCGAACTCGCGCACGTTCCGAAAGTATGCGCGGCGGGTATTCGGATTTCGGATATTGGCCGCGAAGAATTCTAGAAAATGCCGCGCGGCCTGCTCGTCACGCGCGAACAGCGGCGGAATCTGTGCGAGTACGGCCGAGGAAATCCCCGCAATACGAACCAGATCCGCTTTGGAAGCAACCACCACACCCCCCCCCTTAGAGTATGATAACGTCCTTTATCATACTCAATAAATCCGTCCTTTGAAGCGTTCTTCGAGGCGACGCCCAAGCGGCAATCCGGCTGCGGCGCTGGCCCTCCAGCCTAAGTTGCAATACTTTATCGCTCCGCCAACATCCTTCCCTCGCCGAGGTCCTCAATGTCATTTTCCCTGTACGCCGCCACCGTTCCGAGTTTTCAGCAGATCCTGGGGGCGCTCGCGGGCGTGCTCGTGAAGGCCGAAACCTATTGCAACGAGAAGGGTCTCGAGCCCTCTGAGCTCATTCAGGCGCGTCTCGCCCCGGACATGTTTCCGTTCGCATACCAGGTCAAATCCGCTGCGGTGCATTCGTTTGGCGCCATTGAGGGCGCCCGTGCTGGGCTCTTCACGCCGGATGTGAGTCCGTCGCCCGAGACTTTTGAGGGACTGAAGGCAAAGGTTGCGGAGGCTCTCGCCGGGCTCGCCGCGCTCGCTCCGGCAGACGTCGACGCGCTGGTCGGCCGCGACACCCGCTTCAGCTTCCGGGAACATCACTCGGATTTCACCGCCGAGAACTTCCTGCTCTCGTTCTCGCAGCCGAATTTCTATTTCCATGCAACCACCGCTTACGACATCCTGCGTTGGAAGGGACTGCCTATCGGCAAGCGGGATTTCACCGGGCGGACGCGTACCAAAGCTTGATCCACGAGGGTTAGCCATGAGCAGCGAGGATCCTTTTCGCGCGTCGCTCGACGGGACGATGCGGGCGCGGCTGACGGTCCAAAAAGGCCGCCGGCCCGCGCCGGGCGTGGATCCTCGGGTCGATACCTTGATTGGTATGGTGCTGTCCCTGACCTCCGAAGTTGCGGTGCTACGCGAGCGCCTCGATGCCCACGAACGCCTCGCGGCCTCCGGAAACTTCACTGGACCCGAAGCCGTCGATGCCTACGTACCGGACGCGACGGCGGAGACGGCGCGCGCCGTGCAGCGACAACGTCTGCTCGCGAAAGTTTGTCGGCCGCTGATCGCCGAATCGATGACCGAGGCGGCAGCGGGTACGCCAAGCGACGACCCCGCGGATCCAGAATGACACGCGCCCTCGTCACCCTTTAAGTTCGCTCCTAAGAGCCGTCGCCTCGGGCCCAAGCGGCTCCTCAGGACGCGCGGCGGCGAGGCGATCGAGCAGTAGTAGCGCGAGACGAGAGCGCCCCACGGCTTTGGCGTAGCGGCTGACGGCGACAGTCTCGGTCTCCGACTCGAGAGAGAATCGGGACAGCCGGCTGCAGGTTTCGTCGGCCACGGCTAGGGCGAGTGCCGACAGGCTCTTGCGCAGCAGACGCGACACGACACAGCGCGCCACGGTAGCAAGCCCCCGCTGGTCATTCCATTGCGCGACTTGGGCCATGATCGAGGGGACATCGAGGCCAAGCTCGTCAGGAGACGCGGCATCGAGGAACTTCTCGAGCGGCGCGAGCGCGAGTCGATAGTCCCGCGCGCGCATCGGGCCGTACACGTCGTCGAGCATCTGCTGGCGTTCCCGATCTCGCGCCTCCCGAACTCGCGCTGCGTGACGCTCGGGACTCGACTGCGGCTCGTGGCCGACCTCGAGTCGACACTCGTAGATTACGCCCCCGATAAGGGCGAACGCCGACAACGCGAGGAGCGACAGCACGATATCGCGTGGCAGTTCCGCCCAGTCGAGTCTGCATATGAGCGCGGCTACCGCCCCCTCTATCGCGAGCAGCGCCAGGACCAGAAGGTAATGCCAGGCCAGCGCGCGGATCAGTCTTCCGAGCACCAGCGGATTCACGGCGTCGAGTACGTGATGGGTTGACCCCTGGACGGCCATCGACGCGGGCAGGACTAGCAGCGCAGCGGCGCCTACCCATAACGCGAACGCTCCGCCGAGTTCGCGCGCTAGCAGATACAGCAGCACGCAGCAGAGCAGCTGACCGATAGGGCCCGGGCCGTCAAAAGGACCCAGGGCTTCGAGCGAAGGAACCGGAGCGACGGGCTTGCCATTGGCGGCCGCTCCGAGAAGCAAATATCCGTATTTGACGATCGCAAATATGGCGAAGCAGGCGGGCAGAATCCAAAGGTAAGGCACCTGACCGAGCACCGCTGCGCAGAGGAAATAGAACGCCGCGACGAAACTGACGAACAGCAGACTCGCCGTCTGGAATGGCATGGCGAACGCACGCAACAGATACGGCAAGCGGCTCTCCATGGGGCGCGCAAGTATAGCCGGTCACCGACTTGGGCTCCCGCGCAGGCATGGCGTTTGCTCAAAACCCACAGACTCGGCAGGACGCCCCGACGCATCGACCGAGCGCGCAGCGGAGAGACTTCGTGAACAAAAGATTATGGGTAATGCTCATCGTAGCGGCCTCGGGCGCTTTCGCGGGCTGCGACCGTGCTCCGAAGCTCGCCACGTCGTCTCGGTCGGCGGAGCGCATCGCGGATGCGACAGCCGACGCCAATCGGCAAGTCGCTTCGGCTGCCTACGATCTGGCAGTCGCCGAGGCGGAGGGAAACTACCACGTAGCCCTCGCGGAATGCTCGTCGCTTGCCGGCCAAGCCCATACCGAGTGCAAGCTCAAAGCCGATTCCACCCTCGCCATGGCCAAGGCCTACGCGCGGGCCTCGCTCGCGCAACGCTGACCGCAATTCCGCACTACCCACCCCTAAAGGAGACTTCTCATGCTTCACTACGCCGTCGTGTTCTTCATCATCGCGCTGGTCGCGGCCGTGCTCGGATTTGGCGGCATCGCCGCGGGCGCCGCCGGCATTGCGAAAGTGCTTTTCGTAGTATTTCTGATCGGTGCGATCGTGACGTTCTTCGTCGGCCGCCGCTCGGTGTGAAGTCGCGGTCGTTTTAGGTCACCAACGCAGAGGGGCGTCATCCGCGGATGACGCCCCTGTCGCGTAGATTCAAGCGGGAACGGGAAGAGATCGAAGATCAGCTCCAATCACCGCCGCTGTCGCCGCCACCGAAGCCGCCGCCCGAGTTGTCATCCCAACCCGAGTCGCCGCCTTGGATGCCGAAATCGTCACCGCCCATGTTGGCGTTCGGATCGGGCTCGACGGGGCGATTCTCAAACTCCTCGGGCCGGCTCGCCAGTCCATCAGCGCGACCGGGTTCCAGTACGCGATGTACCAGTTCTTCGCCCGCGACCATACCCGCACCGAGCGCGGCGCCCGTCGCGAGATTACCCAGTAGCCCGGAGCCCCCACCGCCCATGGGAGCGGGGTAGCCACCGTACCCCGGGGCCGGATATCCGCCGCCATAACCCGGACCACCCATGGTCGGGGGAAGTCCGCCGCCGTTAACGGTCGTCGGGTAGCCACCGCCCTGTTGGTAGTAAACCTGAGCGCGACGACGACTCACGATCATCCAGATCACTAGGACCACCGCGAGCCCGAAAAGGATGGGAATCCACGGGATGGAACTCGCCCGCGCGCTGGGCGCAGGCGCGTAAACGGGGCCCGAGGCTCCGCCGGTATAGCTATTTGGCGTCAGCCGACCGTTAGTACCGCGCGCCAGCTCGGCGCGCAATTCGCTAACCGCTTGCGGCTTCGCGAACGGCAACCCGGGCTTCAGATGCTCGGCGACGGCGAGTTCCTGCCGCGCCGCGCCGAAATCGCCGGCACGCGCATCGAGCTCTGCGGTAACGTAGTGCGCACGCGCGCTGTCGGGATGGTCGCGCAGAACCTGCTGCATCATCTGCTGCGCCTGCACCAAATGGCCCGCGTTGGCAGCTTGATAGACCTGATCCAAAGTCGGGTCCGCATCAGCCGCCATAGCCATCGAGCCGAAGGCGGACGCGGCGAGCAGTACCAAAATACCGGCCGTATTCTTAAACATCGCTAACCCTCCAGCTAATTCGAGACGCTATGGGCGAGACGCTAAACGCCCGCTGCAGGTCCCAGTTTGGGGTCCCGCGACGCAAGATCAAGTCCCAGCCTGCGAATACACGAGCGTGAACCCGTTTTATTACAGCAAATCAATCAGTTGTCGAGAAATTGACGGAGGACGCGCCCAAACTCGACGGGGATGACGTCCATGAAGCCGTGGGCGTGATCGGAGAAGTCGTGGCGGCGTCCGTTCTGCATCAGAGGTAGACCGCGGGGCGTCTGCAGCGCGAGATCGTCGTTGGGATTGATCACGAGAATGGGTTGACTGACCTTCGGCAAATGCACGCGCAAATCGTAATTGAAGGCCGCACGGTGCCCCCAGTGGGCGGCGGGGCCGCCGCGCAGGCCATCAGCAAATTGCCGCTCGAGAACCGCGCGCGGGACCTCCGGGCCATAGAAGCGCTGCAGGTTGACCCACTTATCGCGAAGATGTCGCCCTTCGACATCGATCGGCGTCGGCGCATATTCGCGGCGGAACGACTCGAGTTCCTCGTCCGTGAACACGGGCGAGGAAATCTGCACGATGCGACGCACGAGCTCCGGCCGCGCGAGCGCGAGGGCAATGCAGGTGATGGAACCGGTATGGTAGCCCATCACGTCTACCTGCTTGAAGCCGAGCGCGTCGATGAACTTCGCCATCGTGGCCGCAAAATCCTCGATCTCGAGCGGAGCCTGGGGCGCTTCGGATTCGCCGAACCCCGGTGTATCGGGCGCCACCGCAATGCGATCGACACCGAGCTCGGTCAGCGTCGGCTCGAACACCCTTCCAGAGTTCGGGCTCATGTGAAACATGACCACAGGGATCGCTCGCGGCTCCTCGGGCCGCGCGATGCGATAGTGAAGCTGGCCAAACGGGCCTTGCCAATAGTCCCGTCGCACCGGACGCGCTGGAACTCCGACCGGCGCGGGCGGCGCGAGCTTTGCACTCGTGCGGTTCGGCCGCTCCTCGGCCTCCCCATCCAGGAACTCCTGCACCAGCGCGGCCACCTTGGCGGTATGCACGTCGAGACAGCCGTGCGCAAAGCCCGGCAATTCCAGCAGACGACCGTTGTTGAGATAACTCGCGGCACGCAAGGTCGGTGCGCGTAGATCATCCTCGGGGCAGAGTAGAAGAATGGGCTGTTCGACGCGCGGCAGCTCGCGCGAGTAGTTCTGGCGGAACGCCGCTCGATGGCCCCACCAGGCGTTTTCCCCGCCGAGCAATCCCTCGCAGAACTCCCGCTGCGCGAATACAGCGGGCGCCTGTGGATCTTTCCACTGCCATTGCTCACGCCAGCGTCGTAATAGCGACTCGCCGTCCGCGGAGATTTCATCCGCCGCCGGTGTCCCCATCGTTTCGTACTGGAGCTTTAGCTCCTCCTCGGAGTAAGCGGGCGCCGAGACGAGCACCAACCGGCGGACGCGGCCCGGCCTCTGTTGAGCGAGTTCGACCGCAATCCGGGATCCCGTGTGATAGCCCATCACGTCGAAACGGGCATGACCGAGAGCCTCCATGAACTCGCCCAGGGCCGCCGCGTAGTCCGGAATTTCCGGCGGCGAGAGCGGCGCATCCGACAGGCCGAAGCCGGGGGTGTCCGGTGCGAGCGCCACGCGGTCCTTACCGAGCTCGGCGATGAACTGCGCGTACAGACGACCTGAACTCGGACTCAAGTGGAGACAAAGGAGCGGCACGCGCGTTGGCGCGGGCGGAGCGCACACCCGGTAATGAATCTGCCCGAAACGCGCATCAGCATAAGCACGCTTTACCCCTACGGGGGTTCGCCAGAAGCGCATCTCATACTCGAGTTGGGGGTCGAGCTCGTTCATGGTGATCCTCAAGGCGCCTGTTCGGGCCAATAACGTGAAGTACCGACGCGCATTTGGGCGAATCCGAAGGGAAGGATACAAGACGGTTGCCAAGCTCCATGGTAGCTTTCCTGCCCGTCAGACACCCCTGCGCCGCGCGAGCCGAAACTTGACCGTAAAGCGACCTGCCACCGCGTCCGCCAGGGACTCGATCGGTTTTCGTGAATTCGTTGCGATGATGGCGTCCTGCATGGCGCTGCAGGCGTTCGCTATCGATACGATGCTGCCCTCGTTGCCCGACATGGGCAAGGACTTTGCGGTGCGCGACGCCAACCACCTGCAGTGGGTCGTGACCGCGTTCATCATGGGCGCTGGCGTGGGACAGATCGCCTTTGGACCGTTGTCGGATTGGCTCGGCCGACGTCGGGTACTGCTGGCTGGGCTGGGCTTCTACGTGATCGCGACGCTGCTCGCCGGAATGTCGCCGAGCCTTGAATGGCTGCTCCTGCTGCGCTTCCTGCAAGGGACCGCCTCAGCCTCGAGCTACGTCATTCCGCGTTCCATCGTTCGCGACCGATACGATGGATCCACCATGGCGCGAGTGCTATCGATCATCTTCATGGTGTTCCTGCTGGTTCCGATCCTCGCGCCAAGTCTGGGTCAGGCTATGCTGCTCGTCACTTCCTGGCATGGGGTGTTCCAGATCCTCGCGCTCGCCGGCTGCTCAGTCGGCGTCTGGGTGTATATCCGTTTGCCCGAGACACTCCATCCCGAATTCAAACGCGTGCCGAGCGCTCGCGCGCTGTTCGAGGCCGGATGGTTCACGCTCTCGAACCGCACCTCGATCTGTTACACCGTGGCCCAGACCTGTCTGTTCGGCGGCATCCTGGCGTACGTCAGCACCGTGCCCCAGATCTTCGCCAGCACTTTCCACCGACGCGATCTGATGGCACCCGTGTTCGCATTTTGCGCCGGGTGGATGGGGGTGGCGGCTTTCCTCAATTCGCGCTTTGTAGAGCGCATCGGGATGCGCCGCATCTCGCACACTGGCTTGAGCCTGGTACTGGTACTGACTCTGGTCCATTCACTGATTGCGCTATACGGTCCGGAGCCCATCGCGCTGTTCGCGGGGCTACAGGGGCTCACGATGGCCTGTCTTGCACTCGGTATCTCTAATTTCAACGCGATCGCCATGCAGCCGATGGGCGCAATCGCCGGTAGCGCGGCCTCCGTCCAGGGGTTCATTTCCATGCTGGGAGGCGCCTCGATCGCCTCGTTGATCGGGCAACAGTGGACGGGCTCGATCGCCTTCCTTCCGGTCGGAACGCTCTGCTGCGGCCTGGTGGCCTTCGGACTCATCCTACTGGCCGAGCGCGGGGTACTCTTCAGAAACCAGCCGCGTCCGCCGACCGACACCATTGCTGCAGGTATCGATATCCCCGCGTCCTGAGACCGGGCTGAGAAATCGTACTGCACTGCAGCATGCTGGGCCATTACAATGGCGATACTGTCGTGCCACACCTTACCGACCCTGCTCAAGTCCCGTTGCCTCGCGCGGATCCGATGACCGCCAGCGAGCGGCCGCTGCGCGCGCACTCCACGCACCGCATCGTCATTGTGGGCGGTGGCGCGGGTGGATTGGAACTCGCGACCCGGCTCGGCGACCGGGTCGGACGCACGAGCCAAGCCTCGGTCACGCTCATCGATCGCAGCCGTACTCATCTATGGAAGCCGCTGCTGCACAAGGTTGCCGCGGGCACCCTGGACGAGAATGATCATGAAGTCGACTACCTCGCCCAAGCACGCTGGCACCATTTCCGGTTTCAACAGGGGGCACTCGTCGGCATCGACCGGGACGCGCGACGCGTCCAGCTAGGGCAGCTATTGGATGCCGAAGGGGGCGAAGTTCTCCCGCCGCGCCACATCGCCTACGACACGCTCGTGATCGCGATCGGCAGCCAAACCAATGACTTCGGAACCCCGGGAGCCGCGCTGTATGCCATCGCGCTCGACACCCCGACGGAGGCCTCGCGTTTCCACGCTCGCCTCCTCAACGCTTGTCTGCGCGCGGATCTTGCCGAGGGTCCGATCAATCCCGCCGCCTTGCACATCGTCGTGATCGGCGCGGGTGCGACCGGCGTCGAGCTCACCGCGGAACTGCACAAGGTGGTGCGTGAACTCGTCGCCTATGGCCTCAATCGCATCGACCCCGAGCGCGACATTCGCCTCACGATCATCGAGGCAGCGTCGCGCATCCTGCCGGCATTGCCCGAACGGCTGTCGGCGGCGACCTTGAAACTCCTGCACAAGATCGGTGTCGAAGTCCTCACCGACGAGCGTGTGACGGAGGTGCGCGCCGATGGCGTCTGTACGGCAAGCGGCCGCTTCGTCCCCGCCGGGCTCGTCGTGTGGGCAGCCGGGGTCAAGGCGCCGGAGTGTCTCGCGAGCCTCGGCGGCCTCGAGACCAACCGCAGCCATCAGCTGCTCGTCAACTCGAACCTTCAGACCACCCGCGATCCGCACATCTTCGCGATGGGCGATTGCGCTAGCTGCCCCTGGCCCGCGAAATCGGGCTTCGTACCGCCGCGTGCGCAAGTCGCCCACCAGCAGGCGAACCATCTCGCGCGTTGGCTGCCTAAACATATGACGGGACAATCCGTTAAAGCCTGGCGCTATCGCGACTTCGGCTCGCTCGTCTCGCTCGGCCGCTACAGTACGGTGGGTAATCTCATGGATTCCATCACCCGCAGCTCGCTCATGATCGAAGGCTACGTCGCCCGTGTGATTTATCTGTGGCTCTATAAGTCACATCAGTACGCGCTGCACGGCTTTGCCAAGGTCACTCTCGACACACTTGCCAACCTGATCACGCGCCGGACCGCGCCACAGATCAAACTCCACTGACCATGTTGAACCTCGAAGCCATCGACCTCGCCCGGATCCAGTTCGGATTCACGATCTCGTTTCACATCGTATTCCCCGCCATCACCATCGGGCTTGCGAGCTATCTGGTCGTGCTCGAAGGTTTGTGGTTGAAAACCGGAAACGCGGTCTACCAGAGCCTGTATCAATTCTGGTCGAAGGTTTTCGCCGTCAATTTCGGCATGGGTGTCGTCTCGGGCCTCGTGATGGCCTACGAGTTCGGCACCAACTGGAGTCGATTTTCGGACGTCGCCGGAAGTGTCACGGGTCCCCTCCTCGCCTACGAAGTACTCACGGCCTTCTTCCTCGAAGCGGGCTTTCTCGGGGTGATGCTGTTCGGGTGGAAGCGCGTCGGTCCCCAGCTGCACTTTCTCGCGACGGCGATGGTGGCGCTCGGGACGCTGGTGTCGGCGACCTGGATTCTCGCTTCCAACAGCTGGATGCAGACACCGCAGGGCTATGAACTCGTCGCGGGACGGGTGGTGCCGACGGACTGGCTGGCGGTGATCTTCAATCCTTCGTTCCCGTTCCACCTCGCCCACATGGTGATCGCGGCCTATCTTGCCACCGCTCTGCTCGTCGGAGCGTCCGGCGCCTGGCATCTCCTCAAGGGGCGCGACGATCCGGCGATCCGCACCATGACGTCGATGGCGTTCTGGATGCTGCTCGCCGTCGCGCCACTGCAGGTAGCGGTTGGAGACCTCACGGGCCTCAACACGCTCGAGCATCAACCCGCGAAGATCGCGGCCATGGAGGGCCACTGGGACAATCGCGCCGGAGAAGCCGTCCCCCTGACCCTCTTTGGGTTGCCGGATATGCAGGACGAGACCACCCACGATGCGATCGAAATCCCGCATCTGGGAAGCATCATCCTGACGCACACCTGGAATGGCCAGTTTCGCGGCCTGAAGAGCTTCGCCCGCGAGGATCGGCCCAATGTGCCGGTCGTATTCTGGGCGTTTCGCGGCATGGTCGGTCTCGGCATGCTGATGATCCTGCTGGGTCTGTGGGGCGCGGTGGCCCGCTGGCGCGGAACGCTGTATCGCTCGCCGTTCCTTTGGCGCTTCGCGCTCTGCATGGGACCGAGCGGCGTGCTCGCCATCCTCGCCGGCTGGATCACGACCGAAGTGGGCCGACAGCCTTGGGTCGTCTACGGCGTCCTGCGCACGGCGGAGGCCGCCTCGGCGCACAGCGTGACCCAGCTCAGCGTGTCGCTCGCGCTGTTCGTGGTCGTCTATCTCGCCGTGTTCGGCGCCGGTACCTGGTATCTGCTGCGAGTGATCGCACATGGGCCCACTACTACTGCTGGCAGCGAACCGGTGCCAGCCCAGCCCGCGGGCGGCGCCGGTCGCCCCCGTACCCCGATGCGGCCGCTATCCGTTCCGCCCGATGGGCTCGAGGCGTGATGGGAATAGATCTCCCACTCGTGTGGGCTGTGATCATCCTGTTCAGCGTCATGATGTACGTCGTGATGGACGGGTTCGATCTCGGCATTGGGCTATTGTTCCAGTTCATCCCCGACCGGCATGACCGCGACGTGATGATGAACACCGTGGCTCCGGTCTGGGACGGTAACGAGACCTGGCTGGTGCTCGGCGGAGCGGGTCTGCTCGCCGCATTCCCCCTCGCCTATTCGGTGGTGTTGAGTGCGTTCTACCTGCCCGTTGTGTTCATGCTGCTCGGGCTCATCTTCCGTGGGGTGGCGTTCGAATTCCGCTTCAAGTCGCACGAAGAACATCGTCATTGGTGGGACCTCGCGTTCATTGCCGGCTCCAGCATTGCGACGTTCTTCCAAGGCGTGATCCTGGGCGCTTACATCGATGGCATCCCGGTAGTGGACCGCGCGTATGCAGGTCCCGCCTTCGGCTGGTTGACCCCGTTCTCCATGCTCTCAGGTGTCGGATTGCTCATCGCCTATGCCTTGCTCGGCGCCACTTGGCTGATACTGAAGACGAGCGGTCCTCTGCAGAATCGAGTGATCGAGCTCGCGCGTCCGCTCACCTGGGCGCTGCTCGCCATGATCGTGGCCGTGAGCGTCTGGACCCCGCTCGCCCACGCCAGCATTGCTGCCCGCTGGTTCACCTGGCCGAATTTGCTGTGGTTTTCACCCGTGCCGCTGCTGGTCGCGCTCGTGTTCTGGCGCCTCTCCAAGGCGCTACGCCCTGCGGCGAAGACTCCCCACGCGGCGCCCTTCCTGCTCGCGCTCTGCCTCGTATTCCTCGGCTACACGGGATTCGGTATCAGCCTCTGGCCGCACGTCGTGCCACCGGCCATTTCGATCTGGCAGGCGGCGGGCCCGCCGCAGAGCCTGGGGTTCGCGCTCGTGGGGGCACTCGTGATCATGCCACTCATCCTCGGTTATACGGCCTGGGGCTACTATGTGTTCCGAGGCAAGGTCGATGCCTCGGAGCACTACCATTGAGCTCGAATTGGGTGCAACGCGTCGGTTGGCTGATCGTAATCTGGCTCAGTAGCGTGCTCGCGCTCGCCGCGGTAGCCGCCGTCTTCCGCGTACTCATGGGGTGGGCAGGCCTGAAGCGCTGAAAGATGAACCGGGAGCCGAATTCGAACTCCGCCGCCGATCCTCCGGCGCTGCTAGAGCGGGCCACCGAGTTTCATCGCGCGGGGGATCTGCCCGCCGCAAGCGAACTGTATCAGCGGGTGCTCGAAGCGCTGCCCCGTCATCCGGTCGCGCTGTTTCGGCTCGGTCTCCTCGAACTGCAAGCGGGCGCTCCCGCTGCGGCGCTCGCGCTCATCGACCGCGCACTCGCGGAGCGTGCCGACGACGCCGTGTTCCACTCAGGCCGTAGCCAGGTGCTCAAGGCGCTGGGTAGTGAGCAGCGCCTCCACGGTGATCTCGCCGCCGCCGAGCGGAGCTATCATGCCGTGCTCGAGCGCGCTCCGGAAGACGTCTCCACACTCTGCGACCTCGGTACCCTCCTTCTCGAGCGCGGCGACCTCGAGGCAGCGCAGTCGTTCCTCCAGAGAGCGCACGCCTTGCAGCCGCGCTCGACGCTCATCGGAGTCAACCTCGCCATAGTCCTCTGCAGGCAGCGGCGTTACACCGAGGCCGAGGCGGTACTGCGCGGCCCGTTCGACGACGAAACCTATCGCGCCGCGATCGAGTTCCAACTCGGCATCGTGCTCGAGGGTCTGGGACGGGTCCGCGAGGCCGCGCAGGCGTATCGCCGCGTTATCGAATTCGCGCCCCAGCACATCGACGCCCATAACAACCTCGGCAACTGCCTGCGCGAGCTCGGCGAATTTCGCGAAGCGGTGCTGACCTACGAGGCGGCACTCGCCCTCGGTCGCGCTTTACCCGCCGGTCAAGTAGCCAGTCAATCAGCGGTCGTGCTGAATAACCTCGGCTGCCTGTTGCGCACCCTCGGGCGTCTCGACGAGGCTGAGGAGCGCCTCCGCCTCGCCATCGACCTCGATCCCTCGCGCGCGACGCTCCATAACAACCTCGGCAATGTGTTGAAGGATGGCGGCGACCTGGATGCAGCGATGGACTCCTATCGACGCGCCCGCGAGCTCGATCCCGGCGATCCGGGCGCGCAGGCCAACCTTGCCTACGCCTTGAGCTTCCAGAGCGACGATCCGGGCGAGATCCTCCGCGAATGCTGGCGCTGGAACGAGTATTTCGCCCGACCGCTGAGCATGGCGATTGCGCCGCATCTGAACGATCGCTCACCGGAGCGGCGACTTCGTATCGGCTACGTATCTCCCGACTTCCGCGACCATTGCCAAGCGCTGTTCATGCTGCCGGTGCTCGCGCACCATGACCATCGCGCGTTCGAGATCTACGGCTACTCGAGTGTCGTACGGCCCGATGCCGTGACGAAGCGTATCGCGGGAGCAGTCGACGTCTGGCGCGAGGTCCGCACGCTCGATGACAGCGAGCTCTGCTCTCGCGTCCGCGAAGACCGCATCGACATCCTGGTCGATCTCACCATGCACATGGCCGACGGCCGGCCACAGCTCTTTGCGCGCAAACCCGCGCCCATCCAGGTGGCGTGGCTCGCCTACCCGGGCACGACCGGTCTCGATACCATCGACTATCGGCTCTCCGACCCACGTCTCGACCCACTCGGCGCCGCCGGCCCGTACAGCGAAAAGACTGCGTGGCTTCCCGACGCGTTCTGGGTCTACGATCCCCTCACTCAGCTCCCGCCCGTCAATGCGCTGCCGGCGGAGTCACGGGGCTACGTCACGTTCGGCTGTCTGAACAACCCCTGCAAGGTCACGAGCGCGACCCTAAGACTATGGAGTCGGGTGCTTCTGGCGGTTGCCGATTCCCGTCTCTTACTGCTCGCGCCCTCGGGCGCGGCACGCGAACGATTGCTCGCGAAGTTAGAGCGCCTCGGCATCGCGCGCGGCCGCGTAAGTTTCGTGCCGTATCGGCCACGCGCGGAATATCTCGCGTCCTATCACGAGATCGACTTGGGTCTCGACACCCTGCCCTACAACGGCCACACGACGAGTCTCGACTCCACGTGGATGGGTGTCCCCGTTATTTCCCGCGTTGGCAGTACCTGTGTAGGACGCGGCGGCTTGAGCCAGCTGTTCCAACTCGGACTCCTCGAGCTCGCCACCGATACCGACGACGGCTTCGTCGAGGCCGCGGTCGCCTTGGCCTCGGATCTGCCGCGTCTTGCCGCGCTACGCAGTGAATTGCGCCAACGACTGGAACACTCCGCACTGATGGATGCCGAACGATTCACGCGTCATTTGGAGCAATTCTTCCGCTCCGCCTGGCAGGACTACTGTGGTGCCGCGTAGACACCTGCGGCTGGCCGCCCTGATCACAGGCGTGGCGCTGGCGTTTCGCGCAGCGAATCTCCTCGCCGCGAATGAGGCTGCTGCGGCTGCGGCTCCGGATCCGATGGTGGCGCTCGGGCGCAAGATCTTCCTCGATCCCTCGCTCTCCGCTTCGGGTCATCTCGCCTGTGCGAGCTGCCACGATCCGGCCACCGCTTACGGACCGCCGAATGGTCTCGCGGTGCAAGCGGGTGGGCCGGCCCTCGATCGGGAGGGAACCCGAGCGGTCCTGAGCCTCCGTTACGTGCTGAATCGGACACCCGCCTGGAGCCGCGCATACCTGTCGAACCCGACCGAGCGTTTGATCGAGGGTTACGAGCCGCCGAGCGGCGGATTCGGCTGGGACGGGCGCTTCGACTCGCTGCACGCCCAAGCGATCTTCCCCTTCCTCGACCCGAACGAGATGGCGAATGCCGGACCGGCAGAAGTGGCGGCGAGGCTCGAGCACGCGCCGTACGCCGCGGACTTTCGAGCGGTGTTCGGCGCGCGGGTGTTCGACGATCCGAATGCGGCGTTCAGGAAGGCCTGTGTGGCACTCGAGCGCTTCGAGCTCGAGGATCCGAGCTTTCACCCCTACAGCAGTAAGTATGATGCGTATCTCGATGGCAAGGCGCAACTGAGCGCTGCCGAGCGGCGCGGGCTCGCGCTCTTCGACGATCCGTCGCGCGGTAATTGTGCCTCCTGTCACGTCGATCGCAAGGGCGCCGATGGTTCCCACCCGCTGTTCACCGACTATGAATTCGAGGCGCTCGGGGTACCGCGCAACCCCGAGATTCGGGCGAATGCCAACGCCCACTACTACGATCTCGGGCTATGTGGCCCGCTGCGCACCGATCAAGCGAGCGAGACTGACTACTGTGGGCTCTTCAAGACACCGTCGCTGCGCAACGTTGCCACGCGCCGGGTGTTCTTTCACAACGGCCGCTTCCACTCTCTCAAAGACGCGCTGCGATTCTACGTCCGGCGCGACACGGATCCGAAGCTCTGGTATCCGACCGCAGCGTCGGGAGCGGTGAACCGCTTCGACGATCTACCGCCGTCGTTCCGGACGAACGTGGACGTAGTGGACGAACCCCTGACGCGACGTCCGGGCGGTACGCCGGCCTGGAGCGACGCCGACATCGACGACGTGATCGCCTTCCTCGAAACCCTCACCGACCGCGACGTCAGGGCGTCGTCGCGTGCAGACCGTAGGGATAATAGTCCACCCACGGCACCGGCTTCGTGACCGGAGCGGTGGCGCCGGGAGCCACGAGACGCCAGCCGATCTGCATCCGGGTACCCAGCGTATCGCCGTCCGAGCCGAGCGTCTGAGTCACTTTACCGTCGCGGAACCGGTAGGTATCCGTCCAGGTGACGCGGGTGAGCCGACCCGAGCCGCGCGGCGCACGAAGGCGTCATGCACCGGACGTATGGAGGTATCAACCCTTCTCATTTGTGCGAAATCCTACGCCCTGTTCACACTGAGACGGAAACATATAACAGGGGGTGGATCCATGCGCAGCATCGCTTGCCGGGGATTGTTCAGCGTCGGTCTCGCTCTGGTCGGATCGTGCTTCGACCTCGCTTCGACCACCCACGCACAGGAAATCTCGAGCGACTCAAAACTCGAGGAAGTCGTCGTGACTTCGCGCAAACGCGTTGAATCGGTGCTCGACGTACCCATTTCTATCGACACCGTGACGGCCGCTGAGATCGAGGATCTCGATCTGAAGGACATGACCGATATCGCGAAGATGACGCCCGGTATGTTCTACACCAACTTCGAGGCAAACCGAGCCGACCGCCTCGGTGCGTCCTACGTGGTCCGTGGCATCTCACTGAATAGCTACAATAATTTCTCCGATGCAGCGCTTCTGTTCGTCGACGGTGCGCCAGTCGTGAGCGGCAACCTACCCAGTATTGACGATATAGAACGGGTCGAAGTCCTAAAAGGGCCGCAAGCGGCGTACTTCGGTCGCAACACCTTCGCCGGGGCCATCAGCGTGACGACCCGGGAGCCCTCCGACACCTGGGAGGCCCGAGCCATGGCAGAGGCCTCGAGTTACCATTCGAGTGATGTGTCGCTATCGGTAGAGGGGCCTGTGATCCCTGATACCGTGCTGATGCGGTTTACCACCGAGGCTCACACCCAGGGCGGTGAATACCATAACTGGCTGAACACGAACGATACTCTCGGGGGACAGACCACCGACAGCTTCGGTCTCACACTGAAAATTACACCCGCCGTCGAGGGCCTCGTGATCCGCCTCGGGGCTGACTACTACACCTACGACGACGAACCCGGCGCGCAGGCGCGGCTCATCGATAACTCGCTGAACTGCGACCCGGGGCATACGGGCCGCAATACTTGGTACTGCGGGGCTGCCCCGCATGTCCAACCGAACCAGATCAATTACGATTTCACCATCACCCCGCAATATCGCGCCGAGGTGTTTCCAACTTCGATCTTTGGCGGTAACGGCATCGACGATCATGCCGGCGTACAGAGCAACAACTGGCACCTCAACGCAAAGATCAATTACGCGCTGCCCTACGGGATCGATCTCGAGACCATCACGGCCTGGGATCGTACCGAGGCGGCCACGATCTCCGACGAATGGTACGATCCGAACTTCTATGACTTCTTCAATCCGGCGCAGCCCTGGAACTGGCTGTATCTGGTCGAGGAGTACAAGGCGGACTTTTCACAGGAATTTCGCCTGACCTCGGCCAAGAGCGAACGGCTTCGCTGGACCGTGGGCGGTAACTATCTCAATTTGAAGGCGAATGCGGGACACGTGGCCGGTATCACTCCCCTCGCCAACCCAGCGAACTATCCGGGCAACATCGGCGGCTCGACCACGTATGCCGGCTTCGGTGGCCTTTACTACGATCTCCTGGCGCCCTTGGAACTCGGTCTCGAGGCGCGCTATCAGGCGGACGACGTCTATAACGACACGAACGGCGGTGCTCCCCTGAAGGGCACGTTCAACAGCTTCTCGCCGCGCGTCACCCTGAAGTACAAAATCTCTCCGGAGACGTCGGTCTATGCGCTCTACGCGAAGGGCACCCGTCCGGGCGCCTTCAATGCCACGCTCGCACCGGGATATGAGCCGGGCCTCGTCACCGCCGCCGCACAAGCCGCCATCGTCGCTCAAACCGGCGCATCCGTGAACGTCAAGGAAGAACAGATCCAGAACTATGAGATCGGCCTCAAGACAGAGTTCCTGAATGGTCGCGGCTTCGCGACGCTCGATGGCTACTACGGAAAGATTACCAACCAGCAGATCCAGGATGCTTTCACGGTCCTCGAGACGGTGGGCAATGAAACGCAACCCTACGTCGGCGATGTCCTCGTGAACCGGGGCGAGACGCGACTCGATGGCATAGAGGCAGAGATCGACTTCCAGGTCAGCCAGGGCCTGCGCGTTTCGGCCGCCTTCGCGCTCAATAACACCGACATCCTGTCGGGTCCGGATACCTCCGTGGCGGCGCTTCGCGGCTGTAATCCGGCGGTCCCGTCCTGCGACAATGTCGATGGTAACCATCTGCCCAACGCCCCCCGTACCCAGGGCAACGTCCAGGCTCAGTACACCCGGCCTCTCAACGCGCAGATCAAGTGGTATGTGTCCGGGGAATATATCTACGTCGGGACGAAGTACGCCGAGACGGCGAATCTACTGCAGACCGGCGCGCAGGAATTGCTGAACGCGCGCATCGGATTGACCGGCGAGCGGTGGAAGGCCGAGATCTGGGGCAAGAACATCACCAACAACCGCACCCCCGAGCTCGTCTCGGACGCGTTCGACTACAATACTTTCGTCACCAATGCGGTGGAAATCGCGCTGCCGCAGAAGCCGACTTTCGGACTGCGCGCGAACTATCGATTCTGAATGGAGGGTCCGCCCGTGAACAGCTACGCGCAAAGAGGAGCGATCGGGCGCCTGCCCCGCGCGCCGACGCTTGCCGCCGATAGCGCGCTCGGATTCTTCGAGAGCGTGCGCAATTTTGCGATTGGCCGATGCTTCCCCCGAATCGAGGCACAGAGTGCGAGCTTGCTCGCCGCCGCCGGAGTCGATAGCAGCGCGTCACTCGGGACTTTGCGACGCGCGTTGGATCCAGCTCCGGGAGTGCGCACCTGGAAGCGCCTGATGCGCAGCCAGCAGCAAGCCACCTGGCGCAGCATTCGCGAAGCCCTGAGCGGTAGGGAAGCTGAGTTCGAGGCCCGACTCCAAGCGGCCGAGGCAGCGTTCCCCGAGCGACTGCGCTACGACCCTGACTTCGAGGTTCCAGATTACGCCTGCCGCGAGATTCACCTGCAACCGGGCGGCTACATCGGCGATCCGCTCGCTGGGTTCGTGTTCCACCACGGCACGCAGGTGTTCTACCAGGGCTATAACGACCAGGACGAGCTGCACGCGGGTGTCGCCGCGATGTTGCGTGCGCCGGACGACGGCCGGGTGACGCGAATCCTCGATCTGGCCTGTTCCATCGGCCAGGGTACGACCGCGCTCAAGGCACGCTTCACGTCGGCGGAGGTCTTGGGACTCGATGTGTCGCTGCCGCTGCTGCGTTATGCGCATCTGCGTGCCCTCTCCCTCGGCGAGGACGTGTCTTTCATTCAGGCACTCGCCGAAGACACCGGCCTCGAGGCGTCGAGTTTCGATGCGGTGATGGCGTTCATCCTGTTTCACGAGGTGCCCGCGTCGCTGTTCCCGAAGATCATCGCGGAGGCTCTGCGAGTACTGCGTCCCGGCGGCACCTTCACCATCATCGATGCACCGCGGGTGCAGAGCCTGCCGCCGGCGAACCGGCTCTGGACCGAGTTTGACGCCGAGTACAACGGCGAGCCCTATGCGCTCGATTTCGTGTCCTGCGATTTCAAACAACTGTTGCGCGATGCCGGATTCGAACTCCTCGAGTCTCCGCCGAAAGCGATGTTCCTGGACTGTCTCCACTGTGTGAAGCCCGCTTGAGATGGCAGCGGTGATCGACGCGGACGGCGTCCTGCTGGCGCAGTGGCGCGCGAGTCTCGGGCCGGAGGGGGTCCTCACCGAGTACGACAGCCGTGAGTTCCACTCCCAGGACGTCTACCGTGCCGGCGCTTTGCCCTTGGCGGTGCTGCGCCCACCGAGCGTTGCCGCGTTGCGCGAGGCGGTCGCGGCCGCGACCGCGGCGGGGTTGGCGGTTCATGCCCGCGGCGGTGGGATGTCTTATACCGACGCGTTCCTGCCCGCCTCCAACCGGGCGGTGATCATCGATACCTCGGCTCTCAACCGGGTGGTCGAGATCAATGCCGTCGATCTGCATGTCACGGTCGAGGCCGGGATCACTTGGGCGGCGCTAGACGAGGCACTCCGTCCGCACGGTGTGCGTGCTGCGTTCTGGGGGCCGATGTCAGGCAAGCTTGCGACCGTCGGTGGCGCCTGCAGCCAGGGCGCGGTCACCTTCGGCTCGGGTCTGCATGGCGTATCCGGTCAGAACGTCCTCGGCTTCGAGGTCGTGCTCGCCGATGGCCGGCTGCTGCGGACCGGATCGGCGGGCCAGCCTGGTCACAGCGCGTTTTTCCGCCATGCTGGGCCGGACCTCACGGGTTTGTTTGCGGCCGACTCGGGCGCACTCGGGGTCAAGGCCACCGTCACCCTCGCGCTCGAGCCACGCCCCGAGAGCGGCGACGGTCTGTCTTTCGCCTTCGACGATTTCACCAGTCTGCATGCGGCCGTGACGAGCATCGCCCGACAGGGATTGGCCACGGAGATTTTCGGGGCGGAGAGCGCCCTCGTGCGCATGGTCGCAGGGCCGCCCGACCTGCGAGGCGATCTCGCGACTCTGTTGGCGGTGTTCAGCGCACAGCGTAGCGTGCTCGCTGGCGTATCGAGGGTGCTGCGCCTGGCACTTGCGGGGCGCGGACACTTGAGCCGCGCTCGCTTTCTCGTCAACGTGATGGCCGAGGGACGCGACCCGCGCCAACTCGCTGCGAGCCTCGGCGCGATCCGACGCGCGGTCGGGGAAAGCGGCATCGAGATCTCGAATGCCGTCCCCGAGATCACCCGCGCCACCCCTTTCCCCGATCCCATGCTGCTCGGGCCGGGCGGCCGACGACTGCTACCGCTGCATGGAATTTTTCCGCCGTCGGCCGTGCTCGAGTTTCATCGTGCCGTGCTCGAGCTGCGCGCGCGTCAGCAGACACGGCTCGACGCGCTCGGAATCCTCCTGCCCGTGGTGTACGCCACGGTCGGGCGCAACGGCTTTCTCTACGAGCCGGTGATCTACTGGAGAGACACTTGGCCGACGTTACACCGCCGAGTAATGCCAGGGCCGGTGCTCGCAAAGATGCACCCCGGCGAGCCTAACCCTGCGGTCCGGGCGGCGGTCGAGGAACTCCGCATCAGTCTCATCGATCTCATGTACGCGCACGGCGCGGTGCATCTGCAGATCGGCCGCGCCTATCCTTACCTCAGAGAGCGCGATCCCGCGTTCGAAGCACTGCTGCGCGGCATCAAAC
>Ga0116226_10001268_pt1 | contig 21776 bp, 19 predicted proteins | sample S1TSphfallax_FD_89692 | JGI IMG/M metagenome (GOLD analysis project Ga0116226, IMG submission 89692) | Host-associated microbial communities from peat moss isolated from Minnesota, USA - S1T2_Fa - Sphagnum fallax MG | ecosystem: Host-associated > Plants > Peat moss > Unclassified | place: USA... | reverse complement strand
GCGGGTGGTGCGGCTCGTGCTGCATATCGGTTGCACAAAGGGTTACAAAATATTGACTTACAATCACAAATGCTGGTGCAAGAAAAATCTACTGATGACAAAACAGTAATTGCGCCTAAGATCAGATTATTTCAAGGCATCGCCAAGGCAAAGTTGACATTAGAAACTTTACCTTTAAAGCTATACTCTCAAAAGCAAAATACTCCATTTTTTATTCAATGGTTGCCAGATAGAGTTATTTCTCAAGTTGCTCAGATTAATCCAGATATAATTAATTTGCATTGGATTAGCGCAGCTTTTATGCAAATAGAAACTATTGCTAAACTAAAGCGTCCTTTGGTCTGGACAATTCATGATATGTGGGCATTTACTGGAGGATGCAGCTACACTGGAGATTGCGATCGCTACCAAATCTCTTGTGGTTCCTGTCCTCAACTAAACAGCAAAAAGGATGGGGATTTATCTCATTGGGTATGGCAACGTAAAACCAAAGCATTGAAAAATTTAAATCTGACAATTGTTTCCCCCGGTTCCTGGTTAGCTGAATGCGCTAAGTCTAGTTCTCTGTTTAAGAATTTGAGAATTGAAGTAATTCCCAATGGGCTGGATACTCAAAAATATAAACCTGTTCATCAAGGTTTAGCGCGAGAATTACTAAATTTACCTCTGGATAAACAACTCATTCTATTTGGGGCGCTAGATGCAACCAATGACTCTAGAAAAGGTTTTCATTACCTGCAACCAGCACTACAAGAACTAAGCAAATCTGGCTGGAAAGATCAGTTTGAGATCGTTATTTTCGGTGCATCTCAACCCGATAATCCACCTAATTTGGGCTTCAAAACCCACTATTTGGGACACTTACATGATGATATATCTTTAGCAACTGTTTACTCAGCAGCCGATGTCATGCTTGTCCCGTCTCTGCAAGAATCTTTTGGACAGACAGCTTCTGAATCACTCGCTTGCGGGACTCCAGTTGTGGCATTTAATTCTACTGGCTTAAAAGATATTGTCGATCATCAGCAGAACGGCTATTTGGCTAAACCTTATGAAGTTGAGGATTTTGCCAAAGGAATTACCTGGGTACTCGAAAATGAACAGAGGCTGCAAAAGCTGTCATTTTACGCTCGTGAAAAAGCAGAACAAGAATTCACCTTGGAACTTCAAGCACGTCGTTATTCAGCTTTGTTTAAAGAAATATTGATGACCGTCAATAAATCTTCATTGAGTAATGAACTTACTAAATAAATACTTCATAATATGCCAATACCTATAGCTTTTATAATTTGTACAGAACCTGGTCGCTTAGAAGCCCAATCTATAATGCTTGCAGAAAGTATTCGTGAATTCTGTGGTGAATTAAAAGATACACCTATATATAGTTTTCATCCTAGAGTGGGTGAACCGATATCAAAGCAAACCCAAAAAGCATTTGAAGCGTTGCAGGTAAATCATCAACAAGTCCCCATAAATCGAGAATTTCATGATTATTATTTAGCCAATAAGCCTCTGGCGTGTGCCTATGCAGAACAAAATATCGATGCAGAAATATTAGTTTTTCTAGACAGTGACAAATGCTTTGTTTCTGAACCAAAGGAATTTTTATTGCCAGTGAATTGTAACGTTAGGTTACGTCCTGAGTATGGCCAGGGAATTGGTTCTACAGGGCCGCGAGACTCTCAAGAATGGTACTGGCAAAAACTATATGAAGTGCTGGGAGTAAAGCGTGAGGTATTTGTTGATACACCAATTGGCAAGAAAAAAATCAGAGCCTACTGGAATTCCGGTTTGGTTGTTGTGAGAAGGAGTGCAGGTATATTTACAGCTTGGAAAGAGAATTTTGAAAAAGTAATGCGCCTTGATATAACTCCTCCCCAAGGTATTTATTTTGTTGAGCAATCTGTTTTGTCTGTAACTTTATGTGCTTTGGAAGAAAAGGTCGAACATCTTCCTTCTAATTATAGTTATCCATTACCTTTACATAACCGTTTATCAACAGAATTACAAGTTAAAGATTGGGATGATATCATCTCCATTCATTATTTCAACTTATTCTTCTATAACGATTGGAATGCACAAATCAAAAAATTGAAAAGATTTAATATCAATTCCGAAAAATATCGCTGGGTGTGTCAAGAGGTTGTCAGACTTAATATGCCTCGTGTATCAGTTTTGCATCGATATATGTTGGTAGTTAGAAGAATGGAACAAAAATTACGCAATTTTAATTTAGATATTAATCTGAGTGGCTGGATAGAAAAAATGGCTAAACTTTAAACGTAATCATCTTCGATTACGTTTAACTTTATTATTTGTATTGCTCCTTTGCAGACAACTTAGCATGAGGTAAATGGGATGAAACAAGCAAATCTAGCAGTAGTTATGACCTGTCATAACAGGCGTAATACAACTCTCGCCTGTCTACATACTTTATATGAGCAAAAAAATCATTGTGATATTTATTTAACTGATGATGGTAGTTCTGATGGGACTGCACAGGCTATCAAAGCAGAATATCCAGAGGTACACATTCTTCAGGGTAATGGGAATTTATTTTGGGTGGGAGGAATGCATCTCGCCTTTGGTGAGGCGATAAAAAGTCAATATGATTATTATCTGTGGTTGAATGATGACACATTTATGGAAGCAAATGCTGTCAGTAAATTATTACAGATTCATCAAAATTTGACTGAACAAGGTTATCCAGACTCAATCGTAGTTGGTTCAACTAAAGACCCAATGACAGGAAAAGCAACCTATGGAGGAGCAGTAAAATCTAAAAAGTGGTATTCTAACAAGTTTGAATTTTTAGAACCAACTTCAGTTATCCAAAAATGCGATGCTATGTATGGTAACTGTGTACTGATTCCTAAAAGTGTAGCTGTAAAAGTTGGCAATATTGATACAGCTTTTATTCACAGTTTAGGAGATTTAGATTATGCCCTCAGAGCGCGTAAATTGGGTTGTCAAATATGGGTAGCTCCTGGATATATTGGTACTTGTACTAAAAATTCTATCCGTAATAGTTGGGTTGATACCAAATTAAGTATATTAGAACGCTTAAAAAAGGTGCTGCAAATTAAAGGATTTCCATTGAGACCCTGGACTATATTTTGTAGCAGACACTCTGGGCCATTTTGGATATTATACTGGTTTTTACCCTATATCAGAGCAATTATTGGGTACAAAAATTTGGCAATTTCTCCAACATTTTCTGAGGATATCAACCAAACTAACTCAGGAATTTGATCTTTCCAGTAGAGTCATTAGCTAATGATATTTGGATAATTCATAACCATTTCAATAAATCGAAAAATGCAGTTAAAAAAATCAATTTATTAAATCTGGAAATAATCAGCAATTATTGTTATGGCTAAACGCTTACTAATTGTCTCAACCCTCGATTCTAGTCAACCATTTGGTGCCTTCACTAGACCTTTTTATCTAGGAAAGTATCTTTCTGAACATTTTGATGTTTTTCAGATGGGATTAGATTGTTCATCTGTTCATTATGCACCTTCTACTTCAATTGGTTCAAGAAGCCTGAAGTCATATATTCAAGCTATAGAAAAATGCATAGACGAGTTTTGTCCAGATATCGTTTATGCTCAAGAAACGTTACCTGGATTGGCTGCTTTAATCTCACTGAAGCTTAAAAAACACAGAAATTCCTCTCTCGTACTAGATTTTCATACATTTTCAGCGTATGAATACTGGATGCGCTTGTTTTCAGTTGCCAATCCTTTAAAAGAGTTTGTACAATGTGTTAAGACATATATTGCTCAGGGAATTTTGATATTTTCTGGTAGTCCAATTATTGCAGCGGGTGACTCAATCCCTAAACTAATTTCCCAGTGGTATGGTAAAACTCCACAGCAGATTTATAGTATTGGCAATGGAGTTACTGAAGATTTATTAAATCCTGAAACAATTCACTATAAAGACCCCTATCAAGCATTTAGACCGGCTAAAATAGTGGTTCTTGTTGCTCCCAAAACATTTCAATTTCCAAGTAATGATATGTCTGTGTCAATGACCATTGAGGTTGCGAAATATCTGGAAAACCATCAGCAGAAAGTGCATTTTGTTGTTATTGGTAGAGATAATGGTGAGATTTCAGAATCAACACCCTCTAATATTTCTTTTTTAGGTTTTCTACCTAAAAGAGAGGATTTTATTGCCCATCTAAAATATGCTGATCTTGCTTTATTGCCATTCTCAAAACAAGCAGTAGCAGGTGGCGCTCGCAATAAAGCGTTAGATTATTTTGCTAGTAAAAAGCTAGTTGTCTCAACACCAGAAGGTCTGCGAGGGTTAGAAGAGTTTCGCCACTTAGAACATCTTTTAGTAACAGGATACTCTACTGAAGAAGTCGCCAATACAGTGCTGGATGCAGCTTTAAATATTGATAAATATGAATCACTTGTAGATACGGCATATACCTTAATTACAGAAAAATATTCCTGGAAGGCAAGAGCGCACAATATCGCGGAAATCTTCATGAAAATAAGTCATTCTTAATGAGGTGAAAAAATGGGTTTAACCATGAAAAGTGAAATTTTCTTAATTAAGAATATTTAAATTTTTAAATATTGCTACCATTTGCTTTTTAAATACTCGCTTTTTTTGTGACTAGTAACTCTCGTAATTTTCAAATAGAAATTAAAGTTATGAAAAATCTATTTTCTTATAAGCTTCTTGGTGTTAAAGTAGATGCGCTCTCTATCCCAGAGTTAAATTTATTGATTGAAGAATCTATTGAAAAGAATGAGAAATGGATTATTGCCAATCACAACTTGCATAGTCTTTATCTCTTTCATAATGATCCACAAATGCAAGCTTTTTATGCCAAGGCAGAATATATCCATATTGATGGTATGCCTCTATTGTTTATGGGAAAGCTGTTGGGTTTTCCAATGGAGCGGGAGCAAAGAGTAACTTATGCTGATTGGGTATGGCCTTTGATGGCAGAAGCCGCTAATAAAGGCTGGCGTGTATTCTATCTAGGTTCAAAGCCAGGAGTTGCTGAACAAGGAGCAAGTATTTTGCGCCAGAGATTTCCTGGTTTAGAGATTGCTTGCGCTCATGGCTACATTGATATGGATAAAGATAGTCAAGAAAATCTTGCTACTCTGGCTGAAATTAATGCTTACAAACCTCATATATTAATGGTGGGTATGGGTATGCCACGCCAAGAGTATTGGATTTCCGAAAACCTTGAACATATTCATTCCAACACTATTTTGACTAGTGGAGCCTGCATGGATTATGTAGCAGGAGTAATACCTACTCCTCCTCGCTGGATGGGAAAGGTGGGCTTGGAATGGTTATATCGGTTGTTGTCTGAACCGAAAAGACTTTGGAGACGTTACTTACTAGAACCTTGGTTTGTAGCCACATTATTTTTACGAGAAATTTGGAGTATGCCAAGCCAACAAAAAAAAAGTAGAATGCTGCTATTTCTCAATACGAAATTTCACAAGTTTGTAGCATGATTGAGTCTTGTTAAGCCTTAGCAGTAGGTCACTCAATTCTTCACGAATTTATGAAATACTGTACTGGTAAACTTTACTGATAACATTGCTAGCTTTTTAGATGCAGTTAATCATCAATTAGTCAATATACTTTATCTTTCATCCTCATGAAGAATCTCCCCACATACTTCATTGAGAATGATACTTAAAAGCGCTATTTAGGTGTGCTTGGACTATTAAGTTGATTCCTGAAAAGCCCTGGCAATAGCGTTGCGGGCAAGTTTGGGTTGCAGCTTTTCATCGTAGGGAAGCGGACGCAGAAATTTCCAGAGATTTGGATTATCCCTATAGGTTTTTCTTGGCATCCAGTTGGCATCGCGTATCCAGGTATGACGGTCGGTAAGCCCCCATGTGATGACAGTATCAACTCCAGCCGCAAAGCACAGGTCAAGATATCGCTTGTAACTGTCGGCTACCATCTGGTCTAGCTTTTGGATGCTATCGGGCAGTGGAGTATCAATGATAATATCTAATTCTGTGATTAATGGTTTAACTTCAAGCTCATTAAGCCGTTTTAAGACAGAATTAAATCCTTTTTCGTCAAAACCATAGGCAGTAGAAAACCATAGATGTGACTGGATACCTGCCCCATCAATTTTAACCCCATTATTCTTCAGATATTCGACCATTTTTAAGAAATGCTCTGATTTCCATGTAGCGCCTTCGATACCGAAATCGTTTAGGTAAAATTTCTTGGTGTTATCAACTGAAGCGGCAATTTTAAACAAGTCTCGAATCAATTCTGGTTTTACCCCCTTACGCAAACCGTAGGTAGCGTTATCGGCTTCATTTTCATTATCAGCGATAATTTCATTGGCAACATCCCAAGACTTTAAAACGGGGCTATTACGATAATGCCCCATGACTCCTGTAATATGCCGTTCGATCATCTTAAGAGTGGGGGGATAAGGAACCCAGTCGGGTTTTCCCATGTGCGAGAAAAGGTTGTGCCCGTGCAATTCGATATTATGCTTTTTGCAGAAATCAGCGATCGCATCTGCGGACTCAAAGGTAAATTTTCCTGGTTGTGGTTCAGTGGCATTCCATTTTAATTCCCCATTCGGTGTCACAATTGAACATTGATGAGCAATCAGATCAGCGTAATCCTTCTCTTTCAGCAAAAATTCACTGGAAATTGCTGCGCCATAGCGCTTTCCTTTGGCGGCTGCTAATTGCCGAAGGGAAGGAGCATTTGCACTGATATAATTTGCCATAGCAGCATTTGTGCTGCGATCGTCTTTCTCTTTATCCCTTCGTAAAAAAGCCATAGTCAATAAAGCAGAAAGGGTTATGTATCCTGCTCTTTTTAAAAAATTTCTCCGATAAGGCATAAACCATACCTGATAAAAACACAAGTATTATATTACAGAATAAATTTTTATACTTTTTGAGGTTTTGAAGAAGGCAGGAGGAACCCAGGCTTTTAAGCGTGGTTGGTATTGATGTTGCACACCTTTTGTCTTGTTGCACTCTTGTCTCGACACAAATCTTTTCACCCTAGTACTCTATCAAGCCAACAATGCCTGGGTAAACCAAGTTTGAGAATCTTTGTCTCTGTGTCGCGCCAGTTGCTACAAGTCGGGGAACCCGCCCAACGCACTGGCTTCTCTGTGCCTCTGCGGTTCGTTTCTTAACCCTTTTAACCTCGCTTGACAGAGTACTAGTACAGCACGGCGTAAATAAGCCACCCATTCCAAATCAATAAAACGCTTACGTTGTATTCATTTTTAATTTTGTTAGCGCAGCGTAAAGCCTGCGGCATGGCAACTCTTAGAGACGCTACGCGAACGCTTAGAGCGAGTCTGGGTACTCTTACAGAAAAGCAAACTACGCGTAGCGTCTTGTAGAGAGCGTAATTTTGAATTTTGAATTCTGCCTTGCGGTACTAGTACGCTTCTCACGCCCCAACTAAAGTTTTAATTGATACTTCCTTCCTGCTGTCTTTTTTCTCATGTACAGTGAGCACATGGAATTATTTTGGGAAAATGACTTGACAAAATCACTCACTTTATTCATAGATAAAAGCAAACAATTAGGTAAGTAAAATGGCGAAAGAAATAGAACGGAAGTATTTAGTGAGAGGAGATAGTTGGAGAGGATTAGCTGAAGGTAGTGTATATCGTCAAGGATACATTGCCACACAAGAAAAAGCAACTGTACGTATACGTATAATCGGAGAAAAAAGTTATTTGACTATTAAAAGCCCCAGTATCAAATATTCAAGATTAGAGTTTGAATATCCTATTCCTGTTGAAGATGCTCAAGAAATACTTGAGACATTGTGTGAACGTCCCTTTATAGAAAAAATCAGATATAAAATAGAGTCGGGTGGTTTAGTTTGGGAAATAGATGAATTTGATGGTGTTAATAAAGGACTAATCTTAGCAGAAGTTGAACTTAATGATGAACATCAACAAATTGAACTACCAATCTGGATTGGAGAAGAAGTTTCTGATGACTCCAGATATTTCAACAGCAATTTAGTAAAATACCCTTTTTCACAATGGTAATTGCTGAAATATTGCTAACACCCCAATTTTGCAAAAATATCTAACGAATAGAATTCACCGTTGCATAAACGTAGGCAAAGTCTTTCCGCAGGGTAGTCCGCAAAGGCAGAATAAGGAAAATACAGGCGAAATCTACCTCCGTGGATTTCGCCTGTATAACTATGGTTTTTAACCGCACTTTGAACTATTTAAACTACTGTGAATCTATCGTTTTACAGATGCATATAAATATTTAAACTCCGGCAGCTCTATCGATCTATGGGTGTTCAGTTGTAGTCAAATCCCGGTAAAATCATCGACTTTTGAGGGAATTTGCTAATAAAAATTCCAGGAAAATTACTAGTTAAATTTAAATTTAAATATCTGTTTTTATTCCTGGAAAATTTGGGATCGCGTGCTAGAATTACAGCAAATTAACCTAATAAATAAGCTGACAAACTTGATTATATTTGCTGATTTTAGAAGCTGTAGTCATTCATCTGCTCAGGGTTAAGCATGGGTATTTAAAGCAAGACTCAATAATTTGAGTCCAAGATAAAAATCATTGAGGGTAAAAGTATAAATTATGAATTATGTCGCTAAATTTTTTAGTACTCTCTTTGTTGTTAGCACTGGGCTATATTTACTACCTCATTCGGTAGCTAATGCAGTTACCTTAAGCAATGGCATAATCGCCTTTGCCCAACCACCACGTTTAGTTAGTGCTAGCACTCCATATAGCAATACAAGTGTTCCGAATACGACGTACTATTTCACTTTAGAAGTGCCTACGGCGGCTGGGGAACCGTTGCGACGGGTTACTTTCAACCAGATTCAGGGAAGTGAAAAGATTGAATTCAATCAGAAAGACACTTTTGCTTTTGAAGGCACACGTAATAGCCAAGGTTCAAAGTTGGCACTCAAAGCTGTAAAAGGCGACAACAAACAACAGACTATCACAGTAACCTTTGATACTCCTGTCCAACCAGGAAAGACAGTTACAATTGGTCTGCAAACTTACTACAATCCTTTGTATGATGGCGTATATTTATTTGGTGTGAAGGCTTTTCCTTCTGGTGAGCAAACCTCTGGTCAATTTATTGGCATCGGTCGGCTGCAATTTTACGCACCTATGACTACAGATAATTAATTTTATTAGGGGCTAGAGACTGGGAAAAAGTTTTCCTAATACCCAATACCCAGTCCCTTCCCTTTAAAAAGTAAATAAAAAGCATCCTGAAGATTTTTTCAGGATGCTTAGCGCTATCTTTGACCTTGCTTGACCCTCCTTTCCAATTCAGCTTCAGCCTCTTCTATCGACATTAGCTGTGGATTTGGATTGGCTGCGTGCAAGCGATCAACGTATGCGTGAAACGCTTCAGTATTGTTAGGATTTTGCAAGACGTAAGCTCGTAATTCGGTATCAGTCATATCCACAAAGTTGGATTGTGTCATTTGGTAACCACCTCTCCATTGGGATAAATTTCTATTTCTATTGTCTCTCCCACCAGCATCACTATGCGTTTTGTCCTTTCGTCCATCCGCACTAAGTTAATTGGTCGAAGTAAATTGCTCATCCTCACCGACATTTGGTAAAAGCTTCGCAATTGTTCTATTGGTGGTTGCAATTTTACCTCATATTTAGTTTTCAAGGTTTGATAAAAGTCCGCGTGAGGGAAGTTAAATCGCTTTTCGATTCAATGATTCAATATTTAAAGCGATCGCTTCCCTAAAATTGCTGCAAAAACCTCAAATCACTAGCATACAAGCGACGAATATCATCGATTTGGTGTAACACCATTGCAAAGCGTTCTACACCAAAACCGGCAGCAAACCCTGTATAAATTTCTGGGTCATAACCCACAGACTTAAGCACATTTGGATCGACCATACCGCAGCCCATCACCTCCAACCAGCGACCATTCCACTGTAAATCTACCTCAGCCGATGGTTCAGTAAACGGGAAATAACTAGCGCGGAAGCGAATAGGTAAATCGCCGAATATTGCTTGTAAAAATACCTTAATTGTGCCTTTAAGGTCTGTAAAAGTTAGTCCCTCATCAATGGCTAAAAGTTCTATTTGATGGAATACTGCTGAGTGAGTGGCATCTACATTATCTCGCCGATAAACTCGCCCTGGAGCCACAACCCGAATGGGTGGTTCTTCTCTTTCCATGTAACGAATTTGCACTGAAGAGGTATGAGTCCGAAGAAGATTTCCGTCTGGCAAGTAGAAGGTATCCTGCATATCACGGGCGGGGTGGTCAGGCGGAGTATTGAGAGCCTCAAAATTATAATAATCTGTTTCCATCTCTGGCCCTTGAGCTACGGTGTAGCCCATACCAACAAAAATATCTAGCGCTCGGTCGATAATGCCGTTGAGGGGATGAATCCGACCTTGGGGGCTGTAAATTCCCGGCATAGTTACATCCAGAGTTTCCGCCTCTAGCTGTACCTGAATTTGCGCGGCTTCGAGGGTGGCGCGTTGCTGGTCTAGACTAGTTTGCAGGGATTCTTTGACTGTATTGGCGATCGCTCCAATTTTCGGTCGTTCCTCTGCGCTCATTTGCCCCATACTTCGCAACAGTGCCCCCAGTTCCCCTTTTTTACCCAGATAGTTAACTCTGAGTTCCTCCAGACGTTCTAGGGTGTCGGCGGCTGCGATCGCTTTTTCTCCTTCCTGCCGCAGTGCTAAAAGTTGAGCTTCTAAATTGCTAGTCATTAGTTATTAGTCATTGGTCATTAGTCATTAGTCTATAGTCAAAAGCTGTGAACTGCTCGATAAATCAAGTTACAGACAAGGGGGAAAATCCTGCCACAGCGTAAATAAGCCACCCATTTTAAATGGCTAAAACCCTTACGTAAAAGTAATTAAGAATTAGGAATTAGGAATTACGCCTTGCGGTACTAGTACAATACGGCGTAAATAAGCTACCCATTTGAAATGTCTAAAACCCTTACGCAATGGTAATTACGAATTACGTTAGCGACGCGAAAAGCGAGTCCGCGGACTCCTACGGAGAAGCGAGCTACGCTTTTCGCGTCTCGTAGAGAGCGTTATTACGCCCTACGGTACTAGTGAGTATGGATAATTTTTTGCTGTCTGTGACTTAAGACATTGACAAATGGCTAATAACAAATAACAAATAACTAATAACGGATGACCAATGACTATGAAATTACTAGTTAGCAACGACGACGGCATTTCTGCCTTGGGGATTCGTACCCTAGCCAACTACTTGGCAGAGGCAGGTCATGATGTTAGTGTAGTTTGCCCAGATCGAGAGCGATCAGCAACTGGACACGGATTAACTCTTCACCAACCCATTCGCGCCGAAATTGTGGAGTCAATTTTTCATCCTGCTGTCAAAGCTTGGGCTTGCGATGGTACGCCTTCAGATTGCGTCAAATTGGCGCTGTGGGCTTTGCTCCCGACTCCCCCTGATTTGGTTCTCTCTGGCATTAATCAAGGTGCGAATTTAGGAACTGAAATCCTCTATTCCGGCACCGTTTCGGCGGCAATGGAAGGTCTAATTGAAGGCATTCCCAGTGTAGCGCTAAGTCTTATTAGTCACACATCTAAAGACTTTCAACCTGCTGCTAAGTTTGCCAAAATTCTCGTAGACCAATTAGCCAAAAAACCACTACCAGATTTAATGTTGCTCAACGTCAATATTCCTGCTGTGAAGTGGGAAGAAATTGCCGGTGTTACTCTTACCCGTCAAGGAGTGCGGCGTTACATTGATGTATTTGATAAACGAGTTGATCCTCGTGGAAAAACTTACTACTGGTTAACCGGAGAAGTGATTGAGGATGTGGAACCTCCAATCGGGTTAGATCTGCCTCAAAATGTACCGACCGACGTATATATTACACGTAAAAACCACATCAGTGTCACTCCTTTACAATACAATCTTACTTACGCAACTGGACTAGATAAATTATCTGATTGGGAATTCAATTTTCCGTGAATCATTTGATTTATCAGGACAAAACTGGGGTTATTCAAATGCATCCGAGAAAAATTTAGGCTATAACGTAGGGGCACTCTTGAAAAAACCGATACACATTTACTCTAAAAACTGGATAATTCTCCCTGACAGTATTTTATCCACATTTACACAATCAGCCAGAAACAGGGTATGCTGTTTTACCAAGAAATCCTCCCTCTACCAAAATCGGTAAGACAGCATAAACTTAGAGCAAATAAGTAACAATTTTTCCAAAAATCGCCCGCTCAGTCCAGCAAGCAACACCCATGTCTAGGATAGAGAACCAATTTACCGTACAATTTTGGGGCGTTCGCGGCAGCATCCCCAGTCCAGGGCTACACACTGTTCGTTACGGCGGTAATACCCCTTGCATATCAATGCAAGCGGGCGATAAACGCTTAGTTTTCGATGCTGGCACGGGACTACATGTTTTGGGGCAATCTTTGTTGCGCCAAATGCCGTTAGAAGCTCACATATTTTTTACCCACTCTCACTGGGATCATATGCAGGGTTTTCCCTTCTTTACCCCAGCTTTTGTGAAGGGGAATGACTTTCATATCTACGGGGCGATCGCGCCTGATGGTTCTACCATAGAACAGCGCCTCAACGATCAAATGTTGCACCCGAACTTTCCCGTACCCTTGCAGATTATGCAAGCCAATTTAAAGTTCTACGACATTCGACCGAGGCAACCAATCCACATCGATGACCTTACCGTAGAAACAGCACCTTTAAACCATCCAGGTGAAGCCGTAGGATACCGCGTCAACTGGCGTGGTGGTGCTGCTGTGTATATTACCGATACCGAACATTTTCCTGATCGACTCGATGAAAATGTACTGAGGCTAGCTCGTAATGCTGATATTCTGATTTACGATTCCACCTACACAGACGAAGAATACCATTCCCCAAAATTCCCCAAAATTGGCTGGGGACATTCTACCTGGCAAGAAGCTGTGAAAGTGGCGCAAGCTGCTAATGTCAAAACCCTGGTGATTTACCACCATGACCCCGCACACGATGACGACTTTTTAGATTGTGTAGGGAAAGAAGCAGCTGCGAAATTTCCTGGTGCTATTATGGCACGGGAAGGATTGGTACTTCAAATTTCCACCTCAGTGGCCTTATCAGAATCTTTTCCTGTTAGTAAGTCTTCTATCTAAAGATTGCGATCAGAGGAATTGGAGATTTTAGATTAGATTGGTGATCAGAAGCTTTCAGCGCGAGAGCGTACCTGTAGCTGCACAGTGAGACAGCACTGCCCCACAGGATTAGGGCGACAACAGGAGGACACATTAGTCATTGGTTATTGGTTATTTACAAATGACAAAAGACAAATGACAAATTGGTACTACAAAAGCTGTCCTCCTCAAGGCGGTTTACCATCAGGTAGCTTCCTGCTGATAGCTAAAATAAACCTAAAATCTCAGAATCCACGTGCTAAATTTGTCTCAAAATGGGTGTTCTGTGTGGGTTGCTTCTTCGAGCGAAGGACTTCTAACGCCGACTGCTGTTGCCCTTGGCAAGTTTGATGGTGTTCACCTTGGTCACCAAAGGGTAATTCAACCAGTCTTGCACCCTGGTGGTCACTTGTCAGTAGCCAGTAGTCCGCAGTCAAAGGAAAATCAACAACTAACAAATCAACAATATACTTACTCAACAGTTGTCACCTTTGACCCCCATCCACAGGAGTTTTTTACGGGGCAACCCCGGACTTTGTTAACGCCACTGGATGAAAAAGTCCAACAATTGCGATCGCTTGGGGTAGAACAACTAGTATTACTACCCTTTGACAAAGAATTATCTGCTTTGACCCCCGAAGAATTCGTCGAAAAAATTCTTGTGCAACAACTGGGATGCCAGCGAATTAGCATCGGGCAGGATTTTTGTTTTGGCGAAAAGCGCAGTGGCACTGCTAAAGATTTGCAATTAATCGCCGCCAAGTACAATATCCCCGTTACCATTGTTCCCTTACAAACTTATACAGGTGACTCGCTCACAGAAAGCAGTTGCGTCAGTACTACTCCAACTCAAGATGCCCGCATTAGCACTTCATTGATCCGCCAAACCCTTGAGTACGGGGACATCGAAAATGCAAATCTACTACTAGGTCGCCCCTACACTCTCCTTGGTGTTGTCGTTCCAGGTCAACAATTGGGCAGAACGATTGGCTTTCCCACCGCCAACCTGCAATTACCAAAAGAAAAGTTTTTACCCCGCCAAGGAGTTTACGCTGTCCGCATTTTGACTCTGAGTGAAACATCAGATGCTTATTCTAGTGAGAATTTAGGGGTAATGAACATCGGCAATCGCCCAACTGTAAATGGTACTTATTCATCTGCGGAAGTACATTTATTTGATTGGTCTGGTGATTTGTATGGCAAAAAACTGGCTGTGGAACTAGTTAAATTTTTGCGCCCTGAACAAAAATTTCCTTCTCTAGAAGCCCTGAAAACACAAATTCAACTTGACTGTGTTGTTGCTAAAGAAGTTTTGAGTGCTGAGTGGGAACAATAGATAGGGCATTGGGAATTGGGCATTGGGAAAGAAAACTACTCCCCATTCCCCATTCCCCATTCCCCATTCCCCATTCCCTACTCCCCACACTGCATGAGAGAAAAAATTGACGCTTTAACACAAAATCTGGCTCTTACCATCGTTGGCAAAGATGAGGCAATCCGCTTAGTGCTAGTTGCTTTGCTAGGTGGTGGTCATGCCCTCTTAGAAGATGTCCCTGGTGTTGGGAAAACCCTGCTCGCTAAATCCCTAGCTCGTTCACTGGATGGCAAGTTTCAAAGGCTACAATGTACTCCCGATTTATTGCCAACTGATATCACTGGCACTAATATCTGGAACCCAAAAAGCGGCGAATTTACTTTTCTTCCTGGGCCAGTCTTTGCCAATATCCTTCTCGCTGACGAAATTAACCGCGCTACACCCCGCACTCAGTCAGCTTTGCTCGAAGTGATGGAAGAACATCAGGTAACAGTCGATGGTGTTTCTCGTCCAGTTCCCCAGCCGTTTTTTGTCATTGCCACTCAAAACCCTATTGAGTATCAAGGTACTTTTCCTCTGCCGGAAGCGCAAATGGATCGGTTCATGTTGTCGCTGAGTTTGGGCTATCCTTCCGAAGCAGAAGAACTCCAAATGCTGCAAAATCTTCAAAATGGCGTGAAGGTTGCTGATTTGCAGCCCTGTATTACCTTGGCAGAAGTACAGGAATTGCGTTACCTCTGCTCTCAAATAAAAGTGGCAACCTCCTTACAACAGTACATCCTCGAATTGGTGAGGGTAACACGCCAAGATGAGGAAATCGCCCTTGGTGTCAGTCCGCGTGGTACATTAGCATTACAACGGGCTGCCCAAGCGCTAGCTTTTCTATTAGGGCGTGATTATGCTATTCCCGATGACGTGAAATTTCTCGTCCCTCACGTTCTTTGCCATCGCCTGATTCCTAGAGGAGGACGAAATGCTAGAACTGTTGTTGAGCGATTATTGCGATCGGTTTCTATTCCTTAAGGTAAAAAAGGTAGATAACAGTTGTTTCTCAATTTTGCTGTAATTGCTTTCTCTTGAAATACTACTAACAGAATCTGAAATCCAATGCAACTCTGTACCTAAAGTCAGGGATAAACTTAAATCCCCTTATATTGCTTGGATTTCAAATGTTAGGATCTTCTACAAAAGAAGATAGAAAACAAATGAAAGCGATCGAAGTTACCGGCAGGATTGACTCTCAGGGAAACCTGCTTCTAGATGAGCCGATTCAGGGAAACACTTATCTTCATCAGGTTGGGATAATTGTGTTGGTTCCAGAACAGGCAGAAGCAGAAGAGGTTGATCCTGATCATACACCCGTTGAGGAGATTAAAGCCAGCTTGAGAAGAGCTTTGCAGCAAGCAAAAGCTGGGCAACGCCTGCCATTATCCGAAATGTGGGAGGGAATCGATGCCGCATGAGCAGCCATTGGTGTTAATCGATTTAACTGCTGAATATAAACAAAACTTGCGCGACCTTTCTAAAAGATTTCGCAATATTCGCTCTGATATTCAACCGATTATTGAGCAATTACAACAGGGAAATATTGTCGGCGATCGCATTACGGGCATTGGTGAGGAGTATATTGTTTACAAGGTGAGAGTTCGCAACAGCAGTATCCAAAAAGTAAGAGTGCTGGATACCGATTAATTTATCAAGTTGAGTCCCCTACAAGTATTTTGCTACTAACGATTTATCCCAAATCTGACAGAGAAGATATTAATGCAAATGAAATCCGAGATATTTTAACTGAATTTTTCTAATGAGTCAGGTTAAAATTACCAAGAGATTTTTTGTTGCATAGTCAGTGTTATGCGGCTTGCCATTGCTAAAATTACTGACAATCTGAAACACTGCCAATACTGCGTAAGTCTTATGATTAGCACAAGCGCCACTTCTAAGTATCTGGGAATGTGAGGAATGTCAATTTTTGTTAAGCACAAAACCCGCGATGCCTACGGCGGGCTACGCCAACGCCAAGCGTTACAGCAAAGCGCCGAACGTGAATTCAAACGCCAATTTTTCGGGTTACTTCTGGTAATCGTAACGTGGAGCCTAGCTATGGGTTGGCTTCTAGCCTTGGCAACTAATGCCCAAAGTGCTACTCCCCCCGCCGAAATTGGCACTGTTGATGTAGTACCTGCACAGTACCAACTAGGGCAAGAACTGTATTTGGAAAACTGCTCCACATGCCACATCGCCTTACCACCAGCCGTTTTACCCACCCAAACTTGGAAAAATCTCCTGCAAGACTCGCAACACTACGGCGCACAACTAAAGCCTTTAGTTGATCCACAGCGCATCTTGGTGTGGAAATATATTTCGACTTTCTCCCGTGTCCAGCTAGACGATGAAGAAACACCCTATCGCGTCAACAACTCGCGTTATTTCAAAGCTTTGCATCCAGGAGTTAAGTTACCACGTCCCGTCCAGGTTGGCAGCTGTGTCAGCTGTCATCCCAGCGCTAGTGATTACAATTTTCGCCGCCTGACAGCAGAATGGAAGTGAGGAGTTAAAAGTTAGGAGTGAGGAACTCTATTCCCCCACTCCCTCTCTGGCCCCATCTTGAGGCAAAATGATACTATGAAGAAAGACTAAATATAAGATAAGAGTTAAAACCAATCACTATTATTAAATGATTGGCTAGTTTTTCTCCTGTTTTTGAGGTAATTCTCATTTCAGACCCATCCACGACCGAGACGGTTGGGCTGGGTTAAATGTTTATAATCAATGCCGACCCTTTATAATCCCCATCCCCTTGATTCAGTTCTATAACCTGCCATGTTAAAACTTTTGTTGGGCGACCCCAACGCTCGTAAGCTTAAAAAATACCAGCCTTCTGTTACTGAAATTAACCTTTTAGAGGAAGAAATTAAAGTTCTTTCTGATGAAGAGTTAAAAGGTAAAACCGTCGAATTTAAACAACGGCTGGCCAAAGGCGAAGCCCTGGATGACCTATTGCCAGAAGCTTACGCCGTTGTTCGGGAATCAGGACGGCGAGTCTTAGGCTTGCGACATTTTGATGTCCAACTGCTTGGCGGTATCATTTTACACGTAGGACAGATTGCCGAAATGAAAACCGGTGAGGGTAAAACACTTGTAGCAACCTTGCCGAGTTATTTAAATGCCCTAACTGGGAAAGGTGTACACGTCATCACTGTGAACGATTACCTGGCTCGTCGGGATGCTGAATGGATGGGGCAGGTGCATCGGTTCTTGGGGCTGAGTGTAGGGCTAATCCAGTCAAGCATGACTCCTAGTGAACGCCAAAAAAACTACGATTGCGATATCACTTATGTCACCAACAGCGAAGTCGGCTTCGACTACCTGCGGGATAACATGGCGACATCAATGGCAGATGTGGTGCAACGCCCATTCAATTATTGCGTGATTGACGAGGTAGACTCGATTTTAGTTGATGAGGCGCGGACACCTCTGATTATTTCAGGGCAGGTGGAAAGACCTACAGAAAAGTATCTGCAAGCTGCCGAAATCGCATTCACGCTCAAAAAAGATGAGCATTATGATGTGGATGAAAAAGCCCGTAATGTGCTGTTGACAGATGAAGGCTTTGCTGAGTCCGAAAATCTTTTGGGAGTTACAGATTTATTTGACCCAGAAGATCCTTGGGCGCACTTCGTTTTCAATGCGATTAAAGCCAAAGAACTTTTCCTCAAGGATGTAAATTACATCGTCCGCAATGGGGAAGTGGTAATTGTAGATGAATTTACCGGTCGGGTGCTACCTGGACGGCGTTGGAGTGATGGACTACACCAGGCTATTGAAGCCAAAGAACACGAAGAGATTCAGCCAGAAACCCAAACTCTAGCGACAATTACTTATCAAAATCTGTTCTTGCTGTATCCAAAATTGGGTGGAATGACCGGAACGGCAAAAACGGAAGAACCAGAATTTGAAAAAATTTACAAACTAGAAGTTACGGTAATTCCTACCAACCAAATCAGAAGACGCGAAGACTTGTCTGATATGGTCTTTAAGACAGAAGCAGGTAAGTGGGGTGCGATCGCTAAAGAATGTGCCGAAATGCACCAACTCGGCAGACCCGTGTTAGTCGGAACCACTAGCGTCGAAAAATCCGAACTTCTCAGCCGGCTGCTGAAGCAACTGGAGATTCCCCACGAATTACTCAACGCCAGACCGGAAAACGTCGAACGGGAAGCGGAAATCGTCGCCCAAGCGGGACGCAGGGGTGCCGTTACAATTGCTACCAACATGGCTGGTAGAGGTACAGACATCATCTTGGGTGGTAACTCCGAATATATGGCACGTCTGAAGCTGCGGGAATACTTCATGCCCCGCATCGTCATGCCAGAAGATGAAGATAGCTTTGGCGTTCAAAGACCAGCCGGATTGCCTATAGGACACGGTAGTGGTCAAGGCTTTGTCCCTGGCAAAAAAGTCAAAACTTGGCGGGCTTCACCAGAAATTTTCCCCACCCAATTGACAAAAGAGACAGAAAAACTACTCAAAGAAGCAGTAGAAATTGCAGTCCGTGAGTATGGCGATCGCAGTTTACCGGAATTAGAAGCTGAAGACAAGGTGGCTGTAGCCGCAGAAAAAGCTCCCATCGATGACCCAGTGATTCAAAAGTTGCGGGAAGCTTACAAGCGCATTAAGCAGGAATACGAACAATTTACTACCCGCGAACATGATGAGGTAGTGGGAATCGGTGGTTTGCACGTAATTGGTACAGAACGCCACGAATCACGGCGGATTGACAACCAGTTGCGCGGACGTGCAGGAAGACAAGGCGACCCTGGAACCACGAGATTCTTCCTCAGTTTAGAGGACAACCTACTGCGGATTTTTGGTGGCGAACGTGTTGCTGGGTTAATGAACGCCTTCCAAGTGGAAGAAGATATGCCCATTGAATCTGGGATGCTTACCCGCAGTTTGGAAGGCGCACAGAAAAAAGTAGAAACCTACTACTATGATATTCGGAAGCAGGTATTTGAGTATGACGAGGTGATGAATAATCAACGTCGTGCTATTTATGCTGAACGCCGCCGGGTGTTAGAAGGTCAAGATTTGAAAGAACAGGTAATCAAGTACGCGGAAAAAACGATGGATGACATCGTTGATTACTACAACAACGGAGACTTACCCTCGGAAGAGTGGGAGTTAGAAAAGTTGGTTGAGAAAGTCAAAGAATTCGTCTATCTGCTAGCAGATTTGCAGCCAAATCAATTAGAGGATATTTCTGTTACTGAAATTAAAGCCTTCCTCCATGAACAGGTACGAATTGCTTACGACCTCAAAGAAGCACAAATTGACCAAGTCCAACCCGGACTGATGCGCCAAGCTGAACGCTTCTTTATCTTGCAACGCATTGATACCTTGTGGCGGGAACACTTGCAACAAATGGATGCCTTGCGCGAATCGGTGGGATTGCGTGGTTACGGTCAAAAAGACCCGCTAATTGAGTATAAGAGCGAGGGTTACGAACTCTTCTTGGATATGATGGTCAACATCCGCCGAGATGTTGTGTACTCGTTGTTTATGTTCCAGCCTCAGCCTCAGCAGATGATGCAGGCATCGTCAGAGATGGTGTAGGTAGGGTATATCTCATGCAGAGACGCAGAGGCGCAGAGGCGTTTTTGCGTCTTTTGCTGTTACCATCTGGCATTGTTGAGTAATAGCCAGTACTAAGTATAAACTGTCATAAGTAGGTGGGTGTTGTTTGGCAAGAGTTTCTAGCTTTTCTAGAATAATGGGGTCTAAATTTTCAACTAAGATTTGAGCCATAATTGCGTGGTAATTTTTTCGCTGCTTTGATTCGAGATTTGAAATTAGTTTAACGCCGTGTGCAACTTTCTGTAAGACCTAACCCCCAACCCCTTCCCTACAAGGGAAGGGGAGCAAGAATCAAAGCGGGGTTTCAAGAATAAGTTGCACATCGCGTTAGTTTAGCAAGTGTAGACGCGCATAAGGTTATCCTGAGACATCGCACTGTTTCTGTAAAGCTAGGCTTCGCTTCTTCAGGCTTTCTTATGTGAAAATTAATATAAGTATTTTGGGAGCTACAAATGTGGCTTGGGTAAAAGACGATCAATTGCAAGGTGGCAAATATACTATTGAAAAAGAATTGGGAAGGGGACGATTTGGTATTACTTATTTGGTAAAAAATCAGAAAGGCGATCGCCAAGTCATTAAAACTTTAAACGATGACCTGCTCACTTCCCTAAGCAAAGAGGATCGCGGACGGCTGGAAACAATGTTTTGGCAGGAGGCGCTAAAACTTAGTCGATGTCAGCATGAGCATATTGTGCAGGTTGCAGAACCCTTTAAAGAAGGAGAGCGTTGGTGTCTGGTAATGGAGTATATCGATGGTGTGAGTTTGGCTGACCGTCGCCAACAAATACTTTCGGAACCAGAGGCTTTACGCTACATTCAACAAGTTGGGGAAGCGCTGATAAAAGTACATGAAAATCGGTTGATTCATCGGGATGTGCAGCCAGGAAACATCTTTTTGCGGGTGCGAGAAGGACACTCGGAAGCGGTGCTGATTGATTTTGGTTTAGCTCTGGATTTTGACCATATTTTAACCACAAGCCGAACCAAGGAAACTTCTGAGGGATTTACACCCCCTGAGCTTTATGCTCAATATACTAAACCAACTGGAGCATATAGCGATATATATTCTCTGGCGGCAACCCTTTATGTGCTTCTTACCGGAAAAACACCAGTCAGTGCGCTCAGACGTAAGGTGGACAACGCTCCTTTAGTGGAACCAAAAAAACATAATCCTCAGATTAGCGATCGCACAAACCGCGCAATTTTAACAGGTATGAAGCTAGACCCTCAAGAGCGATCGCAGTCAGTACGAGAATGGCTCGATTCTTTGGGTTTGACTGGGGAAAACTCGCAGTTTCCAGAAATTATACCACCTAACACCAAATCCAATTGGGAGCGAAATATCCAGTTTTGGGGAGTAGTGATAGCTGCGATCGCTGCTATTGGAACCTTACTCTCAGGCATAGTTAACTGGATTCCTATTTTCCACCCATCTTCCAATCAACCGTCACAGTCACCTAGTCCTTCATCTACCAAAACCCCGTAAACTTAGCTCAACTTTCATTGTGTGTTAGACATCTCCAGAAAAGAAAAAAGACCCCGCTTCCATTCCTCTCCCCGAAAGGTCGAGAGGCTTTAAAACCCCCCTTCCCTCGTAGGGAAGGGGGGAAGGGGGGTTAGGTCTG